>ULTE01005821.1_pt1 | contig 35277 bp, 36 predicted proteins | sample 1957401 | NCBI WGS metagenome assembly ULTE01 (sample SAMEA4835728, study PRJEB28245) | human gut metagenome | biome: gut microbiome; material: fecal sample | place: Denmark | collected 2008 | reverse complement strand
TTATATAATTTTAAAATATTATTTTCAATAAAAAGATTTATATTTTCACAAAAAAATGTTATTATATATGAAAAAAAGGAGAAAAAATGAAAAAAGTAAGATGGGCATTAATTGGTTGTGGAAAAGTTGTTTTAAAAAATAAATTCTCTCCATTTATCAATAACAAGAATAAAATTGTAGCTATTTGTACAACTAGTATTGAACATTCATATAATGCAATTAAAAAATTAAAATTAAAGGATTGTAATGGGTATGATAATGCAATTAAAATGATAAATACGGAAAAAGTAGATGCAGTTTATATATGTACACCGCCATATTATCATTATATTTATCTTCAACTTCTATCTAATTATAATTTAAATTTAATCTATGTTGAAAAGCCATTTGTATTAAACTTTAAACAAGCGGTTTCTGTTCTTAAATTGTATAAAAATAAACAAACAAAGATATTTGTTGCCCATTACAAAAGACTAACCCCTCAAATACAAAGGATAAAAAAAATAATTTCTTCAAAAAAGTATGGCAATATACTTAGCATTGAAGGTTGTTTTTCACGAAAATTTGACATAAATATGATAAATAATAGTTGGATTTATAATAAAAGGATTTCTGGCGGAGGCCGTTTTTTCGATATTTCACCACATATTTTTGATGTACTTTATTATCTATTTGGAGATTTTACTAAAATAAATAGTAAAGTTTTCTATGAACAAAAAGAACACAATTGTGAAAGCGGAGTTATTGTTGACTTTAAAATAAAAAACATTCCTTGTAATTTATCTTTTAATTTCAATAGTAACATAGATAAAGATATTCTTATTGTAAGATTTTCTAAAAATTACTTAAAAACTTCTATAAATCGCTCATCAACTATTTTTATTTATAACGATTCTGGCAAAATTATTAAAAAAATTAAATTTCCCGCAACAAAAGTGTGGGGAATTGAAAATATTAAGGAATTTGATAAACTTATTTTCCAAAAAGAATATAATCATGATTTAGCTAATTTACAAGATGCATGTACAATTCAAAAGTATATTGACATTATTCTGCATTAAACATAAAAAAATTAATATAATTTGTAGTAAAATTCAAATTAAGGTATTACTTAATAAATTGTTATAAACACAAAAGGAAACCAAATTATATTTTTACTTGATTTCTTTTTTTGATTTTATTTTCAGCGTGTTCAATACACTTTTTCAAATATTCAATTCCATTTCTTTGATAAATATCATAAGCAGTCTCTAAAAGCTTGTTTGCTCGATTTTTAAAAGGATCACATACAGCTGGACATATTTCTGGAATTTCTTTATCAACAGTATTGTGTGAAATCTCATTCCAAATTTGCCCAAAATTATTATTTATTGCTGAACTATAATAATGTCCATTAGGCTTCGGATGATAATTACAAGGATAAACATTTCCATCTGCTGATATATTCCCAATTAAATAATGAACAAAACACTTTTTAAAATTTCTAGTTTTTTTTCTGTCATCTAAAACATCATGAATTTCTACAACTTTGAAATAATTATCTTCTACATTTTCTTTTATGCGAATTATTTCATTCTTTGCAATTTTTCTCTCTTCATCGGTCATATTCATTAATGATGCTATATCTGTTTTAAATCTTAAATAGTGAACACCAATACTTTTAAGTTTGATTGCCACGTCATATATTTCTTTATAATTATAATGATTAATTACATAACCTATATTTATATCTGTGGAGCTATTTATCTCTTTTTTTCTTTGATTTAATTCTTTTATTGTGTTCATAACTTTATCAAAGACATCTGAATCTGAATTTAAGCATTTTAATTTAGAATACGTTGAAGCACTACCAGCATCAAGGCTTATTAGAATATACCCCATTTGTAGTATTATATCATACATATTTTTTTCTATAAGGGCTCCATTTGTAAATACTCCAACTCTTATACCATTCTTTGCTAATTCTTCAATCGCATATAAAATCGATTCTTTTGCAACAAATGGTTCTCCTGTTATACCCGAAAAAGAGACGTTTTCAACTTTAAACTCTTCTTTTTCGCCTGTCCAATAATTAACGCCATTTTTCCTATACGATAAAATGCCATTTACAATTTTTTTCATATTATTTAAATCTACTAAATTATTTTTTAATAATTCATTCGACTTTTTTTTGTTAGCAACGAAACTCCCAATGCACCATTCACAATTTAAATTACAAAGACTTGATGGATGAATAAGAATTTCATATGGTGGAAGAATCTTTCCTTCAAATAAATTTACAATTCTTGAAAAATGTTTTTTTAATAAATTAAACTCGTTAAATTGCATTGGCAAATCTTCACGAACAAAATCATCTAACTCATTATACATACTCATACCTCACTTATTGAAAATAATCTTATCAAAAAACAAAGGATAAATCAATAGTTTTTGTTATTTGTGTATTAGATTGTCAAAGATGGATCTTTAAAGTTCTATTTTTTTGAAATCATTTTTTTATTTATTACCATATACATTACAAGTTTTAATATTCCAATAGTTTGATATTTTGTTTATCATTTCGTTTAGTTGATTTAAAAAATGATTAATTAATTTTTGAAGGGAAAATCAATCTAAATGATATTGTAAACGTTTTATTGATACCACCCATAAAAACAGATTTAGACGCGTTAAAAAATTCCGAATGCATCATATTTATACTTGCAAACTAAATCTGTTAAGTTTAACCTAAACATCAGATTTCACTTGCTAAAGTTTAATTTTTTTGTGAGTTTTCGTGCGAAGTTTTGCAATACATCTCATAACCTTAATCTAAAAAAACTACTATGTTTTTATTGACTCTCATTAAAGTGCCTATTTTTCTCTTTGACATTTTATTATTCTTTCAAAAAATAGCTTTAATTAGCAAATTACTCTATATTCAGCTTTAACATAACATATTTTATAAATACCTCTTGTCCGACAATCTAATACAGACCTAATAATTTTGAAAAAAAGTATAGTTTTCTGATTAGCATAGGACTAAAGCAAGTTCTAACGCTAACAACAATACTTCTTTCTTCTTATCTATATTTACTAATCCATTTAAACTTATTTTATCCCAGACAGTTCCATCTAAATTATCTCCAGCATAATAGAAAGTAAAGTATTTCATATTTAGTCTCTTACAAACTGCAGCAATAACTGTACCTTCCATTTCAACACAAACTACGCCATTATGTTTGTAATATTTAATCTTATCTTTAGTTTCTCTATAAAAAGCATCAGTAGTCCATGTAGCACCTTTTGTATAATCAAAATCAAACTTTCTTAATATGTCAATAAACTCTTCTTTATAATCAGGATTTATTTCTATTGTTTCACTTTCTGGAACATAATGATAACTTGTTCCTTCATCCCTGTATCCAAGGGTTGGAATAATAATACTACAATCTTCAATATTTGCATCAAGTACTCCACAATTCCCAAAAACAATAATCTTTTCTACCCCAGCAGCATATAATTCTTCAATATCACCAGCTATCCATGGACCACTTACACCCGCCATAAAGAAAGTTATTTCAACATCTTTATACTTAATTATATAAATATCCCTATCCATATTAGCACATGATATATATCCTACTTCTAGAGAACTAAACTTTTCTACTACATCTTCAAATAGATGTCTTGAAAAAACACCAACAGCTACTTTAGGAAGTTTAATATTTTTATCTTGGTTTTCTCTGTATTTTATTCCATGAGGTCTAATAAAACCTTCTTCATCACTATATTTAATCATACTTTATCTCCTTTCTATAACAAATCATAATATTTAATTATGTTCAACCATATTTCCATTATTAAATTCATAAACTTTTCCAATCATTTCAATATTACCATCACTTACTTTTATACAAGAAGAATTTGGAACTCCATAAATAATATGTTTGAACGACATCTTTCTATCTTCTTTAACTTGAATTTCATTTTCTATTTCAAAATGTGGATCAATTGTAATATTGGTAAGACCTATTCCTTCATAAAAGAAGCTTTCTTCAATATCATCATCTTTAGAATAATAACCATATTTTGCAATATTCATGGCACCACAACTAGTACAAAGTAAAATACCATTATAATTTTTAAGTATCTCATCAAACTTATTTTCTTTAATAAAACTTAATTGTGTTTCATAATTTCCACCGAGTAAATAAATAACATCTGAATTAATATCTAAATTTTTATTCATTTCATCAACTAAATTAACTACTTTAAAATTAGCAATACCTTTTAAATGATTAATCATACCAATGATTTTATCATTACCATAAACAAAGTTAATATTTTTTTCATGGTTTTCCGGAGAAGAAGAAATAAAAGTAATAGTTTTTGCATCCTTTAAATTTTTTTTTAGTTCATTAGAAACGGCATTTGAAAAACCTTCAATTGTACCTGGGCCACTTAATAAATATATCTTCTTCATATTAACTCTCCAATCTTATTTGTCTTTTATATAAAGTTCTACTTTGCTAACTAAATTGCTATTCTTTTCTACCTTAATTGTTTGTATTCCTAATTTTTTTGCCCCATTAACATTTTCAATATTATCATCTAAAAATAACAATTCATTTGCATTTATTTTATATTTGTCCAATATGAACTCATAAAAATCAAGATTAGGCTTTATTTTATTTATTTCAGCAGATATAATTAAATCATCTAAATAGTTTATATCAAAATGACTATTAATAAATTCTTTTACAAAGGATACATGATTAGTAGCAATAACAACTTTTACCTTACTATTTATTTCTTTTATCTTTTTAAATAAATCTTTATCCTTAACTTTATATAATTTATTAATTAATGCTCCTGTAATATCTATTATATTTGTTTCATCATTAACAATTTTATTTGCTTTCTTAAGATAATCATCATCGCTTAAATTAGGTCCAAATAATCTTTCTAATTTTTCTTCTTCATCTGATAAAACAATATCTCTTTCATTAACCAAAACTCCCACTAAATCAAACGCAATAACTTTAATCATAGTTAATTTTCTTTTAAGAATTTCGCAAGTTCTTTATAACCATCTGTATTCCAAACATGACATCTTTCATCATCGTTATAGTTTCCCATTGTTTTATCATATCCTTCTGGAATAAAAATAAAATCCCAACTCCAGCCAAAAGTTCCTGATTTTTCTTTTGCTATAGTACCTTTTGTAATTGATTTAAATACAATTGGATCTTTTCCATATTCACAATAAGCATAAGCTTCAATAAAACAAGCATTTCTATTTTCTACATTTTCTAGAAGTTTAAGAAGTCCATCTTCACCGATTCTTTCATCAACATAATGAGTATAAGGACCAGGAAAACCACCTAAAGCTTCTACAAATAAACCAGTATCGTTTTTTAAAACACTACATTTAAGTTTTTCACTCGCTTCTTTTGCAGAATGCATTGCAATCTCTTCAACACTATCTGCTTGAATTTCAGTTGTATCCATTTTAACATGATCAACTTCAATCCCTAAAGGCTCTAATATTTGTTTAGCACTTAAAATTTTTGACCAATTCCCTGTTACAAAAGTTATTTTCTTCATTTAAATCATCTCCTTATCTATGATTGTATCAAACTTTTGAGTAAAAATCATTAATTAATTTCTTTTTCATAATAATTTACTACTGCAACTTTACCATCAGCATATTTACAATAACCAGTTTTAATATATTTAGTAAATCCCCATTTAAAGTATATTTGTATATTTCTAACTTCTTTTGGCTCAACTCCTAGAGTTAAAGACTTAAATCCCTTACTTTTTAAATCATTCTCCATAAACTTATATAGTTTAGAAAAATATCCTTGATTTTCATATTCTTTATTTGTTCTAAATGCTGATAAATAAGCTTTACCATTATCTACTAAATCATCTTTATTTTCCATGCATTTATCTTTACCAGATATAATCGCGGTAGCCTCAGTTATAATTTTTCCATCAAGTATTCCCATATAAACTATTCTAGTATCCATATTATTTAAAGACTGTTCTTTATATATTTTCCATTCTTCAGAATAATTATGTTTTTTTATTTCTTCATCCCATTTTTCTATAATTTGATCTTTACTTGCTACAACACATTTATAATTCATATTTATTTCTCCAATTTTTTAATTAAGGCTGTATTACTACCTCTTTCATTTATATACTGATCTACAACTTTAAAATCACATTTTAACATATTGTTTAACGAATATACATTATCAGTACATACTTTTGTAAATATATATTTTTTATTAATACTTCTACAATAATTTACTAAAACATTCATCATTTCTCTTTGAAGTCCATGTCCCACATAATCTGGACTTACCATTATTGGTCCTAAAGAACCAACAAAATTCTCTTCTAAATCAACATTATGTTTTAACAATGTTTTCTTTTCTATTGGCATATAAAACATTGAACAAACTAAATTCTCATTATCATAATATAACCAGATTTTTCCTCCAGTAAGTAATATTTCTTCAATCTCTTCTTTTGTAAATGTTCCAAGCCATTCTGGATGAATCATATTATCTCTTACATATTTATATAATTTTAAATAATCATCTAAACTCATTTTTTCATTTTCACATTTATAATTTTTTAACATTTTACACCTCATATTTTCTTATTTACATAATCATCATAATTCCCATAATATATATTAATATTGCCGTTGTTAAGTTCAAATATTTTATCAGCAAACTTATTAATAAAATATCTATCATGGCTTACAAAAAGCAATGTTCCAGAAAAATTTTTCAACGCATTTTCAAATGCTTCTTTAGTATCAATATCTATATGATTAGTTGGTTCATCTAATATTAAAGTATTAACTTTATTCTGAAGTAATTCCGCTAATTTCACTTTCATTCTTTCTCCACCAGATAAACTACCAACCCTCTTTTTTATATCATCATTGTAAAACTGAAAACCAACAAGAATCTGTCTAGCCATCTGCTCTGGTAAACCAGTAGACAATCTAAAATAATCTAATAAACTTTGTTTATCATCCTTAAAACTAATTATTTGTGATATATATCCAATCTTAACACTTGGGCCTATATTTATAATACCAGTATAATTCAAATTATTTATACCTATTATTGATTTAACTAATGTTGATTTACCACATCCATTTTCACCAATTAGTGCAATATGTTCACCTGCAAATACATCTAAAGTTATGTTTTGAATTAAATCTTTTCCATTAGACAAATTAACACTAAAATTTCGTAAACTAATAATTCTGTTACTTGTTTTATTATCCTTTAAAAAATTAATATTAGCTTTATTTCTTTTAACAGGTCTTATTATAGCATTACTCTTAATTCTATTAATTCTAGTTTCTAAAGCACGTGCTCTAGCTGTTAATGTAGAACTATTCGTAGCCATACCTCTTTCAGCAAACCATTTCATTTCAGTTTCTAATCTTTTAATTAGTAATTGCTCCTCTTTATAATTAGTCATTTGTTTTTCAAAAAGTCTTTCCTTCTCTTCTAAAAAGCCAGTATAATTAGTTGAATATATTTTCCCACAACTAGATTCTAAATCAAGTATCTTATCACACATCTTATCTAAAAAATATCTATCATGAGAAACAATAACAATAGCACCCTTAAAATTTTCAATATAATTTTCTAACCATTCTATTCTTTCAATATCTAAATGATTAGTTGGTTCATCAAGTAATAACAAATCGGGTTTTATAATTAACGTCTTTGCAAGTTGAACCAAAGTCTTTTCTCCACCAGACAATTCATTAAAAGATCTATCCAATATTGTACTATCTAGTTTTAAACCGGCAATTACAGTATTAATATTAGCATCAATTTCATAACCACCGAGATTGGAATATCTATCAATTAAAGAACAATATTTATTTATAATTTTTTGATTATCTGTATTTTTATTCATTTTATCTTCTAGTTTCTTAATACTTTTTTCTAATTCATTTAATTCACAGAAAGATTCTTTTAATATTTCGTAAACACATCTATTATCATCAATACTAGCACCAGTTTGGTCTAAATAAGCAAGCTTTGCTCCTTTTTTGATACTAACTTGTCCTTTATCAGGTTTAATAATTCCAGCAATAATTTTTAATAATGTTGATTTACCACACCCATTTGGCCCTACTATAGAAATTGATTCGCCTTCATTTAAAGAAAATGAAACATTATTAAATAATTTATTAAAACCAAAATCAATAGTTAAATTATCGACATTTAAAATCTGCATTACATTTCACCTCACTTCATTTTTCTAAGAAAATCTAAGATAATATATTTTAAATTATACTATAGTAATTTTTCTATCATATTTTCTTTATATCCATTAAACCTCTTGTATGATATCCTTCAGATTCATAAAATCTAATAGCATTTTTATTATAAGCAAATACTTCAATACTAATATATTCACATCCAATACTCTTAAAATATTTTTCCATTACTTGCATTAACTCCTTGCCAATACCTTTACCTCTTATATTTTTAGATACAACAAGTTCGGTTACTACTCCACATTTTGGACACTTATAATCTAAGTAATCATACTCATCATATTTTCTAACTGCCCCCATAATTAGACCAATTACTTTTTCATCTTCAATAGCTAAAAAACATTTACCATTATTTTCATTTACTTCTTCTAAATCTAATAATGCCATTTTATCTCTATATTCAGGATGTAATTGATCAAGTTCATCAACATCAATACTTAAAATATATTCTTCTAACTCTACTAATAAATTTTTTACATCATTAAGATATTTTTCTTCATATTCTATTATTTTCATATTACCTCCATATTTAAACTATTTACATATTTATTAAAATCTTTAAAAGACAACCCACTTTCTATATTATAAATTTCTGTTAAAGGTCTAGGAATACCTTCAGAAAGTTCAACATAATACTTATTTATCTTTTCTTTTGCAACATCTTCACTTTCATACTCATATATTCCAATATTATACCAATTTGCATGTTCTATATGATAAACTTTATTATTAATAAAACATAATATAAAAGCATGCATGTGTTCTTCTTTATCTAATTCATTAAAGTCATCTGGTTCATAAATTCTTGTTACAAACATTTTATTAGTTACATTAATTTTATCTAATAAATAGTGCATCAAATTAACTTGTTCAATACAAGTTCCAATTCCATGAGATAAGATATCATCAATAGTCATAGTTCTATATAACTTTCTAAAGTTCTTCATATTACCAATATGCACTTCACCATTTATATCTATCCATCCATATCTAATATTATCTTTCATAAAATCTATTACATCATAAATATTATTTACTTTTGTTATATCAGGTAATACTTTACTTGTATTTATTCTTACAATAACTCCATCAACATCCTTATCAAATTTTTTCCATTTTGTTTCTTTGTAAATTTCAAATCCTAAATTCAAAAATAATTCTAATGTATGTTCTCTTTCTTTTTCAAAAGTATCATATAAATATTTTATTCCATTTTTATTTGCTTCACGAACTAATAACTTCAATGCATCTTTTGCATATCCTTTACTTCTATATTTATATTCTATCAAAATCCCACATTCATAAATATCATCTGTTTCATCATATTGATAATTTACGTATCCAATATACTCATTAATTTCACAATCTTTTATATAAGCAAAATATTTTTTATCATTATTTAATAAACTATTCCAATTATCTTTATTAAATTTAATACATCCAGTATTATAATTATAACCATTATATGTTACTTCATAACCGGCATTATAGCTCATTGTTTTCGCATCACTTTCTAATTTTTCTTTATAAGAATATTCATTCTTCTTAGGAATCACTAACATAATATTTTTCATTTATACTCTATCATAACCCCACCAATCAGGGATTAATTCCTCCAACTTAACAATTTTTTTAGTTTTTTCATTCATTAGTATTTCTATATTTTTACTATTTTTAGAAAGTTGCATTAAATATTCTCGACATGCTCCACAAGGAGATCCTACTTCTCCGCGTGAATCAATACAAACCAATTTTAAAATTTCATTTTCACCATTTGTTATCATATTAGCAATAGCATTTCTTTCTGCACACATTCCAAGTGAACAAGAGGTATCAATACATACTCCAGTATATATATGATGGTTTTTAGTAAGAATTGCGGCTCCAACACTTCCAGCACTAATCATTTTCGAAACTTGTCTACCATTTCTTACATTTTTAGCTTTTTCATATAATTCATCCCAAATAGTATTTTCACTGTATAAATATTCAATATGAATTGCATAAACACCAAAACTTTTTATTGCTTCTTCATATCCATCCAACTTATAGACATTTTTAATTGCTTCATTATAATCATCTGTACTAGATGTTGTATATTTAGTTCCTTCTAAAGTAAATAATTCTTCAAGACTCTTATAATAATTTACTTCTTTTACTTCTGCATAAAAAGCTCCTAAATTATTACTAGTAAACTCTATTATATCATTTGAAACAATTTCGCTATAATTTATTTTCCCCTTTTTATTTGCTCTAATTTCCACTCTTTTAGTTTTATTTTTGATAGCTAGAGCTGCCCTATCATTAATATTTAATTTGTATACCATTTCTCCTCCAATTTCAAAAAAAATTCTGCTCAATGCAGAACTTTCTCAAAAATGAAATGATATTTAAATATATTTTAAATAGCCCAAAGTGTGATTAATTCTGCATTACAATTTATATTTATTTGTAAATTCTTCATCTTAATCACACTCCTTTCATTGAATAACTTACAATAACAATATATTATATATTATTTACTGTGTCAATATTTTTTCAATGTTTATTTAATATTTTTTTCAAGAATCATAGTTTTTACACTCATTCCCATTCCTTCATAAAACTTAATAGCATTTTCATTAAATGCCCACACATTAAGTTCAACTGAAGAGCAATTATTATATTTTGCTATTTTTTCCATTTCAAGCATTAAAATTTTCCCAATACCTTTTTTTCTATAATTTTGATCAACTACTAAGGCATCAATAAATAATACTTTTCTGTAATTTGTATAACTATTTTCTAATTTTTCCTTAATTAAATACTTTACAACTCCTACAACTGTATTATTAATTTCTACTACTATTATATTGTTTATATTTTGATTAAATTCTTCTTTGTCAAAAATTTCACTATCTTTATGTATTTCACTTCTTTTATTGTGATGTAAATCTTGAACACTTTGCATAAGTTTTTGTACATAAATATAATCATTAACACTAGCTTTTCTTATTTGCAACATTTCTCTCATTTATACTCCTTTTTAAATTTCAAACTCCAATACTTCACCATTTTTAGGAAAAAAAGATAAAAAGTCAGTTTTTTCATCATATCCAATAATATTAAAATATAAAGCTTTAATAAATGCTCCATGAGATACAATTAAAATATTTTTATTATCATAAGTTTTATTCACATAGTCTAAAAAATTTTTAGCTCTTTTTAAAACTTCTTTAATGGTTTCTATACCATATTCATCGTAATCAAGTTCATAATCCCAACTGTTTTTGGTAGCCTCATGATTAAAAAGTTTTCCTTCAAGGGTCCCAAAACCACGCTCAACTATTCTATCATCAATTATTAAATTAATTTTGTTATCTGTAATAATTTTGGCAGTTTCTAATGCTCTATTTAATGGAGATACTATGCAAATATCTATATTATTTGTATCAATTTTATCTCGTAAAGCTTTTGCTTGATTAACGCCATCTTCATTTAAAGAAATATTTGTTTTCCCTTGACATCGACCTTCTTTATTCCAATTTGTTTGTCCATGTCTTACTAAATAAACTTTATTCACATATCCTCCCTATTTAAAGATTTGTTTTGCTAGTATTATCTATAAGTTTTTCTACTAATTCATCTACAGAATTAATTTCTAAACATCTATTATCACTAAACTTAATAGTGGTATATTCATCTACTTTTACGACTTTTAGCCCAGCATATAAAGCTGATACAATTCCTCTTTTTGAATCTTCAATTGCAATTGTTTCAAAAGCATTTTTTTCTAATGTTTTTAATGCTTTTAAATATGCTTCACTATTTGGTTTTAAATTTATTACATCTTCTCTAGCAATAATACAAGAAAATAAATCATCTATTTTTAACGTTTTGATTAGTATATTAAGATAAATTCTTTTACATGTTGTAACTAATCCAATTGTATATCCTTTTTTCTTTAATATTTTTAAATCTTCAAACTTTTTTACTACTTCATCTGATTTAACTAAATTTGAAAATTTTTGTTTATAACAAGAATAAACTTTATCCATAATCTCTTCGCTAGTTACATTTTTAATACTATCATAAGAAATTCTTAATGTATCAAGCAATGTGGCATTTTTATCAAGCTCGCATTTTTTATATAAATTTTCATTAATGATAATCGAATAATTGTGAAATAAGATATCATAAAAAGCTTTATAAAACTCTTTTTCTGTATTTATTAAGGTTCCATCTAAATCAAAAAGTAATGTATTTATTTTTTTTAAATCAATCATTTTCTAAAACTTCTTTTAACATCAATTCAGCTTTTTTTACAAAGAAATTACTTTCATCAATAGGTAAATTATAACTTAATAAATCACTCTTCATTTCATCTACACTTATTCCATTATTTTCATCAGATTCCATTTCAATAAATATATATTTATCATTTACCAATTGTACAGCCAATTTATTTTTTCCATTTGTATAAACAATACAATCATCATTAATATCAAACATTCTCTTATAATGGATAGTTTCCATAAATTTAACTGCCATTTCAACATCTGTAATTGGGCATTTTACTTTTCCTTGTTCTAATATATCCCCCTTAGTATCATACTTTTTATATTTATATAATAATTCCATTTCAAAGCCAATGATATTTCTTACTAAAATACAATTCTTTAAAATTTCTAAATAACTCATATTAGAAATATCAATTCTTTCGTCTAACATATACACATCATTTAAAATATACTCTTCATCAATTTGAAATCCCTTTTCTTCCAATTCTTTTTGTAGGGTTTTATAATCACTTTTTACTAATACAGTAATTTCAGTTTCCATTTGCATAATTATTATTTCCTCCCATATTCTTCTAAAGCAATAATCATATCTTTAGAAATTATTTCATTATCTTTATGATTTGGAATATTTTCTTTTATAATATCAATTGCTTTATTTAAATCAATATTTATCAATTCAAAATGTTTATTTATTTCACTTTCAGTATAATTAACATTTTCTAAATCTGGTAATTTGTTAGTTTCAACGGCATAATAATAAATATCACTTTCTCTATTTTCACCCTTATTTGGATAGTCTTTATTTAAATAAATTATTTTTAAAAATGGATCATTTATTACTTCATTATCTAACTCTATACCGGTTTCTTCTTTTACTTCTCTTTTTAAAGTATCAATTAATTTTTCATTATCTTCTTTATGTCCCCCGATAAACATAAAACATCCATCTTCATTCCCAATTAATAACTTACCATTATTTATCAATAATACTTTTATTCTTACACTTATACTCGTTACATCACTTAAATTAATATTATCATTATTATATATTATTTCTTTCATTATTTTATCAGCTCCTTAATTAATTTTGATTATATTTTCTTTATCTATTTTAAAAAAATCTCCAATAAATTCAATTTGTTTATCATCTATTTTTATAAATGAATTATTTGGTAAAGCAATTAAAGATTTTAATCTGCTTACCATTTTTACTTCTTCTACAAAATATTCATTAGTTATATCAAAATGAGGATATACATTAATATCTGTTAAGCCAAGACCATCATACATTTCTACTTTATTATTATAATCATTAAAATAGATTGCTTCTTTACTCAAGTTTATAGCTCCGGCACTTACTCCAATTACAACTTTTGCTTTATTAATTATATTTTTTAGATTAATTTTATTTATAATTTCAATTTGATTGATTGGATTACCTCCCATTAAAAAGATTGCATCATAACACTTTAATTCACCATCTAAACTAGCTAAATGTTTTTCTTTAAAGATAATATCAATATTTTCAAACCAACCAATTATTTTATCTTTATAAATAATATATTTTTCTTTATCATAATCTCCAGGAACAAATAAGATACTTTTACAAGTTTTTAAATCCATACTTAAATATTTAATCTGTTGTTCATTAAAACCATTAACTTTATCAACATTACTAAACAAATACTTTATCATTTATAGATTCCCACTTTTCCAAATAATTCTATTTCATTATTTTCTCTATTTAAAATTAATGCCCCATCATTATATATTGCATAAAGAGTTTTATTTTTTTCTTTAGCTATTTTTTCTAAAGAATTCAAAAATAATCTATTATTTATAGTATGAACATCTATATAAAATGAATCATTTAAAACGCCAAAACCATCATACCAAGCAAAATATTTATAATAATTATTTCTAGCAGTTATAAAATATCTTTTAAATTGTAAGCAAGCACCAGCAGATTCACCAATTATAATTCCTTTAAAATGTTTTATTTCATAAAGTATTTCAGTTTCTTGTACAACTTTACTAAAAAACATTTCGGGATTACCACCAGGTAAAACTAATAAATCTGCACTATTTATAATATTTTTAAAATTGGAAGTATCTTTTTCATAACAATTTAAAATAGTTATATTTTCTTTTTTTATGCCCAATTCTAATAAAGAATTTATATATTTATTATACTTCTTTTCTCCTTCTTTAAAATATTCATTTACTAACCTATCATAATCAAGTTCAGTTGGAAAAGCCCATGGCATAACTATAACTTTCATATTTTCATTTACTATTTTCTTTAATCTATCCTTTATTAAAGGAAAAACAAATTCAATCTTACTTAATAATACACTATACATATAATCACCTTTACTTTACCTAAAGTATACAATAAAACTAAAATATTGCCAAGACTTTTATTTTGTAACTATAATTAATTCATGCAAAGCTCTAGTCATTGCAACATAAAGAAGTTTCATATCAAGCATGTTATTTCTATCAAAATCCATATCTATAACTATACAACAGTCAAACTCTAAGCCTTTAGATAAATAACTTGTAATAACACTTACTCCAGAAACATTTATATCTTCAACATACTTTTCAATAGATTTTTTGCTTTTACAAATAACAGCAATATTGCTATATCCACTCTTCTTCAAAGTATCTATTTTTTCAAGCAAATTAATTATATTATATTTAATAAACGATACTTCAGGTCCATGTCTTAAAAACGATTGGGCCATTCCAAATCCATACATACCAGATACCTTATTAGCAGCAGCCATAATTTCACATGTTGTACGATAACTCTTATCGAGAGGCAGAATATTGATATCATTATTATAAATAATACTTTTTACTTCTTCCCAATTATCAATAGATTGATAAGAATATATAGATTGTGCTAAATCTCCGAATATACTAAATGTCGCATTTTTAAATAAGTTTTTAATAACAAAGTAATGAAACAATCCAAAGTCTTGAGCCTCATCTAATACAACATGAATATATTTATCATTACCCTTATAGCCATAAAATCTTAAATTAATGTACACTAGTGCTGGTAAATCTTCATATCCTAAGGTCTTTTTATTTATTCTTTTTATATTCTCTTCCTTATTTAAAGGATAATTACTATATTTATCAAAAACACTTATAAAATTACGATATATTGATAAAGGTTTTAAAGTATAATCTTTAAAGTAATCTTTTAATAAACTATCAATATTTTTTATTTTTTTATTAAATTCTTCAGTTACATCTAATATATCTTTTTTTCTTTTTTCATCATTACTTGTTAAGTATTCTTCTCTATAAATATTCCAATAATTATTCTTTATAACATCTTCATGTTTTTTAATATAACTTTTTGCATATTTTATAAATTCATTAATTCTTTCTACAATTCCTAAAGACTTTTTATTAATAAATTTCTCTATTACATCTTCTTTAAAAAGAGAATAATTCATAAGTTTAATTGGACCATGAACAATACTTTCTTCTAAATCATTAATATATTCGTCCACAATATCTTTATATAACAAAGAAGACTTAAATTTAATAATACTTATATCCATTCCATCTAAAACATTTTCTAATACTTCAGATTGATCTATTATATTTATTTTTTCTTTTAAATAATTCTTTACAATATCTAAAAAAGTATATTGACTTACATTAAATACATCTAAGTCCGGTAAAACACTAGAAATATATTTCATAAAATAACTATTAGGTCCAATTACCAAAAAAGCATCCTCATTAAATCTTTTTTGTTCATTATAAACCAAGTATGCAATTCGATGTAATGCAACAGTTGTCTTACCTGAACCGGCAGCCCCTTGAATAATATTATTTTCATTTAATGGCTTTCTAATTATGGCATTTTGTTCACTTTGAATAGTTGAAACAATGTTTTTTAATCTTTTATCAATATTATTTTCTAAAAATGGTTTTAATAATTCATCATTTGATATTGTATTAACATCTTGAAAACTTATTAGTTTTCCTTTTTCAATTGTATATTGTCTTTTTAAATTTAAAATACCTTTTTCTAATCCTGCTGGTGAAGTAAATTGAGCCTTTCCAACATCAGAATCATAATAAAGAGTGGCAATCGGAGCTCTCCAGTCCACAGTTATGGCATTACCATCCTCATCAAGAACCCCGACTTTACTAATATAACAAATCAAATTTTCATCATTATTATTTTGAAAATCAATTCTTCCAAAAAATGGATTATTAATAGTTTTCTTTAACATCGTTAATTTATTATTATATTGATCAATTAGTGATGAATATAACAAAGGATTTTTCTTATGTTCTTTAATTGCATTTTGAATCTTTATTTCATATTCGTGTGTTAAATCTTTAAAAGTATTTTTAATTTCTTCCAACTTTTTTACTTCTTTATCAAATTCCATTAACTACCAGCTCCTTCATAATTTTTAATACATTTTTTAAATAATAAAACTGATATAACAAAAATTATCAAAGTATATAACGGACTTATTAAAAACCAAATATTATTACTTTTTCCTAAAATAAATTTTAAAGGATAAAAATTTACACAAGCCAGAGGCACTAAAAATGTAAATAATAACAAAACTTCTTTTTTAAACATATCCATTGGATATTGACCAAATTCTTTACTACCATCAGTAAATATATTCATAAACTCCAAACCTTCAATAGTTTTAAAACAAAAACAAGCCGAAAATATAAAAATTGATGTATAAATTAAAGCACTAAACAAAAGTAAACTAAACATATAAAGATATCCTAGAATACTTATGTTATAATCCAAATTTACAACCCCAATAATAAACAAAATTAAGCTTGCAATCACTCTACTTATTTTAGTAAATTCTAAATTACTTCCAAATACTGACATAAAAATACTTCGAGGTCTAATTAATAATATATCTAAAGTACCATTTTTAATTAATTCTGAAAATTTATCAAAGCCCCTAGCAAATGTTTCTGCAAGACTAAAGCCAAATTGAACTATAGCAATTGCAATAATAACCTCATAAATATTATAGTTATTTAAAAATTTAAATTTATCCATCAAAATTACAACTGTAAAAGAACTTAAGCTAACCGTTATAAGCTGTGAAATTAAAGTCATAATAAATGAAGACTTATATTCAAGCTCACTTTTTAAATACATTGAAATATATTTTAATACTAATTTCATATTAACCTCCTTGTATAAATACCTTTCTTAAAGATTTTTTTACGATTAAGTTTCCTATAAAAACTAATATTAATATCCAAATTAATTGTATAAAAATTGAATAGCTTCCTTCAAGAATACCAATATTTCCAGAATAAATTCTATATGGTAAATCACTTATAAATCTAAATGGCAAAAAGTAAGTACTTTTTTGTATAAATGCAGGTAACATTACAACAGGTACTAAACTTCCAGCTAGAAAATCCATTATTGTAGTTAATATACTTCCTATTCCAGATGCATTGTAGGTATAAAAACCAATAGTATAAATAAGTAAATTTAATGCTGAAACTAAGAAAATGCCTAAAATAAATGTAATAATAAATAAGAAAAAACTTGCAAAACTATATGGCAAAGGTAAATTATAAGGTTCTGGTAAAAGAAAAGCTAAAATCATAACTGGCAAAAACTTTAAAATACCATTTGATACCCTTTTAGTAATTACTTTTACATACCACCAATAATAAAGATTATATGGTCTTACAATTTCATACGCAACACTCCCATTTTTTATAGCATCTGTTATTTCTGGAAAAGCAAATCTAACTCCTAGAAATGATAAAAATGCTTGATAAAGCCAAAGATAAGCTACAGTTTCCTTTAAATTTATTCCCACATCAACACCTGAAGAAAAAAAGGCAGTATAAATAAATAGCATCATAAATCCCCAGAAAAATTGAGTTGCGATACCTGCTAAAGCTGAAGCTCTATATTGAAAAATAGTCATTAGTCTTAATTTAAAATATTTTATATAAAGACTCATAAACCTAACTCTTGATATAAATCATAAATTATATCATCAATTCCTTTTTCAATTATATTTACATCTTTTATTTCACAAACTTTTGAGTATTCCAAAGTTATAGATGAAACACTAATCTTTTTTGTATCAATTAAAATTCTAACAACATCTTTTTCTTTATTAATAATTTTGGTATTTTTAATATCAGGTATTTTTTTCAAATCACTAAAAAATATTTCTACAATTTTATTTTTTATATATTTTTCTTTAATATCTTTTATATCCCCATCATAAAGTTTTTTACCTTTGCCAATAATAATTAATCGATTTGCTAAAGATTCAATATCTCTCATATCATGGGTAGTAAGAATTATAGTTACATTTTTCTTTTTATTAATATCTTTAATAAAGTTTCTTACAATTACTTTACTAACAGCGTCCAAACCAATCGTAGGTTCATCTAAAAATAATATTTTAGGATTATGTAAAAGTGATGCCACTAATTCACATTTCATCCTTTCTCCAAGACTTAATTGTCTAACAGGTTTTTTAATTATTTTTTCAAGATGCAAAATACTTACTAATTCATTTTTATTATCTTCATATAATTTATCTGGTATCTTATAAATTTCTTTTAATAAATCAAATGAATCTTCTGCAGGTATGTCCCACCAAAGCTGACTTTTTTGACCAAACACAACTCCAATATTTTTGACATATTTTACTCTGTCTTCACTTGGATTCATTCCTAAAACTTTAATATTTCCACTATCTGGTTTAAGTATCCCTGTTAACATTTTAATAGTTGTACTTTTACCAGCTCCATTTGGTCCAATAAGGCCAACAATTTCGCCTTTTTTCAATTCAAAAGAAATATCGTCTACAGCTTTTACTTCATTATATTCCTTTTTAATAAATGATTTAAAAGCATTCTTAAGACCACTATTTCTTACTGCAACCTTATATGTTTTTGTAAGATTGCTTACTTTTAATATGTTCATCTACACCTCCTTAACACGCAAAAAAAGTCATTATTATTTAGATACCATATAATAAAATGACTTTAATCTTTAAAAACTTTTCCTTTCGCGTTAAGACAAATATATCAAACAATATTTATTTTGGCAAGTAAAATATTAATTTTTATTAAAATTTAATTAAGACTATAACCTAACTTTTCTAATTCCATTATAGTAATAGCTGATAATTCATCTTTAGAAAGCTTATTTATTTCGTAAAAATCAGCTCCAAGTGAATCATCATTTACTTCATCAACTATAATTTCTTTTTTGATTTTCTTATTATAACATAATACTTTAAAGAAAATTCCTGTATGATGAACTTTTATTAAAACATTTTCCTTAAATTGCCATTCAAAAGCTACAGAGTCAGCATCAAATAAAAGATAATCAACTACTTCTATTCCAACTTCTTCCATTAATTCTCTTTTTAATGCATCTTCTGGTCTTTCACAAAATTCAATAGTACCTCCGGGTAAATCCAATTTTCCATCATAAGGTCCCCCAAATTTTTTAATAAGTAAAATTTGATTATCTTTAATAATTAACCCATAAGCTCCTAATTGTTTATATTCTTTCATATACATCACCTTTAATTATTAAAAAATAGATAATTCGTATAACATCTACATATTATCTATTTTAAATAAATTATTTTTCTTCCAAAATTGCTTTAATTCTTCTAACACCAGCACTAGATGCTTCTTCTTTTTTAATTTTAAAATGTCCTAGTTCACTAGTATTTTTAACATGTGGACCACCACATAATTCTTTAGAAACATCCCCGATAGAATAAACTGTAACTATATCGGGATATTTTTCAATAAACATACATTCAGCCCCGCTTTTAATAGCATCTTCCTTAGCCATTTCTTCAACAGTAACATCTAAACCTTCACTAATCCATAAATTCACTAAATCTTCAGCTTTTTGTTTTTCTTCATCACTTAGTTTATGGTCACAGCTAAAGTCAAAACGCATTCTTTCATCAGTAATATTACTTCCCTTTTGATGAACATCTGGTCCAACCACAACTTTTAAAGCAGCATTAAGTAAATGAGTTGCAGTATGATATTTAGTTTCAATTTCACTATTTCCAGCAAGTCCACCTTTAAATTTTCCAGCTGATGCAGTTCTTGATAACTCTTGATGAGCCTTAAATTTTTCTTGAAAGCCTTTAATATCAACATTAATGCCAGCATCATGAGCAAGTTCTTCAGTAAGTTCTATTGGAAAACCATAAGTATCGTATAAATGAAATGCTGTTTCTCCATCAATATCTTTATTACTTACTTTAGCAAATTCTCTTAAACCTTTTTCTAAAGTTTTATTAAATTTTTCTTTTTCATTTTTTAAAACTTCTAAAACAACAGTTCCATTACTATCAAGTTCACTATAATATTTTTTATATTTAGAAATTAATAGTTTTGCAATTTGTTCTTCCCAATTACTATTTATATCAATATTTAATTTCTTAGCATATCTTATTGCTCTTCTAATTAATCTTCTTAAAATGTATCCTTGATCTGTATTACTTGGTTTAATTCCTGCAGGATCAGCACTAATAAATACCGCAGTTCTAATGTGATCAGCAATAATTCTCATACTTTCTTCATTACCTTCATATGGCAAATTAGAAATATTACTAATCAAATCGATTACATCATTCCATATACTTGATTTATAATTATCATTTACGCCTTCAAGAATCGCTGTTACTCTTTCAACCCCCATTCCTGTATCAACATTTTTCTTAGGAAGTTCTGTAACATTACCATCTTCATCTTTAAAATATTGCATAAATACATTATTCCAAATTTCAACCCATCTTTCATCCTCAGGATCAAAGTTTTCAGGAATTTCATCATTACTTCTAAAATAAAATATTTCTGTATCGGGGCCACATGGACCAGATGCCCCAGCTATCCAGAAATTATCTTCAACAGTTCTAGCTATTCTTTCTTTTTTTATGCCTAAACTAAGCCATTTATTATAACTTACTTCATCAAAAGGAATTAATTCGTTACCAGCAAAAACTGTAACTGCTAATCTTTCTACAGGAATATTTAAATATTCAGTTAAAAATTCAAAACTCCATGCAATACTTTCATCTTTAAAATAATCACCTAAAGACCAATTACCTAACATTTCAAAAAAAGTATGGTGGGTAGTATCTCCAATAGAATCTAAATCATTAGTTCTAATACATTTTTGATAATCACATAATCTTGTACCATAAGGATGAGGCTCTCCCATCAAATATGGTATTAAAGGTTGCATACCAGCAGTATTAAATAACACAGATGGATCATTTTCAGGAACAACTGGTGCACTAGGTATTTGTTTATGTCCTTTACTTATAAAAAAGTTAATAAATAAATCTTTTATATTCATTTTAATTCCTCCAACATTTTAAATACTTTTTCTTTTGTTTTAGCTAAATCATCATTAGCAATTATATAATCAAATTCATTGTAATTTTCAAGTGCTCTTTCTGTAATATCACTTTGTTCTTCGATAGTAAGTTTACTCGGAGCAAAATTATTTATCACAAGAATACTTGTAACATCATCAAAATTTTCTTTCATATCTTCAAATTCCAAAGGCATTCTTGCATCGCTAATTATTACAACATCAGCAAAATCTTCATATAATGAAATGTCCTCAATCATTCTTTTTGTTAAAAATCTTTCATCATAACTTCTAACTTTAGCACCAAAAGTTTGTAAAAATCTTCTAGGCTTATTTTGACTTATTCCATCCCAATCAGTAAGTTCTTTAGCAAATAATTTAATATATTTACTAAATTCAGTTGTTACACATTTCTTTAATTTATAAATATAAAATTCTTCAATCATTTTAGCAACTTCATTTTTGCCACTTCCACTTTTTCCACCAACAACAAATATTTTCATATAATCAATCCTTTCCTAAAAATAAAAAAGAATGGTACAAAAGGAGTCATAAATGACGGTACCATCCTTTATTTAACTTAATTTTGATAACGGAACAACCCGATTAATCTCTGTAAGCAGCAATTATTTAAACGTTCTATTAGTTTCCATCAACCACTAACTTTCTATAAGAATCTTTAAATAACATCTCACATCAACGATTACATTTATTAATATACACATATTTTTTAATCTTGTCAAGTAAATTGACATTTATTTAAATCTGTGTTAATATGTATTTAGCAAAATATTTTGCATAAAATAAAATGGAACATCCAATTTAACATGTTGGATGCTACCACATTGGTGTATGCATCTAAATCAACACGGTTGATTTAGATGCTTTTATTTCTCTACTTTAATAGCAAAGCCAAAATGAGCAGAATAATGATCAACCATAACCCGATGATAATTCCATCTTTAGTCATGTCTCAAACCTCCTATATAATTAATTAGAAGGTAGCACCCAATCAACTAGATATTCCATAAACATTATTTTAACACTAGCCGTCATAAAAAGCAATATGTTTTATCATATTGCTTTTTCTTCTTCATTCTTTCTTTGAAACAATTCGAATTTTTCAATAATAAATTCTAGTATAACTTTAATAACTGACATGATTGGTGTTGCTAAGATCATACCTACTATACCAAAGAAATGTCCAAAAATTAGAAGACCACAAATAATTATAACAGGATGTAAATTCGTAGCTTTACTCATGACAATCGGTTGTAAAACATATGACTCAACAAGTTGAACAACGCAAGCTATAATAAAGACTCCAAGTCCAATTAAAGGACTTTGTGTAAGACCAACAACTGTGGCCACTGCAGTACCTAAATATGGGCCAATATATGGAATTAAGTCTGTAATACCACAAAATAATCCAAATAATAATGCTGATTTTAAACCAATAATGCTAAAACCAATTGTATCACAAACAAATACCATACAAGCTACTAATAATGTTCCATTTACACATTTTCTAACTTCAAATCCAATTTTTTCAACTAATGATGCAACCTCCAATTGATGTTTAACTGGTATAACTTTAAGAAGTAAATTCGTAACATTATCAAAATCAAACAACATATATAAACCAATAATAAGACCAAAGAAAATTGTACCTAATCCACTAACTAAATTTGACATAATACTCACAATCGTGGTTGGTAAATTACTTGAAATACTAGTTCCATACATTGTAATAGCGTCTAATATATTAGTCTTTACAGCATTCATATCAAAAGCATCTGTATCTAGTTTATCAAATATATTATTTATAAAATCAGTTATTTTACTTAATATACTTGGCAAAGTTTTTATAAGTTCATTTAATTCATTATAAATAATTGGAATAAATATTCTAAAAAATACTAACAAAAAAGCAATGAAAACTATATAAACAATCATCGATGAAAGTATCCTTGACATACCTTTTTTAGTAAGTTTGTCTACTATAGGTGCAAATAACCAAGCTACTACAAAGCCAATAAATAAAGGTGCAAGTACACTTAAAACTCCTCCAATAAATTTAAATGCTCCCAATTCTTTCAAAAGAATTGTACCAGCTAAAACAATTCCAATAATTAAAATAATAAAAAGTAACTTTAATATGTTTTTACTTAAATATATAATTTCATTTAATCCACCAGTGTCTATTTCATTTTTTTTCTTAAACATAAAAATCACTTCCCTATTTATATTATAATACATAATATAGAAAAAAAACAGATTTTTATGCTGTTTTATCACGAATTCTTTCTTTATTTTTCAACTCTTCTAATTCTTTATTTCGTAATTCAATTAAATAAACAATAAATTTTCTTAAAGTTATATATGGCAAATTAAATAATATATCAACTGCTAAATCTAGGTTATTATTTTTAATAGCAAGAATAAAACTATCTTCAATAACTTTATCTTTACAAACAGCTCTAAATTTATTTAATATATTATTTAAAGAACTTTTCTTATTCATCTTTTCACTTAAAAATAAATCAATTCTAAAATTATTATAAAAATCTTTATCAATCACTATTATTGGATTATGCTTTTGATTATCCTCAATAACTAAAGTACCGTTTAAATATTTATTACTTGCTAAATTTGCTCTTTTGATTGAATTCATAATTTCGTCTACAGAAAAATGCATTGTAAAAGAATCTATATCAGCTAAAGAACTTGGATAATATCCATTAGCAATATCAAGTTTTGATATATCAATAAAGACATAATCTCCAATTCTTGCCATTAAACTAAGAAAATGTTTTTGTTCTTCTTGTTTTTTCACTTCAACCACTAAACTTTCTCTTCATAAGAAGATAATATTTTACCATATTAACAAATAGTCTGTCAAATTAAAATAAACAGCTTAAATAACAAACACTATTATTTTTGATCTAATTCCTGTTACAGCCACAATCTTTTCTATTAGAATATCTTCTTTCAATAAATTTATAGTCATATCACGTTGAGCTTCAATTTTACCAAATTCAAAATAGAACACAACTTAAATTTCTAACGAAATTCAAGTATCTGTGTTACCTCACGATAACACTTTTCTGTTTCCCTGAAACCTTTGGTTTCTCCACAGACCAATTTTGGATGGTCGCCACCCTACTTGTTTTTTTATTTTTTGTTCTTATTTATATTATACTTTCTTTCATATATATTTTTAATCCTTCAAACATTATATTTATACTTGCGTTTATATCTCTATCATGTATCAAACCACATTCTGAACATATCCATTTTCTTACACTTAAATCTTTTACTTCTTCATTTTTAAATCCACATCTATTACAACTTTGACTACTTGGATAATATTTGTTTATCTCTATTACTTTTTTACCTAACCAATTTGATTTGTATTTTAAGATTCGTATAAATTCACTAATTGGTACGTTTTTTAAGTGTTTGGCTATTTTATGAACTTGATACATACTTTTAACATCTAAGTTTTCAATTACTACGATGGCATTTTCTTTTATTATTTTATTTGCAAGTTTATATATCATATGTTTTCTGGCATTTCTAATTTTTAAATACAATCTTTGTATTTTTAATTTTACTTTATATCTATTTTTACTTCCAGCTTTACATCTTGATAACCATTTTTGTAACCCTTTTAGCCTTTTTTCATTTATCTTTACTTCATTTTTTAATTTTTCTCCATTTGATGTTACTATAAAATCTTTAATACCCAGATCTAATCCCACGATTGATGTTGGTTTTAATGAATACTTAATAAATGGCACTTCAACAAGGACGCTTACAAAGTATTTGTTAGCATCTTTACTAATTGTTGCGGATTTTATTTTACCTACGATTTCTTTTGTCGTTCTAAATCCACGAAACTTTACTTCTTTTAGTTTTGGCAAAGTTATTATTCTTTTTTTTAAATCTATTCTTATACTTTCATATTTTTTATTTTTATAAGTATTTAATGTGTTATTTGTTCTAAAACTTTCATGTACACCTTTTGCTCTAAATCTTGGATAACCATTTCCTTTAAAAAACTTTTGAAATGCATCATCTAAATTATATACGCATGCTTGTAAGGCACATGAGTCTATTTCTCTTAACCATTCTTTTGCTCTTTTTAAATCTGTTAATTTTTTCAATTGTTCATATACACTTATCCTTGTTTTACTTTCTTCATATTTATTTTTTCTTTCTGCTAGAAAATTATTATAAATATATCTAGTACATCCAAAAGTTTTTTCAAGTAATTCTCTTTGAAAATCTGTAGGATAAATTCTTAATTTATATGCTTTATAAGTATTCATTAAACCATCCCCCTTGGATGATTTAATTATAACATTTGTTTGGCTATATATCAATGCTTTTATTTAAAAAATTTTGGATGACTTTCCTAGTATAAAAAAAAGAGCATTTTTTTGCTCTTTAAATTATATTTTAGAAGCCTCGGCCACCGCCGCCTCCTCCACCAAAGCCACCGCCAGAAGAAAATCCTCCACCATGTCCTCCAAAAGAACCACCTGATGCACTAGCACTTTCTCTAGTTATTGTTGATTGTGCGCCTTGATATGCTTGATTAATTGAATGATTAATAGATGATGTCAAATTATAGTTATTAATAAAAATATAATTATTACCATACATATTTGACACATCTAATTCTTTAATTTTTACATTCATTGCTTTTTCAACTTTATCAGCCAATCCAAATATTGTTGCATAAACTAAATATCTTTCCCATAATATTATTTCTGGTAATTCTTTAGTATCAAAAGTCCCAAAATCATTTAAGAATTTTTTAAAAGCTTTCCATTTAGTATAGTCTTCTATACCTTTTTCACTCTTTCTTTTTATAGTTCCAATATAAACAATAAATATAATTGCTGCAAATATTAAAGTATGAATCAAGAAAAATTCAACATGAAACACTATTACCCCAAATAAATATATCAAAAAAGCTACTAATAACATAAAGAATCCATAACCAAATCTACCTGGTAGTTTATCAAAAAAATTTTGATTTTTACCATCTTCAATTACTTTATTTTTCCATTTTGTATAACTACTCATAAATCTATCACAAGTTTGTATAGATTTTGCATATTTTTTCAATTTACTTGTTGTAAATTCATTATTAGTTCCTACTCTATCAAATAAAAAATCTACTAAATAATTTTCTGTTTCATTTAAATTATCTCTATTTAACAAGGTGAATTTATAACCATCTTTTTCTTCAAGTATTTTTTCAGCTTTAATATTTTTCTTATAAATCAAATTCATAATTGATGCACTCATAGCATTCGGTGTAATATTGCTATTCATCAAATAATCAATAACTTCAACATTATAATCATCAATAAATTCTCTATTATACTCTAAATTAAATTTTGGTGTTCTTTCTTTATCATACTTTTTATATACATATATCCAAACAATTATTAATATCACATAATAAATCACTGATAATCCTTCAAAGGTATAAAACAATGTTTTATTTTTCTTAATTTTCTCTAAATCCTTTGCTACTATTTCATCTTCATGTTCGATAATACTTGTCTTTACTTCTTCATTACCGATTTTTTTAAATAATAATTCATTAAATCCATCTTTAGGTACTATTGTTCTAAAATCAACTGCTTCATAAGCTGAAACTTTTTTTACACTAGCTAAAACGCTTGTATATGCACTATTTACATTGACGATATCGGAATTTCCTGTTAATGGTCCATGAAACCACCAACTAAAATCATCTTTATTCATTTTACTTGGGTAATTAACTCTAATTTGTAAATCTTTAATATCATCTTCAAATCCATTACCAATAAAGTTCCAATAATATTCCACTACATCACTATGTAAAATACCAACATCTTTCAATGTATATTTAATTAAAAATGCTGTAGATTCATTATCAGTACTATAATACATTCTTAATCTAATACCATCACTTAAGCTCGACAAAATATATTTTCCCATATCACCATTATTTGCATAAGTTACTTGACTAAAAGTATCAAAATATTCATAAAAAGTTTCAAATGATACTTTATTTACATGTTTAGCACTAACACTTAAATTTTCAATATTACTTGCATTATAATTTGTATAACTGCTTTGATAAATTATATCTCTTTCATAGCCATTAAATGTTCCATCTAGAACAATTAACTCGGAAACATCCATATCACCATTATCTTTAAGTGTTGCATCTATATAAAAGTGTTCTATATCATAATCAGCAGCTAAAGTAACTACAGGAATACATAAAAAACAAATAATCGCAACTAAAACTTTTTTCATTAACTCCTAACTCCTCTCAAAAAAAGACGTTTAGAACGTCTTTTTAAAATTTAACTTGAACATTTTGTCGTTCTGTTTCGTTTGCTTCAAAGAAAGCTTCTTTAGTAAACTTAAACAAACTAGCAATAATATTACTTGGAACCATATCTATTTTATTATTATAAACTAAAACAGTATCATTATAAAATTGTCTAGCGGCAGCAATTTTGCTTTCAGTTTCAGTAAGTTCTTGTTGTAAAGCTTGAAAATTAGTATTTGCTTTTAAATCTGGATAACTTTCAGTTAAAGCAAATAATTTAGAAATTGCTTGAGTAAGTTCTCCATCAGCTTTCATTTGATCTTCAGGTAAAGTCGCAGATACATAAGTATTACGAGCTTTAATTACAGCTTCAAGTGTTTCAGATTCATGTTTAGTATAACCTTTAACAGTTTCTACTAAATTTGGAATTAAATCAAATCTTCTTTTTAATTGAACATCAATTTGAGCCCATTGATCTTTAACTCTATTTCTTAAAACAACTAGTTTATTATATACACTAATTGCCCAAAGAACAATTAAAACTACAACTATTATTAATATTACCCACCATGGCATAACGTCATCCTCCTTAAATTAATTTTATCATATTTCACAATTTTTTTAAACAACAATTTAAAATTTTACATATCTTAACATTAATTTTCTAATTTAGCACTAACTATTTTACTTACCCCAGATTCTTGCATTGTAATTCCGTACAAAGAATCAGCATATTCCATCATTCTTTTTTTATGAGTAATTACTATAAATTGACTTCTAGATTTTTCTTCACTTAAATATTTACCAAACATATCAACATTTACTTCATCTAAGGCAGCTTCTGCTTCATCAAGAATTACAAATGGAGATGGCTTAACCTCAAGCATTGCAAATAACAAACATATTGCTGTCAAAGCTTTTTCTCCCCCACTTAAGGAAACTGGAGAATTTATCTTTTTGCCTGGTGGTATAGCAATAATATCAATACCAGTATTAAGCAAATCATCTGGATCACTTAAAATTAGTTCTCCTTTACCACCTTTAAACATCAATTTAAATATTTTACTAAATTCCACTTTAATGTTTTCAAATGATTTTTTAAATTTATCTACCATTATTTCATCCATTTCCATAATGATACCTTTAAGTTCACTTGAAGCACTTTCCAAATCAAATTTTTGACTATTTAAAAATTCATATCTTTTTGAAATTCTATCATATTCTTCAATAGCACCAACGTTTACATTACCTAAACTAGATAATTCTTTTTTTAAATTCTTTACATGTTCACGAGCTATATCACTATCCATCTCTAAGTTATAGTTTCCACAAGCTGCTTCATAAGTTAAATTATAATCATTATTTAGTTCATCTAACAAATTATCTAATTTAACCTCTAATTTACCAGAAATAATTTCTTTATTTTTAAGCTCATTAATTACTAAATTATAACTACTATTACTATCCCTAAGTTTTTTATCAAGTTCATTTATTTCATCATTTAAATCATTTTTTTCTTTACTTATTACTTTAATATCTTTTTCAAGTAATTCTTTGCTTTTACTTAAATTATTAATCTTTTCCATAAGCAATACTAAATGTTCATCTAACTTATTGCTCTTTAAATCATTTATTCCTTCAAGTTCACTTAACATACTTTTATGTTCTTCATTCAATCTACTTAAATTAGTTCTTTTATTAAATAGTTCTTCATTTAGTAAAACAACATACTTATTTAAAACATTTTCTCTTTCTTCAAGTTCTAATGATTCTTCATTTAAATTATTTACTTCTTCACTTAATTCCTTTATTTTAATTTCTAACTTTTGCAAATCATTTTTTTGTTTATTAAGCTCATTTTTTTCATTTAACATTGTATTTTTCTTACTAGTACCACCAGTAATAGAACCACCAACATGAAGAATTTCACCATCTAACGAAACAATTTTATATTTATAATTTATTAATTTACCAATAATATTTAACGTTCTTTCATTATCAACTACAATTACTTGACCCAATTGATTTTCAATAACATTTTTATACTTACTATCATAACTAATTAAATCGCTAAGAATACCAATATAACCATTAATATTTTTTATATCATTTATTATCTCACTATTTGCATATCTAGATTTAATTACATTTAATGGATAAAATGTTGCTCTTCCTAACTTTCTTTCTTTCAAAAAGTCTATTGCACTTAAGGCAGAATTATCATCGTCAACCACTAAATAATTACTACTTGCTCCTAAAGCAATATCTGTTGCAATCATATATTTTTCTGGTATATCCAAAAGTTTTCCAATTGTATTATGAATGCCATGAAGTCTAGGATTATTCAAAATGTTTCTAACACTAACCGGAGCAGATTCAGCACTCATTATATTATTTTCTAATATTTCTATTTTATTTTCTAATAAAAATTTAGCCTTAGTTGCTTCCATCAAAGAATTATTCGCTGTACTTTTTTTTACTTTTAACACTAAAAGTTTATTCTTTACTTCCTCACCTTTTTCTCTTTGATCATTAACACTCGCTTCAATATCTAATATTTCTCTTTCCAAAACAGTAATATTTTTATTTATATTAAGTTCATCTTCTTTTAACTTAATTAAATTATCATCTATAACATCTTTATTTGCTTCATATTTTTTTCTTTCAACAGTTATCTTTTTTTCACTATTCAAATTACCAATCTCTTCAGTTATTTTAAGTAATTCTTCTCTTTTTCTATTTACTCTTTCTTCTAATTCAAGATTCTTTAATTTTAACTTTTCTAATTTAGAATCTCCGACATTATCTTTTAAAGTAATTAATTTTTCTTTTAAATTTTTAATTTCCTCACATATTTTAGAATATTCTAGATTTAAATCTGTTATATCTTTTGCTATTAAAGCAATATCAATACTTTCTAACTCACCTTTTATATCAACATATTTTTGGGCAACAATACTTTGTTCTTTTAAAGGTTCAACTGTTTTAGAAAGTTCATCAATAACTAACTTTATACGCATTAAGTTTTCTTCAGTTTTTTCTAACTTCTTTAAACTTTCTTCCTTACGCTTTTTATATTTTAATACACCAGCGGCACTTTCAAATATAACTCTTCGATCACTTGATTTAGAATTTACTATATCTGTTACATTTCCTTGACTAATTATATTAAATGCATTAGCTCCAGCGCCAGAATCAATAAATAAATCAGTTATATCCTTAAGTCTAACCCTTGAATTGTTAATATAATACTCATTTTCACCAGTTGAATAAACTATTCTTTTTATTTCTACTTCTTTAAAATCACTATGTAAATAATGATCACTATTATCGAAAACTAAAGCAACCATCGCTCTTTTTTGAGCTTCTCTAGATTCACTACCACTAAAGATACAATCAGTCATATTATTTTGTCCACGCAAAGATTTAACAGACTGTTCACCTAAAACCCATCTTACAGCATCAACAATATTGCTTTTTCCAGAACCATTTGGTCCAACAATTCCAGTTATTCCTGGATTAATTTCCAAATCTAATTTATCTGCAAAAGATTTAAACCCCTGTGCTCTAATACTTTTTAAATACATTTACTTCACCACACTTTTATTCAAAGCATCTAATGCTGCATTTTGTTCAGCTTCTTTTTTACTTTTACCAATGCCCTTTCCATATATTATATTATCTATTTTAACTGCCATTTCAAAAGTCTTATCATGTGCTTCTCCATATTCACGAATTAATACATACTCCAAAGACTTTTTATTTGTTTGAACAGCCTCTTGTAATTTTGTTTTATAATCAGTATTAAAATCCCAACCTTCCTTAATAAATGGCACAATAATATCTTGTAAATATTTTTTTACAACTTCATATCCTTGATCTAAATATACAGCTGCCGCTACAGCTTCAAAAACATCAGCAATAATTGTATCGTTTAAATTATGTATTTGTCCATGTCCAAGTCTAATATATCCATCAATACCAAGTTTTTTAGAATATGTTGCTAAAGCTTTTTCACAAACATAATTAGCTCTAATCTTAGTCATTTCACCTTCACTATAATCAGTATTTAAATATAAATATTCACTAGTTACGGATTCTAGTATTGCATCTCCTAAATACTCTAACCTTTCATAATTATCACAATTATGTTCATTTGAATAACTACTATGAGTTAATGCAGTTTCCAATAACTCTTTATTTTTAATTTCAATACCCATTTTTTCTAAACATTTCATATTACCATATCCATTTCTATCTAATTATAACAAATTTTTTCTATTTTGAAAACATTTACAAACGAATAATTATATAGTAAAATGTTTAAAGGGTGATATTTATAAAAAAGTTATTAATTTATATTATCAGAGGGTACCAAGTAACTCCTACTCATGCCCACTCAATGTGCAGATTTAATCCGACATGCAGTGAATATATGATTGAGGCCTTAAATGAATATGGCTTGTTTAATGGATTAAAATTAGGAATCAAAAGAGTACTTAGATGTCATCCCTTTGGAAAATATGGACATGACGAAATTAAAAAGGAAGGAAAAACAATATGAAAAAATTATTTTTAATAATACTAAGTGCATTTCTTTTAACAGGATGCAGTCTAAAAAAAGACAATTTAGAAAACGCTACAATTTATACTACTATATATCCTATTAAATATTTAACTGAATTTATGTATAAAGACTATGGAACAATCGAAAGTATTTATCCAAGTGGTGCAGATGTCTACAATTACGAACTTACAGATAAGCAAATAAAAAAATATGCCAAATCAGATCTTTTTATTTATAATGGTTTAAGCAACGAAAAAACAATAGCCAAAAACCTAATTAATAAAAATAAAAATTTATTAATTATTGATGTTTCTAACGGATTATCTTATAAAAATGGTGATAAAGAATTATGGATGAGTCCAAATAACTATTTAATGCTAGCTAAAAACATTAAAGATTATTTAAAAGAATACCTAGAAAGTCAAATAATATCAGATTATGTTGAAAAAAAGTATCAAGAATTATCAGAAATATTATCTTTAAAAGATGCTGACTTGAGAGCTATTGGTAAAGAAGCACAATCTAAAGGCACAAACACCTTGATAGTTAGTGATAATGTATTTAAATTTTTAGAAAACTATGGATTTAATATTGTTTCCTTAGATGAAGAAAATTTAACTGAAGGAACACTAAACTCCATTAAAAACAATTTCAAAAAAGAAACATACACAACAATATTAGTTTTAGATAATAATTACACAGAAAATATAAAAACGATTGTAAATGATTATAAAGCCAAAACAATTGATGTTAAATCGATGATTAATGTTGAAACAGACAATACGGACGATTATTTAACAGTAATGCAAGATTTTATCGATAATATTGAAAATATTTGCATAAGCTAATTGACAAGATACTACTTTTATATTAAAATATAGAGGTAGCTTATGGAGCAGTACTCAAGAGGCTGAAGAGGGATCCCTGCTAAGGATTTAGGTCGGCGAATGCTGGCGCGGAGGTTCAAATCCTCTCTGCTCCGCCATTTAAACAATTAAAAACTTCCAAATTTATGGAAGTTTTTTTGTTTATAAATCATTAATTGGTTCAAATTGTCTTGAAAGTTTAAGACTTTCAGTTTCGCAGCCATATAAATTACAATCATCAAATGTATCTGAGAAAAACAAAGCTCCTCTTTCTCCAATCATGCAAATGCTTCTAAGATCGGCAGCAAACATTCCATAATTATTCCATTTACATCTAGCATTTAAAATAGGTTTTATGACTTCAGCATCAATTATCTTTTTATCTAAATCTATATTATCATGCTTTAAATCAAGTGACTTATCACATATAGAATTATACAAATACATTCCTGATGCTTCGATTGGATTAAATTCTACTATATCAATAAGTCCTTTAGAATCTTCCATTAAATCAACAACATAAGTACCTGGATAATTTTTAACAATATTTAAAGCAAAAGCCAAAACTTTATTTTCAATTTTATGGCTTTGAAAAAAAGTTAATCTTGATATATTATATATTTTACCATCAATAACAACACATCTATATTCTTTAGTACCCATTTTATCTTCTTTGATATCTACAAAGGTACTTACTATAAATAGTTCGTTTTCATGAAACTTTAAAGCTTTACAAAAATTACAATTAGTTCTTTCTAAAATATTTGGATTAATAACTCCAACAAAATTTTTTGTAACAGTTTTAATAAACATTTTTTCTCCAAATAACTCTTTTAAATATCTAATATTTTCTTCTTTTAACAACTCTCTTCCTTCAAATACTAAAACATCTCTATTAGTTTTAATATATAAAGGCCAAAGTTCAATTTTATTTACCATATCTATATTATTAATCGGTATACCGCCTTTACTTTCAATAGCATTTATAATAATTTCCACTTGTAAGGCACCAGTTCTAGGAAAAACTCTTTGTCCCTTGATAGAACAAACTTTTCCTTTTAAATTGTAAAAATTATCATTAATTTCATCGTATAAAACCACAGGATATTTTTTTCTAACATTATTAATTTCTTTAATAATATCTTCATTTTTTATAATTCTTTTATCATAACAGTATATCATAATACAACCTCATTATTGCAAATAAAAACTCCTACTACGGAGTTATAATCAAAATTGGTGACCCGTACGGGATTTGAACCCATGTATGCATGCGTGAAAGGCATGTGTGTTAAACCGCTTCACCAACGGGCCATTATTAATGGTGGGCTTGGGGGGACTTGAACCTCCGACCTCACGCTTATCAGGCGTGCGCTCTAACCAGCTGAGCTACAAGCCCACTAACAAAACCTTTTTCATTTTACACTATTTTTTTAAGTTTTGCAATAGTTTTTTGAAAATTTCTTTTTAATTTTTTCTTTACATC
>ULTE01041684.1_pt1 | contig 35468 bp, 30 predicted proteins | sample 1957401 | NCBI WGS metagenome assembly ULTE01 (sample SAMEA4835728, study PRJEB28245) | human gut metagenome | biome: gut microbiome; material: fecal sample | place: Denmark | collected 2008 | reverse complement strand
CCGGCCCAGCCAGAGGCAGACCAGGGCAGCGGCCGCGCAGGCCCCCAACAGATCCAGTACTCGCACGGCGCCGCCTCCCTTCCCGTTTCGCCGTCCCGCGGGGCCGCCAGGGCGGCGCCGCATAAAGAAAGGGCCTGTCCGCGGTGGGCAGGCCCGACTTCGCTCTTATTTTTTGACGTCCTCAAAGAGCTGGCTCACGGACCAGTCGTTGTAGACGCGCAGCATCGTCTCTGCCAGGATCGGGGCGATGGACAACACTTTGATCTTCGGGTGCTTCTTGTTCGGGGCCAGGGGAATGGTGTTCGTGACGACCAGTTCCGTGATTTCCGAACCGGCGATGCGGGACAGGGCCGGATCCGTCAGGATCGGGTGCGTGCAGCACGCGTAGACTTCCTTGGCGCCGAACTTCTTGACGGCTTTCGCCGCTTCCGTCAGGCTGCCGGCCGTATCGACCATGTCGTCCACGAGGATAGCCGTTTTGCCCTTCACGTCGCCGATCAGGTTCATGACTTCGGCCACACCCGGTTCCGGGCGGCGTTTATCGATGATGGCCATGCCGCAGTTCAACCGTTCCGCGAAAACGCGGGCACGGCCGACCCCGCCGAGGTCCGGCGAAACGACGATGGTGTCTTCCAGATTCTTCTGCTTGATATAGTCGGCCAGGACCGGCGCGGCAGGCATATGGTCCAGGGGAATGTTGAAGAAGCCCTGAATCTGGGCGGCGTGCAGGTCGATGGTGATGACACGGTTGATGCCGGCGCACTGCAGCAGGTCTGCCATCAGTTTCGCCGTAATGGGTTCACGGCCGCGGGCCTTGCGGTCCTGCCGGGCGTACCCGTAGAAGGGGATGACGGCCACGATCTTGTGGGCCGACGCGCGTTTGAAGGCATCTGCCATAATCAGCAGTTCCATGACGTTGTCGTTGACCGTAGGGCCGCACGTAGGCTGTACGATGAATACGTCTTTGCCGCGGACACTCTCGTTGATCATGACCTGCACTTCGCCGTTGTTGAAGCGGTTGATGACAGCGTCCCCGACGGTCGTGCCGAGGTAGGCCGCGATCTCACGGGCCAGATCAGGGTTTGCGTTACCAGTAAAAATACGAAATCTTTCTTCATCAGACAGCATTGAGACATCCTCCACATCTTATCCTGATATTTCGTTTCCCGGACGGGCGACGGACATCCGTCCCCCCAGAATCACACTAAGTATATACCACCTGTCCGCGGGGAAACAAGTCTTTTTTTGCCCTCCCCGCCGCGGGCACGGGAAATCGGGCGCCTTACCTGCCGCCCTGCTTTCCGTGTTCCCCGTCCTTCGGCGTTTCCGTGTCCAGACGGTCCAGCTTCGCCCGGTAAGCCCTGGCCCAGCCGGCGATGTTGGTCTGCCGCGCCCGGGCCACGCCCAGAGCGTCCGCCGGGACATCTTTCGTGATGGTCGAACCGGCGGCCACATACGTGTCGGGGCCTACCGTGACCGGCGCCACAAGGTTGCTGTTGCAGCCGATGAAGGCGTTGTCGCCGATGACCGTACGATGTTTGAATTTGCTGTCGTAATTGACGGTAATGCAGCCGCAGCCCATGTTGACATGGCTGCCGATGTCACTGTCGCCGATGTACTGCAAATGAGGAAGCTTCGTGCCCGTGCCGACGCGGGAGTTCTTCACTTCCACAAAGTTGCCGATCTTGACCTGATTCCCGATGACCGTATCCGGCCGCAGGTGGACGTACGGCCCGGCCGTCACGTCGTCCAGGACCTGGCATTCGTGGCCATACAGGAACTGGAGATGGCACCGGTCGCCGACCTGCACGTTTTCTAGGCGCACGTCGGGACCGATTTCGCAGTCCTCGCCAATGACCGTGTTCCCCTGGAGCCACGTGTTCGGATAGAGGATCGTATCCGGCGCGATGCGGACGGTCTTTTCAATAAACGTGCTCGCCGGGTCCAGGATGGTCACCCCCGCTTCCATGCAGCGCTGCAGGACGCGGCGCCGCATGGCTGCCTCGGCCTGGGCCAGATGGACCCGGGAATTGACGCCCATGGTCATTTCACTATCGTCCGTCGTGACGGCGCCAACCTTCCGCCCCATGGCGCGCAGCTTGGCCAGGACATCGGTCAGGTAATACTCACCCTGAGCGTTGTCGTTGCCGAGGGTACGGAGCACGTCGAACAGCAGGGGGGCTTCCAGGCAATAGTTGCCCGTGTTGACTTCGCGGATCGCGCGCTGGGCCTCGGTGGCATCTTTCTGTTCCACAATGGCCGCCACGCCGCCGTCGGCGTCGCGCAGGATGCGGCCGTACCCCGTGGGATCGTCCAGGAAGGTCGTCATCACCGTCGCCGCCGCGCCGGACCGGGCGTGGGCTTCATAGAAACGGCGCAGTTCGTCCCCTTCGAGGAGCGGTGTGTCCCCGCAGAGAACCAGGACGGTTCCCGCGAAGTCCCGCAGGGCTTCCGCCGCCTGCAGGACCGCGTGTCCTGTTCCGAGCTGCTCCGCCTGCAGGGCGACGCGGGCGCGGCTGCCAATGACGTTCCGGACCAGGTCGGCCCCGTGGCCGATGACAACGACATTGTCCCGGCATCCCGCGGCCTCCGCCGCGTCCAGAACGTGTTCCACCATAGCCTTGCCGCCCACTTTGTGCAGGACTTTCGGTAACTTCGATTTCATGCGCGTGCCTTTGCCGGCCGCCAGGATCACAGCTGTCAACTTTTCCATAGATTTCTCCCTTTTCCAGCCGTCGGCCATCCCCCGCGGGGCCAGGCCGGCGGTTTGCGTGTTATCCACCGCCGTGGTTGTGGCCCCTCGCGGTGGTTGTTGCAAATCGCGTCTATTATAGTACAGAATTCCCTGCAGGACAATTTTTTTCGTCGCCCCGCCGGGCGGCGTATGCTTCGGCGTACGCTTCCGCGGCCGGCCAGTCCTCGCCGCGGTCCAGGTCCGTGCCGATGCAGGCATACTCCATCAGGACACAGCGGCCCGTCAGGCCGAAGGTGCGGGACGCCTTCCGCTCCACGTCGGCCAGGGACAGCCGCCGGAAGAGGAACTTGACAATCATGGACAGGCCCAGCCATCCCGCCAGCCGGGGAATATCCTTGCGCAGGGCATACACTTCGGCCATGCGGGGCAGGCAGGCCGGAAAGACCCGGTCCCGGATCAGGGCCAGGTTGCCGCCCGTAAAATTCCCCTCGGTCAGGTGGAAGTAGGTGCGCCGCAGGGCGGGAAACTCCTTCCGGCAGGCTTCCTTCCGGACGAGGGAATAGACGCCATCCGCCTCCAGGGGCTCCGCCCGGTCGATAAAGTCCGCCAGGGCCTCCCCCGTCAGGAAGGGAATATCTTCCATGGCGGTGACGACGCGGAGGGGTTCCGCCGGCGGCGTCCCCTCCTCTTCCCGGCGCAGGAAGCGGGCCAGGCGTACCCCGGTCCAGCCGCCTTCGCCCATGGTGCCGGCGCAGACGGTCAGATACAGGGGCAGGGGAGCAGGGGAGGCCGGCGCCGGGGCGGCGCGAAACTCCGTTCCGCCAGCCTCGGCCCGTTCCACGGCGGCAAAGGCCCCATCCGTCCCGTCCGCCCCCGTGTCGCGCCCGTAAAAACGAAAAGACGGGACGGCGGCCCGGAAGGCGGCCGCCTTGTCCGGATGGGTCACGACCAGGACCCGCCGGATACGCCCGCTCGCCGCCGCGGCCCGCACCAAGTAAGACAAAAGGCGCCGGCCCCGCAGCGGCGCCAGCGCCCTTGGTTCCGGCTGACGGCCGGGCAGGGAGATACATCCCGTGCCCCCGGCCAGGATTACCAAATCGTACCGTGTCTGTATCATGGCGAGCCTCGTCAGTCCCTGCGCCCCTTTTTCGCGTCGACCATGGAGGCCATGAGCGTCCGCTCCGCGTTTTCCAGATGGACGCGGGCCGCCTCCTGGGAACCCTCCACATCGTGGCGCGCAATGGAGTCCACCAGGGACCGGTGCTCCTCCTGCGTGTCCTTGAGGCGCCCCGGATAGCGCATGGACGTCCGCCGGATGCCTGTCAGCTGTTCCCGCAGGTTATTGATGATGTTGCGCAGCCGTTCGTTGCCCGACGCGCGGTACAGGACATCGTGGAAGGCCACATCGTTTTCGACGATCTTGTCCATGTTGTTTTCGTCGATGCCGTGCTGGATCTGGAGCAGCAGGAACTGCATCTCCTCCAGCTGTTCCCCCGAAATGCGTTCCGCCGCCAGGCCCGCCGCCAGCGTCTCCAGGCTCGTGCGGATCTCATAGACGTCGTTGATGTCCTTGAGGGACATATCGGCCACATAGGTGCCGCGCCGCGGGATCATGACGACAAACCCTTCCAGCTCCAGTTTGCGGATGGCTTCGCGGACCGGCGTGCGGCTGACCCCCATTTCATCGGCAAGCTGGATTTCCATGAGCCGTTCGCCCGGGGCGAACGTCCCGTTGATGATGGCCTGGCGGATGTGCTCGCACACGAGTTCCCGCAAGGGTTTATAGCTGTCCAGACGAATCTGTTCCAAATGTCCGCTCATCGTTTCATCCTCCCCGTCGTCTCCGTCACTGCGATTTCCAGGTCCCGCGCCGCCAGCCGGTCCGCAATGGCCGCCGCCGCTTCCCGCGTGGGCGCTATCCCGAAGACCGTCGGGCCGCTGCCGCTCATCATGGCGGCCAGGGCGCCGTGACCGCGCATGACCTGTTTGATTTCCCCGATTTCCGCATGGGCCGCAGCCGTCACCGGTTCCAGCACATTCCCCAGCAGGCGCGGCAGCTTGTCCACCCTCCCCTGCCGCACGGCGTCCGCCAGGGCGGCAATGTCGGGATGGACGACATTCTTCTGTTTGTCATATTCCCGGTAAGCCCACGGGGTGGAGACTGCCACGCGGGGCTTCGCCAGCACGATGTATTGGACCGGCAGGTCCGGCAGGGGAGTGAGGATTTCGCCCCGCCCCGTGGCCAGGCTGGTGCCGCCGCGGACACAGAAGGGAACGTCGGAGCCGAGCTGGGCGCCCAGCCGTTCCAGGCGGTCCGCCGGCAGGTCCAGCTCCCAGTAGCGGTTCAGGCCCCGCAGCACGGCAGCCGCGTCGGTGCTGCCGCCGGCCAGGCCGGCCGCCAGGAAAATCTTTTTTTCAATGTGGATGTGGACCCGCGGCGTCCGCCGTGCGAAACGTCCCATCAGTTCCGCCGCCTGGTAGGCCAGATTGGACGGCCCGCCTTCCAGGTCATCCCGGTCCGTCGTCACGACCAGTTCCGGCGCGTCCGTCAGCGCGACCGTATCCGCCAGGGCCAGGCTCTGCATCAGCATAGCCACCTCGTGATACCGGTCCGGCCGCATCCCCAGGATATCAAGGCCGAGGTTGATCTTAGCCTGTCCTTTTTCGACGATTTTCATCGCTCCGTTCCTCCCATCCACAGAGGCATGCCCTCGTGGTTGTTTTGCCTCTTCTGTATACTGCACACACCGATACAATTATATTTTACCATAAAAAGAGCGCCGTGACACACAAAACCATGGAAATGGGGAACTGCGCCTTGCTTTTTTCCCGGCCCGTGTTATGCTAGGTAGATGAAATGTTCCGAAAAATTCAGAGGCAGGCTGCTCCGGGCAGCCCCGTGGAGGTTCCTTTGCAGACTCAAGTGAAACACCAGCTCAAGCGCTACCTGACCATTACCCTGGGCACGTGTATTTCCGGCATCGCCCTGAACGCCTTCTTCCTGCCGCACGAATTGCTGAGCGGCGGCGTCACGGGCCTGGGCATGATCCTGTACTACCTGTTCGGCTGGCAGGTCAGCGTGACCAACATCGTCTTCAACATTCCCTTGTTTTTCCTGGCCTACCGGCTGATGAGCCGCAACTATTTTCTCAGCGGGATTTTCGGCACCGTAGCCTTGTCCTTCTGGCTCCACGCGTTCGCCCCCCTGAGCCAGATGCACCTGGTCCATGACGCCATGCTGAGCTGTATCGCCGGCGGCGTCCTCCACGGCATCGGCCTGGGCACGCTCTACCACGTCGGCGGCAGTACGGGCGGCTCCGACATCATCGGCGCCATCGTGGAAAAATTCTACTCGATCAGCATCGGCACGACGGGCTTTGCCATCAACGTCGTCCTGCTCTGCACAGGCGCCTTTTTCTTCGGCATCGAACCAGCCCTCTATACCCTCGTGGCCTACTTTGCCGTCGCCAAGGTCAGCAACGCCTTTACGGACGGCTTCGACTACAAAAAGAACGTCTTCATCATCAGTGAGCAGAACGAGGCCATCGCCGAAGCCATCATCAAGATTGTCGGCCGCGGCGTCACGTACATCCAGGGCGAAGGCGCCTTCACGCACCAGCATCGCAAAATGATCTTCTGCGTCGTCAAGCTCACGCAGATCGCCAAAGTCAAACAGCTCGTCAAGGAATACGATCCGTACGCCTTCATGATCATCCAGGACGCGAACGATGTCTTCGGCCGCGGGTTCACGCAAAAGACCAATCACACCATCCAGCGGCCGCCGGAACTGCGCATGAACTGGGAAGAAATGGAGGCCGCGGAAAAGAAGACCGCGGCGCGGCAAAAAAATAGGCAGGAATAGGCAGGAACGGAGCCAAGACACCCAGCGGTCGTCCCGAACGAAAAAATCCCCTCTCCCGTTGGGAGAGGGGATTTTCGTTTTGGCGAAGGGTTCGCCTGGAAAGCGCGCTAGGCACCCGGAGCGGCCGGCCGTCCGGCGCGCCCGCCGCCCCCTGTTTCACGAGGGGGCCTGTTTTCCGTCAGGCCCGCGGATCAGGGGCAGACGGGGCGTCCCCGCTGCCGGGGCCGGCGTCCGTTCCCGCGGAATCCAGGCCGGCTTTCTGTGCGTCCGTCAGCGGCGTGCCGTCGACGTTTTCCCCACGGGCCGCGGCCTCGCGTTTGGCCGCAGCTTCCCAGGCGGCAGAGCGGGCCGCCTCGCGGGCGGCGTCCTCCGCGGCTTTTTCCGCGTCGGCTTCCCGTTCCCGCTCGTTCTTTTCCGCCGCTTCTTCCGAAGCGCGGCGCAAGGCTTCTTCCGGATCCTCGTGATGGAGGATGGCCATGAATTCCTCGCCCGTAATAGTTTCCTTTTCCAGCAGGTACGCCGCCAGGCGGTCCATGTCCTCGCGATGTTCCCGGAGGATGGCCACGGCTTTCCGGTGCGCTTCCTTGATCAGTTCGGCTACCTTCTGGTCGATGCGGGCCGCCGTGGCCTCACTGCACGTGAGGGACGTGTCGCCGCCCAGATAGGCGTTCTGAATGGTTTCCATACCCATCATGTCAAACTCTTCCGTCATGCCCAGACGGGCCACCATGGCGCGGGCCAGGCGCGTCGCCTGCTCGATGTCGTTGGCGGCTCCGCCCGTGACGAGGTTGAAGACCACTTCCTCGGCCGAACGGCCGCCGGTGATCGTCACAATGCGATTGAACAGTTCTTCCTTGCTCTGGAGGACCTTTTCCTGCGTGTCCACCTGCATGGTGTACCCCAGGGCGCCGCTCGTGCGCGGCACAATGGTAATCTTGTGGACCGGGGCGGAATGGGTCTGCAGGGCCGCCACCAGGGCATGGCCTATTTCATGGTACGCGATGATTTTCTTTTCTTCCGGCGAAATGACCGCGCCCTTCCGCTGGTACCCGGCGATAATCACTTCCACCGATTCTTCCAGGTCCTGCTGGTTCACTTTGTCGCGTCCCATGCGGACAGCCCGCAGGGCCGCTTCGTTGACGATATTCGCCAGTTCGGCGCCGGACGCGCCGGCCGTGGCGCGGGCAATGGCATTCAGGTCGATGTCGTCTTCCATGCGCACATCCTGGGAATGGACCTTTAGGATCGCCTCGCGGCCGTGCAGGTCCGGCAATTCCACAGGGATGCGACGGTCGAAACGGCCCGGGCGGAGCAGGGCCTTGTCCAGGGATTCGGGGCGGTTCGTCGCCGCCAGGATAATGACGCCCTTGCTGCCGTCAAAGCCGTCCATTTCGGACAGGAGTTGGTTCAGGGTCTGTTCCCGTTCGTCGTTGCTGCCGAAGGCGCCCGTGTCCCGCTTTTTGCCGATAGCGTCGATTTCGTCGATAAAAACAATGCAAGGCGCCTTTTTCTGGGCCTGGTCGAACAAGTCGCGCACCCGGGCGGCGCCCATCCCGACGAACATTTCAATGAATTCCGAGCCGGAAATGCTGAAGAACGGGACCTTCGCCTCGCCGGCAATGGCCTTGGCCAGGAGCGTCTTGCCTGTGCCCGGAGGCCCAACGAGAAGCGCGCCTTTCGGCATGGTCGCGCCGATTTGCTGGTATTTGTCCGGATGGTGCAGGAAATCAACCAGCTCGACCAAGGCTTCCTTGGCCTCGTCCTGGCCCGCTACATCCGCGAAGGTAACGCCCGTATTGGCCTGCATATAGACCTTGGCGTTGCTCTTGCCGAAATTGCCCATGCCGCCGAAGCCGCCGAAGCCGCCGCCGCGGCGCCCCATGAACCACATGATGAGCTGGCCGATGGCGAAGAAGAACACGATCGGCAGGATCCAGTTGTAAAGAAAGCTTTCCAGGGGCGAGCTTTCCCTCGGGATAATCTGGGAGAAGGTGACTTTGTTCTTTTCCAGGCGCGTCAAAAGCTGCGGGTCCTCGGCGCGGCCCGTGACGTAGATCTTTTTGTCGTTGGCATCGCTCGACGTGGCCGCCAGGCGCTTGTCACTGATTTCCACCTTGGAGAATTTGCCTTCGTCCACCATCTGCAGGAACGTGCTGTACGGGATGTCGTCGACCTGGGGTTTCCACAGGGTCGGGAACACGTACTGGTTCAGCAGCATGATGACGAGAAAGGCCAGGACATAATAAAGGTACAACGGCCGGCGTCCATTGCCGTCGTTGCGGTTTTTCTGGTTGTTCATGTTGCCCTCCTTATCGCGGGATACTTTTCCTTATTCTACCGCCTGGGCCGGAAGGCCGCAAGCCGCAAGTGTGAAAAAATGACGAATTATGCGCTGCTGGAGGGAAGCCCGTTCCCGCCGGGCGGAAAGGGGCTTCCGGGGCGGCCCGGGAAGCGGGGCGCGGCGCGGGCATTTTGTATACACTATATGAATTTTGTATACTTGCCCCGCGGCGGTTGAATTCACTTCGGCCCTATACTAAAATGAACGTATGCTAACGTGTCGCACTATTGCCAAAGGAGGCTCCTATATGAAGAAAATCAAGACCGTCCTCGTCGCCAACCGCGGGGAAATTGCCATCCGCGTGTTCCGCGCCTGCGCGGAACTGGGAATCCGCACCATCGCCATCTTCTCCAAGGAAGACACCCTGTCCCTGCACCGGAACAAGGCGGACGAGGCCTATCTCGTCGGCCGCGGCAAGGGTCCCGTCGAAGCGTACCTCGACATCGAGGATATCATGCGCATCGCCCGGGAGCACCAGGTGGACGCCATCCATCCGGGGTACGGCTTCCTGTCGGAAAACGCCGACCTGGCCAAGCGGTGCCGGGAGGAAGGTATTACCTTCATCGGGCCCCATGTGGATCACCTGATCATGTTCGGCGACAAAGTCAACGCCCGCGAACAGGCCAGACGGGCCGGCATCCCCATGATTCCCGGCAGCGACGGCCCCGTCCGCTCCCTGGAAGAAGTACAGGCCTTCGGCCGTGAACACGGTTATCCGCTGATCATCAAAGCCGTCAACGGCGGCGGCGGCCGCGGCATGCGCGCCGTTTCCTCCGAGGCGGAACTCGGGACGGCCTACGACCTGGCCAAATCGGAAGCCCTGAAAGCGTTCGGCAGCGAGGAAATCTACGTCGAAAAATACTTGAAAGATCCGAAACACATCGAAGTCCAGGTCCTGGGGGACGAACACGGCAACCTGGTCCACCTGTTCGAACGGGACTGCTCCGTCCAGCGCCGCCACCAGAAAGTCATTGAAATGGCGCCGGCTACCTTCGTGCCCGCCGCCCTGCGGCAGCAGATCTGCGACGCCGCCCTGCGCCTCATGGGCAACGTCCACTACGTGAGCGCCGGCACGTGCGAATTTCTCGTCACCCCCGACGGACACTTCTACTTTATTGAAGTCAACCCCCGTATCCAGGTGGAACACACCGTCACGGAGGCCATTACCGGCATCGACATCGTCCAGGCCCAGATCCGCATTGCCGAGGGCTGGGACATGCATGCCCCCGAAGTCGGCGTCCCGCGGCAGCAGGATATCCACTACCGCGGCGAAGCCATCCAGTGCCGGATCACGACGGAAGACCCCCTGAACCACTTCATGCCCGATACGGGCAAACTCATCGCCTACCGCTCGGGCGGCGGCATGGGCATCCGTCTGGACGCCGGCAACGCCTTCACGGGCTCCGTCATCACCCCCTATTACGATTCCCTGCTCGTCAAGGCGACGACGTGGGGCCTGACGCACCAGATTACGGTGACGAAAATGCTCCGCTGCCTCCGCGAATTCCGCATCCGCGGCGTCAAAACCAACATCGCCTTCCTGGAAAAGGTGCTCCAGAACCCGAAATTCCTCGACGGTTCCTATACGACGAACTTCATCGACACGACGCCGGAACTGTTCCATTTCCCGGAAAGCAGGGACCGCGGCACCAAGCTCCTCCATTATGTGGCCGATGTCACGGTCAACGGGTACGCCAATGTCGGCGTCGTCCCGAAACCGGATTTCGCTCCCATGAACCTGCCGAAGCCTTTCACGGGCAATTTCCCGTCGGGCACACGGCAAATCCTCGACGCCCGCGGACCGGAAGGCCTGGCCAAGTGGGTCCAGGACCAGAAGGAAGTCCTCGTGACGGACACGACCTTCCGGGACGCCCACCAGTCCCTGTTCGCCACGCGCCTGCGCACAGCCGACATGCTGCGCGTCCTCCGCGACACGGCCGGCAAGCTGCCGGGCCTGTTCTCCTTCGAGGACTGGGGCGGCGCGACCTTCGACGTGGCCTACCGTTTCCTGGACGAAAGCCCCTGGGCCCGTCTGCAGCAATTCCGCGAAACGGCGCCCAATATCCTGAACCAGATGCTTCTCCGCGGCGCCAACGCCGTAGGCTACACCAGCTATCCCGACAATGTCGTCAAGGAATTCATCCGCCTGTCCGCCAAGAACGGCATCGATGTCTTCCGCATCTTCGATTCCCTGAACGGCCTGGACAATATGCGCCTGTCCATTGATACGGTCCGGGAGTGCAACAAAGTCGCCGAGGCCGCCCTGTGCTATACGGGGGACATCCTGGACGCCAGCCGGGAAAAATACAACCTGCAGTACTACGTCGATATGGCAAAGGAGCTGGCACGGGCCGGCGCCAATATCATCGCCATCAAGGACATGGCGGGCCTGCTGAAGCCCGAAGCGGCGTACCAGCTGATCCGCGCCCTGAAGGACGCCGTCGACCTGCCCATTCACCTGCACACGCACGATGGCAGCGGCAACAGCATCTACACCTACGCCCGCGCCATCGACGCCGGCGTCGATATTGTCGACACGGCCATGAGCGCCATGAGCTGCGGCACGTCGCAGCCCTCCACGGCAGGGCTCTACTACGCCCTGGAAGGGCACCCGCGCCAGCCCAAGCTCGATGTTAACGCCCTGAACGAGCTGTCCCGCTACTGGGAAACGATCCGTCCGTACTACAAGGCGGCGGACAAGACGGAAACCTTCCCGAACCCCGAAGTCTACATCCATGAAATGCCCGGCGGCCAGTACACGAACCTGAAACAGCAGGCGGCGGCCCTGGGCCTGCTGGACCGCTGGGAAGAAATCAAGGACATGTACCACCGCGTCTCCATGATGTTCGGCGACGTCATCAAAGTCACGCCGTCGTCCAAGGTCGTCGGCGACATGACCCTCTTCATGGTCCAGAATGAATTGACGGAAGAAGATGTCTATGCCAAGGGGGAAAGCATGGACTTCCCCGCGTCGGTCATCAACTTCTTCCAGGGCGGCATCGGGACGCCCTACGGCGGCTTCCCGAAACGGCTGCAGCAGATTATCCTGCGGGACCGCAAGCCCATGACGGAACGGCCCGGCGCCGTCCTGCCCCCGGTGGACCTGGAAGCGAAACGGCAGGAGCTGAAGGAAATGGGCGCCCCCACGACGGACGAGGCCATCTCTTCCTACTGCCTCTATCCCGACGTGTTCCGCCAGTGGGTCCAGCGCCACGAGGAATTCGGCGACGTGTCGGTCCTCGATACGCCGACCTTCTTCTTCGGCATGACCCGCGGCGAAGAAATCAGCGTGGAAATCGAGAAGGGCAAAGTCGTCATCATTAAATTGATCCATATCAGCGAGGCCGACGAAAGCGGCCATCGCGTCGTCAGCTTCGAATTCAACGGCATGCCCCGTGAAATCACGGTCTTCGACCGCAACGCCAAGCGGACGACCGTCACGCGCAAAAAGGCCGACAAGGCGAACCCCGGCGAAATCGGAGCCACCCTGGCTGGCTCCGTCGTCAAGATCCTGGTGGAAAAGGGCCAATCCGTTACCAAGGGCGCGCCCCTCATCGTCACGGAAGCCATGAAGATGGAAACGACCCTGGCGGCCCCCTTGTCGGGCATCATCAGCCAGATCCTGGTCCAGCCCGGCAGCCGGATTGAAAACGGGGACTGCCTCCTGACAATCGACAGCAAAAACTAAGGAACCCTTATGACCATCGATTCTCATTCGGAAACGGAACCGCGCACGCGGAAAGAAGCAGCCCTGCGGCGCAGCCTCTACCTTTACGTCCTGGATCATTTGAACCGGAACGGCGCCTACGACCGGACCCCGCTGCCTGACGGCAACGACGAATATCTGGCGGGCCTGCGGGAGATCCAGCTGCTGGCGGCCAGCCTGAACGCAGGGGACGTGGAACGGGTGACGGACCTCTTCCTGCTCCTCCAGCAGTGGATGGAGAAAGAGGACGAGGAGACGGAGGAGCGGCTCTACGCCCTGGTGGCCGGATCCCCTGTCATACTTTATTTCCGCCCCCTGACCACGCTGCTCCTGAAACAACAGGAAGCCCTTCCCTTTGCCCTGCTCGAGCTGGCCCGGCGGTGGCTCTACCTGGGCGCCCACCGCCAGGTCGTGAATTTCGCGTACCTGCTTTGTTCCCTCTTCGGGTTCGAACGGATCCGCGCCTCCTTTTCCCCGGACCTGTACAAGGACTTGTTCACCATGGCCCGGTGCGAAGAATTCACGCCGGCCCTGTGCCTGGCCTGCGCCGTGGCGGAAGAACGGCCCCAGCGCGAACTGTGGACCCTGGCCCGCTCCACCTGGCGGTTCGGCAATCTGCTCGTCTCAGCCCTGCTGGACTATGACACGCCGAAACAAAAAGCGTGGATTCTGCAGCGTTCCGTCGCCGGCCGCGTCTATTGGCCCGACGTGAGCGGCTATCTGCTCGAACAGGGCGGCGTCCGGGCCCGCCTGGAAGCAGGCGGACTGTCCCGGCCGCAGTTTCTCCGCGCGGCGCGGCTCCTGGCAGCGTATACCGCGTCATACCTGCAGCCTCTGGAGGCCGCGCCCTTCCCGTTCTCGGCCGTCCTCACGCCGCCCCGGGCCCGACCGGCCCTGGGGCCTCTCGTGGACGCCCTGCTGCAGGGCGGGGAGCCCTACGCGGCAGATCCGGACTTTCTCCTGAACCTGGACATGATCCGCAACCATCTGGCCGCCCTGACGGAAGCGCCGGCATACGGGCAGCTGGATCCGAACCGGCTCCAGCTCCTGCTGGGACGCTGCGACGCCCTGCTCTGCCGGACCGACCACTTCCGGGAAGTGCGGGACGCCCTGCGGGGACCCCGTCCCATCCGTCCCGAACTCGTGTCCCTGGCCCAGGTCCTGGAAATCGACGTGTGGCCTGATTTCTACGCCTATTACCGCCGCCACCGGAGCCGGCTGGACATCCTGCTCTACTTGCTGCAGATGGCCGGCCCCAAAGGTCCGGCGCCGAAAAAAGAACGCCGCCAGCGCTGCCGGGCCCTCTTCGGCATCCTTGCCCCGCTCGGGGAGCTCCCCTGGTCGTTCGACGACCCCCTTTTCCAGGCCCTCCGCGACTGCCTGGCGGACCAGCCCTGCAAAGAGGCGGTCCCCTACGTGCGGGCCGCCCTGCGCAGCCAGGCCTTCCCCGTCCGCTGGACCGGCGTCATCATCCTGCTCCAGTGGCCGCCCCAGACCGTCACCCCGGCCCTGCGTCGCGCCTTGTCGGAACTCCTGCTCCTGCCGGATCCGGAAGAAATGCACGCCCGTATCCAGACTCTCCTGGACGGCGCGCAGGATCCGGAACAATGGCGCCGCCTGGCCCTCCGCGACCAACTACCCCCACCGGAACCGGACGGGGATACCGGAACAGGCCCGACGGTTCGCCCCGTCCTGCTCCAGTAACAGCGGCCCTGCCCGTCACGGCAGCCGTGCTCTTCCCCGAAAAGGGACGCGGCAAAAAAGGAGACGGTGACGAAATTACGAAAGGGACTGCGGCAAACCGGCCAGAGGCCTGTAAATTTTAGGGAAGAACCAATAAAAAAGGGGCTGTGAAAAAATGAGAAATCATTTTTTCCACAGCCCCTTTCGTGTGCGGGAGTCCCCCGGCGGGCAGCAAAACAGTCCGTAACAGGACAAGCCGCCCCAGGAAGACATCCCGGCGAAAAGGTCAGGCTTTCTGCACCACGACCGCCTGGGAATGGCGGGCGTATTCTTCTGCTGTTTCCGGCTGCAGGCCATCCACTTCATTCAAGTCGCCCAAGGCGGCATGCTTAAAGTAGCGCTTCGTCTCTTTGACGACAACGCCGCTCAGGGCCAGCAGGGCAATCAAGTTCGGAATGGCCATGAGGCCATTGACGATATCCGCCAGGACCCAGATGGCTTCCAGTTTCAGGAAGGCGCCACAGGCGATGAGGATGATAAAAATGACGCGGTACGGCATAATGGCCTTGACCCCGGCCAGATAGACGATGCACCGTTCTCCGTAGTAGTTCCAGCCGAGAATCGTCGTGAAGGCGAAGAGGACCAGGCCGACCATGAGGACGTAGTTGCCCACTGCGGGATACGCCTGGAGGAAGGCGGCCTGCGTCAGGGCGGCGCCGTTCAGGTCCCCCGTCCAAAGGCCGCTGACAACTAGAGTCAGGCCCGTCAGGGTGCAGATAATGATCGTATCGATAAAGGTACCGGTCATGGAAACAAGGCCCTGTTCCGCAGGCCATTTCGTCTTGGCCGCCGCCGCCACGATCGGGGCGGAGCCCAGGCCCGATTCATTGGAGAAGACGCCGCGGGCGATACCGGACCGCATCGCAACCATGACCGTCGCGCCGGCGAAGCCGCCCATGGCCGCCGTCGGCGTGAACGCGTCCTGCAGGACCAGCAGGATGGCCGCGGGAACCTTATCGGCGAAAATCAGCAGGAAGCCGACCGTGGAGAGGAAGTAGATGACCGCCATGGCGGGAACGATTTTGCTGGCCACGGCAGCGATACTCTTCAGCCCCCCCAAAGTGACCGCCGCCACGAGGACCGTCAGGATGATGGCCGTGTACAGGGGATCCAGGCCGATGGACAAGCGCGTAATGTCCACGATGGAATTGACCTGGGCAAAGGTCCCGATGCCGAAGTAGGCCACGAGGACGCCGGCGGCGGAGAAGAAGACGGCCAGGGGACGCCACTGCCTGCCCATGCCGTTTTCAATGTAGAACATAGGGCCGCCGACGACTTCGCCCTTTTCATCGTAGCTGCGGTATTTGACCGCCAGCAGGCCTTCGGCGTACTTGGTCGCCATGCCGAAGAAGGCGGCGACCCACATCCAGAACAGGGCGCCGGGGCCGCCGGCCTTGACCGCCGTGGCGACACCGACGATGTTGCCCGTACCGATAGTAGCCGCCAGGGCCGTGCACAGCGCCCGGAAAGACGACGTGTCGCCCGCGCCGTTGCTCTTGGCCTTAAAGATCAGGCCCAGCGCCAGGGGCAGGTTCCGCAGCTGCAGCACGCCCAGGCGCAGGGTCAGCCAGATGCCGGTACCGACGAGCAGGATCAGCAGGGGCGGTCCCCAGACGAAGCTGTCCACACTGTTCAATAATTCCATAAAATCCATTTCCAGATCCTTCCTTTCCGCGTGTACGCTATAAAAAAAGCTTATCCCCGAACCTCCGGAGACAAGCCCAAGCATACACAGGGACCAGGCGGCTGTCCTGCCAACCCCAATCCTGTGCCAGACTCTGTCCTTTTGCCTGAGAGATAAGATGGCGTGCGGCCATCGTGCACCTTCGGCGCCCTTGCGGGACTCTCCAGAGTTGTGTCCACATATGGTTCCGCTTTCCGACGGAAAGCGCCTGAGAGTTTGACTCCTTCGGCAGATATACATCGTTCTCCCATATGGATCATCCACAAATGTTCAGTTATCGAATGATTCTATTATACACGGGTTGCCGGAGAATGCAACCCCTTCCGTTGAAAAAAGCCATAAAAATTGATAAAATGTAACCTGTCTTCCTGGATAATACAGGAAATCTTACCCACTGGGTGGATAGTTCAGCACAAAGGTGGTTCCCATGACGAAAAAAGCTCCCTGCCATCCCTTGCCTGCGGCGGAAAACAACGTATCCCTGTCCGGCCACGCCTGGGCGCCGGTCCTGCTCGCCTGGTACGACGCCCACCGCCGCGACCTGCCCTGGCGCACGCCGGCCCCGCGGGACCCGTACCAGGTCTGGGTGTCGGAAATCATGCTGCAGCAGACCAAAGTGGAAGCGGTACGGCCCTATTATCTCCGGTGGATGGAACGCTTTCCGGACATCGCCACCCTGGCCGGGGCGAATCCGGACGACGTCCTGCGGCACTGGCAGGGGCTGGGCTACTACTCCCGGGCCCGAAACCTGCAAACAGCGGCCCGGGACATCCTGCGCCGCTACGGCGGCGTCATGCCGTCCACACGGGCGGAAATCCGCACGCTCAAGGGCATCGGCGACTACACGGCCGGCGCCATCCTGAGCCTGGCGTTCGGCCTGCGCGAGCCGGCCATCGACGGCAACGTTCTCCGCGTCTTCGCCCGCCTTTACCTAATCGAGGAAAATATCCTGTCCACGCCGGTGCGGCGCCATGTGACGGGCCTCGTCCAAAGCCAGCTGCCGGCGGACCGTCCCGGCGACTTCAACGAAGCCCTCATGGACCTGGGGGCCACGCTTTGCGTTCCCCGCGCGCCCCGCTGCGGGGACTGCCCCCTGGCGGGCCTCTGCCTCGCCCACCGCGCCGGCAGGGAACAGGAACTGCCCCTGCGCGTCGTCCGCAAACACGTACCGGTGGAGCACGTCGCCGCATTGTGGCTGAAGGATGGGGAAGACCGCCTGCTGGTCCACCGCCGTCCCGACAGCGGCCTGCTGGCGGGCATGATGGAACTCCTGTCCTGCGGGGTCACGGAAACCGCGGACCGCGCGGCAGCACAGGCCGCAGCCGCAAGCGCGGCCGGCGCGCGACGCAAGGCCGCCTCTCTCCTGCCGTCGGCGCCCGTCGTGGAGGACAACCCCTGCGCCGCCATCCGCCACGTCTTCTCCAGCCGCGTCTGGGACATCCGGGTCTACGCCGCCCGCGTGACCGGCACGGGCCATCCGGACCGGTCCTTCCCCGCAAGCGACGAGACATGGCGCTGGCTGGCTCCCGGGGAGACAGGGGACATTTTATGGGCCGGGCCTTATGGCACGCTGTACAAGGAGCTTTGCCGGAAGTAGTTTATAAAAGGGGATTGAATTTTCAGACTTTTCTGTTGACATTTTCCCCTCCCTCTGCTATGGTGAAACAAGAGCTTCCCCCGACCTGCCGGCACGCGGAACAGGCGCTGCCTGTCCTGGGGGACGCGGGCCGGACGCGGCGCGGCCGCCGGCGGAGGGGAGACCGTTACTTTTCATAAAGGAGACTCCATGGATTCAACGATTGAGGAATGGGAGGAATCGGAACTGGAAGATTTGCTGCGGAGAGCCCGCCATGGCAGCCGGGAGGCCCTGGAGGAGCTTTTGGAACGGACCGAGGGAATTGTCCGCAACGTAGCGAAACGGGATTTGTTCTACGGCGCCTGGGGGCCGGAGCAAAGCTATGAAAATGCCCGCGCGGGCCTGCTGCACTTTGCCTTCCGCCAGCAGGACCCTGTGGCGGAGGAACGGTCCGGCGGGCTTGTCAAGACCTGCGTATCCCGCTACCTGCTGTCCTTGCTGCGCCAGGAAATCCGCCGGCGGGCCCACGAAAGGGACACGGATTTCAGCGACAGCCGGGTACAGGCCACCCTGGAAACCAGGGCCGACTACCGCGACGAAGGCCCCGAGGCGGTCTGCCTGCAAAAAGAGGCACACCATCTGATCTGCCGCCAGGTGGCCCAACTGGGCGAGCGGGAACGGCAGGTGATCCAGCTGCATTATTACGACGACCTGTCGTTCAAAGAAATCGCCGCCCGGCTCGGCTGTCACATCAATACCGTTTATAAAGAGCACCGCGCGGCGCTGCGCAAACTGAAACACGCGCTGGCTCCCCTGCGGGACGCCTGACGCGGCCCCGGCGGGGCGGCGGGACCGGCACATCCGGAACCTTCCCCCGCCGGGGGCTTTTTTTATCCTGCTGAAAAATGTATCATATATTGCATTTTCTTCCCCTCTTTCGCGGCGCGCCCCCGCGAGATTCCCCTAATTTCATAGTAAATTTATATGTTTTATTGATTTTCCGCTTTACCTGTGGTACGATACGAATAACACACACGGGAAATATTTACCATCAATCACGTCAGGCCGCGATTTCCGTGGGTTTGGAACGGTCTGGAGAGAGGGAAGGATTATGTCTACGGAAAAACAGAATGTCAACGCAACGGCGCAGGAAGTCCTGCGTCAAAACAACCCCCTCCGCCAGGGGCGTCAATTCGTTTTGTGGATTGTCGCCCTGGTGCTGGGTGGCATCTTGGGTTGGATGAATATCCCCACCCTGAACGCTTTATTCAATTTCATCGCCAGCGTCTTTACGCGGCTCTTCCAGTTTGTGGCCGTACCGACCATCGCCCTGGCCGTCATGACGACCCTCTCCGCCCTGGGGGCGAAAAAGGAGACGCGGCAGATTTTCGGCCATGCCCTGGTCTACACCCTGCTGACCACCATCAGCGCCGCCGTCGTCGGCCTGGCCCTGTTCCTGTGGATCGCGCCGGGCAACCTGCCGGCCGATGTCATCGGCGCCGGCGCCGCCAAGGTCCCGCAGAACCTGGTCCAGCACACGAGTTATTACGACCATTTCCTGACGGTCATCCCAAATAACGTCTTACAGCCCTTCCTGTCGGGCAACGTCCTGTCCATCCTGTTCATTGCCGCTGCCGTCGGCCTGGCCCTGGCCTTTATGCCGAAAACGGAAAACCGCGATACCCTGCTGAAGGGGATCCTGGGCGCGCAGGAGGTCCTCTTCACCCTGATCCGCGCCCTGCTGTGGGTCCTGCCCCTGGGCATCCTGGCTTTCGCGGCCCAGCTATCCGCCCAGGTGGCGGCCGGCGTCATCGTCGGCGCCCTGGGCAAATACACGGCCGTCGTCATTGGCGGGAACCTGATCCAGTTCTTCCTCGTGCTGCCGCTCTTCCTCGCGGCCCGCGGCCTGAATCCCGTCAAGGTCTTCCGCCGCATGAGCCCGGCCCTGGCGGTGGCCCTCTTCACCAAGTCCTCGGCGGCCACCCTGCCCGTCACGATCGCGTCGGCGGAACAGAACATGCGCATCAATCCGGCCATTTCCCGCTTCCTGCTGCCAATCTGCTGCACCATCAACATGAACGGCTGCGCCGCCTTCATCCTCGTCACGAGCCTCTTCGTCATGCAGAACGCCGGCATGGAACTGACCTTGGGCGGCATGATCGCCTGGCTTTTCGTCGCCGTCCTGTCGGCCATCGGGAATGCCGGCGTCCCCATGGGCTGCTATTTCCTGACTCTGTCCCTTATGAGCGGCATCGGCGCCCCCATCGGCCTTATGGGCATCATCCTGCCGATCTATACCATTATCGATATGATTGAAACGGCAGAAAATGTCTGGTCCGATTCCTGCGTGGCCAGCATGACCCAGCACGACCTGCGCCGCGAGATTCCCCCCACGCCAGAGGACGAAGAAGTCCCGGCCGTGCTCTGACTTGCCGGGTGTCGGAACCCCTTCCGGGAAACCGGACAAAACCATATCGAAAAACAACAGCGCGGCTGTCCCGCCGGATGGAGAACGATCCGGCAGGCGGGCGCGCCTTCTGTTGCCCCGCCGTGGCGGCAGCCCTGTCCGGCAGCGAAAAAATGGCAGCGTGCGATATATTGCATTTAAAGATATGTAATAATATGATAGGCTGCTCGTAAGGTCCCGGAAAAATTTCCCGCTTTACCTGTCTGGTATCGCGGGTTTTTTGTATTGCCGCAGCCTGCCGGGAGGGGAAACCGGCGAGCCGCAAACAATGGGGAGGGAAATGGGAAGATGAACAAAATCTACAAAGTCATCTGGAATGAAGTCCGTCACTGCTTCGTATGCGTTTCGGAACTGGCCAAAAGCCACCACAAGCCGAAGAGCCGGAAAGCCCTGGCGCATGATAAGGACGGCAAGCCCACGATCGAGCGCGTGCGCGTGAACAAGGACTATCCGGAACACCGGAACGTAATTGCCAAAAAATCATAAAAAAGTCCGGCCCGTGCCCATCGGTACGAGCCGGATTTCCGGGAAGGACGACGAGCCTCCGGCACCTGCCGGAGCGCCCGCCGTCCTTTTTCTTTGTCGATTCCGCCCTTTGCGGGACGAGACGCGCCCTACATCTTTCCCGTCACGGCTTTGCGCTTCAAGACGTAGTTCCACACCATGACCACCGCCGACGTAATGACTTTGGCAACCATGTAGTACAGGCCGGCCTTGTCCACGAGGAGCCACATGCAGGCCTGGTTGATGACGAGGCCGGCGACGCTGGACCCGAGAAAGAGGAAGCGCTGCGAAAAGTCCTGTTTCCCGGCGCCTCGGAAGACGACGGCGACGCACAACCAGTAGTTGACCAGCAGGGATACGACGAAGGCGGCCGCCGCCGACCACAGGTAGTGCAGGCCCGCATACTCCGTCAGGGCGTAGAGCAGGCCGTATTCGAGGAGGAAACAGCCTCCGCCGACGAGGACGAAGCGGAAAATTTCCCAAAAACGAAAGCTGGTCATACATCCTCCTCAATACGCCCCTTTTTTGCTGAATACGACGGAAAACGTGCGCCACAGCAGGACCGCGTCGAACCAGATGTTCCAGTTGCGCACGTACCACGAGTCCATGGCGACGCGCTCCGCGTAATCGATATCGCTGCGGCCGCTGGTCTGCCACATGCCGGTGATACCCGGACGCACCATGTAGTAATCCTGGATGAACTTGCCGTAACGGGGCACTTCGGCCGCCACGATGGGTCGCGGGCCGACGAGGCTCATTTCCCCTTTCAGGACGTTGAAAATCTGGGGCAGCTCGTCCAGGCTCGTCCGGCGCAGGAAATGGCCGCTCTTCGTGACGCGTGGGTCGTTCTTCAGCTTAAAGTCCCGGTTCCACTCTTCCCGGGCTGCCGGATTCTTTGCCAGCAGTTCCTTCAGCCGGACATCGGCGTCGACGCACATGCTGCGGAACTTGTAGCAGTTGAATTCCCGGCCATTGCGGCCGACACGGCGGTGCTTGAAGAGGACCGGTCCCGGCGAGTCGTGATAGATCCACAAGGCGATGGCCAGCAGGATAGGCGAAATGGCGAGGGTGCCGAAAAAGGTCAGCACCCAGTCAAAGACGAATTTCAGCAGCCGGTTCCAACGATTCTTGAGGTTGTTCCGCATGTGGAACAGGACGATGTGCCCGTCAACGAGGCTTTCCATGTCCATCGTGGCCAAGGGGATGCTGCCCATGTCGGGGATGAAGGCGATGCCCTTCACCAGGGGCTGCAGGTCGTATACGATGTCCTGGATCGCTTCTTTGGAAAGGCCCGGGGCAATGACGAGGACGCGCTGGACCCCTGTGAGGCTGATGACGCGCTGGGCGTCCCGGAACCGTCCCAGGCGGCGCAGACGACCCGCCACGTACGGATTGGGCTCGTTATCCTCCAGGTAGCCCACGAACCAGTATCCTGTGTGTTCGCTGTGCAAATGGCGCAGCAAGACTTCCGCCGTTTTGCCGGCCCCCATGAGCAGGATCGGTTCGCCCGTAAGGCGCATCTTCAGGAAGAGCCGCTTCAGGAGATACCGGAACAGGACCAGTGTCCCAAAGGAAAGGATCCACAGGAGTCCCACGTACAGGCGGGAGGTCGAAGCCGCCAGCCTGGCAATGTACATGAGGATAACCAGGAACGTAATGGCATAAAGGCTGGTTTGGAACAGCTTCTGGATGACGCGCCAAAACTGGTGGTTCCCCGTATACAGCCCGTGGACCTGCAGGAACAGCAGATAAATCAGGGGACAAACCACATACAGATGGAGCCACGACACGTGCATGGGCGGCGTCTGCCACATGATACAGTTGCGCAGGACGAGGGACAGCTGCTCCGACAGGAGAAGCGCCAGATAGTCCGCCGCCAACACCAGCAGGATGCCGATCAACCTGCAGCGGGAACCGCCAAACAAGGGTCCTCCTATTTTCGATCTTAGTTCTTCCATCAGACGCTCCTTGTTTTGATAACTCGGGGAAAGCAGCCTGTCCTGTGAAGAAAAGGCGTCCGCTCCAAATTCCGTACACTTAAATATACCACTCTGCCATTATAGCATTGTTCCATGGCAGAAAACAACAAAGAAGGACATTCTGTCGAGCGGCCTGGTAGAAAACACTTCGATTTTATGGTAAAATGTCTAAAATGTCTTTGTAACAAAATATTTGCGTTGCGAAATAATAAATGCGCCATAACAGCCTTGGTAATTTCTTCCCGGAGGAGTTCCCGTGATAGATTGCGCTTTTGATGCATCTTACTGGACAGCAATGGCAGTACTGTATGTGTCGTCTTATTTTTTTTTATATTTTTGTGTCCCAAGGTCTTGATTGCAAGGATAAACGTCTGCAATTGAGGCGCTTTGTTCCGTGCGCCGTTTTGGCAATCCTCCCTGCAGCTTCAGCAGGATTGCCCCTAACAGGGCCTTTGTTCTTGCCCGCACTGTTGACGGGTTTGTCATGGATTGTGACCTATCCGCTGCTTTACTATATTACCAATCGTAAAGTGCCCAGAGACTTCGGGTTTCACTCCGACATTGCATTCGGCCTATATTTGATAGGCTGGTTCACTTCCTTGAAAGTTCTTTTCTTATCCGCACAATTTCTGCCAGATTCCGTTGTCACGGCTTTCATGATTCTGTCAGGCGGCCTGGAGTTTCTCTTTATATGGATTCCCTCTTTGGAACTCGCCTACTATGCGGTCTATGGAACCTGCGTCAATGACGATGCCATGATAATGTTACGGGACACGAACCATAACGAAATCCTGGAATATTGTAAAATGTTGCCGAAGACGGTAGTTTGCATCACGGGGCTGCTGTTGGCCGTCCTGCTTCTGACGTTCTGCCACGCGAGCGGAACTTCTTCGCGTATCTTGTCCCTCTCGCCGCTTTCCAGTGGCATTTTGGCAGTTACCTTTCTTTTTTTGACCGTCTATTTGTTTTTCGGAAAAAAGCCCCTTTTCCCCCGTACCGGCATCATCCATCTGTACTTGGTGGTTCAGGAGTACATCCGCTCCACCATGCTATACCGTTCTTCCCGTACAGCAGTACTGCAAGATTTAAAAGTCACACCTTCCCAGCCTGATTTTTCCCGTCCTTCCACCATTCTTCTGGTCATTGGGGAGTCAGCATCGAGGGACTACATGAAAGCATTCAACGAGAGTTATTCCGCAGAAACAACTCCCTGGTTAAGCAGCTGCCGGAAAGACGACCACTACCTTTTCTTCCCCAACACCTATTCCTGTGCGCATCAAACTGTAACAAGCCTGGAACGAGTCTTGACAGAATTCAACCAATACGACGAAGAAACGCAATTCTACTCATCGGCTTCTATCGTCGACATCGCTCACCAAGCAGGTTATCATGTGTATTGGTACAGCAATCAAGGCTATCTGGGATCAACGGATACGCCGGTTACACTCGTCGCCAACACGAGTGATGTTGCAAAGTGGACCAAGCAGGTCTTGAACCAAGTACAATATGATGAAGCGCTGCTTGAGAATATAAAAGAAGTCCCACCCTCACAACACAATTTTGTCGTAGTTCACCTAAAAGGAAGCCATGCTAAATTTGAAAACCGTTACCCGAAAGAATTCACGAAGTTTGGCACCCCGGGACAAAATGACTTGATTTCCACCTACGAGAACACGATTGCCTATACGGACCATATTCTCCAATCTTTGCACGACTATGCCGTAAATCATCTTAACTTGCAGGCTATGATTTACTTCTCCGATCATGCGGTCATTCCGGACAAGCGTCGCACCGCTAATTTTGACGGATTCGGATCCGTCCGGATTCCACTATTCCTCTGGTTCTCTGAGGAGTATAAAGACCGCCATCGCACCATATTCGAAACTCTGCGCAGTCATCAGAACAAGTATTTTACAACCGATTTGGCCTATGAATTGCTTTGCGGCATCTTCGACATCCGGTCCAACCATTTCAAGGAGGAAAATTGCCTGGCCTCACCGCGGTTCAAGTTCACGCGCGACATGTTAAAGACGAACCTGGGCCGCGCCTGGATCAAGGACGACACGAACGGACCCCAGGCACATTGACCGTCGTATCCATGACGCAAAACCGCCCCGCTGTTCCTTAAAGAACAGCGGGGCGGTTTCTTCTCTTGCTATTCCACTCCGCTTTTGACAGTCTTTTATTCGCCGTCGTACAAGGGTACGGTCAGGCTGCCCGTCGGCATCAGGATGACGCTGTAATCCTGGCCCACAAACGGCTCCGCTTCTTTAAGAGCCTCTTCGACAGAGGAGACGGCGTTTGTGAAGAGCATCTCCTTGGCCAGCTGCTTGTCGAGACCGGTCACGAGGATAAAGTGGGCTTTTTTGGTCAGGCGCGTCACGGCATATGCCTTGTTGGCACCGATCACAAAACGTTCCTTCAGCTCCGCCTCGATAGCGTCGGCCGTCTTCAGGCGCCGGCACGTTTCTTCCAGGACCTTGCTGCCGCTGCCTTCCTCACATTCGGCCAGCAAGATGACAACCCCGCCGGGACGGCAGGCCAGGACGGAATTGTCCATGGTCTTCTGCATCTGGTAGACATTGATGTCTTTCGGGTAGCCGCCGCAGGACGCGATGACCACGTCGGCCTGTTTCCGGATCCGGACGCCGTAGACGGCATCGACAAACTGGCAGGCTTCGTGATGGGCTTCCACATAATCGCCGGCGAACATGCGCAGGAACCGGTGGTCCGCGTCCAGGATGGCGTTAAAGAGGAACACGTCCGTGCCGCGTTTCTTCATGGCGTCGGCCCACAGCTTGACCCCTTCCATCTGGTCTTCGTAGACCGGATTGCCCGTCGTCTTGCCGAGTCCCGAACGGGAATCGAGCATAAAGCTGTGGTTGTGACGCACCGTTTCCATGGCGGCGCAGCCCGGCAGGACGGCCTTGCGTCCCCCGCCGTACCCGCTGAAATAATGATGCACGATGGTGCCCGTCAAAATGACATGGTCGCTGTGACAAATCCGCTTGTTGATCAAAACCGGCGTAAAGCGGCTCGTCGTGCCGAAATACTCAAAGTCCTCCGGCACATTGCTGTCGCTGTTGTACATCTTCAGGCGGCCGGCCACGTCGGCGCCGACGCCTTCGACCATTTCCTCCCGCGTCATGAGGCGGTGCGTTCCCAGGGAAAAGACGATCTGCATATTTTCGTCGGGAACGCCCAGTTTGTTCAGTTCATTGACCAGGACCGGCATAAAGGCGAAGCTGTTCGCCACACGGGTCGGGTCATTGCAGACGAAGGTCACCGTATCCCCGGGTTTTACCAGTTCCGACAGGGGCTTGCAGCCGATGGGATGTTCCACGGCATCCAGCACGCCTTGCCCAATATCCTCCAGGACGGGCGTCTTTGGCATTTCGATTTCCCCCAGGACGCGCTTTTCGTCCAGGGAGAACGTTTTGGTCCCATGACCATAGTGAAAGGTATACTGCTTCATTTGCGACCTCCAATCCAGCCTGACATCTTTCCGTAAAAACAAGTTTCCTGTCTGTTTATTGTACCATTACTTCCGCGGGATTGCCAACATCAGGACCGTCACCAAAACGCAGGCCATGCCGGCATAGTCCGGCAAGACCAGGACCGTCCCCAAAAACAGGACGGACACCAGGATGGAGCACAACGGCTCGCAGCAGCTGATGAGGGCCGCGTTGACGGGGCCGACGATTTTGAGGCCCATGAGATAGGTGACAAAGGGGATGACCGTTCCCAGGATTACGATGTAGGCCATAGCAGCCAAGGCCGGGGCTGGCCAGGCCGACATGCCGGAATCGAAAAGGCCGCGGAAGGGCAGCAGGGCGGCGCCGGCGAGAAACTGTCCCCAGCCAATGACGTAGCCGCTGGAAAATTGCCGGAGCAAATGCTTCGGACACAGGGAATAGACGGCCATGGAGACGGCAGAAAGGAGTGTCCAGCCCAGGGCCTCCGGAGACAGGACCAGGTTATCCGGGTTCCCGTGGGTGCAAATCAGGAACACGCCGAAGACGGCCAGGACGATGCCCAGCAGTTCCTTGCCGTCTGGCCGGACACGCTGGAACAGGAGCTGGTACAGCAGGAGGAAGACCGGCTCCGTGTAAATCAGGACCGTCGCCGTCGGGGCATTGGACAGGCTGATGCCGGCGTAGAAGCCGTACTGGGCGCCCAACAAGCCCAGGGTAAAAAGGATCATTTCCCGGGCAATCACCGGGCCGGACCGCCAGACCCCGAAAAACGCTTCCTTGCGGCGCACGGCGATGAGGCACAGGAAAATCAGTCCCGCCAGGAGCTGCCGCACCATAATGAGCCACGTCGGGTCCGTATGGCAGTGCTCAAACAAATATTGGCCGCAGACACCGGATACGCCCCACACGGCGGTGGAAAATACCAGGAGAAGCGTGCCTTTCAGGAAATTCATGACGTCTTTTGCAACCTCAGGGAAATACCGGCCGGAACCACAGGATTTTAACAGCGGCGGAGAGACAACAAGACCGGAACCGAGACGGGTTCCGGCCTTGCGAAACAATCCATCTGTTCTGTTTTACCCGATGGTCCGGAACGTGTAGATGCAGATGAACAGCACCGTCAGGATAATCATGATCGTATCGGCGATGCTCGTCCGGTAGTTGTCGGGGCTGTAATGCCGCTTATGCCGGAACGGCCGGGCGTCGAGGAGCTTCATCGGGTTGGCGCACAGTTCCATGAACTGCACGGTCCCGACTCCCCAGGCGTGGCCCAACCCATGGCACAGGCTGATGCACAGGCTGCTCAGGCCGAAGAAGAGGCGCTTGAGGGGACGGCGGTAGACCCAGTCCGTATCGAGGGACAGGGCCGTATGCGGTTCCATGCGCGGCAAGAACAGCAGGAACGGGATTACGGAGATGAACGCCAGCTGCAGCATCTGCAGGACGTGGGGCAGCGTGTACGGTACGTACTCCACGGCGCCGAAGGGCAGATACCGGTAGAGCAGGTTCGGGAAGACGCCGATGGCGGTGCAGCAGACAGCTCCCATGATCATGCCGGCCTTCATGTTGGTCGGGATTTCCCGGATTTCCGGCGCCATGCCCTTATCCGGCGCGAGGAAGATGAAGTACATCATCTTGAAGCAGATGGACAAAAGAGTACCGACGCTGGCGAGCTCAAGGAGCGTTGCCGTCAGGGCGTAATGGGCCTGGCCGGCGGCGGCGATGGTCATGGTCTTCGAGACAAAGCCGTTGAACAGCGGAATGCCCGAGATGGAGAACGCCCCGACCACGAAGCAAAGGAAGACCGTGGGATAGCGTTTAGCCATGCCGCCCAGTTCGTTGATGCGCCGGATGCCTGTCGCGTAGGCGATGGCATTGCAGCACATGAAGAGCAGCGATTTGAAGAGGATATCGCAGAACGCGTGCGCCGTGGCGCCGTTCATGCTCATGACCGTGCCGATTCCGGCGCCGGCCACCATGTAGCCGACCTGGCTGACAATATGGTAACTCAGCAGGCGCAGCATGTCGTTTTCCATGACGGCGTAAAGCGCGCCGTACAGGGCCATGAGGACGCCGGCCCCGATGAGCAGTTCCGTGCCGCCGAAAATACGCAGCATGGCGTAGACGGCGACTTTCGTCGTGTAGGAACTCATAAAGACGCTGCCCGTGAACGTAGCCGCCGGGTAGGCGTCGACAATCCAGGCGTGGAGCGGCACCATGGCGACATTGATGGCAACGCCGACGAGAATGAACCAAAAGGCCGCGTCATGCGGTCCCTGGACGAGGTTCTGGACCAGGATCTCGCCTTGCCCCAATTTCAGGAGGACGCCGAAGAGGATGCAGTTGCCGCTCAGCGTATGCATGAGGATGTAACGCGTCCCGGCGCCGCGGCTCGACGGGCGGGGATCCGACCAGACGAGGAAAAGGCTCGTGGCCGCCATCAGTTCCCAGAAGAACAGGAAGGTGATCCAGTCGCGGGCGAAAGTACAGCAGATGGAAGCGCCCACGTAGCCCATACTGCAGATGGCCTCCAGGGGACTCTTGTTATGGCAGCTGAAAACGCCGCCGATACATCCCATGATACAGAAGACGAGGCCGAAGACCCAGCTCAGCTTGTCCACATACATATAGTGGCTCGTCCAGTCCTGGAGGAAGGTGAAGTTCTGCTCCAGGCCCAGGGGCAGGTTGAAAATGGCAATCAGGGCCAGGAAAGGCCCGCAGGCCAGGATCATCTTGCGGAGTTTTTCCGAACCGACGCAAGCGAACAGGCCGACAAGGAAGAAGATGAACCCGGGATGGAAATGTTCAAACATCTTGGTCGTCATCTCCTTTCCGGTAGTAGTCTTCGTCCCGCTGCAGGAGCGGGGTCATCACGAGTTTCGCCAGGACGATGAGGACCCAGCAGCCGACGAACCCAAAGAGGATCATCATGAAAGGCCGTTCGAGCCACTCTTCGGCGTGCCCGGCATAGGCGCCGGCCGCGTAGGCGATTCCGAAGCAGACCAGGGCAGCCACGAAAGCGCCCAGGATTACCTGGCGCCGTTTGGCCGCGTCGTGGATGAGATCAAACATCACCAGCCACCTCCCCATCCGGCGCAAACGGCGTCGGCCGTCACTTCCGCCAGCTTATAGAAATCCGGCGGGAACACTTCCGGATCGCAGCCCAGGAGCAGGGCCAGGACGGCGGTGAAACAGATCGGGATCAGCATGGAATACTTGATCTCGCCGTAATGCCGCGGATCTTCCTTCGGCTCCGGCTTGAAAAAGGCCATGCGGACCACCGGCATCAGATAGGCTATGGCCAGGATGGCCGAAGCGACCCAGACCAGGACGAAGAGCGGTTTCCCCGCCTGGATAGCGCCCATGGCCAGGTTCCACTTACTGATGAAGCCGACGAGGAACGGCGTGCCGGCAATGCCCAGGGAGGCGATGGCGAAACATCCCATCGTCACGGGCATGCGGCGCCCAATGCCGTCCATCTCGCTGATTTCGTGCAAATGGGTCCGCACGATGATGACGCCGGCGCACATGAAGAGGGTAATCTTCATGACAGCGTGCGCCACCAGGTGCAGGTAGGCGCCCTTGATGGCCAGGGGCGTCAGGAGCGATGCGCCGAGGACGATGTAACTCAGCTGGCCGATGGTCGAGAAGGCCAGGCGCCGTTTCAGGTTATCCTGCTTGAGGGCAATAAAGGAGCTGGCCAGGATCGTAATGGCCGCGGCCCAGGCCAAGAGATCCGCCGTTCCCAGCTGGCTCAGCAGCTTCGGTCCGAAGACGAAGCAGATGACGCGGAGAACCGCGAAAGCCCCGGTCTTGACGACGGCGACGGCGTGCAGCAGGGCGCTGACCGGAGTCGGCGCGACCATGGCTGCCGGCAGCCAGCCGTGCAGGGGCATGACGGCAGCTTTGACACTGCCGGCCAAAATCATGAGGATGAACAACACCTGCAGGACCCACAGGGGAGCCATGCTGGCATCCAAAAAGCCGCCGGCCTTGAAATCCATGGTGCCGCTGATGCAGTACACGCCCACGGTGCCCGCCAGGAACAACTGGCCCGAAACGAGGGTATAGGCCAGATATTTGCGGCTGGCGTCCAGGGCTTCTTCGTTCCGTTCGTGCAGGACGAGGGGATACGAGAAGATGGTCAGGATTTCATAGAACACGAAGAAGGTCAGCAGGTTGCTGGCCAGCGAAACGCCCACCGTAGCGCCTAGGCACACGGCGAAGGAGGCGAAATAGCCCGTCTGTTCCGTTTCGTGGTTGTTCCGCATATACCCGATAGAGTAGATGTTGATGGGCACCCAGAGCAGGGACGACAGACAGGCGAAAATCATGCCTGCCGTATCCGTGCGGAGCGTGAGCCCTACCGTATCCGTAAGCTGGAACAAAGTCCATTCGTACACGTTTCCCTGCAGGACACCGCCTACCATACTGATAATAGTGCCGAACATGAGGAAGGAAGCCGCCGTACTCCACGTTTCACGGACATTCGGGTGCTTGCGGCTGCACGATACGAGCAGCGCCGCCAGGAAGGCGATGCCCACAGCAATAAAAGGTCTCGGATCTGTTACGATCATCTCAGAAACACCTCCGGTAACCCTAGTTTAAGCACCCCGACCACAATATCGTAACTGTAGATGCCAAGGACGAGGATTCCCAGGCCCGTAATGCCGATCGGCAGGACCATGCTCATGGGCAGGCCGAACTTGGTGGCGGGCTTGTGGAGTTCCGTCAGGGACGCTTCGCGCTGTACGAACATCTGCTCCACGATGCGGAAGTAGTAGATCGCATTCAGCAGGGAGCTGACGACCAGCACAGCAATGTAGATGTATTCATGCCCTTCGTAGGCGCCAAGCATCAGGTACCACTTGGAGAAGAAGCCTGCCGTGGGCGGGATCCCGACCATGGAAAGGACGGCGAAGCACAAGGCCACGGAGGACACGGTCATCTTCTTGTTCAGGCCGCCCAGCCGGTAGAGGTTGACCTCGCCGAAGCGGTAGGAAATGCCGCCGATGACGAGGAAGAGGCAGCTCTTCATGAATGCGTGGTTGATGAGGTGCAGGACCGCGCCGATAAAGCCGTACATATTGCCCATGGCCATGCCGACGGCGATGTAGCCGAGCTGGGCCACGGAAGAATACGCCAGCATGCGGCGGAAATCGTACTGAGCCAGGGCCATGACGGACCCGATCAGGATCCCGCCGATGCCCATGATGCCCAGGACATTCAGCAAGGCTACCATCACGGGGCTGTTGACGCCGAAGATGTAAAAGAAGAACCGCAGCATGGCGTAGGCCGGAACCTTGGACATGCAGCCCGAAATGAAGCCTGCCGCGCCGGGATGGGCGTAGGTGTAGGCATCAGGCTGCCAGCCGTGCAGCGGGAACAGGGCCATCTTGATGCCGAAGGCGATGAGGAAGCACGCCACGGCAAAGGCGAAGAGCGGCGTATGGACAAAGGGCTGGATGCGGGTACTGATGTCCGCCATGTTCAGGGAGCCGGTCATGCTGTAGACGTAGCCCACGCCCAACAGGTACAGGGAAGCGCCGATGGTGCCGACCAGCAGATACCGGAAAGCGGCCACCATGGACTTTTTCCCGCCCAGGGCGATGAGGCCGTAGCCGGACAAGGACATGATTTCCAGGTAGACGTACATGTTGAAAACGTCGCCGGTGACTACCATGCCGCAGAGACCGACGGTCAGGAGGCCGTACAGCGTGTAATAGCCGCCGTAATGGAGCCAGTCTTCGTGGACGAGGAACGGCTTTCCATAAAAGCTGATGACCAGCGCCAAAAACGTAATCATGACGAGGACCGCCGAGTTCAGCGGATCCACGGCGAATTCGATGCCGATCGGCGGCTTCCAGTTCCCCATCCAGTAATGGAGCATCCTGCCGCCATGCTGCAGGACATCGCACAACGTCGACAGGGCGGCCACAAACGCCCCCGCCAGGGCGGCCTGCATAATCCAGGCGCCCAGCTTGCGCTGCACGCGGCTGAAGCACAGGCACAGCAGGGCCGCTGTCAGCGGCAGCAGCACGATGAACACCGGTGCGTGTGAACTAATGCTCATTTGCTCGCCCTCCTCAGTACCTCCGGCTCTTCCACGGATCCGTAACTTTCCTTAATCCGCATCAACAGGGCGATCGCCACACCGCTGGTACCCATGCTGACCACGATGGCCGTCAGCATCAGGGCGTGCGGCAGGGGGTTGATATAAGAAGCAGGGTCCACATTGCCCGGTACGAGGATCGGGATCATGCCACCCTCCTTCTGCGCAAAACAAAGGTAGAAGAAGATGACCGCGACCTGCATGACGTTCATCGCCATCAGCTTCTTGAAATAATTCTTGCTCAGGACCATACCGTAGACACCCAGGAAAAAGAGGATCATGACGAGGGTGTAGATGCCGCGGCGGGCCAGGAACTCATTGAACGCTTCCATCGTCTTCACTCCTCCTTACCAACACATCCATGATGTTCAGGATGGTCATCATGACGCAAATGGTGACGCCGGTCTCAATCATGAGGATGCCCAGGGCGTGCAGCTCATGCGCGTGTTCCGCCGTAAACGGCAGGAAGCTGTAATCCAGGAACTTGCCGCCGCCGAACAGGGTCAGCCAGCCGGCCAGGGCGTAGATAAACGTGCCGAACCCCGCCAGGGCCAGGCTGTTTTTGGCCTGGATATTGAACTGGACCGTGTCTTCCCCGAGAATGAGCCGCGCCAGGACAATGCCGAAGCCCATGACGACGCCGGCCTGGAAGCCGCCGCCGGGGCTCGATTCCCCGAGAATCAGGACATACACGGCATAGACCACCGAAAAGGGAACCAGCATCCGGAAGGCGATGTTCAGGATGATGCCCCCGAAAGGATCTTTCATCATTCGTAATCATCCTCCTTCTCCGGACGGCGCCCGACGGTCGACTTGCTCAGGATCAGCGTTGCCGTCAGACCGGACAGGAACATGACCGTCGTTTCCCACATCGTATCGAAGCCTCTGTAGTCGGCCAGGGTCCCCGTGACGATGTTGGGCGACCCCGTGTCGATTTCGCTTCGGGCGATATAGACCGGTGTAATATGCTGATTCGGGACGGAATACGGATTTCCGATCGTCGGCAGATAGGTCACGCTGCTGCAGAACAACCCTGTCAACAGCGCCAGCACAGTGATAACAAAGCCTCGCATTACTTACACCACCTATCGATTTTCTTCAACGAAATCACATAGAAAATAGTAGATACGGTACCTACCACGACTTCTGTAAACGCCACGTCGGGAGAGCCCATCATCAGGTACAGCAGGACCGCGCAGAAGCTGAATGCGCTGTAGATGTAGACGGAACTCAGGATGTCCCGGCAGTAGATGATGCTGGCCGTGATGAAGATCAGGAAAACCAACAGGAGTGCTTCTATCGTGTAGATCTGCATCAGTTCTCCTCCTCCCCTGCCCGTTTTGAAAACGCTTCCACTTCTTTGGCGCTCTTTTTCGTCCACACGGGATGGCCCGTCTTGTAAGCCGCCTTGGACAAGATGTGCGACCCAATGGGGTTGCCCAGGAAGACGAAGAGGAAGATGACGATAATCTTGAAAGACGCGTCGTTGAATCCGTTATAGACCGCCAGGCCCAGGAAAACCAGGGCCGTCCCCAGGGTTTCCGAGTTCCCCGAAGCATGGACCCGGCTGTAGAAATCCGGCAGCCGGAGCATACCGATGGCCGAGCCGATCAGGAAAACCAGACCCAGCCCCATCAGCGCGAAGGCGATGATTTCCCGCAACGGGATGCCGTAGATCATAAGTTCTTCCCTCCCAGATACTTCGCCAGGATAACCGACCCGAGACACCCCATCATGGCATACGCCAGGGCAAGGTCCACATACATGCCGGGCTGGCCGTCCAGAAAGCCATAAATGATAATCAGCAGGATCGTATCCGCCGTAATGACGCCGAGACCGTTCATGCGGTCGAAAATCGTCGGCCCGCGGAACAGGCGCTGCAGCATGAGGAAGATGGTCATCAGCAGGACTGCCGTCAACACGAGCAAAAAGCTGCGCATCAATAATCCCTCCCCATCTTTTCAAAGGTAAATTCCTGTCCCAAGAGCCAGGCAACCTTGGCCGGCATACCCGACGGGTCTTCCAGGCCCTCGGCGGCGCCGTCCGTCAGCGCGTGGACTTCGAACACCCCGTCGTCCGTCACATTCATGGTCACCGTGCCCGGCGTCAGCGTAATCGAATTGGCCAGGATGACCTTGGCCATGGGATTGTCCGCCATATAACGGAAACGGACCACGCAGGGATTGATCCGCAGGTCCGGGGATACGGTCGCCTTCAGGACATCCAGGTTCGCTAGGACCAGCTGCCACAGGAGCCAGAAGAAATAGCTGATCAGCTTGAAGGGATGGATGCCGAAGATAAAATACTTCCGCGATCCCTCCGTGTTTTCCACCAGCAGCAGCGGATAGCATACCCACGTCGCGATGAGGGAGGTCAAGATTCCGTACGTCACAAACTTGACCTCCGTGTTCCCGGACAAGAGCATCCAGAACGCGAAGAGCAGCACGGCCATGCAGACAAGATGCACCAAGGGAGACCCTACTATGCTTTTGTCCCGCAATACGCTTGAGTTTGTCACTTGAACCACCTTTCTTTATTTTTATTCTATATAAATTTATTGATGACTATGTAAATTTATTGATGATAGGATGCGCCGTACGCCCTCGGATGTCGGGGAAAAACGGTCCTTCCCCAAATAAAAAAACACTTCCCGGCAAAAAGGCAATCGTATCCCTTCTTCGCTAGGAAGTATTCGACACAAACAATTCACATTCCTGCCACGTACGGGAAAAGGAATGGATTTTTTCTGTTTTTCCGGAAAAATTTCTCCCGCTGCCCCGGCGGAGCCGCGTCCCGGGCCCGTCTTTCTCCCGCCCCGCCTTATCCCTGGGCCATCAGGCCGCCGTCCACCGGCACGATGGCGCCGGTCATGAAGCTGTTCGCCGGCGAGGCCACGGCCGCGATGACATGGGCCACTTCGTCTGCCGTGGCAAGGCGCTCCAGGGGATAGGAAAAGGCCATATCCGCCTTCGTATAATCCGCCCCGTCCAGCTGCCGTTCCAGCAGGGGCGTATCCACGTCGCCCGGGCAGACGCAATTCACGCGGATACGGGGCGCCAGGTCCAGGGCCAGGGACCGCGTCAGGGCCACGACGGCCCCTTTCGACGCGCTGTAAAGGGCGCAGCCCCTGTTGCCCGCCAGCCCGGCGTCGCTGGCAACGGTCACGATGGACCCGCCCTCGCCCAACAGCGGCACCAGGGCCTGGGTCAGGAAAAAAGTGCCGCCGGCATTGACGTCCATGACGGCCCGGTAGTCTTCTTCCGTCGCCTCCAGCAAGTCCTGCTCGCAGTACACGCCGGCGCTGTGGACGACAATGTCCGCCC
>ULTE01016977.1_pt1 | contig 37390 bp, 37 predicted proteins | sample 1957401 | NCBI WGS metagenome assembly ULTE01 (sample SAMEA4835728, study PRJEB28245) | human gut metagenome | biome: gut microbiome; material: fecal sample | place: Denmark | collected 2008 | reverse complement strand
CCCTACATAATTTAAATAAGTAAATCATGTAATACGGTTCCTAGGGATTGCACGTATGCATTCCCATCCGTATTTTCTATTTAGAGCATTATGCCCTAGGATAATCTTTGTCCTTTATCTCATTCATTATAAAACCTTAATCTTATAATCACTAGAACTATAAAGGTCTACGGGCGCACACCATTGTTGTTGTTGACATTGTTGTTGTTCACGTTGCCATTGTTGTTCACATTGAACGCATTGTTAGAATTGTCCGAATTGCGCGAAATTACCACAAGATTACCCTACTCCTTATATTATTGGACTTACATCATTACTGAATGCCAACTCGCCTACTGTCACGCCTGCACAAAACGCAGCCGCGACAGACATTTTTCTATCAAAGTTTACTCCTGTCCTTCTCATTCTATTAAAATTTTTTACCCCGTTTGCCTAGCACCTTCGTCGCTAGACAAACAATGACCTAAAGCACTAGTTTATTCTCACAGGGTCACTCATACTTCCTGACCCTGAGACATAGGTTGTGGAAGACAAAAGACTAAAGGACGGGCGCACACCAAAGTCGTAGAGGTCGACAAAGTAGCTGCTCACGCTGCCATAGAAGTACACAATGAACGCATTGAAAGAATCGTCCGAAGGGCGCGAAATTGTCCAATCCCAGCCTCCTCCGTACAACCAGTTTTCTCCCTTTGCTGATGCATAAGATTTTGTATAATCCGAATTATATCCAACTAATGTCCATGCACTTGGACTGGCACTATAATAATAATCTGACACATACATTAAACCGATTTTGGCATCATACGTTGTGGTTGATGCACTACTTCCTACTTCATATTGATATGCTGTTTTGGGTACTGCATCTCTTAAATTTGCATATGTACCTCCACCAACTTTCCATGTTGTTGTCGCTATTTTATTTGCCCATGCTGTTCCTATATTTGTAGTGAAGTTTGTATTTAAATTAACTGTATTCAGTTTACTTGCACTCCATGTGTTTGTTCCTGCATTATTCCAATAATACAAAGAATTGCTTGATGGGCTTTCTCCTTGTTCTCCACTAAAGTAATTGCTTGTGTATTCTTGTGAAAAATCTCCATCTGTTCCTAGTAAACTTGACTTTGCATAATCATATTTTATTAATTTTACATGATTATTAAATACACCAATAATTCTATATAAATTTTCTGTTGGGCAAGTTGTTGCATCACTTCCAAAACATACGAAATTTTTTACATTATCTTTTGTTAAATATCCTTTTTCTACTGATGCATTTAATGCTTCATTATATGTTTGATATTGAGTTGTATCTCCTTTTATTAAATAATAATGTGATGTACTACAAGAACTAGCATAACCTACATATTGTTTTGTTCCATTACAATAAAAATCTATTAACGCTGTTGTTACTGAATTATTATATCCTATCATCATTGTTGCTCCTGTTGCTTTTCCTGCTTCTGTTAAGACATAATCTCCACCGGCATATCTGTATGAATTATCTCCGGCTCCATTTGTTAATGTGGAGTTATGATAATATAGCGCATTGTCCCCTTGGGTTCCTGTGTATTGTGATATAACGCAATCTGATAAAGTTTTACCGGCACAAATATCAGCCAAAGTTAATTCATATTCTTCTTGTTGTATCATTAACTTAGCATTAAAACTTTTTCCAGCATTTCCTGTTTGATTTACATTATAATTTACAAAAGTAACAGTTACATTCCATTCTTCTGTTTTTGTTGGACTTGCTGTTATTTCTCTATTATCGAATAATGTTAGTAATCCACTTTTAGTTGTGATATCAAACCCAGATACACTTGTACCTTTGCCATCTATTACGGTTTTATATGTTAATCCTGTTATACTTGTTATAGCATTTCCACTTACATCTGTTATTGTTAATAATAATTCTGGTGTATTTTCATTTTGAGTATATGTAAATGTATTATTTGATATGTTTAAATACATATAATAATTCTTTGTGGCTGTATTTGTTTTATTATTGGCAGTAAGTATTGCTTTAGCAAAAGTACTTCCTGTTGCATTTCCTTTTCCACTTGCAAATGATGTTTGGTCTGCATTTATTTTTATGTCACTACCCATTTCAAAAGATAACAAATCTAATGTATATGTTGTTACATTAATATCTGTGTTTGAACCACTATTTCCAGATGCTCGAAAATATGCATATGTTGCACCGATGATTAATGCTAGTAATGCTACTATTGCTACTCCACTTAATATTATTGCTTGTTTTTTATTTTCCATGAAACTCTACTCCTTCATAACAATATCACGCACAGATATTTTATTTTACATACCCATTTTAACTGAAAAAAAAAAAAAAAAAGCCCTATATTCGCACAAATGTGCAATTTAGGGCTTTTTTTACATATTTTTTATTTTGTATTATATTCTTTATTTTTAACCATATTTTGATTTGTAAAAGTTGCATTTTTATCATAATCTATTTCTCTTCTTACATTACTTTCTAAATTATAACCATATGGATTAGCATATTCATTTTGCAATTTTTCTAATCTATTTTTATTATCAATATCATAACCTTTATAATAATTAGCATTTTTAAAAAACATAATATCACCTTGGTAATATTATGTCTAAAATTATTTATTTTATAACAAATCACTAAATTTATTTTCTTCTTTTATACCAACTTTTATTGTAGTATGTTCTTTTATTGCCTTATAAATTAGTTCTTTATATGGTATTAATGCTTCATACTCTTCACATAAAGCTCCATTCGGGTTAATAACTGGATGCTTCGGAACAAAAACTGTACAACAATCTTCATAAGGAAGTGTTGAAATATCAAAAGTACCAATTTTTTTAGATATATCAATTATTTCTAATTTATCAAAACAAGCAACAGGTCTTATAACAGGCATTTTTACTACTTCGTTTATAGCCCTCATACTAGTTAAAGTTTGACTTGCAACTTGACCAATAGATTCACCATTTACTAAAATATTACATTTATTTTCATTAGCTATAATAGCACTGATACGATACATCATTCTTCTCATTATAGTAATCAAATACTCATGTGGAATATTTTTAAGAATAGTTTCTTGAATTTCTGTAAAGTTAATAACATGAATTTTAACCTCAGTATTATATTTAGCAAGAACACGAGCAAGTTTAATAACTTTTTCTTTAGCTTGGTCACTAGTATGCGGAGGACTTTCAAAATATATTGCTTCAAGTTTTACCCCACGTTTAATAGTAAGATATCCTGCGACCGGTGAATCTATTCCCCCACTAAGCATTAAAAGTCCTTTTCCTAAAGTACCAACTGGATATCCTCCAAGTCCTTTAATTTCTTCAAAATAATATAATATCTCATCATTTCTAATTTCAATATTTATCACAATATCTGGATTATGTACATCTACTTTACAATCAATATTTTTAAGTATATGCCCCCCAATCATTCTACTTACATCCATAGAATTAATTGGATAATTTTTATTACTTCTTTTAGTAACAACTTTAAATGTATTAAAATCTTTATTTTGAAGTAACTCAAGTACGTCACTTTTTATATCTTCCAATTCAGTCTTATTACTTGTATAACCAATAAACATTCCTTGGATACCAAAGACATTTTTTAAGTGACTAATAACTTCATCTGTATCTTTTGTTTCTACAAACATTCTTCCAAAATCATAATAAGTATTATGATTTATATTTTTTAAAGTTATTTCAATATTATCTTTTAATTTACTAATAAAATAATTTTTATTATCTTTCTTAGTACTTAATTCTCCATATTTTATAATAATTATTTTTTTCAAAACACATCTCTCATTTCAAAAAGTATTTTAACAAAAAAAACTATTATTTTAAATAGTTTTATTGTAATTTACTTAATTTTTCATATTCTTCTTTAAATACTTCAAGAAATCTATTTATTTCTTCAGTTGTTGTTACATGAGATAAACTAATTCTAATAGTGTGCTTTGCTCTATTTAAATCATTGTATACAGCTAAAACTGCATTTGAAACTTCCCCACTAGAACAAGCCGTATTCGAACTTACATATATTTCATGATTAGCAAGTGCATGTACCATTACCTCAGGCATTACATCCATAACACTTATATTTAATATATGTGGAATACTATACTTTGTTTTATTAAATAAAATATTTGGATATTTACTTAAAGTATTTACTATTTTCTCATTTAATAAAGTAACAAATCTTTCTTTTTTTTCTAGATTTTCATTAGCAAGTCTAACAGCTTTAGATAAAGCTGCAATTAAAGGAAGTGGTGGTGTACCTGGATTAATATTTTCTTTTGTACTCCCATATAAAAGTGGTGTTAATTTTATCATACTACTTTTATATAAAAAACCAATTCCTTTCGGTCCAAAAATCTTTTGGCCAGAAACACTTGCTAAGTCTGTGTCTCGCATATTAACACTAACTTTACCTATTGCCTGTGTCATATCAGAATGAAAAACAGTTCCTATATTTTCTTTTTTTATAATTTGTCTAATCATCTTTAACGGTTGCCTTATTCCAATTTCAGAATTAACGGCACTTATACTTACCAAAATTGTATCTTCTCTAACCAATTTTTTTAAATCATCAAAGTCAATTAAACCATCACTATCATTTTTAACATAACTTATTTCAAATCCAATTGATTTTAAATAATCACATATTACATAAATAGAAGGATGTTCAAGTTTTGAAACAATTATATGTTTTCCTTTTTTATGATTAGCTAATGCAGCTCCGATTATTGCCATATTATTAGATTCTGTTGAACCCCCAGTATAAACAATCTCATTTGAACTAACCCCGAAAATATCCGCAATTTGTTTTGTAGCACTCTCAAGTAACTCCATAGATTTTTGTCCTAAACTATGCATAGAATTAGGATTTCCTATGTAATTTTTAGTAACTTTTGATAAAGTATCAAAAACATCAATATCAACCGGTGTTGTAGCACTATAATCTAAATATATCAAAAAATATCACTTCCTTAATTTTGAGATTCTTCTAACAGTTTTTTGTGTATCCCAGGTTCTACAATATTTATTGCACTAATTGCATTTTCTAAACTACTTTTAAAATTTCCCTTTAAAAATGCGCTTTCTGCTTTACTAAGACCAAAATCAACCTCTTTATTTGTAACTCTATATCTATTTCCATACACTATTGCAGTTTCTGCCATTTTTGCAGTTTTAACAGTTTCATTTACAGTATTATACACTTTTAATACTAAATCTCTTGCAGTATCTACTCTTAAATTTAATATTTTTATTGATATAGGCCTTTTATCTAATTCTTTTACAAGTTCATTTATAGCTTCCATAGCCTCAGATATTTCTACATAATAATTTTTAGGGATTGTTGGCAATTTATAAGATCTTATTTTTTCTTTAGTTTGAGATAAAATTCTTTTAATTTCATCTAATTGTTCTCGAGCTCTCAACTCATCTTCTTTTAAACTACCTAAAGTTTTTAAGGCTCCATTTAATTTTTCTTCGGTTCTAACAAGCTTAGAATTAATAATTTCCATTTCTCGAGCCAGTTTAGAATACGCTAATGTTTTACTTCTAGCAATATCTACAACTTTATCATAACTAGCTCTAATATCCATAATTTCTTTTTTTATTTCAGCAATAACATTCACTTCATCATCAGTTAAATCATAACTATATTTTATATCTCCGATTTTTTTATATAGTTCATTATTTACTTTTTCAAGTTTTGTAGCCTTTATAAGTATACTTCTACTATAATCTTCATATATTTTTTTACTATATCGTTCTTTATCAAAATCAGCATATAAAGAATCAAAATAGTCATGCATAGTTTTTAATTCAAATAATGAATCTTCAACATTTAATACATTTAATCTTTGAAATATATCCTGTATCTTTTTATTTGCTTCTTCAATATTATAATCAATATTTAGATACTCTAAATTATATCCATCTTTTGACATTTTATCATAAATATTTTTAATATCTTCCTCTTTTTTAGGTATAAGATTCTTACCCAAACTAACAATAGGTCTAGTTTCTTCAATAATGACCTTCAAATTTCCAATTACATCTGCAATCGCTTTTACTATCTTTCCAACTTCTGTATAGGCATTTTGCTCCATAGAAGTTTCAAAAGCACTAAAAAGTTTATCTATATTTTCAAATTGTAACTCCAAAGGATTTTTAACAATTTCATATTCTTCTTCATAATCTTTATATGTATTCAATATCTCTCTATATTCAGCTTTTAATTTAGTTATCGTTTCTCTGTTTCTTTCTTCACTTAATGTAACATCTTTAATTTCTTCAAGCAAAAAAGATGCTTTAGTTTTTAAAGTGTTTAAATCAAAATCAGCTTTTAAAACCAATCCTTTTAAATCTTTAAAATTCTTTTCTTCAAACAATTCCTCAATATCATTTATAGTTTCAGTTATTTTAGGCATTTCTGTATTCTTAATGTCATTGAATCTAGCTTTCCAATCATCAAGTTTTTCCTTCATTTCATCATTATTAACCAAAGCTTCAACTTTATTTAATTCTGATAACATTGAGGCAGAAATAACCATATTTTTTTCTTTTTCTAACTTTTCTATCTCTGCTTTTAATTTTTTCTTTTCCTTATTATTTATCAAATTTAAAACTACTATTACTAAAATAATAGTTAATATCCATACTAATAAAGCAATTAATATAAATGTTATTCTATCCATATGCTTCACCACTATAATAAGTTTATCATAATTTATTTTATTTTTAAAGATTAAAAAAATAACTTTTCAGTTATTTTTGCAAAATATAATTATCTATTAAATCGAATATAGCAACAACTACTAGGAAAGCACCTGTTATTTTTGTAATTGCATCTCCAGAAAAAGGACTAAATATAAGAACTATACCCAAAATGGTTGTCAATATTCCGATTACTAAAGTACCTACCCATATACTGTCTAAACTTTTCAATGTAAATGCCCATTTTACTTTTATTAAACCTGAAATGGTTAAACTAATACCTATTCCAATTGCAATAGCTCTAACTACAGAACCAGGGTATAGTAATATGATTGAACCTAATATGCTATAAAATATTCCACTAACAAGTGAAGTTGATGTACCAATTTTATTTTGTAAATATTGATAAATTCCAGCAATCCCCATAACTAACAAAACTACACCAACAATAATTCCTAAAATTTTATTTAAAGTACCCGGCATTAGCACTAAAACTAAACCCACAAGTCCAAGAATTAATGTTTTAGTAAGTTCGCTTTTTTTATAACTATCATAATTATTTCTATTTTTCTTTTCCAAAGTACCTTCAACTTTTACCATTTTCATCACCAATTACATTATATAATAGAGTGATAAAAAAGTCTATAATAATCTTTGACAAAAGAAAAGACATATAATATAATGGTAAAGAAAACAAAATAATTAATGGAGGTAAGATTATTTGTTAGCGCCAGACCCCAGTGGTTAACGAGGATGATGTATATCGAACATTCGGCGGGTTACATCACGGTTAGTATAATCGAAAGATATATTACAAAAAACAAAATCAACATTGTAATAAAAAATATATCACATACATTAAGGAAGGATTTTTTATGTGTGGAATAATTGGATATAACGGAACAAAAAAATGTGTTCCAATACTAATCGGGGCTCTTGAAGCTCTTGAATACAGAGGTTACGACTCTGCTGGTATTGCTTATATAAAAAATGGCAATATTGAAATAAAAAAAGAAAAAGGAAAAATTGAAAATTTAAAAAATACTTTAGATATGGACACTGATGCCAATATTGGTATCGGACATACTAGATGGGCAACCCATGGCGAAGCAAACAGTATAAATGCCCACCCTCACAAAAACGGTAAAATAACTTTAGTTCATAACGGAATAATTGAAAATTATATTGAAATTAAAGAAGATCTAAAAAAAGAAGGATATAAATTTACAAGTGAAACCGATACTGAAGTTGCCGCAGCATTACTTGATAAGTTATACAGTAAAAATAATGATATGATTACTTCTCTTCACGAAGCTAGCAAAATAATTCGTGGTTCATATGCATTTGTAGTATTAATTGATGGTGATAACTCTATTTACGCCTCTCGTTGTGCAAGTCCTATGATTGCAGCTACCAGTGATGATGGATTCTATGTTGCATCTGACGTACCAGCAATACTTGCATATACTAATAAATATATGTTGTTAGATGATTATGACATTATAAAATTATCAAAAGATGAAATAAAAATATATGACAAAAACTTAAATGAAATTAAGAAAGAAGTAAAAACTTTTGAAGGTTCAATGGATGCTGCCACTAAAAGTGGATTTGAACATTTTATGTTAAAAGAAATTAATGAACAAGATAAAGTATTTAAAGATACTGTAAATTATTATTTTGATGGAACAATAAAATCTTTAGAAAAAAGTTTTAATTATCTAAAAAAATTCAAAAGAATTGATATCGTAGCATGTGGATCAGCATATCATACTGGTGTTGTTGGTAAATACTTAATTGAATCCTATGCAAACATTCCTGTAAATGTTGAGGTAGCTAGCGAATATAGATATAAAAAAAGTTTTTATGACAAGGATACTTTAGTAATTTTAGTTTCTCAGTCCGGAGAAACTGCCGACACCCTTGCAGCCTTAAGAAAAGCTAAAGAAGATAACATAACCACTATGGCTATTGTAAATGTCGTAGGATCATCCATTGCTCGTGAAGCTGATTATGTAACTTATATCAAAGCAGGATTTGAAATTGCTGTTGCAACCACTAAAGCATACTTAGCTCAACTCGCAATATTTAGTTTAATAGCTTTATATCTAGGATATGAAAACAAAAATATTAATGAGAATGAATTCAATGAATTAGTTAAAGAATATAAATGTTTACCTACTTTAATAAAAGAAACAATAAATAATGATAATTATACTACTATTGCAGATAAAATTTATGATAAAAAACAAATTTTCTTCATTGGTCGTGGTATTGATTACGCCCTATCTCTTGAAGCATCATTGAAATTAAAAGAAATATCTTATATAAATAGTGTTGCTTACCAAGCCGGAGAATTAAAACACGGAACTATTTCATTAATCGAAAAAGATACTCCCGTAATAGCAATTTCAACAGATGATAGCTTACGAGAAAAAACAATAAGTAATATAAAAGAAGTAAAAGCGCGTGGAGCTTATGTTATTTATGTAACAAATAAAGCACCTCAAGAAAAATTTTATGACGAAATAATATTAATCAAAAAAACACATCCAATATTACAATCAATTTTAACAATCATACCATTACAGCTTTTATCATATAAAGTTGCTAAAGATAATGGATGTGACATAGACAAACCAAGAAATTTAGCAAAATCAGTTACTGTAGAGTAGAAAAAAAATCAGCCAAATGGCTGTTTTTTAATTAATTACATAATTACTTGTATCAATCTCTTCAAATAATAATGGTAAATTTTCTTGAGAAATACAAAATGTTGTTTCACGATTTCTGAACTTATCTTGTCGTTCAGTGTCTTTAAACGGATACATTTTTAATTCTACACTTATTATTCCTTGCTCTAGAAGTTTTAAAAAAACATCAAAACTTTTTAATTTGTATATAGTAATATCTAAAAATTTAAATTTTTCTTCTTTAGTTTCTTTATTTACAAATTTTTCAGCATGAACAAGAGCCATATGTGAAAGTTTAATTTTTAATCGTTGTTCTAATTCTCTAAAAGACCATGACATATCGATATTCACTTTTTTCTTATCCCAGTTATTATACAATAATAATTCAACACATTTTTTTGCATAATTAATATGCATTTTAAAAGCATATTTTCTATGGGTATTGGAGTATTGTAATGCATTAAAATTATCATAAAGGCTACGTGTTCCACCATTTCTTGTACACTTCCAAGAACATAATTGCCATAATTTATTCATTAAATCAGGCTTATTATCAAGTACAGCACTAAAAAGTCTAATCTCATACTTACTTGTAATTAACTTTGTTTTTAATTCAATTCCTAAGTAATCAGGCAAAGGTAATGCATCTTCTTGTTTTCCAAAAAGATGTTCAAGTGTAGTTCCAGCAGAGCTTGTTCCTGAACCAGTATTTTTTACCCAACCCTTGCATTGAATTAAATAAAATTCTTTCAATAGTTTTTTTATATTTGAATCCATTTTTCCTCCTTTAATTTGCTATAATATCATACAATTGATGAAAATTATGTCGAAACAAATCGAAGAACTAAAAGAAATATATTTTTTATTAAATTAACACAAAGTTGACAGATCAAAAATTATATTTTAAAATTAAAATGGTGATATTAATGATAAAAATAGATTATTTAAATCACAATAAAAAATATAAAAATGATGTTATAAAAAATCTTAAGGAATGGAATAATAAATCTTTTGATAATAAAGATATAACAGTAATAGCCACAAAAGATAATGAATTAGTAGGTTTTTATCAAATAAAAGAACACGATAATGATAATACAAGCTTTTCTCCATGGTTAGCAAATGTTTACATAATCCCTTCAAAAAGAAAATTAGGATATTCAAAAAAACTTTTAGAATCGATTCCTACTATATTAAAAGATTTAGGATATGACACCTTATACTTGCATACAAAACTTAATGATTATTATGATAAATTTGGATGGAAAAAGTTAATGTCCTTCATCAAAGACGATGGAATAGAAAGAAGTATTTATATATTCAAGATTTGATTTGTTACAAAAACAAAGGGTCCTGAGATTTTTTTCGATAAAAAGAAAACTCCGTTAATTACGGAGTTAATTTTCTAAATGGTGGCTCGTCTGAGATTCGAACTCAGGACCCTTTGATTAAAAGTCAAATGCTCTACCGACTGAGCTAACGAACCAAAACAATAAAAATATAAATGGCTGCCTCGGCAGGATTCGAACCGGCGGAATGTCAGAGTCAAAGTCTGATGCCTTACCACTTGGCTACGAGGCAATAATCAATGGTGGGGAGACATAGATTTGAACTATGGAACCCGAAGGAACAGATTTACAGTCTGCCGCGTTTGACCACTTCGCTATCTCCCCAACAATGGTGCCGACAGAGAGAGTCGAACTCCCAACCTACTGATTACAAGTCAGTTGCGCTGCCAGTTACGCTATGTCGGCAATACATAATAAACTAAAATAAAATGGTGGGCGCTATAGGACTCGAACCTATGACACCTTGCTTGTAAGGCAAGTACTCTAACCAACTGAGCTAAGCGCCCTTATTACATCTCGTAATGCGCCACCAATATTTCTCTCGATGACAATTAAAATTATACCAAATGGCAGACGCAAATGCAAGTTTTTTTTACAAATTTGTTAATTTTTTTTGTTTTTTTTATTTTCTTCTTCAAAAAAACAACATCTATTTAATAAATAACGGAAATATTTGAATGGTTTATGCCGAGAAAACATTTGACAATAGGTAGTAATGATTCGCCATACTTATATAGGTAATATTCTTATTTAGAATATTACTAATTAAACAAAGAATAATTACTGGGTTCATATTGTCAAATGGAAATTGGAATAAATAATAAAATATTTCTTTATATATTTTCAAAAACAAATTTAATTACATCAATATAAGTTTAGGACTAGGGGTTGCAACAAGAAAAAAACTAGAACAAAGTCTAGTTTCTAAATTCAAACTGGTCGAGAAGACAGGATTTGAACCTGCAACCCCTAGGTCCCAAACCTAGTGCACTACCAAATTGTGCTACTTCTCGATTCAAACAAAATTTTTAAATGGTACGCCCAAAGGGATTCGAACCCCCAACCTTTAGATCCGTAGTCTAACGCTCTATCCAGTTGAGCTATGGGCGCGTATTTTCCCAAGTGCACTAACATTATATTACAATAAACCAACAAATGTCAACCTATTTATAGAAAAAAAGTTATTTTTTAAAAATTTAGCAGAAAAAAGTCAAGACCTAATCTTGACTTTTTTCTCCATCTAAACTAAAGCTTTTAGCATCGGTAATTTTTACTGGAATAATTTTACCAATCAAATTTTTATCTCCATTTATATTTACTAATTTCATCGTATCTGTATAACCATATACTTTTGAATCATCTTTTTCACTTTTATCAATTACTAATACTTCAACTGTTTTTCCTAAAAGCTTTTTATTACTTTCTAATGAATACTTATTAACAAGTTCATTTAATTTTTGTAATCTTTCTTCTTTTACTTGCATTGTAATTTTATCTTCCATTCTAGCAGCAGCAGTACCTTCTCTAGGTGAGAAAATGAAAGTATATGCACCATCAAATTTGCAATAATTGACTATATCTAAAGTCTTTTGAAAATCTTCATCAGTTTCATTTGGAAACCCTACAATTATATCAGTAGTAACAGCAACATTTTTAACTTTCTTCTTAATTTGATCAAAAAGTAATTTATACTCTTCAATAGTATATTTTCTATTCATTCTTTTAAGAATTTCATCACTACCTGATTGTATAGGCAAATGCACATAAGGCATAATATTATCATACTTAGCTATGACATCAACCATTTTATCGGTAAAATTCCATGGATGTGATGTTACAAATCTAATTCTAGGAATACCAATTTTCGCAACATTTTCCAAAAGTGTTGCAAAATCATAACCTAAATCCAAATCTTTACCATATGCATTTACATTTTGCCCAAGTAAAGTAATTTCTAAATATCCTTGATCTTTTAAAGTTTTAACTTCATCTAAAACCTCTTCCATTTTACGACTTCTTTCTCTACCTCTAGTAAAAGGAACTATACAATAAGTACAAAACTTATCACAACCATAAATAATATTTATCCAAGCACTTATTTTAGAATCTCTATTGTATTTTACATTTTCAAATACCACATCACTATTTGAATAAACTTCAATATTTTGATTCTTTTTATTATTTGCTTCTTCAATTAAACTTGGTAACTCACTCAAATTATGTGTGCCAATAATAATATCAATATATTGATGTCGATTATGAATTTCTTCAATTTCTTTGGGTTGTTGCATTAAGCAACCAGCTATAGCGATAATTAAGTTTGGATTTTCTTTTTTTAAATGCTTACATCTTCCTAAATATCCAAATACCTTATCTTTAGCGTTTTCTCTAATAGCACAAGTATTTAAAACAACTATATCAGCTTTTTCCAATTCTTCAACAGCTTCATAACCTAAAGCTTCCAAATAATATTTTATTTCTTCGGAATCATGAACATTCATTTGACAGCCATAAGTTCTCAAAAAATACTTTTTCCCTTTATATAAAGGTTTTATATTCAAATTTAACTTTTTTTCTTTTATATTAACTTTTTTTCTGTCCCCAGCTACTAATAAATCAGGTGTTTTCATAAATATAACTTCCCTTCAATGCTTTATTTTAACATATAAACATAATTAATGAAAGCGTTTTGGTTAAATTTGAGTGGAATAAAGTTAAGTAGAAAGGTTGTATGTAACATCCGATAATAAATGGATAACATGTCATATTGTTTTTATTAACCAAAACCCGCTTTCAATAAACATTTTATACTATATTTTTCATTAAACAAGCAATTCGACAATTATTGTCATCAATCTACACAGTCAAACCTAAGTTTTTACACTCTTTTACACATAAAAAGAAGATGAATTACATCTTCTTTACACTACTTTTTAGGCTTTAACTCTTCTAATCCGCCCATATATGGCTGTAAAACTTTTGGTATTTTAACACTTCCATCAGCTTGATAATGTTGCTCTAGAATTGCAATAAGACTTCTAGGACTTGCAATAACTGTATTATTAAGGGTATTTACAAAAACATTTCCTTTATCAGTTTTCATTCTTATTCCCATTCTTCTTGCTTGAGCATCTCCAAGTGTAGAACAAGATCCAACTTCATAATATTTTTTTTGTCTAGGACTCCATGCCTCAATATCACATGATTTAACTTTTAAATCCGCTAAATCACCACTACAACATTCTAAAGTTCTAACAGAAATATCCATACTTCTAAAAAATTCAACCGTATACTTCCACATTTTATTATACCAATCCATTGCTTCTTCTGGCTTACATAAAACTATCATTTCTTGTTTTTCAAATTGATGAACTCTGTAAATACCTCTTTCTTCTATTCCATGAGCACCAACTTCTTTTCTAAAACAAGGTGAATAAGAAGTCATTGCAATTGGTAATTTTTCTTCATCAATAATTTCTCCTTTAAATCTACCTATCATTGAATGTTCACTTGTACCAATCAAATATAAATCTTCACCCTCAATTTTATACATCATTGCTTCCATTTCAGGAAAAGACATAACTCCAGTAACAACATCACTATGAATCATAAATGGTGGAACACAATAAGTAAACCCTTTGCTAATCATAAAATCTCTAGCATATGCAAGTGTTGCTTCATGAAGTCTGGCAATATCACCAACTAAATAATAAAATCCATTACCACTAGTTTTACCAGAACTTACTTTATCTAATCCTTTAAAAGACTCACAAATATCTGCATGATAAGGAATTTCATAATCAGGCACAAATGGTTCTCCAAACTTTTCAATTTCCACATTTTCACTATCATCTTTTCCAATCGGTACACTTTCATCAATTATATTTGGTATAACAAGCATTCTATCTTTAATTTCTTTTTCCAAGCGTTCTTCTTTTTCTTCAACACTTTCAATTTCTTCATTAATTTTATTTACTTCACTCTTTATTTTTTCAACTTCATCTAATTTTTTATCACGCATTAAAACACCAATTGATGCACTCAAACTGTTTCTCTTAGCTCTAAGTTCATCAACTTTCATTTTACATTCGCGATAACTTTTATCATATTCATAAACTTCGTCAACTAAGCCAAGTTTTTCATCTTGAAATTTTTTCTTAATATTTTCCTTTACTAATTCCCTATTTTCTCTTATTAACTTAATATCTATCATAAATCCTCCAAAAACAAAAAGAATGATACCTAAGGAGTCTTTTTAAAGACGGTACCATCCTTTATTTAACTTAATTTATATAACGGTTTAATCCGAGGCACATGCCCAACTCAAAAGATAGATTTCATTATTTCCACTTTCTCTTTTCCACCAACCAAGAGATCTCTATATAGTTTTCATAATTACTTATTCTTTTTCTTCGTCTTTATAAAAATAATATAACACAATTTATTTTAAATTACTAGTCTTTTTAATAATTTTCAGCTTTTAATTCAAAATAACTTTGTGGATGATTACACACTGGACAAACAGCTGGAGCTTCTTTACCAATAACAATGTGTCCACAATTACGGCAAATCCAAACACATTCTCCATCTTTACTAAATACTAATTTATCATCAATATTCTTTAGTAACTTACGATATCTTTCTTCATGTGCCTTTTCAATATCAGCAACACGTTCAAAAAGATTAGCGATTCTATCAAATCCTTCTTCACGAGCAACTTTAGCAAACTCTACATACATATCTGTCCATTCAAAGTTTTCTCCGTTTGCAGCATCTAGCAAATTTTCTTCTGTACTTGGAATGCTACCTCCATGTAATTCTTTAAACCACATTTTTGCATGTTCTTTTTCATTATTTGCAGTTTCTTCAAATATTGCTGCAATTTGTTCATAACCATCCTTTTTAGCTTTTGATGCATAATAAGTATACTTATTTCTTGCTTGACTTTCTCCGGCAAAAGCAGCCATTAAATTGGCTTCTGTTTTACTTCCCTTTAATTCCATTTTTTACTTCCTCCTTCTGGCATTCTTCACAAATGCCCTTAAAAAATATTTCATAATCACTTACTATATTATTTTCAATTTTTTCTATCTTAGGAAATTTTACATCAAATACATCAACTATCTTAGAACACTTTTTACATATAAAATGATAATGAGGAATAACTTTATCATAATGTTTAACGCCATTAACCATTAAACTTATAATTAAGTTATCGTTTTCTAATCCTCCTAAATTTCTATAAACAGTACCTAAACTAATATTAGAAATTTGTTTTCTAGCCTCATCATATATTTGATAAGCATCCAAATGATTATTACTATTATTAATTATATCTAAAATAACTTTCTTTTGTTTAGTATTTTTCACGCATACCTCCTAAATAGTAATGATTACTATTTAAGTATAAAACAATTCTTAGAAAAAATCAAGCATAAAAATACAAATTTCCCATATATTTTAAATGAAAGGAATGGTAATAATGGAAATTCTAAAGGTTTCATCAAAATCTAACCCTAGCAAAGTTGCTGGTGCAATAGCAAACATTTATAGAGAAAATAAAGAAGTGGAAATTCAAACTATCGGAGCAGGATCTTTAAATCAAGCAATTAAAGCCATCGCTATATGTCGTGGTTTTGTAGCACCAACCGGAGATAACTTAGTTGTCATACCAGCATTTAATGACATAATAATTAATGGTGAGCAAAAAACAGCTATCAAACTTATTATTACAAACAAATAACGGATCAATTCATCCGTTATTTTATTTTTAAAGATATAATTAATGGGTCAAATAATTCTAGTATTCCATGTATTAAGAAAAAATATCCCAACACTAACACTTGTATATCATTTTCATAATATAAATTCATTGTTGTTAAAAGTCCTACCAAGATAAATAGCACTAAACTAATAACCTTTATAATCCACATTCTATTCTTCCTATCATTATAATAATCACTTTTTTTTAGTTTAATAAGAGATAACATAATTATCCAAATAAGTAAACATAAAGCTAAGTACCAAGGGACTTCGCTAATATTTAATTTAAGGGCTATAATAAATACAATGATAGATGCTAAACTTGTAAATAATCCTTCATAATCTTTACTCTTACTTGTTAATAAAAATTTAATTAAGTTTAATATTGCATAAACTCCCAACACACCTAAAAATATACCTTTTACTTTTACAAAATGAAATAAGGGAAACAATAACATAACACTTCCACATATTATTAAAAACACAGATGTAATTAAATCAACAATTTGTTTCTTTTTCATAAATCCTCCACTTACATTGTATCACAAATTGCTAAATAATACATTAATTTTTATTATTCACAGGAAAAAAGAGTAAATTTTCTTCGCAAAAAATTTTTGTTATAATGTTCATAATAAAAGAATCTTATGTTACTTATAATATGAAAACAATATGTGTAACTAGATTATTTGGGCTTTTATGTGGAATAACAAGTATTTCATCAATATCTAATTATTTAAATGCAGAGGAACCATCAAAAATATTTCATCAATTTGTAAAACAAAATTAGAAGAACCTCCATGCTAGGAAACTATTCAAGATGTTTTTGAAAATATTAATATAAATGAACTTAGACAAATACAGAAATATTTTGTTACAACGTTAATCAAGTCTAAGATGTTTGATAAATATCGATACAATAAAATAGCAGAAAGAATTAAAAAAATTATTCAAAATACAAGTTTATAGTTGTAGGAGATGCACTTTATGGTACCACACCAATTATTAATATTTGCAAGAAAAATAAATGGTATTATATTTTTAATTTAAAAACAGAAAAATTAAAAGAAGTTAGTAGTGTCATTTTTAAAGAAAAAAAATAAGTCATTACTTAAAACTACACAGCAAAATCAATTATAGCACAAAAATTTCTTTATGCAAGCAAATTTTTACTCAAAATTTTGTCTATTTCTAACCAATTTTCTTTGTCGTTTAATTTCTTCTCTTGAAAAGTTACCATTTCTAATGTTTGGCTCTGGTGTTCCCATTAAACGAAATTGTTTTAACTCATCAACTGACATGCAAAATTCCTTAGTTTTAGAAGAACCACTAATAAATAATGCAGAGTCTCCGTCTCTTACAACTTTACAATAAGTTACAGACACAACATTTCCTTTTTTTGTAAAAACAGCATATAATTTATCAAAATCAAATATTTGATTTACAACAGTCATTTTCTTTAATAATCTAGTTTCAGTATGAATAGGTATATTAGAATATGGAAAATTTTCCCTTCTTTCATCAGTTATATATTTATTTATATAACTAGAATAACAGCCTTCTTCACAACGATATAAATCTGTTCTGTCATCCATACATTTTACCACCATACTTTCTTCATACGAAATCATTACTTGTACACAATCTTCTGATACATATGCTTTATTAATTTTTTGAATAAATATATCGTTCTTATTTAACATAAATAATCCCTCCTAATTGGATTTACTATAGCAAACAAACAATTTTTTGTCAACCAAACTAAAAAACATTTTTATTACAAATTTCTCTTTATTAATTGATTCAACTCAACAGCATATTCCATTGGAAGTTCACTTTTAAATTCATCAATAAAACCTAAAACAATTAACTCTGTTGCTCTTTCCTCTGGAATACCTCTACTCATCAAGTAAAATAATACATCATCACTAATTTTTGATACTGTTGCTTCATGTTCAATGTTACTTGTAATATTTCCAACTATATTCGTAGGTATTGTATCAGACATTGATTTATCATCTAGTATTAAACTATCACATTTTACCATGGCATCACTATTTAAAGCATTTTTCTTTATTTCAACCTTACCACGATATGTAGCATTTCCACCATTTCCTGCAATACTTTTAGAAACAATATTACTTTTTGTATTTTTTCCAATATGAATCATTCGAGCCCCACTATCTTGCTCTTGTCCACTCTTAGCAACACTAATTGTTATACACGTTCCCCTAGAATTATCGCCTTTTAAAACACAACAAGGATATTTCATAGTTACTTTGGAACCAATATTTCCATCAATCCATTCCATAACCCCAGATTCATCCACTAAAGCTCTTTTTGTAACTAAATTATACACATTTGTTGCCCAATTTTGAACCGTTGAATATCTACATTTAGAATTTTTACCAACATAAATTTCCACAATTGCTGCATGCAAGCTCGATTCACTATACGATGGCGCAGTACACCCCTCCACATAATGCAAACTAGAATTATCATCTACAATAATTAATGTTCTTTCAAATTGTCCCATATTTTTACTATTTATTCTAAAATAACTTTGTAAAGGTCTATCAAGCACAGTATTTTTAGGAACATAAATAAATGAACCTCCACTAAACACCGCTGCATTTAAAGCTGCAAATTTATTTTCAGTGAAAGATACAATCTTGCCAAAATATTTTTTAACTAAATCAGGATATCTTTTAATAGCATCTTCAATTGATGTAAATATTACATTTTTCTTTTCCAACTCTTCAATCATATTATGGTATATTACTTCACTTTCATATTGAACGCCCATACCCCCAAAATGTTTTTCACTCTCTAAAACACCCACACTATCAAGTTCATCTACTACTGGTTTTAAAATATTATTCCAATTATTCTCTAGCTTTTTATCTGCTTCATTATTTTTATAATAAATAACATCATCAAAATTTAAATTAATTTCTGGACCAAACAGAGGCATCTTTTGTTCTACAAAAGACTTATATCCTTTTAATCTATAATCTAAAACCCAATCATTTTCATGTTTTATTTCAGATATTTTTTTTACTTTTTCTTCACTTAAACCAACAATTTCCATCTTACTTATCTACTCCATCAAGTATTTTAACAGCACTCTTACTCGATAAAAGCGCACAATTTTTTCTAGCCGGTTGCATATATATTTCATCAAAAACATTAAGTTCTCCAAGAACTTCAGAATTATATTTTTCTTCATTAATCATATTTTGATAATTACTTATTATTTCTTTTGCTTTATCTACACTTTTGCCAATCAAACTTTTAACAATTATACTTGTTGCACTTGTACATATTGCACATGCTTCACCATCAAAACAAGCATCAACTATCTTACCATCTTCTATTTTCATCATTAAATCTATATTATCAATACATGAATCACTCCTTGTATTAGCTTTAACATAAGATTTATCTTCTTTTAAACCTCTATTCGTAGGATGTTGATAATTATCAAGTATAATCTCTCTTTTAGTTTCTTTATCCATTAGATACCTCCATTATTTTATTCATAAACTCCTTCACAATCATTTCTTCTTTATTACCATTACCAATTAACAATGCCCCCATCATTAATTTAGTAGCATCTATCTTACTTATACCCCTACTCATCAAATAAAACATTTTATCTTTATTAAATTCTCCGATATATGCTGCATGCTTAGAAAATGTATCATAATTTCTAATAAGTAAATTAGGTTTTATCACTCCAACTCCATTACTTAAATTAACTATTTGATTTTCTTCTAAGCAACTTACTTTATATGCTTCTTTTGGCACAATTCCTGTTACATTAAACTCTAACACACCATCTAGTACATTAACACCATGACATATTACTTCACTACTCGTATTACTAAATTTATGTTCCACCTTAACACTACACTTATTACTTTTATATCCCAATATGCCTAAGTGATATTTTACTTTAGCAAACTCTCCATTTAAATTAATATTTACAGAAACATTTTTATCCACAATATAATGATATATTTCTAATGTTTCGTTTTCTTTTATATCAAAATTAATATTCTCATCATTAATATATATAACTTTATTCATTATAACCTACTTGTTCAGTTTCTAATGCCAAAGACATATCACCAGTTTTAACGATTTTGCCATTTTTCATAATATGAACATAATCTGGTTTAATAGCCTCAAGTATCCTTGGATAATGTGTAATAATAAGGATTGATGTATCAGGAAACTCATTTTTATACTCATTTATATTTTCACAAACTACTTTTAAGGAATCAACATCTAACCCAGAGTCAATTTCATCTAAAATAATAAGTTTAGGTTTTAATATCTTTATTTGTAACACTTCATTTTTCTTTTTTTCACCACCAGAAAAACCAGCATTTACATCTCTATGAATCATATCACGAGAAAAATTTAAATCATCTAAAGACTTATTTACCTCACTAATAAACTTAAAATAATCAATATGATTACCAGTTTGTTCTTCATAAGCATTTTTTAAAAATTCACTATTTGTTACGCCATCAACCACTGTTGGATCTTGCATTGCCAAAAATATCCCTGCTTTAGCTCTTTCATCTACACTTAACTCATTTAATCTTACATCATTAAATATAATATCTCCATCTAAAACATTAAAAAGAAAGTGTCCCATTATTGCTTTAGAAAGGGTAGACTTTCCAGTTCCATTTGGCCCCATTATTGCATGTATTTCTCCATCTTTAATTTCTAAATTTAATCCATCTAAAATCTTTTTATCCTCATTCTTTAAACTAACAACTAAATTTTTTATACTTAACATATTTACCACCTTACTTATTTATCTTTTCAACTAATGTTATTACTTCATCAATTATTTCTAAATTATCATTTTTTATATTATCAACCATACAACTTTTCATATGACTTGTTAAAATATTATTACCTAGACTTTTTAAAGAATGCATTGATGCCGATAGTTGCATTATTACTTCACTACAATATCTATCATCTTCCACCATTTGCTTTATTCCTCGAATCTGTCCTTCGATAACATTTAATCTTTTTATAATATTTTTCTTTTCTTCACAACTTCTATGTTTATTTTTCTTACACATTTTACATACTTCATGCATACTTCTTCCACCCAAAAGCATTATACACCCTAGGGGGGTATAATGTAAAGATTTTTTAACAACAAAAAAAGTTCGTAACTACGAACCTTTTATCTTGAAGAACCATAATTTCTACTATTTTCAAATTGTAAATATTCAGCATCACTAGCTATAGCTCTAACAATCTTGTTTCTTGTCCAAACTTCACTTTCTTTTTTATTAACAATACCAACCACATTCATATTTCTTAAAGGAACTTTAAATTGTTCCAAAGCAATTTTTATAGCTTGCATCATATAATCAGTCTCCTCTTGCCTAACAAAAAAGTCAAACCCTAAAAAATCAGGTCCTCCACAACGAACATCAACTGGATCATTTACTACACAATCAACAGATATATGAGAACAAGAAATCATTTTTTCATTTTTCATAACCAAAATCCTCCTTGCGCTATATAATAGCACAAATTAAAATTTAAAACAAGTTTTTTACAAACCTTCACTTGCATAAATAAATATTATCTTGTATAATTTAGTTACGCCGCTATAGTATAATGGTATTACAAATCCATGGTAAGGATTAAATCAGTGTTCAATTCACTGTTGCGGCACCATTTAGAGATTTAAGTCCGTATCTACGGGCTTTTTTAAATTTCTAAAAACCAATTGAAATAAATGGATTTTTAGTCATAAATTTGTTAAAATATATTTGGAAGTGATTTTCATGTACATAAATAAGATTATTGAGCTTTTACAAAAATATATAAATGATTATGAAGCAAAAAAATATGAACTAGAAGTTTTAAAAACAAAAAAACAACTTTACGAAGAACTTATTCCTCTACTAGAAAATAAAACAGAACTAAATGATAACAAATTATTTATAAGTGTTCTACTTAGTAGTATATATAATAATGAAGAATATAATATAGAATTCTATAAAGCTTTATATTTATATAATCAAAATGATGTAAAGCATTTTGATTATTTTGGTACCAAAATAAAGCATCAATACAAAAACACGGTTGAAAAAACCATGGCTTTAAAAAAACAAATACAAAATGCATATTACAGATTTTCAACAGCAAAAAAAGTACGTTTTCCACTTCAAAAAAGAAAACCATTATTTGACCAAAACTTTACATTCAAAAATATTCAAGCAATAATTTCTTACTATGCTACAATGGGAGAAATTTCTGAAAAAGATGAAGTTTTACTTAACAATGAGTTAGAATTTTACAACAATAATATTATACCAACACAAAATCAAGAAAAAGAATACAAAACTAAAGCGTATAATGAAGTTCCAAATATTTTAGATAGTGGTTTTGAAATGTTTGATCTAATTGAAGTTAATTCCAACAGATTAGAAACAATAAATAGTTATGTTAATGATTTAAAATCATATATTAGCCAACTTAATATTGATGAAATAATACCAGTTATTGAGTCTTATCAAAAATACAATTTAGAAACCAATGAGTACAATTATATTGTCAATGAGATATTAAAAATGTTTTTATTCGAAGCATTAGATTATTATAAAATTCTTCTTGATATAAGTATATATAGAGACAAAGAATCAAGATATGAAGCAATTGAAACATATAATGAATACTTAGATAAATACCTATTAATAAGGGATTACTACAATAAAATTACAGACATAGAATTAAATGATGAAGTTGAAAGTTTAGAGGAACCCGAAGAATTTGATGAACCAATAGATGCAATAAATCCACGCCGATTAATATTCTCTCACCCAGCTAGTAATCCGACAAAATCTAGATTAATCGATGATTTAAAAGATGTACCAGAAGAATATTTTGAAAGAGTCCAATCTTTATTAGAAAATTTTATAGTTCACAAGAAAAAATTTAAAAGTCTTACAACTAATAAACCAGGCTTCATGGAATTAAAAGATGACCAAGTTAGAATTGTTATGAAACATACTGCTAATAATATTTATTGTGTAATGGGAGTTTTCGCTAAAAAAGCGAACAATGACAGAAAAATGTATCGAACAATGTGTAATAGAACTGTTACAGATATAATAACAAAAGAAAAAGAAAAGCAAGAATTAGCCTTAGGTGAATTAACAATGCAAGAACTAGCTAGAATTGTTAAAGAAAAAGCAAGAAAAGGTTCAAGATAACACAACTAAAAAGGAAACCCAATCGTTTCCTATTTTTTATACATTTCTTTAGTTTTTTCCATATTTTCTTTAGAGTAACCAACTAAAACATTAGGTACTTTATTAATTATATCTTGATATAATTCTTCAAAAAAAGCCTTATTTTTCTTACCCCATGTATTTACTACAGCAATTACATTACTTTTACCATTATTAGTTACAACATAAATACTTTTACTAGTTGTTATACCATTTTGTTTAGTTATAAATGGATATACCCATACTATATCATTTAATTCAATTAATTTAACACCACCAGCATAACTAAGTAAATATTTATCAGTTAAATAAACTTTACATTTCTTATTATGAATTCCTTTACCACTATTTACATCTTCTTCTATTTTTTCAAGTTCTCTTCCATATTCTTCCAATATTTTTTTACTTTTTTTATTTCTAACAAAATAAACTATTATTAAAATTAATCCACTTAATGAAAAAACACCAAATAATATTAAAGCAAATATCCCTTCTTCTTTATTATCCCATGTTGTATCAAGATAATTTTCTCCTACTACACTTTTAAGCTCATCAATTGTATAAGTATTACCATCTTCATCTTTCAAAAATTCTTGTAAATATTTAAACACTTCTGTATCACTTTTTGATACATTTCCATAAACCATCACTGGATTAGGTTTTTCTATTTCAGTTTCACTCAAAGTATATTCTTGTATTTTTCTTAAACTTTCCAAACCACTTTTATCAAGTACAATTATAAAAGGATTATCATTTTCATCAAAAGCTATATAATAATCTTTTTCCTTACCATCTAAAGTTTCAGTTGCAAAAGCACTATCAAGTAAACTAACATTTAATTTAGCATAAACATTTGCACTAGTATTTTTAGTTAAAACTTCATATTCTGCATTAACTTCACCCGAATATATAAGAAGACCTAACCCCATAAATACTACAAATAAAATAATACCTATAACAAGTAAACTCTTCTTACTTTTAATGTTTTTATAAATATTCATTATTTAACCACTCACTTTCATAACAACATTATATATTTTTTTTAAATTTAAGTAAACAATTATTTATAATATCTAATACTAAATTTAGTACCACTATTACTACTTACCCTAATTGTTCCATTATCTCTTTCTATTATTTCTTTAGCTAAAGAAAGTCCAATACCAAAATTATTACTATTATTATTTTTCTTATAAAATCTATCAAATATATGCTTCATATCTTCATTACTTATCCCATCACCACAATCAATTATATCAATGCTTACATACATTCCATTATCTTTATAATTTACATAAATATCTCCATTATCTTTACTATACTCAATTCCATTTTTTAATATATTAGTTATTGCTTCACATTCCCATTTGTAATCTCCATCAAAAGCTACATCACTTTTACCACTTACATGAATATTTATATTTTTAAGTTCTCTTAATATATCAACATTTTTTAAAACATCAAATAACAAATCTTTAACAATTATTTTTCTTTTTTCAAAAACCACTACATTTGCATCAAATCTTGATAATTTTAGCATTGCAATAATTAAAAAATTAATATTTTCAATCTGTGTTCTTATATCATTTAAATATTCTTTTTGCTTTTCTTTACTAACATGTTCTTCAAGTAATGTATCAATCATAATCGTAATTGATGTAAGGGGTGTCTTTAATTGATGAGATATATTAGCTAAATTATCCTTTATTTTAATTCTTTCTTTATTTTCTTTAGCATATAAGCTTTTTAAACCCACTGTAGTGGTATATACTTCATTTTTTAAAATAGATAAATCTCCTTCAATATTATCAATTATTTCTAAATCATATATTCCATCATTTATTCTTTTCAAATAATTCGTAATATTATCTATCTCTTTACATCTTTTTTTCTTATCAATTACATATAGAGCAATACATAATCCTCCGAAAACCCCAAACAATATTACATTAATAACAATATTTTTATAAAAAGAATCATTCATCTTACTTAAATAATTTATATCACTATCAGTAAATCCATATTTTTTTAATATTTCATTATTATCTTTATTACTTCCATTAACTATTTTAATTAATTCTTCTTCATTTACATTTGGATAATTTTTACTTACCTCAGTAACTACACTACCCACAAAATCATTTATTACTTTACTATATCTATAATAATCAATATAACTAATTAACATTATTAAACATAAACTACCTAAAAACCATAAACTAATTTTTTTCATAAATCAATCCTATACCCTATACCTTTAATTGTTTTTATTATATCTTCGCAACCAATCTTTTCTCTAATTCTTTTTATATAAACACTTAAAGTATTATCATTGACAAATTTTCCTGACACATCCCAAATTTTATCTATAATCATATCCCTAGTTACTATTATTCCATTATTTTCAAGTAAAAAAAACAATAACTTTAATTCTAATCCAGTTAAAATAATTTCTTGATCATCCTTATATACTCTATAACTACCCATATCAAATATTATATTTTTATACATTTTAATATTATTTTTCTTATTTCTTTTAATAATATTATTTATTCTTGATAATAGTTCTTTTGACCTAAAAGGTTTTATAATATAATCTTCTATCCCAAGATCTAATGATGTTACAACATCTTCTTCTTCATCCTTAGCACTTAATACCAGCGTTGGAACATCCACATAATTTTTAAAAAAGTCTAACCCATTTCCATCTGGCAACATTACATCCAAGATTACTAAATCATAATTATTACTTACTTTTTCTTTTGCATCTTTAATTGTACTGGCAACGCTAACATCATAATTATGTTCTTCAAGTAAAAACTTAATGGCTTTTACAATCATTTCACTATCTTCAACTAAAAGTATTTTCATACATACACCTCACATTCTAACAACAAAAAGGTATCACTTCTAAATAAATGATACCATTATTTTTAGTTTAAATCAAATCTATTTATTCGCACAAATCATATATTTTCATCTTTAATAACATCAATTATATTTTCATTTCTTGTTTTTCTTAAAGCAAAATGCATAATTAAACTAACTAAAATATAAACAACCAATATTGCAATTATAATTGCTTGCCATGGAAATAAATATCCATAATCACTACCATTTGCAAATGCCTTATAAATAGCAAATGAACCCAAAATACCTAAAGGTATACCAATAATTAATGCTTTCGTAGAATACATAATTGATTCTAAATTAATCATTTTATTAAATTCATTTTTAGTCATTCCAATAGATTTTAACATTGCAAGTTCTCTTCTTCTTAAATTCATATTTGTATTTATAGTATTTATTATATTTGTAATACCAATCAAACTTATAACAATAATAAAACCATATAAGAAAATTGCTACTAAAATAATTAAACTTCTTTGAGCCTTAGCTTCTGTTTCAATATTAAACAAACTATAATTAGTAATATCATTATCAAGTAAATATTCTTTAATTAAACTTTCTAGTTTTTCTGCATCTGTTGATTTAATATACAGGCTTTTTGAATCAGTAGCCGTTATATTATAATTAAATACAATATAATCATAAAATTCATCACTTACTATAATCATTGGAGTTTCACTATATACATTTTGAAGTCCCATTGGTAAGATATCAATTCTTTTTATAATTCCAATACTTAAATCTTTATTATTAATAGAACCAGTTACAGTTTTAAATTTATTTAAATCAAATAAATTTACTTCCTTGTAATTTTTACTACCTTCTTGATAAAAAATATTTTTATCAATTAATAAACCTTTATAATTATAATTACTTTCATCAACTTTATTTTCTTTAAGTATTCTTTTAAACTCATCTTCACCTACAGACATAATTCTAAGGGACAAATCATTTACACTATCAAAAAATTTTAATACATCTTCATTATAATATTTTTTATAATCAAATGTCATACTCATACTTCTAATTATACTATACCTACTAATATTATCCATTTTTATTATATCATTAATTATTTTTTTAGATTCTTCTTCATTAGTATCCCTAAGATAAAGCTGAATATCGTAATTAATATCTTGATAATACTGATTTGTTAATTTAAAGCCATAACTTAAAAATGATGATAAGGAAATAAATACAGCAACACTTATTACAATTGATATAATCGTAGTTCTATTTCTTTTTTTATTTCTCTTTAAATTCTTATAAGCAATATCTCCACCGACACCAAATAATTTATCAACTAACTTAGATGACTTAATCTTTTTACTATTAATTTTTATTTCATTATTATTTCTAATAGCTTCAATTGGTGAAATTTTACTACTCTTTTTAGCAGCTCTAAGTACTGACAAATATATTGTAAGACTTCCTAAAACAACACTTAAGATAACAGGCCAAATTGATACGCTAAATACAAATTTAAAATCATCAGAAGTATACTTAGCAAAATAATTTATTATAATAACAAGTATATAATCAGCAAGTATACCTGATAATATACCTAACGGAATACCAATTAGACCAAGAATAAAACCTTCATGTAAAACATTTTTCTTTATTTGTTTACTTGTTGCTCCAACACTAGAAAGCATACCATACATCTTTTTCTTCTCTTGATTAGCAATATCAAAACTATTTTTTATAACAAATACACTAGTAAGTATTATAATACCTATTACTACACCCGCAACAGCATATAACATATTCATTGTTCTATCACTTAAACTAGCACCACTCCATCTTAATAGTTCAGTATTTAAAGAAACATTATATTTATTTAAATCATTATCATTAGATATATTATTAACATATTCTTTATAATATTTTGCATCTTTAAATAATAATGATACATTTATATTATCACTTACATCATCTATTTTAGTAATCATCACATAACCCGGAGCACTAAATCCTTCAATACTATAATTTAATCTTTCCATAATACCCACAATTTTATATTCATGTTTATGTGTATCAGTTATATATTCTTGACATTCGTTAATTTCTCCTTCTTCAACGTAATATGGATTACTTTGATTTAAAATAGTTCCATCCGTACATACTCTTTTACCAATATCTAAACTAATTGTATCACCAATTTTTACTTTAGCATTATTTTGAAATGGTACGCTAACTACGATTTCTCCACTATCCTGAGGAAGTCTACCTGAAACTATTTTTAATGTTGTATTTTCAAAAGCCTCTTTTGTATATCCCAAAACATAAGCATAAGGCTTATATTCATTCATATTATCATATTTTGCATAACCTAAAGTCTCTGTTAAATAAATACTTTTAACATGACTATTATTTGTAAAATATTTTAAATCTTCTTTACTTACATTTTCTACAGTTAAATGTCTATTTCCTCCATCCATAATAGCTATATTTACTAAAGTTGCCCTAAAAGATGTAACCATACCAGCTACTGCACATATTAATGCAACAGAAAGCAAAATACCTATTATTGTAACTATTGTTCTTTTTTTATTTAATTTTAAATTTTTAATAGTTAAATTATTTAATACATTCATAATTAATTCCTTACATCACTAACTATTTTTCCATCTTCAATAGTAATAACTCTATTTGCAACACTTGCAATATCAGGATCATGTGTAATAACAATAATAGTTTGATTATATTTTTTATTTGATTCTTTTAATAATGCTACAATTTCATCACTAGCCTTAGAATCCAAATTTCCTGTTGGTTCATCCGCTAAAACTAATGCTGGATTATTAATAATAGCTCTTCCAATTGAAACTCTTTGTTGTTGGCCTCCAGATAATTCATTGGGCAAATGTTTTCTTCTAGTACTTAAACCTAAAGTATCAATAATTTCATTAAGTCTATCTTTACTTACATTTTTACCATCTAACTTACAAGGAAGAACTATATTTTCTTCAACATTTAAAATTGGTATTAAATTATAAAATTGATAAATTAATCCTACTTGTCTTCTTCTAAATATAGCTAAAGCATCATTATTCATACTATAAATATCTACATTATCAATAAATACTTTACCACTCGTAGGTCTATCAACACCTCCAAGTAAATGTAAAAGTGTAGATTTCCCACTACCACTGGCCCCAACTATCGCAACAAAATCTCCTTTTTCCACACTAAAACTTACATGATCTACAGCATTAATCGTTGTATTACCATTCTTATAAGTTTTAACTAAATTTTCAACTCTTAATATATCCATTTTCATCACCCATTAAAATCATATTATTTTATTATGACTCTAAAGTGACTAATTCATCACTTTTAAAATTTATTTTAACATTTATACCAATTATTAACAATATATTCTAAAATATTAATGCCATAATAATACTGAAAGGTGGTATGTATGACAGAAAAGGATTTATTATATTTAAGTGATGCCTTCAATTGGAACTTAATTGCTTTAAAAAAATATAAAGTATATGAAGAATTCACTACAGATAAAACATCTAAATTAATAGAAAAGTTAATTAAATTACATGAAGATAATTGCAATGAGATATTATCTATGTTAAAGGAGAATAATAATGAGTGATAAAGATTATTTATTAGAAATGTTAACAACTGAAAAAAATATATCAGTAAATTTAGTATATGCTTTAAATGAAGCAAGTAATAAAAATATTTATGATTTATATTTTAAAATGTTTAAAAGTATTAATAAAATAACAAAAGACATTTATGAAGAATGTGTAAATAAAGGATATTATCAAAAGAATAATATCCCTTACAAAAAGATAATGGATTCTTATAATCAATTATCTAAAGAAATCATTTAATAATTTTAAAACCAAATTGATTAAAAAATCAATTTGGTTTTTTTTACTTTTTAGCAACTATACCATAATATCTTCTTACTAATTTTATTCCTTTTGATGTTTCATTTTCATCAACATATTGTGAAAATAAATCTGTTTCAATTGTTTTTCTTTCATATTATTGGTGTTTTTTGAAGTAAAGCATATAAATCTTCCTTTGTCTTATAATATTCAACATCATGTAATGGAATTAACTCTACACTTCTAAATCCAGCATCCATAACTCTTTCATAATCTATTAAACTTATAGGTTTTGGATCATTTAATGCTTGTCCTCTTCCAAAGAGTCTTTTTAAGGCCCAACAATCTAATTTATCAACTCCTCTTAAAATTAATTGCCCATTATCTTTTAATGTTCGAAAAATTTGAACAGGATCTATAGGTGTATGACGAGCAGTAACAACATCAAAGTAATTATTAGGAGTGTCCATATTTAAATTATCCATAACTCTGAACGAAACATTTTTTCTTCCACTACTTTCCAAATTTCTATTAGCAGCTTCAATCATTGCACTAGAAAAATCTGTTCCCAAGATTTCTGCACATTCAGGAAAATATTTAAGAACTTTTTCTCCAGCTGCAGTACCTAAATCCAACACTCTAAAATTCTTTTGCACTCTTTTTCTTATTTCTTCTTCATAAACCCAATTTGTAAATGATTCAGTAAAATAATCAATATCATCAAAAGACCAATTAGCTAAGTTGCTATAATAATCATGTTCATTTGTTTTCATATATATATATCATCCTTTCTTTCTTGTTATGATTGTATAAAAAAAACCTCCTTTCATGAATATACAACAAAAAACAACCACAAAATAATTGTGTATATTTTTTGCCATTCATGAGGAGATTCTTAAGGCTCTTCATTATTCCTTTAAACATATAAGTTTATCCGATAGTAAAACGCGAATGACCAATTGATTTACTACGAGTAAATTCTATCATAAAAAGTAATTTTTGTCAAAATTATATTGATTAATTAAAATAAATTCTTGCTTTAGATAAATTTTTAAGTCTTTTAATTTTAACAAAACTTTGTGTTGAAGAAAAAATAAGACCATAAACAGAACTACATATAGAAAGCCATCCTGACATTAAAATAACTTCTTTTAAAATACTAACAAAACCAGTGTAATAAATAATTATTAAAGCAATACCAAGTGCTAAAAGAATTGCTTTTCTATCTTGTTCTTTTTCATAAGTACATAATAAATCTTTTACTTGAATACCATAACTTTTTCTTATTATATCAATCATATCTTGCTTTTCTTCATCACTTATTTTTTCTTTACAAGTTATATTAATTATAACTTTATTATTATAATCACCTTCTAAAGATTCATTATAAATGTATTCACTTAATTTATCATTTATTTTTAAATTAGAAAACTTATTATAAAAGTCTCTCTTCTTATTTAAATTAACTAGTATCTCCGCATTCATTTTATCAACCTCTTTTTAATACAAAATCATTTATTGTTATTAAATTATTATCAACTAAAATAGACTCAAAAGATTCTTGTAACATATCACTATGTACTAACCACCATACTGCATCTTCTAAAGAAAAATCTTTTAATTTATAAACACTTTCATTTATCAAAACCACATTTCCTATTATCTGAGGTCCCTTTTTTACAAGTATACCTTTTTCTAATAGTACTCTCATTATTTCGTATAAATAAAGAAATGTTTCTGCAAATCCTAAACTAGAATTTAAAGACAAGGTTATATCTTTATCATTTATTTTACTTATTTCTTGTACATATTCAACAATATCTGTTATATTATCTCTATTAATCGTTTTTACTATCCACATAACTACTACCCTCATTATAAGTATACTATCAATTTATTAGTTTTTAAAGCCATATTTACAAAAAAATCTAATTATAGTATAATTTTCATGTGGTGATTAGTTTGAAAAAATCTGAAAAAAAGAAAAAAAAAGAAAAAAAATTTGATAGAAAAAAAACATTAAATTCAATAATTATTTTCATAAAAAAATATTACTATATATTATTATTAGCCTTACCTTTTATTCTTATAGATTTATTCACAAGATATAAAGTTAAATTTTATGGTTTATTAAAACCAGTTCCAAATCTCTTTACTATTATCTGGATTACACTATTATTAGGTATATCTTTATATCCAAAGAAAAAAATTGGAAAAATTATTTATTCAATAATATTTGTTTTATCATTAGCAATATATTTAGTAAACAATGTTTACTTTTCTATGACTGGTGTATTTTTTGATTTCAGTATGGTTTTACTTGCAGGTGAAGGTTCTGAGTATTTACTAGATTCAATCAAAAATTGTGACGTTTCTGTTTACTTATTTTTAATTCCAATATTTATTACATTCATCCTTGCTTTCAAAGTTTATCCCAATAATGAAAAAAGAAATTACAAGAGATTCTTATATCCATTTATAGTATTCATTGTTTTACATACCATCACTCCATTATTCTTAGGAAAAGCCAACGAAGAATTAACATGGAGTACATGGAGAAATCCTAGAAATATTTATAATAGTTTTAATGATAATAATAAATCAATGACCGTATCAGGTATATATGAATACACAGCAAGAAACTTTTATATAACATTTTTGAAAAATAAAAATACAACAAATGAAGAAGACATTAAATTTTTAAAAGAAGAATATTCTAAAGAAATTGAAGTAAACAAAAATAAATATACAGGGAAATACAAAGATAATAATCTAATAATGATTCAACTTGAAGGTTTAGATTCATGGTTAGTTAATAAAAATGATACTCCAACAATTTATAATCTAATGAAAAACAGTATTAATTTTACTAATCATTATTCATATTATAATGGTGGGGGTTCAACATTTAATTCAGAATTTGCAGTAAACACAGGTTTTATTACTCCACTTTCATATACTCAAAATGCTTATACATTTAATAAGAATTCATTTCCCTATAGCTTAGCGCATTTATTTAAAGAACAAGGTTATACAGTAAATGCCTTTCATATGAATACTAAAGAATATTATTCAAGAGGTACAAATTACAAAAACTGGGGTTATGATAACTACTATGGTTTAGTGGACCAAAATACATATAAAGATAATTCATATTATTTAGATAGAGAATTACTATTAAATGAAGAATTTAAAGAAAAAATGTTTAGCAGTGAAAAATTTGTTGATTATATAATTACTTATACAAATCATATGCCTTTTAATCCTGAAAAAGGAAATTGTAAAATGTTACTTGACTTAGATAGTAAAGATGCTGAAAATACAAGTTATGATTTAACTGAAGAAGATTGTGCAAGAAGACAAGCAAAAGAAACTGATTATATGATTGAATTATTACTTAAAGAGTTAAAAGAAAGAGAACTTCTAGATAAAACCACAATTGTAGTTTTCACTGACCATTATCTTTATACTTTATCAGATAAAACAATCTTAGATAAATATAAAAACACAAGTAATAATTTAATAAACCATACACCATTCTTTATTTACACAAACAATAAAGATAAGAAAACAATTAAAACAGTTACATCACAATTAAATATTTTACCAACAGTTCTAAATTTATTTGGAATAGATTATAATCCAAACTATTACATCGGAGAAGATGCTTTAAATAATAATTATCAAAAGTTAGTATTCTTCAGTGATTACTCATGGTACGATGGCAATGTTTATGTTGATGGAGGTTTAGTTACTAACAACAGATACATTAAACCAGACTTACTAGAACAAAAAAATTATTATGTAAATTACCTAGTCAAGAAAAATGATTTAACATTGAAATATAACTATTTTAAAGAAATCGAAAAGAGTTCAAAATAATGAACTCTTTTCAATTTCTTTATTTATCAATTGTATTTAAATCATCAATTGTAACTTTACTTTCGTGTGGTATTGGTTTCCATTCAACATGCATAAATAACGCAGCATAAGTTGCATATCTACCAATAATATCAAATGTTGGCCATGTAAATGTATAAAGCATTTTTTTCCATATAGACATTTTCTTTATATTTTTATGTTCAACAATAAATAGATAAACTGCAATAATCATATTTTCAAAATACATACCTATTCTAAATAATATTCTTAACCAAATAGATAAGCCAATACCCGCAAATAAGGCATTAACTCCAGCATTCATACTAACCTTTATAGTAAAGAAATGTCTTAAAGTTTGGGCTAAATAAGTTCCTCCCCCAAATATATTTACATCTATTACCCCAACATTATAGCAATAACATCCATACATTACTACTATAACGATTAGCCATCTAGCAATATTAAATACTGAAAACGGTGTAAGTTGCATTAATGTATCGTATGAAGCAAATCTATGTCTAATATTTTCAACAATATTTAATAAAAAGCCTTTAAATGATTTAGTTTTTTCTTTTTTATTAACAGAATTTTCTCCCCATTTAGTTCTAACATACCACTTACCTAAAAATATATTAATAAATAAATATGGTCCAGATTCTACAAAGGCTTGCAAATGTCCCTTTGCCCATCTTGTTCTTTGTCTTAAGGCAACTTTTAAACTAATTGGTTGTTCATCATAAAACATAGCTTCATTTTGATAACTAATTTGATAACCTTGAGCAACAGCATCTGCAGTTAAAGCTCTATCTTCTGTTAAAGATGTATAATGCCATCCATTTTTAACAATTTCATTTGTAAATAAAAAGCCAGTACCTTGAATATTCGTTGCTAAATGTAAAACGCTCCTTGCTCTATGATTATATCTAATAGATCTAATCCAATGAAGTGCATAAGTAGATGCAATCCAGTTCTCATCAAAATTTTTTGTATTTCGATATGATGTTATTATTTTTTCACCAGAATCAAATGCATCATTCATTTTGGTTACAAAATCTTTTTTTAGTAAGTTATCTGCATCAAAAACAAAGTAACCTTCAAAACTCATTCTACCATAGTCTTCTTCTATTCTATCAAATAAAAATTCTAATGCATAACCCTTAGTTCTGTGAGCATCATCAAATCTCTCATAACATATTGCTCCATGTTCTCTTGCAACTTTTGCAGTATTATCAGTACAATTATCTGCAACAACAAACACTGTTAGCAAATCCTTGGGATAATCCTGTTTATTAATACTATCTAATAAATTTCCTATAACCTTTTCTTCATTTCTAGCGGCTATAACAATCCCATATTTATGCTTATTTTTTGCTGGTTTAAATTTTCTCGTAAAGAAAAAACCAATAATCCAATATAATGTTTTATAAGCAAGCATTGCACTTAAAATACTACTTATTGCATAATAAACATTTTTCCAATCAATATAATGGTTTCCTATAGTGCTAATAATATTACATAAACTCATAAATACCTCTTTAATTAATAAATAAATTATATCTTACTAATAATCTTTAGTCAATATATCTTATATCTATATCTACATCTCCACTTATTCCATCAACTCTTCCATTACTACAAAGTTGCCAATAAGAATAATCTCCAGTATAATTTGTATTCTTTGTATAATGAGCAAGCCAAACCGGATAATCAGCACTCATCCAAATATTTTCCAAATATGTTTTACTACTATAAAGCATTGCATCATAACCAGAAGCTTTTACAGTATCCATAAACTTTTTAGCCATATTAGTTAAACCAAAGAAACTAAGTTCATATTTATTAAAGCTTCCCCAATTTTCCCAGTCAAAAGCAATTGGTAAGTCAACCTTATAATCCTTTATTTGTTCTATGATCCACTTAGCATCACTAATAGCTCTATCAACACTATTAGCATAAGAATAGAAATAAACTCCAACAGGAATACCAACACTATTAGCATTTTTTATATTTTGAATAAATTTACTATCTACAAAATTTTCACCATTAATTCCGTTTGATGAACCAACTCTAATAATAACAAATTCAACTCCAGCTTTCTTTAACTTTCTGAAATCTATATCACCTTGCCACTTAGAAACATCAATTCCAATTTGGGTATTATCAGTTTTATAATCCTTTATTACGTCATTAAATTTAGTTACACTCTTAACTCTATTACTACTCTCATTATTACTCGGTTCATTTACATTTAATGTAAATTTTTTTTCTGATACATTTCCACTACTATCTTCTGCTTTAAATACTAATTTATAATTACCTACTTTACCTAAGTCATATTCTCCTTCAATAACGCATTTAGGATTGCTATCATAATTATCCCCACACATTATTTTTTCTAATAAATTATCTTCACTACCCTTTACAACATTATAACTTTTACCTAACCATATTAATGGTGCTTCTTTATCAACAACATTTATTTCATAACTATATTTTATTTTTATTCCATCATCATTTATATATTGAAAATTTATTTTTTTCATTCCTAAGCTATCAGTATCTATTACATAATCATCCACAATTTTACCATTAATTTTTTTTATAAACGAAGAGACTCTCAAAGTATCAGCAAAATCAGCTTCTAAATTATCTTTCAATTCAACTTTAACAATAGCATTTTTTACTTGCATATATTTATAAAATAAAATTCCTCCAATACTTAATAAAATAACACCTAAAATTATACTTATTTTTAATATCAACTTTTTATTTTTCATATGTATCACCTAATAAAAGAATAACAACTATTTACTAATAAATCAAGTTATTTAAATATTGTTTACTATTTCATAAGTAAGGGGTATCAATTTTTCACTTCTTACAAAATTTGCTACAAACTT
>ULTE01052961.1_pt1 | contig 42806 bp, 46 predicted proteins | sample 1957401 | NCBI WGS metagenome assembly ULTE01 (sample SAMEA4835728, study PRJEB28245) | human gut metagenome | biome: gut microbiome; material: fecal sample | place: Denmark | collected 2008 | reverse complement strand
GGAACCCCCAGCCGATTGCGAACACGACCGGTCTCCTCTCGAACCCTAGAACGGGATGTCCTCGTCATAGAGGTCGAGTTCAGGAGCGGGCGCATCGCCGGTCTGCTCGCGCTTGCCGCCGCTGAACTCAAGCTGGTCAACGATGACGCTCAGCTCATGGCGCTTCTCATCGTCCTTGGTCCACTGCGAGTAGCGCAGCTTGCCGTCGATGGTGACCTTGGTGCCCTTGAGGAGGTACTTGGACAGCTTCTCGGCGCGGGTGCCGAACAGGGAGCACTTGACGAACACGGGGGCATCGACGTACTCGCCCTCGGCGTTCTTGCGCTTCTCATTGACCGCGACGGTGAACCCTGCGACTGCGAGGCCGCTGGCGGTGGCGCGCATCTCCACGTCGCGCGTCAGGTTGCCCTCGATGATGACTCGGTTGATTGCCATGTCTGAATCCAATCTACTCGGATGTGACTACCTGCCTTTTCGGCACTACCAATATAGCAAACTACAATGCCAGTATAATTGAAATGTAGTAACCTCCATATCTTCTACACGCGGCGAACCCGCCACATGCCAAGGAGGGGCCGTCGGTCATCCGGTGCCCCTCCCATGCCGTGCCTATCGCTTTCAAAAGCTCGTGACCGAGAAGCAGTCACCATTGCCGACGGTCTTCCGCACAAGGTAATAAATCCCATCTGCGCACGTCCCCTTCGCTATGACGACATCCGAGGGCTTGACGTTCTTCCATCCGTACATTCCGCGAACCCACTTGTCGAGGAACGCCTTGGTGGGGTGGAACGAACGGCGAGCGGAATTGCGGTAGAAGTCGCGCCTCGCCCTCTCGCGCCTCTTTGCCTTCGCTCCATCCGCCTCACGGGCATCATCGACGTACCAGTCACCATCGACTTTGAAGAACACGCGCTCGCTGATGACGTTCTCAGGCTCAACCCAATCGAAGGACCCCTTCGGGGCGCGGCACTCGAACAGGATGCGCGAGTCCAGCCCCTGCAAGTTCGCGAATCGAGCGTCATCGCTCACCTCCTTCAACTCCGGGCGGCGGATGCCGACCGCGACGCGCTCGCGGCCACGGGAGAGGAAATGCACGCCCACGACATCGCTGTAACTCGAATTACACATCTCAAGGACCCAGCCGTCCTCGATGTAGCGATGCACGATGCCCGTGATGATGGCGTTCAGGTCGTTGCGCTTCATGGTGGGTTTCCTTCCCTCGCGGTTTGCGTTGCCTTAATTATAGCAACCTACAATACTACAAAAGTGGTAATACAGTATGCCACATAGACTCTCCATAAGAATAGGGGCACCCTCGCGGATGCCCCTCTTGCCACCTAGTCGAAGATGAAGCGACCATCTTGGACGTGCATCTTCTCGCCATCGAACGTGTATCGCCAGATGCGAGGGTCCTTCTCCTCGGCCTCGTCCCAGTTCTCCATGAACATAAGGACGGAACCAGCCCCGATGACGGGGGCGCAGGCCTCGAAGACGGCGCGTCCCATGTCGTCCCTGTATGCACCGTACCCGCTGTCTTCAAAGCAGACACACTCCAAGCCCCCCTCGGTCTCATCCGCCGAGAACCCAAGCCATTCGAGGATGCCGCGCGGCCCCTCCTTCTCTGCATCGAACCAGAACTCGCCGGTCTGCGTCTCCTCGTCGTAATCCCCGGCAAGCGCCTTCCTCATGCCCGCGTCAAGCGCCAGCTCGACGAACCTGCCGTAATCCTCGCGCTTGATGGAGAGGATGCCCTTCAACAGGACCGTCCTGTCCTCCCACTTAATCTTCTTCCACCAGTCGCACTTCGGCTCGAACATGTCGGTTCCTTTCTCTCGGTTGCCTGTGGCTTAATTATATCAACCTAGCATACTACAAATGTGGTGAACTACATTCCCACATACGCTCTCCACAAGACCGCCCCGCAGGGAACATGGGTCATAGGGGCTGCCCCTATCCTTGCCCTCCCCCATCCGTCACCCATGCGAACCAACCGCCATCTCTGCAACATCGCCCTTCTTGTGACCGTCACCCCATCCTCCTCTCTCCCTGCCTTCCCACCGTCTCGATTCGCGTCGTGAGAAAAAACGACCCCGCAGAATCGCTCCTGCGGGGTCTTGAATGTCACCCATGTCCAAGATGACCTATGTCGGATGATGCCGCCTAGAATCGGCTCTCAGAGCGTCTGGCGGGAAACGGGCAGGTCATGGCATCATGCAATCGTCTTCTCACCATCATCGCCCTTGCCGAGTCGATGCGCGAGGGTCAGGCACGCGACCGAAGATGCTCCCGCGACTGCGATGAGCGGCGCGAGACCGATGCCGCCGGTCTTATCGTAACTGCCAGTCTCCTGCTTCCCGCCCTCAGACTCGACGGCGCGGATGGTCACCTGAGTGGTGTTGGCGAAAGCGGGCGCTGCGGGCACCAGCATGGGGGCCGCGATAGCCAAGGCAAGTGGGACGGCAATTACACGCGTCAGGATATGCTTACTCATTGGATACCTCCCCATGAGACGTTATCAACACCTGTCCGACTATATCATCCGATGACGTGGCAATGCTCTGTATCTCGCCCTTTTTTGCAGCTTTGACTGGGCCGACCGTCTCGCTTACCAACTCACCACTATAATTTCCGGAAACATCAATCGCCTTACAGTAAATGAAATACCCCTCATCACCACTCTGGATGTCATAAGTGCTACCTGTCGCACCCTCAATCGCTTCGTCGATTTCATTATCAACGATTCTATACGCATCCGCTTTGCGCGGAGGACCATATGAATTGGCCGGTATCATATAATAAAGACCGGGGGATAACTCATATGTATATTCACACACACTTACAATTAAATAGTCACCTTGAGTCTCCCCATAGTTTCTTACTGAGACATAAGGAACTTCAATGTCATTACTAAAAAGAGCTTGGTATTCATCGCTCACGTAAGCACCATCAGAGTTAGATACTTTAATGATGATTTTTCCAAGTTCTGGCACTTCTACGTAGAGAGCACCACCATATTGCAAATCATTAGTGGAACTTATGAGGCGCTGCACTGATTCCGTCTTCTTGCGATACCACTGATAGCTCATCTGCGCATGAGGCGGGGCACCGGTGACGTTCGCAGTGAGTGTGGAACCCACCTCGGGTGTACCCTCGATATTGATAGCGGCCTTATCAGTAAGGGTCGTGGTGTCGAAGTTGAACCCAAGGCGAAACATGTCCGTGGCTCCGTCCGCTGCACGGTCGATGAGGCTACCGTGATTGGAGCGTGAGAGTTTTGAGACGGAGAGGGTCAGCGACCCTTCGGAGCCTGCCTTGAGCTTAATGGGTGATAAGGCTGGCTCATCTTTGCCACCAGTGCGGCTCAAGGCGCGGGTTCCACCGATGTCGAGGGTGAAATCTACCGCGTTGCCCATCGAATCGGCGGTGTAGGCATCCACCACGACTGCATCGCCGGAGTTCACGATGGACAAGTCGGACGGGGCCACGACCGTTCCGTCAGCCATCATGGTGCAGGAAATCGTGGTCGGCACGGTGACTCTGATGTTAGACGTGTCCACCGAACCGTCAATCTCACCTGCCGCAAAGGCCGGGGATGCGGTGCCCAAGGCGATGGCGATGGTGGCCGCGAGGCAGGTCACGGCGCGTGCGAGGAGACCGGCCTTCTTGGTCTTTCCCATATTCCTCCTTCCTAGAAAAAAATGGCGCTACGTCGAGCGCCATCGAGATTAAGAGAACAGATGCACCGTCCATTAGGCCTTGGCGTTACCGGCGGCGAACGTCCAAGTGATGGTCGCCACGGTCTTGTCCTTGGCGATGTCCTCCTTGACGTTCTTTGCGTCACCCTGCGCTTTGAGGTTCAGGGTCGCACCAGCGGCACCGGTCGGGGCGAGGTCGTAGGAACCGGCCTTGGCCTTCGGCGCGGCGGCGTCGATGAGTGCGGAGTCCACGCCGAACTGGAAGTCCACAGCATTGTCCTCGGTAGCCTTGGAGGCGTCGGCCACGATGTTGAACGGGGACTGTTTCGCCACGGACACGCCTGAGACGTGGATGCCGAAATTGGAGCCGTTGACGATTTGCAGCGCACCGGAGGACGCGGAGGTCAGCACGCCGTCAGCGCCCATGGTGAACGGGATGACCGTCGGCACCGTCACCGTCAGGTTGGAATCGTCGGCCTTGACCGTGACGGTCGTGGTCTTGTTCGTGGCGGCGAAGGCTGCGGCAGGGGTACCGATTGCGGTGGCGAGCATCGCGGCTGCCATGATTCCTGCGAGGCCCTTCTTGAACTTAGGCATGTCATGCCCCTTTCTCCCCATCCGGGGTGTCTATCCGCTCGCGGGTCCATCCCGCGAAATCACGGCTATTCAGATGCGGTGATGATGACCTCGAAGCCGGAGGGGTTGCCGGACGGCTCGCCTTCCTCCATGGCCTGAACGGTCACGGTGGCATCACCCGTCTTCGCGCCGGTCACGTCAATCTCGTCCAGCTTCTCACCGGGCTTGAGGCCCTTGTAGGAGCCGATGACCTTCCCGTCCTGCTCCACCTCGATGAGCTGGTCGAAGCGGTTCTCCTCGACGTTGGCGACGCGCACCGCCAGCTTGGAGCCATCGGCGGAGAGGGTCGGGGTCATGTCCAGCGAGATGGTCATCATGGACTCACGCGCCTGACGGTCGAGTTCGGCCTGAATCTCCTCCTTGGTCATGTCATCGTAACCGCCCAAGGTGGCACCGCCGGTCTTGCCGCCATTGAGGGCGAGGTACGCTCCGCCCGCGCAGAGCGCGAGTAGGAGCACACCCACGGCGATGAGTGCGCGACGCTTCTTCACCACAGTGTCCGTCTGGTCTGTCATCTGCATCATCCTTCCATGTAATCAGGAGTATATCTTATATGGGCGGGCCACGGAGCCGTCGAGGCCCCATGACCCGCCGTCATCCTATGAGCGCATCACCGCGCCGTATTGCCCTTCATTTCCATCTCCCCTCGTATCGGTGCGTTGCGGTGCGAATCCGCTGCGCCTCAGTCGGCACCAAGCGCCTCTATTCCATATCATTTCGTTCGTATCACAGCGAATCGTCTCAATTCCGTTGCCAGTCGCAGCGTGTCCTTTCCGTCTCATGTCATTGCCGTCATCGCCTAGCCTCTCCATCTCGCAGCCATGCTCTGCATTTCCTCTCCATTTCATTGCGTATCGCAACTTCTCTAATTCGCAGCCTCGCCGGTCTTACCCGAGGTGCCGTATCTGCGTATGTGGGTCTCGCAGCTAGTCTCGGGCTACCTCCTCCCACCCGAAGCGGCCCTTGCCGCTGTTGCGCCACTGGAACAGGCCGCGCAGGCGACCGTAGTCCAGCCACTCGCGCACGGTCTCCGCGTCCTTGGGGTTCATCACGAGGATGCTGAACTCAAGCACGGTACCGGCTGGGACGGTCTCGGATGCGGCCAGCGCCACGCGCTCGCCGGAGGCGGAGCTGGCGCGAAGCGGGCGCTCGCAGCGACCGCACTCGGCACCCTCGGGGAGCTGGAACGGGATTTTGCGCTGCTCCACGAACACGGTGCCGTCGATGACCTTCTTGAAGGCCGTCAGCTTGCTCGAACGGGTACCGGGCACGCGGCGCAGGGATGAGCAGGCGTCCTTGAAGAAGCCCTTGATTTGGTAGTCCCAGCAGAAGGGCACGCCATCCTCCGTGCGGGGGAAGCAGGTGGTCGCATCCTCCACGGCATCCATGCCCTCGATGACCCCGACCTCCTCTTCGCCGACCTCCGGCTCGGGGGCCTTCGAGGCAATCCAGTTGCCGTAAATCTCGGGGTCGCCGGGGGTCATGCCCAGAGCCTCCTCAAGCAGGGTCAGGCGCACGGCGATTCGCTCACCGATGCCCTCAAGGCGGTTCCCGTCCTTCTTCATGATACGTACCATCCTTCCATGGTCCTCGGCACCGCACCTCCGGTGCCGTTTGCTATCTACAATCATAGCAAACGACAAAACAATATTGATGGAAACATTGAGACACATAATTCCATCATGACTTGGGAGGTCCTACCCCCTCCCCTTATGGCCGAACTTCTCACGCAGGAGCCTCATGCGCCCCGTCAATGCGTTGGCGAAGACCTCCTCGGCAATGAAGTCGTGGAAGCCGTCGCCTACATCCGTCACCCGCCTCACGCGGTAGGGCTTGACGGACAGGAAGCCCTCGCCCACGGCGCCGGCCATATCCAAGGTCGGGTACGCGCCGATGGCGGACCAGCGCCACCGCTCCCCGTCCGGCACCCAGACCTCCAAGCTGTAAACGGTGTCCATGCCAGCCACGGCGACCGCCTACTCCCCAATCTCCTCGGTGATTTCACCGGCGATGCGCAGAAGCTCGCCACGGCAGTAGTCCATCTTCCGGGTGTAGGACTGCATGATGACCGAAAGCTCGGCGTTCAAGACCGCAAGCTCGTCATAGCAGTCCGCCAGTGCGCGGTGCGCGTCCCTGCGCTCGATTCCGAGGATGCCGCGCAGGCTGTCCATGGAGCGGCTGGGCAGGTCGGGCCACAGCTCCCTCGCCGCCTCCAACGTGTCGATGACATAGGGGTAGATGAAGACGCGACCGGATTTGGCGGCTGCGTTCGCCACGAACGGGATGTCGAAGGAGGCGATGTTGTGCCCAGCGAGCACCGCGTCCTCCCCGATGAAGTCGAGGAACGCGTCGAGCGCGTCGCCGATGGCGGGAGCGCCCTTGAGCATATCGTCGGTGATGCCGTTGACGCGCCCCGCCGCCTCGGGCATAGACCCCTCAATCGCCACGAGCGTCGAGAACAAGCCCTGCGGCAGGCCGTCCTTGACACCGATGGCAGCAATCTCGCAAATCTGGTCGCTATCAGGGTGCAGCCCCGTGGTCTCGATGTCGAACACGACGTAATCGTACTTGGATTCCATTCCATTCTCCCTCTCGATTGAAAAAGGGCCGCGCCACCTGCGACACGGCCCCGCAAAAGGACATCTCCGACTGTTAGTCGCGCACGACCTTCTCCAACATGACCATACCCGGCGCGTCCTCGTCAGCGCTGACGGGCACGGCGCTGAGATGCACCGAACCCTCCTTCAACGCGGCAGTGAATCCCGCGACGGCGATGTCCTCGATTTCCCCGCGCAGGGCGAAGGCGGCATCCACCCAGCCCTCACCGCGCACCCACACCGGGAACGGAGTCGCCGAGACCATGAACATGCGCAGGTCCCCATCACCGGGCAGCTCGTCGGAGTCGGTCGTGCCACCGCCCTCCCGATGGAGCGGGCAACCCTCGCAATCATCGTCACGGAACAGCTCGCAGAACAGCTCCTTGATGATGTCGGAGGCACCATCATCATCGTCATCCTCGCAACGCGCCTCCTCCTCAGCCAAGGCCGCAGCAGCCGCACGGGCGTTCGCAGCCTCCTCGGCGAGCGTGGGGCGGTGGATGGCATCAGGTTCGCGCAAAGCGTCGTTCTTGACGGTCTCCATCAGCGCGACGGCCTCGGCAATCTCCACGGGGGAGGAACAGGCGGTGAGGTTCAGCAGGTCATGGCCGCACCCGCACGTCCATTCATCCTCCTTCCGCACGACCACGGTCCTGCCGCAATCGGGGCACCAGCCCACCAGATACATCTCGTCCTTCTTGTCAGCCATATCTCAATCCTTTCCCTTGATGGCTAGATAATCTCGTCCCTCAGTATACCTTTCGGGTTCGGGTAGCAATCGCGCATCGTCCAGCGCTGGGACACGAACTCGACGCAATCCCGCATCTCCGGTAGGAGCTGCGCCACCGCCGCCTCCTTGCTCGCCGCGCGGCACACGGCGGTATCCATGCCCAGCTTGTGCTTCCGCGTGGGCACCTTGCGGCGCAGCTTGATGAAGAAGTAGTAATCCATGATGTCGTTTCCTTCCCTTCTCCTAGTAGTTCAGATGACGGACGCAGGTGTTCTCATACGCCCGAGCCATCAGCCAATCCGGCACATCCTCCCCGAAAGGCTCGTAGTAACGCGCGACCTGACCCGGACGCGCCACGAGGACGGTGACGAGCTTGCACGAATGCGCGTTGAACACGAGGACGATTCCCGTGCTCGTGAGGACATGGACCTCGCAACCGGCGCGGTGCCCGGTGTCCACGAGGCACTGGCGGACGATGTGGCCGAAACCCACCGTCTGGGCGATGCGCATAATGCGCTCATGGCGGTCGCGGTGGAAGTGCCCGCTCTCGCGGAGACGGCCAAGCTCACGGCGGAACGCGTCGAGGTTCCCGCCGACCTTGCGCTCGATGACGTGGAAGTAGCTGCCCATGGCGTGTCCTTTCCGTTGTGCCGCTATCATCATAGCAAACTACCAACCCACAAATATGGTAAAGTAGGAACCTACATATATCGCACACAACCCTTTTCATGGACACGCGGGAACGATTCGCCCATGCCAAGGAAAAGGGGGCACCCCGTGGGTGCCCCCCTTCATCGACCAGCTAGGCGATTCCGTATGACTTGCAAAGGTACTGGGCGTATGCCTCGCAGAGAAAAGCCACATGTTCGCTAACACCGTCGTAGTAAGCCTGCTCGCACTCCTCCAACTTCCCCAACTGATACTCGTCAACATACCCATCTTCATCGCCATCGAGAAGCGATTCCCAATCACAGTGGTGGAAGTTCCCCGCCCAACGAAGGACGGCCTCATTCTTATCCATCCCGGGGAAGACATCGCCGCCGAAAGCCACCAACCTGCAAAGCATTATGAACTGCTGGTTCAAATCGAGCTGCGCCACGTCATCATCGCTGTACGGTGCGCGGTACTCGTGGTAGCCGTTGAAGACGTACTGCTCTATGCCGCCGTTGCAAATCTGGTAGTCCATATTGATGACGGAGCTGAGGGCGCTGACCTCGTGGAACCGGGTCGGCGTGAGCGCGGCCTTGTCGCAGGTGAGCAGCTTGTCAATCCAGTCGGTGCCCTCGTCGGTCTCCATGACGCGGCTATGCGACAGCTTGACCTTCTTGTCCAGACCCTCAAGCTCGATGCCCTTGTACTTCATGGTGGGGTTCCTTCCCTCGTGGTTGCCTGTGGCTTAATTATATCAACCTACCATGCCATAAATGTAGTAAAACACATTCCTACATATCCTCTCCATGAATAAGGGCACCCTCTCGGATGCCCACTTCCCATTTGTCAGCGCGTCACCCGGACGGTCGCGCTCCTGATGAAGTTGTTCGGGTTGAGCAGCACGGCCTCTCGCCCCTCCTCGGCGTTGTACATCTCCACGAATGGAAGCCGAACACCGGTCCTCCGCAAACTCGGCGGCACCGCGAACCCACAGACGCGGTACGGCTCGAATCCGCCCCGCACGCTCTCCAACCAGACCTCATCGCCCTCCTCGACCTCGCGCACCGGCACCTCAACCGCGTCGATGTACCTGCCGAGGCGCATCCCCTCCGGCTGGCTGTCGTCGATGTCATGGAGCATGACCGCGTGGTCGTATGAACTCTGCTCGGCATGACGGTTGAACTCACGACCGACGATGCGCCACCCTTCGATGATGTAGACACCATTGTCCCAGTTATCCGTGTCGAGCTGGTCGTAGAGACCGACCCCAACACTCAGACCGCCACCGAAGAAATTGCCGATGACTTGGCACAGACGCGCCCAGCCGTAGGGGTCGCGGTCGGGGCTGCGGAAGCCATGCAATTCGCAGTAGTGCAGGAACGCCTCGACGCTATCTCGCCCGCCGTTCCAGTGGAGGTAAATGCCCATCTTCTTGTCAGGCGTGGTGATTACCGCTCGGTTGCCCATATCCGGTTCCCTTTCTCTTGGTCTTACCGTGCCTTAATTATAGCAACCTATCATGCTATCAATGTAGCAAACTACATTCCTACACGCCCTCTCCACAAAGTCGCCCCCGCAGGGAACCCGGTCATAGGGGCTTGCCCCTATCCTTGCCCTCCTCAATCCGTCATCCATGCGAACCGCATCACCGCGCCTACTGCACCGCCCTTGCCATAGCCGTCACCCTTCTCTCCGCCCTCCTTGCCTTCCATCCACACATGAGAAAAGGGGCCGCGCCGAGCGCGACCCCTTCCGTGCAATCTGGTCACTGCTTTACAACTCGTAGCGTATCCCTATCAAGTCAAACCAGTTCGTTTCATAGCCATATCCAATCGAAACACTTTCTTGCCCCACAAATCTTTTCCATCGCATCGCCGGTCTTACCCGTAGTGCCGTATCGGTGGAATCGAGGTATCTGCGGCTATTCGTCCGCGTATCGCTCCGGGTCGTACACCTTTGAGTCGTAATAGCACATATCGGCTTCCCCTCTACTCTGCGACCTGTGTACAGGATTGATTATAACCGCCATCCGCACCTTCCATCAGCGCGTCGATGTAGCCTCGAACGCGTTCGGCGATGTGCGCGGGGCACTTGATGTAGACCTTATCCTCGTCTCCCGGTTTCATCGGCTCGGTGCTCTCCGTGGATGCGGCCAGCGACGCCGTAGGCGCATCCACATCGAACAGAGCGCCTTGCGACGGCTCGTGTACCTCCTCAACCTTGGCGGCGAGGGAGTCGTAGAACTCGATGACGGACTCGTTGGCGTAGAGGCGCTGGCGCTCTATCTTCGGCCAGACGGTGAGACCGTCGAAGGTGGTGCAGCGGGACAGGGCGACGTAGAGCATGCCCGCGCCGAACACCTTGGAGTGGACGGCGCAGCGCTCGAAGGTCTGACCCTGCGACTTGTGGATGGTGATGGCGAACGCGAGGCGAAGGGGAATCTGCGTGAACGCGCCCACCGTGTCGGTGACAAGCTCCTGCGCGGGGTTCCCGTCATCGCCGATGATGTCGCGAACGGAGGATTTCAGCACCTTCCATTCCTTCTCGCTCACCTCGACGGGGTACTCGCAGTCATCGAACTCGACCGTGACGCAATCCACCCCGACTTCCGAGATGGTCCCCAGCGAGCCGTTCGCGAGACCGTGGTCGGGCATGTTGGCGAGCAGCATCACGCGTGCGCCCTCCACGAGACGCAGCTTGTCGTCGGTGGGCTTGTCCGAGGGCTTCACATCTCCGTAGGAGTACGCCGTGTACGTCCGCGCCCTTGCGCCCAAGCGCTCCAACTCCCCCACGCGCTCGTCGTTGATGGTGGATGCCATGCGGTTCGTGGCGCACAGCCACAGGTCATCCTCCGGTGCCCGCTTGCGGTCGGAGATGGAGCGCTCGTTGAAGTAGGCGATGCAGTCCCTATCGCCGATGCGGGCGCGGTTGAGCTGACCGATAAACTCCGGGTCGCTCTGGCGCACCACCTCGGTGAGGACATGCGGCTCGAAGCCCATGCCCTTCCATAGCGGGGACTTGAAGGCGTAGCCGTCATCATTGCCCGGCCACAGCTGCATCAGCACCTTGCGGTCATCATCGGTCACGACCGGCGGGAGCTGGAAGAAGTCGCCCACGAGCACGACCTGCTTCCTGACCGAGACGCGCTTGGCTGCGAGCACCATGTTCATGACGCGCTCGAACAGGTCGATGCGGCACATGGATACCTCGTCGATGATGATGACCTCGGCCTTGTTGAGCACCTTGCGCGTGAGCGTCTTCTTGTTCTCGTCGTGCGGGTCGAGCACGCCGAAACCCACCTGCAAGGTGCGGTGGATGGTCGTGCCGTTATGCAAGTTCTGCGCGGCTATCCCCGTCGGGGCCATGGCGAGGTAGGGAACCTCGCGCTCCTCAAGCTCCTCGATGAATGCGTTGAGCACATAGCTCTTGCCCGTACCGGCGTTACCCGATAGGAACACGTTGCGGCCAGACAACAGGGCGTCCATGGCCTCCGCCTGACCGGGCGTGAACGTGCGCTCTTCCTCTTCCATGCGACCCCTTCCAAGTCGAGATGATTCTATGTGGATATGATTATATCAGACTATAAAGCAACAATGGTGCGAATCTACAATACCATGAGACGCGCATATGGCGTCTCGGGCGTCACCGGTCAGACTTGCCCTCGCGAACCTGCCCCGCAGCATTCATTCCGGGTCGATTTGAGGGTGTATCGCCCGTTACGGTCGCCGACCTCATGGACGGTTCCCTCAAGCTCGCTGCGAGAGCCATTCACGATTGTCGGCGCAACCCACTTGATTTCGAGACCGGTGGGGTTCTCTCTCGGGCCGGTCCAGTACCCGTGCCAATGGCCGCGCCTGACATGGGGTGCCACATGCCGTCCTGTATTGCCGCCATCCTGACCCTTCGCGTCATGCTCATAGACGCGGCGCACCTCCGCGAGCTGTGGGGCGATGCGGAAACCGACGTCATGGACGGTGCAATCGGTCTGACGGCTCTTGCGGGTCTGGTTCTTCTGGGGGACGTAGACCGTGCGCACATCGGCCTCCTTGGAGGAGATATAGAGAAGAGACCCCAAGATATGCTCAAGAATATAGCTCCACGACCGAGCCGTCATCAACAGCTCCTCATCGGTAATCTCACAAGCATATGACATGAACTTATTCGCTTTAAGAACAAAATTCAGCTGCTCGGAATACCATCTTTCAAGCGAAAGCCCCTCATCTATCGGAAGCTCGATTGTATCGAGCCACATCCGCATCCCGCGTCGAACGTCCGCCGCATCCGAACCATAATCGTCCGTGTGCCTCATCTCGCAATGACGGGTCAAGCTACCGACGAAGAGAGTTCGCCCCTCAACCCAGCAAAAACATCCCTCGTAGTAACGCGTCACATAACAACTCGCCTCACCCCAGGTGCCAGCCATATCATCGGTTAGCAGCTGTTCATACTCATCTACCCATCTTCTCTCTATGAAGATGCAGCCATATGGCAGGCGCAGCAGCGCATCCACCGGAATCTCGTCCGCCTCATCAATGCGAAGCTCCTTACCGATTCTATAAACCTGTTTGCTGTCATCCCAAGAAGACAGCAACATGCCCTCCTCTTCATCCAAGTCGATACGCCGCCTCGCCCTGTCAGCCCACACCTGCGCGGGTACCTTGCTCGCCGGTATCTTCATGTCGGTCTCCTCTCGAACCGTGTATGCCATGCGCCCCCATTATCCATCGCGTGAGCCGTCGAGTCATGGGCGCAGCCGTGATTCGACGGGGAGGGCGATGCCTCTGGGGAGTCCGAGGGGATGAAGTTCCCTCGTCATTCCTGACATGGGCATATCCAATCATTCCAAGGCTCGTCAAGGCCATCTGATGATGCGAAGGTCTCGGGGATGCGGTCGTGATACGCGGTATGGGTGAGTCCGTATATCCGCCCCGATGTATCGCCGTCCCATGTGCGCGTGATGCGCTCGGCAACCGCCTCCTCGCAAACCCCCGTGATTGCCGCCATATCGGCGAGGGTGCATCCGGTGGCGAGGAAGGCCACGGTCATGCCTACCGATTCCGCCCGCCTCACGTAGAGCGCACCTAGGTCATCCGCCCCATCCTCTATGGGGATGCCATGCAGACGCATCACATCCGAGAACACGGAAGCGGCGCACACGCGCTGTCCGTCATCATCAGGAAGGCTCCCGCCGTATCGCTTGAGGAAAGACCGCAGCCTGCGGGGCGTGAGGGGCTTTTTGTACCAAGGCCCCTCGCAGCCGCCCATGAGCAGCGAGGTCTCGTCCCAGAAGGGGCTTTCCACCCCGGCTTGCAGGGCGAGCCGTTCGACCGTGAGGTAACAGGCGGTAGTCCCCAAATCGCCTTCGCGCGTATCCGGCATATCCCCTCCCCGACCTCTTATCTAGGTGCTATCACATCAGACCACAATACCATCAGGATAGATTGGTATCTAACTATATGAGCCACATGCCAAAGGGCACCCTCTCGGGTGCCCCACGGTGTCACCATCCCCGGTTCTTCCGTTCGGCCCTGCGGCGCTCGCGCTCGGCGCGACGGCGGTCGAACTCCGCTTGGATGCGGCGGTCTCGAAGCATACCGGCGATGTAGAGCGAGACGGTCGCGATGACGATGCAGGCGATTCCCATGCAGAACTCGACCACCGTGCCGTCGCAATACCCGTAGACGCGGGCGCAGACAACGGCATCCTCGCAGAGGAACACACCGCTCCCGCCGAAACAGAGACCCGCGACCGTGTACTTCTCGGTCTTGTCCATCTTCCCCATGTCCCCATCCATTCCTCATTGGCTTGTGCTAATAGCATTGTAGCAAACCACAATACCACATAGGTAGCAAAACAGGTATCCACATATACATCATAAAGAAGGGCACCCACTTGGATGCCCTCGCTTGGGTATATGCCCTGCCCTCACCATCGCGCGATATATACGTCTCGGTATTTGAAGAGGCCTTCCCGCCAGACCTCCTCGCCAATCTCAAACCCCCGCCCGCGCATGACCTCCAACGCTTCCCGCTTGGCATCGTCAAGACCGCCGACGAAGAGAACCGCATGGAGTCTGCCTTCATTGACGGCCTTCTCGATGTTCTTCTCGCAGCGCTCGACCATCTCCCGCCGCCAGCGGGCCTCGTAACCCTTCTCGTTCTCCTTCGCCAAGATTCTCGCCGTCCTCGCATCGAGCATAGGTGTTCCCCTCTCTTCCAGTCCCACACGGGGAAGGGGCACCGCCGAAGTGCCCCCTGATGTTTCCATATCCGGCTACTCGTTGAAACGGCAACGGGAATCTAACCAATCCGCCACCTCATGGAAGGCGTCTGCATCCACGTCCCACGGCATGACCACCCAAATCTCGGTGAAGGGGTCGTTAGCCCTCCACTGGTCCACATCCTCCGCGAACACCACATGGAGGTCCGGCCGCTCGACTCCCAGCTCCTTTGCACGTCCGCGAGCCAGCTCGACAAGCTCCGGGTAGCCCATGCCGAGGTCCGCTGCGTAGCTCCCGTCATACATGGCGGAGAGCTGGACGCAGTATCGCCCATTCCACTCGACAAGATAGCACTCCACCCCGTAACCGTCCGACCACAGCTCGTCAAGCACGCGCCTGAGTTGCACGGGCAGGTCTTCCAAGGCGGCGTTGAGGTCACCGGTCGCGTTCGACCAGTAGCGGTGCCCCTTCGGGTACTCGCCCTTCTCCAACGTGTGCAGCATGTCATTTCCTCTCTTCTCGGTTGCCTGTGGCTCAATTATATCAATGCGGCATCCTACCAATGTGGCAAACTACATTACCACATAGCCTTTCCATGAAAAAGGGCACCCTCGCGGATGCCCCTCGGACATCCCTACTACTGCAACGCGATGCCGCATCCGGTCATCGGCTCGCCCTCGCGGTACTGGCGGTCAAGCTCCTCAAGCTCCGCCCTCCGCCACTTGCGGGCGTTCTCCGCATCCTCGAGGCATCCCGCATCCTCGTGCTCGCAGATTTCCTCAAGGTAGTAATCCTTCACCTGACGGCACTTCTGCTTGTACTCTTCCTCGCGGCTCATATCCGGTTCCTTTCTCTCGGTTGCCTGTGGCTTAATTATATCAACCTACCATGCTATCAATGTAGTAAACTACATTCCTACACGCCCTCTCCACAAAGCCGCCCCCGCAGAGAACATGGGTCATAGGGGCTTGCCCCTATCCCTGCCCTCCCCCATCCGTCACCCATGCGAACCGCATCACCGCGCCTACTGCACCGCCCTTGCCATAGCCGTCACCCTCCCTCCTCTCTCCCTGCCTTCTCATCATCCCGGCATGAAAAGACCCTCCCGTGGCATCGAGCCGCCGAGAGGGTCTTTTCCTAGCCTTTATCGGGTAATCAGTAGAGCATCGCCGTGAAGGGCAGCATCGCGATGTAGCCGATGACCGACAGCGCGATTCGGATGCCGAGGCCGATGAGCGCGAACTTGGTGCAATCCGAGCGGTACGGCGCGTCGATGTTGCACAGGGATGCCAAGATGGCGCATCCCGCGCCACCGAGCAGACCGGCGAACAGGTAGCCCGCCTTCTGGGCACCGGTCAGTCCCGTCTTCCGCGTCACGAGCACTTGGTCGTTCTGGTTCTCCATCATGTGACTCCAATCAGACAAGGGGACCGAGGGCATCAAACATCCCCCGGTCCCCACATGCAACCACCGTCAAGAAAGGAGACGGCCCGACCATCGTAGCACATTCAGCCGCGATACACGGCCTTGTTCTCCCCGTACCATCGGCGGGCATCCTCGACGGTGCCCTCGCCGAAGTGGCCCACGACCTCGACACCCTCGTACAGGCAGTCGGCGAAGAACGGGTGGCACTCATCGCAGAAGCCGCGAAGCCCGCGCTCGACCCACGACGGGTTGCAGGCGTTCACCCACAGGCCCTCCTCGCCCTCGATTGACACGAGGTAGTCGCGACCGCCCCCCTCGTACTCGATGATGTCCCCGGCACTGTACATGTCCCTCAAACCCATGGATTGAACTCCTCTCCCGACGGGCACCTGCCTGTAAACGGCAGATACCGTATATAAAACAACATTGCTAGTATACCACTATACTACAATGATAACAAGGCAACCACCTCTGTCGGTTTTCCACGCTTTCAATGGCCGAAGGGTTCCCAACCCGACCCGCAGGCTGTTGGAAGGGTGGGAAACCGACTCTGGCATATAATGGAGGCTCATGTCGGCGAATAGACGGAAAGGACTGAACATGCCAACGGTATCTGAAATCGACGGGAAGCTCGATGAGTTGAAACGGCAGGCCGCAGCGCTCAAGGAGCAGCGGAAGGTAGCCGCCGCCAAGGAGCGCGAGCAGGCGAGGAAGTGGAAAGCCGCGACCCTCGCGGCTATCGGCGAAACCGTGCTCAAGACCCTCGGCGCGGATTGGACCGCCATCGACCTCGAAGGGCTGCAAGGCTGGCTCGCCGACAACGCCGAGGACATCCGGCTCATGGCGGTCACCGACACGCGCACGCCCATGGAGGCGAAGGAGGTGCTTGACGCATTCAAGCGCTCCTCGAAGCCGAAGCGCACAGGGAAACCAGATGCGGTCGAGGATGTGACCGAAATGCCGGAAACCATCGACATGGCCGAGGATGAGAAGCAGGCGGACTGGTAGGCCGCAAAAGGGAAAAACCCGCAGCGGATGGCAGATGCCTCCCCCTGCGGGTCTCCCGTCTCTGCTGCAACTCATCAAGCAGAAAGGACTGACTCGATGATACGACACCTCGGCGCTTTCGGCACCCACATTTCACATTCCCGACCGATTTGGCACTCGGCGACCCCTCGCGCGTGTCCCTATAAATAATTAAATGGGTGTGTGAAGGATACGTGGAGAGCGATATGTCATATTGCAAGCATTGTAGGAGACTATCTTACTACAAACATGGTGAATATATGGAGCCTCCATGCAGCGTGCATCCCATCGCCGAATGGTGTATCCTCGGTATCGAGGTTTATTGCGGAACCGGACAACTTAGCTTTCTCAGCCCTCGTGGCGGGAAATATATAGAAATACCCCGTGGTGTCCGCAATCGCCACGGGGTATTGTCGTTTGGAGGCACTTACATGGAGGTCAGTTTCGATGCTGACGTGGCGATGGAGCACGGCATCCGCGCCGCAGTCGTGCTCAATCATATCGCGCACCTGATGCGATTCCCCGACGGGTCGCAGGTCGGTTATTTCAAGTCGTGCGGTCGCGCTTACGTGCATGTGTCGCCCGAGTACCTTTGGAAGATGTTCCCCTTCATGAGCCTCCGTCAGGCGACTGCGGCCTTGAGGGAGCTTCGCGAAGGCGGTCTCATCGCCGAGCGCGAATATGACGGTCTCGACCCCGATTGCCGCAACTGGTACACGTTGACGGAGACGGGAAGCGCCGTCGCCTGACGGACCCTTCAAGGCACCAAAAGGAAGGAAAACATCTATGGCGGTTCTTCGTAAAGCACACAAGAGCAATTTCACGGTCATCGACAACCAAGTTTTCAAGAGCAACCTGTCGCTCAAGGCTCGCGGCCTTCTCTGCACTATGCTGTCGCTTCCAGACAACTGGGAGTTCAGCGAAAAGGGGTTGCAGATGATACTCCCGGCTGACGGTCAGACATCCGTGCGCACGGCCATCAAGGAGTTGGAAGGCTCCGGCTACCTCTCTCGTACACGTCTGCGAGATGCCAAGGGCAAGGTCATAGACTGGCTATGGACATTCTCAGACTACCCTCAAGAAAATCAAACACTGGTCGAGACAAACGTGCAGGTCACGGGATTGCCACAATGTGATTATCCAAGTTTGGAAAATCCAAATCTGGATAAGCCAAATCTGGATAAGCCAAACTTGAAGACTCAACGACAATTAAATACAAAGCAATCAAATACGAATGAAGAAAGGAAAAAGGGAGCAAGTACCGATGGATATGCGACCGCCCCGGCGAAGGCTGCTCCCGAGAAGAAGGGCACTTATGGGTGTTACGGCAACGTCAAGTTGTCGGACACCGACCTCTCGAAGCTCAAGGCCGAGTTCCCCGCAGATTGGCAGGAGCGCATCGACCGCCTGAGCACGTACATGGACAGCAGCGGCAAGAGCTACAAGAACCACCTCGCCACCATCCGCACCTGGGCAAGGAGGGACGCGGAGCGAGGAATGACACCCAAGGCCCAGGTGCAGGCCCAATCAACGGCACCTGCCCGACCGGAGATGAGCATCGACGACATCATGGAGAAGCACGGGGTCGATTACATGACCGCCATGGAGATGCACTTCGACGGCACGTATTGATGTAGCTGCAAGGCTACGAGATTGGATTTGCGGGGATTTGCCGACCATGTGCGAGTAAGTACGCAAGGCACCCATTAAAAGCCCGAGAAACGGTTCTCATCGGCTGTGGGAAGAAAGGAAGAGGCAGGACATGGAGAAATTGAACGAGACGTTGAACCGGGTCGATGTGACCCAAACCGCACCGAAGGAGAGCGGACACGGAGACCATCGCAATGAGGAAGGCCTTCTCATCTGCGGAAAGTGCGGGACACCGAAAGAGATGAGGCTGACCTGCGAGGCACTTGGGCGCTCAAGCATCGTGCCCATCCCATGTGAATGCGCGAAGGCCGAGGAGCGCGAGCGCGAAGAGCGCAAGAAGGCCGAGGAGCGCCGAGTGAAGGCGGAGCAGATGCGCAAGGAGTGCTTTCCGGCGAGCGGCTTCTACCGCGACTGCACCTTTGAGGCAGATGACGGCAAGACCCCCAACACGTCGTCGCTGTGCGAGCGCTATGCGGCTACCTTCGACCCGAAGGACCCCTACGGCCTTCTCCTGCTCGGCGATGTCGGCACCGGCAAATCGTATATGTCCTCGGCGATAGCCAACCGCGTCATCGACCTCGGCTTCTCCGCGTTTCAGACGGATGTCCGCTACATCGTGAACCTCATGGAGGAGTCGTTCGACAAACGCCAGAGCAAACTCGACCGCGTGCTCTCCTACGACCTGCTTCTCATCGAGGACTTGGGTGCTCAGCGTAACACGAGCTACATGATGGAGCAGGTCTACACCATCATCGACGGGCGCTACAAATCGGGCAAGCCCATGGTCATCACCACGAACCTCGACCCGAGGCGAATCAACGACGCGTCCGGCGATGAGGCTTGGAAACGCGTCTTCGACCGCATCTTGGAGCGCTGCTATCCCATCGAGTTCAACGGCTCGAACCGTCGCGCCGCAAAGAAGATGGAGATGCGCGAGGCCATGCGCAAGCGCCTCGGCCTGTGATATACTCGTAATCGCCTTGCGTGGATGGCCGGGTCGTACCCGAACCGCAGTTCCCCGTCATCCCTTCCACTCCTCCCAGATTCCTTCCTCTGGGGCGAAGAGACCCCCGGTGCCTTCTCCACACCGGGGGTCTCTTTCTGTCTCTGCCATATTGATAGTCTGATTACATGCTTCAATGCCATGAATGTGGTCTTATGGGGGTCTCTCGCATCCCAAGGCCCTTTCCCAAAAGTAGTAATCCGGTAGTAAAACGGACCCCTCGACCTGCCGCGATGCCCGCAAACTGGGCGTTCCCGGCGATTATGCGTTGATTTTATAATAAATTCATTATACTATTTAGCACATTATCGTCAATTCGTTTGTTGCGTTGCTTTTCAGAAAAATGGTGCCACCCGATGGGGTGACACCATTTTCTTTGTTACGGGCACAGAACACCATATCCCAGAATCTCGTAATGTCCTATGGGATAGCGGTTCACCCAGCAGAGGTTTCCGGAATTGCCCTCTACGGTGTAGATGATTCCGTCCTCCACCTTCTGGACGATGCCCACATGGTCAGCCTCCCCATCCTGGGGGCCGGAGCCGCCATTGTTGTCCCAGTCGAAGAAGATAACCATGCCGGGAACAGGCTTGGCGGAGCCGTCCAGCCATTGTCCACGCTCCTGAAACCACTGCACGCCGTTTCCGCAACCGGAAAATTTCGGGCAGACACCGGTGTCGATATAACCGCACTGGTCGGCACACCAGCTGACAAAGCAGGCGCACCACTCCACACGGCTGCCGAATCCGTACCAAGACCAGTATGGTCCGCCGCCTATATTTCCGACCTGCGACAGCGCCACTGTAACGATGGCATCGTCCCCGGAATAGATGCCGTAGAGAACGGATGACCACAATTTGCGGTTTTCCTCGGCAAGCAGTTCGGAAAGCTGCTGCCGCTGGTCGGCGGTGAAATCGAATTGCTCAGCCATTTCCTCGGCGGTCTTGTGGCTGACCGTGATATAGAGATAGGTGCGTGTGACCGTCGTGACGGTTTCCACAATGTTTCCGTGGCCGTCGTCGGTTTCAGTGATGACATCCTCAGTCTTGCTCTCCGTGCGGGAAGACAGGTCGTTCATCTGCCAGAAAATATCCTTGAGAATGACTTTCTTACTATCGTCCACCGTGGCGACCTCCTGCGGATCATCGGGGTCAGTAGTGGTTTTCACCGCATAAACGGCCAGCACCTCCGGCCAGACCGCACGGGAGCCGGACATTTCCAGTTCGTCATAGGTGCTGCCTGCTTTTGCAGCGTCGATCTGCGATTGATAATCGGTGTTGATCTCCTGTACCACCTGCCGCATGGTCTGTCCCGTGCCGCTATCCTCGCCGGAGAAGAAGATGCCGAAGCAGGAACTGGCAATCAGCCCGACCACGCAAAGCACAAGGATGACGACTACCGCGACCCAGCCGCCTGCGGCAATGGCGGCGATCAGCACCTTTGTTCCGGCAATGATCGCTTTGACCGCCGCAACGGTGGCTTTTGCGGCAACCTTAACGGCCTGTACCGTAGCCTTGGCTGCCGCCTTTGCCGCCTGTACGGTTTTCTGCGCCGCTTTTGCGGAAGCCTTTGCCGTCACCTTGGCGGTCTTAGCCGTGGTTTGCGCTGTTTTTACTGCTGCCCGCCCGGTCTGCTGCGCGGTTTTGACCCCCTTCTGTGCGCCCTTTACGGAGCCCTTTCCGGCAGACTGTGCCGTTTTGAGCGTACCCTTTCCGGCTTTCTGAACCGCTTGCTGTGTGGCTTTTTTCGGCTGGGTTCCCTTGAACGCATCCTTGCATTTCTGAATGTTGTCCCGTGCTTTACCGGCATTGCGCTTCGCATCGGAAAACCCGCGCCGTCCGCGTTTTTGCAGCTGAACCTCGGTTCCTGCCACACATCGTCGCACGGTATCTTTGATCTGCTGCGCGCCGTACTCCTGCGGAGAAGTCTCCGCAGGAGCGGCGTTTTTTTCAGCGGTATCCGCAGTGTCCTTGGTGCGAACGGCGGCAGATTTGATGCGTTCAGAGACAACGGCAGCACGGTCAATGGTCTTGACCGTACCCCGAACCGACTCTTTTGCTTTAATATCCGCCATGATGTTTCTGTGCACCTCTCATTTCGTATTTCCTCCCACAATAATGCTCTCATCCGGTTTGGTGGTCATAAGGCGGTATAGCTCCGTATCTTTCGGAAACTGATTTTTGAAGGGCACCAGTGCGCCGCCGTAGCGCAAAAGGCCGCAGCCTGCCGGGGCGTTGGTGATATAGCCGGTCTGCTCCGGGGAAATGTTCAAAAGTGCTGCCAGTTTCTCCCGGTCGCTGGGAGCCTGATTGAGCAGGATCAGCATTTCGGAATTCGACAGCATAGTGCTGGCCTGAACGGAATCCAGCAGATACTCCACATTCTGCGTAATGGCGGTGGGATAGGCACCGCGTTTACGGAAGCGACGCCATGCGGAATCAAAGAAATCCGCGCTGTACGGATTCTGAAAGACCACATGAAATTCGTCGATGAACAGGTGCGTCCGCTTGCCTTTGCGCCAGTTTTCCGTCACGCGGTTGAGCATAGCGTCTGTGATAATCAGAAGCCCCATGGTTTTGAGCTGACGCCCCAGATCCATAATGTCATAGATAACGATGCGGTTTTGGGTGTCCACATTGGTTTCATGGGCAAAGGCATCCAGGCTGCCGGTGGTGAACAGCTCCAGCGCCAGCGCCAGATCGCGGGCTTCTTCCTCCGGCTGTGCCAGCAGCTTTTCCCGGAGAACACGAAGCGTCGGGACAGGGCCGCCGCGCTTATAGGCCGCATACACGGCGTCTACGCACCGGTCGATGATGCTCTTTTGCAAGGGGCCGATGCCGCCGCGGTCAAGCTGTTCAAACAGGGACAGGATAAACTCGGATTTATCTACTACCGGGTTGCCGCCGTCGCCGTAGCCCTCCACCATGTCCATGGCGTTGATATGGTCGGGGCTGCCCGCCGCAATGCGGATGACCTCACCGCCCAGCGCCTGACCCAGCGCATAATACTCGCGCTCGGGATCACAGATCAAAATATCATCCTTCGTGGCCAGCGCAAGAAAGACGATCAGCTCCTTTGCCGAAAAAGATTTGCCGCTGCCGGGTACGCCGGTAATGATGGTGGATTGGTTGAGCAGATTTGCACGGTTGCACAGCAGCAGATTGCCGGAGATGGCGTTCTCACCGTAATAAATGCCGCCTGGCTCCATGATCTCCTGCACACGGAACGGCATCAGCGCCGCCAGCGCTTCCGAGGTGAAGGTGCGCAGAATATCAATTTTCCGCACGCCAATGGGCAGTGCTGTGTTCAGGCCGTCCATCTGCTGAAATCGCAGCGTGGCCATTTGGCACATCCGCTGTGTGGCAGAGGTGAGGATGTAGTCGGTGTCAGCGTCCAGCTGCTGCTTGCTGTCCGCCGTATGCACCAGCGTCACCATGCCCAGAAGCATCCGCTGGTCACGGGAGGTGAGGTCGTCAAGAAATTCCTTCATCTCCGCCCGCTGCTTTTCCATGTCGTAGGGGATCGTGCCGGAGAAATTGTTGTTTTGCTGCTGCTTGCGTAAAAAGTCCACGATGTTTCTCTCTACGCCGAGCAGACGGCTTTCTCCGTCGCGGATCGCCTCGTCCATGGGGATCGGTACCACATCAATAGACAGGATCATCGGCCGGTCAATACCAGACAGCTCCGAGAGAATATCGTCCCGCAGATAGGCGGCGTAATCCTTGAGGAACAGCACACGGCCGTAACGGTCACCCATGCGGAAACAGTCCCGGTCAAATTCAAAGCTGTCCGGACAGATATAGTCCTTAAAGCTGTGACCCAGCTTCATGGACAGCTTTGGATCGAAATGAAAGTCTGCCTCCTCGCCGTGACGGAAAAAGCCGTGCAGAATGCGCAGCCGATCCATCATATCCAGCTCCGTGCAGCGCGAGCCGAGGCGGGAGAGCGCCAGCGTATACTCCGAACCGGTGCGGGCGAAATAGCTTTCGGCCTCCTTATAGCTTTTGCGTGTGATCGTCACCGTGATATACAGGTCGCGGATCATACCGCTGGCGTAGGATGCTTTTTCCAGCAGCATATCGTTATATTCCTTGCGGTAATGGTCGCGGCCGTCGTTTTCATAGGGGATCATGATGTATTCCTCAAAATCACGGCGGTTGAGCTTTCGGGTGACGATGCTCAACTTGGTGTCGGCGTTACTGTCGCAGAGGTTCAGCAGGGCGCTGTACCCCAGCAGCATGGATTTCTGATCTTCCTCGCCGGCCAGCGCGTAGTTGATGTCGGAAAACTGCCAGGTGCGGCTATAGCGGTTCTGCCCCACAAGCAAAATACCGCTTTTCCAGACCGTGCGGATGGGAATCACCCCCTGCACGCTGTGAGGGATCATAAATTTATCCGTATCTCTGCGGCGGATGTTTTTCAGTGTTTTCAGCATTTTTGCCTCCTTCGGGTGTGGTCGGATGTCGTTTTGAACTTAGGGTAAAATGCACCCAAGTTTCCAATGTTAGTGTCGTTTTTGGGCTTTGGCGTGCGCTTCCTGCATGGCTTCGCGGTATAAATTCTTCGGCTTGAAGGTCAGCCGCCTGGGGATCAGAAATTCCGAGCGTACCCATGCGATCACGAATTTTTCCGCCGTCATGCCGTGGTATTTTACAAAGCCCATGGCAGCAAAGGGAGCCGCGCCGAGGATACACAGCCAGCTGACCGTTTCCGTGCCCAGCACATTCCGCAGACCGAAATAAATACCGACGGCAACACCGCAGGCCAGCACAGAAAAAACGAGCTGCCGCAGCGACAGCCCGAAAAACATATTCTCTTTATATTCGCGTATCTCGCGGTTAATCTTGATTTCCATAGTCGTTATCCTCTCTCCGGTGTGCTTTTAGCCGGTGCTTTCGGTTGGAGCGCTGTGGGGCTTTCACCGCTCTCCGGGCGGAGAAAATCCAGCCGCGAGGCAGCATAAATAGCATTGTCATTGAGCTGACGCTGCCATGCGCCGACAGACGGTGCCCATTTGAAGCCGTTATATTTTAGCTTGCTTCGCTGTTCCTCCGTGGGCTTTCCGTCAAAATACAGGCGCAGGCGATTATCTTCCTTGTCTGCCTCGGCATGACCACCCGGAAAATCCCAGCCTACATATTCCGTGTTTTGTGTTCGGGACACCTCCTCAATGCGCTGCCTAAGTCTGCGCATTTCCGCTGTGTTGCCGCTGAGTATATAAGACGGATAGGGCTGCTTTTCCCGCGAATAGCTGTTTTGCACACGCTCGTCCAGCTTGGCCGCCTCCGCGTCCGAAAGGCCGGGACAGCCCAGCGCTGTGGCGTGTTTCTTGAAGTAGGCGTTGATCTCCTTCATGCGTGCGTGCTGCTTAGTCAGCTTATCGAGCTTCGCTTGCAGCTTTTCCACCGCCTGGGGATCATCGCTGCGAATTACATTATTTTGAATCATTGTATTTCCTCCTTCAAATTAAAGACCCATCATTTCGCGTACTACGCGGTCTGCCATTTTTACCGTTCCCACCAGTACAAGCAGGTTAAAAATCAGCTCGCCAATGTAAGACCATACCTGTGTGACCGCCGCTGCGTTCGGATCGACCACGGGCGGACTGGATGCGAACAGAGAGAAGATGATACAGGCCAACACAATGATCGCACCCTCCAGGCAAACGGCGGCGTAAGATTTCAGAAAGCTCTTACCCACCTGCTGACTCGGTTCACCGGCAAAGGTAGCCAGCGGTACCGGCGCGATAGCTGTGTAAATATAGAGTTTGAAAAAGCGCCCGTAAACGGAGAGGATCATGATAAACGAGAGGATTGTGATGAACAATCCGCCGATCAAGGCCACTGCCCAGAGTGGAATACTTTCCCAAAAGCCGCAGTCCTCAATGGCGGTCACGATCTCTGCCGGAAGCACGGTCTGCTGTGCTGTGCCCATACCGGCCGCCGTCATTATGGTGGAAATAACGCCCTGCACAATGGAAAACAGCGCCATCATCAGCTCCAGCCCATAGGTGACGACCGCTTTCGCCAGTGCAAAGCGGACAAACAGCTTGATTGCCACCTCCGGCTTTTTGACCTCGGCAAAGGAGCCGCAGGTCTTAACGATACCTACCACGAAAAAAAGCACCAACAGCGCCAAGCCGATGGCCTGCACAGTACCGTTAATGGTCTTGATCACATTCCATATTGTGCCGCCCTTGAAGTTTTCGGGGGACTGTGTGAGCAGCTGCCATATTTCCGCCAGCTTTTCATTCCAAGTTTCAAGTGCGTTTTCGAGATTCTGTACGACCCAGTTATCACTCATATAGCTTCCTCCTTTCCCGACAGCATAAGGGGGCAGGCACGAAGCCTGCCCCTCGCTACCGTATTTTGATTATCGCTCGCCCCGGTCGGGTGTGCTGCGGATCACGCCATACACATCATCCACAAAGTAGCGCCCGGCAAAGGGATTGAATATGGCGTGGCATTTTACACCGTTATACTCTGCCAGATAGTCATTGTCTCCGAGGCGTTTCAAAATCGTCGCCTCTCCGAGCACATGATTTTCACCCTGCTTCAGCGAATGGATATAGCATTGGCACTTTTCCATGACCGTTTCCTCCGTTAGCCAGTGATCAGCGTCAGGATTTCCTTAGCAAAGGTCACGACGACACCGCCGGCAAGTGTCAGAAATCCGTTGCTGCGCTGGCTGGGGTCATGGCTCTGAAAGGACAGACCGATCTGCACGATACCCCAGCCCAGCAGAATCAGACCGACCGCGCGGATCACGCCGAAGATAAAATCAGACAGATTGTTGATGACCGCCAACGGGTCATTTCCTGCGGCAAAGGCTGTCATGGGTAGACAACATACGGTGAACACAACAGCGGCATAGACCGCCAGAACCCCCCTGCTCTTTTTCCCCATAGGCAGAGGACGAGTGTGTTTGCTTTTCTTAGTGCTTTTGAGATGCTTCATTGGTTTTTTCCTCCAGCTCATAAATTGCCTCCAATTCCTCGTTGGAAAGGAGCTCGTATTGGGTTTCGTTTTCGCTCGGAACTGCCACGGGATCCGTTGGCAGAAGCCGGTCGTGAATGGTGATCGCTGCAATGGCGTACTCGGCGCTTCCGTGGATATAAGGCGGTGCGCCGCCGTCCGGGGTGTGCGACACCAGCGGATGGGTCATGATGTCAAACTTATCGTCGCAGACCGGTAATTCGCCGCGAATGAACAGCAGCGCCTTACCGTTGTCCAGCATCCGAACCTCATCCGGTGTCATCAACTCACGCCCGGTGATCTGATAATTGGTGCTGTAATTGCCATTTCGCCCGGACGATCTTCCGTAGGTGTTCGTGTCGATCGTGGCCTTGCCGAGCAGTTCCGAGATGTACTTGTGGGATCCCTGCTCGTTGCCGCCGAGATACAGCAGCTCGTCGCAGTTGCCCAAAATGCTCTCCCACTGCTTTTCAAACAGCGCCTTTAACTGCGCAATGTTTTGCAGGATGATGGACACGAACACATTGCGGGAACGCATGGTGGAGAGCTTTTTGTCAAAATCCTCCGGCAGTGAGATGTTCGCGAACTCATCCATGAGAAAGTGTACGGGAACTGGCAGGCTGCCGCCATGCTTGTGGTCGGCGCTGTCAAAAAGCTGCTGAAAGAGCTGCTGATACAAAACGGATACTAAAAAGTTGAAGCTCGTATCACTGTCCGAGATCAGCGCAAACAGTGCCACACGCTTTTCGCCCATATCCTGCAAATTCAGTTCGTCCGTGGCGGTCAGCGCCGCCACAGACGAGAGATTGAATTTTTCGAGCCTTGCCGCCAGTGTAATCTGGATGCTTTTCAGCGTTTTGGCGCTGCCGGAGTGATAGTCCTTATAATACTTGACAGCGATATGCTCCGGGTCGCGCATTTCCAGCCGCTCAAACAACACATCCAGCGGCGACTGGTAGGAATCATCCTCCTCCCGCACCTCGCCGGCGCGCAGCATCTCCATGACCATCGGGAAGTTTTGCTCGTCGGGCGGCGCTTCGTGGTAGAGATAGTAGACCAGTGCCGACAACAGCATAGCAGCCGTCGTGTCCCAAAACGGGTCATTGGTCTGGCTGCCCTTGGGTGTGGTCGCCTTGAACAGATTCGTCACCAGCATCTGCACCTCGTTGTCATCGGTCAGATAGACGAAGGGGTTATAGCAGTGACTTTTCTCCATGTGCAGCAGATCCAGCACCCGGATCTCATATCCGGATTCCTCCAGCAGCCGTCCGGAATCGCGAAGCAGCTCGCCTTTGGGGTCAAGGCAGACAAAGGACGAACCCTGCGGTGACAGGCAAGCCTCATACAGGCAGGGCTTGGCATACGAACGGGTCTTGCCCGCGCCGCTGCCGCCGATGATAACGGTATTCAGGTTGCGCTTGTGCTTGCGGCCGTTTAGTCCCATACGGATGTGCTGCGTGAACACCTTGTTTGGCTTTGGCGGGCGTGCCCGATACTTTCGGTTCACGGTTTCCGCATCGCCCCATTTGGCAGAGCCGTGTTCCTCGCCGCGCCGGTAATGACGGCGGGTGGAAAGATAGACCCCGATCACCATGGCATACAGGGCAATGAAAACGAGGACAGTTTTCAGGCTGTCCTCGCACCACTCGATATGAAACGGCTCATTCATTGCCGATGGAAATTGCCGAAGGATCTCGGGAAGGCCACCGGAAGCAGCCGGGGCGATCAGCAGCCCCAGCCACACCGCAGGGATCAGCCCCGTCGCATACCACAGCCATTTTTGTTTACCGTTCATCTTTCTGCTTGACTCTTTTGGATTTGCTCGGTGCGTCAACGGTTTTAATGAGAACTTCATCGACAATATCGGTGGGGCGTTTGTCCTCGATCAAATCGTTACGCAGGTTGTTGAGTGCATTGATCACGACGCCGTGCTGATACGGATCAAGGGTCAATACCCGCATATCCTGTTTTTCCATGGCTCATCGCTCCTTTCCGGTTTCCTTTTGCGCTGCCGTGCGGCTTTGCTCCAGCGTCCGCACCATTTTGCCGGTCATGGTCTGCAGCGTGTCACGAATGTCGGTTAGCTCACCGCGAATGGTCTGCGGCTCCGCATTTTTCAGCTCATCGGGCAAGCGGCTGAAATCATACCCCTGTGTGTCCACACCATACTTGCGGCACAGCATATAGGAAACGCAGTAGCTTTTGAAGGCGTCAGCCTGCGGGGTACTGTTTTCCTGCTGCGCCATCTCGGCACGAGCCAGTGCCAGCGATACGCTGCGAAACAGGTCTTGCCCGTCCATACCGCGCTGGACGAAGATGGTTTTGCGCTCATAGTCATACACCGCACCGTTTTGCACGCTGTCGGCCATTTCAATAGGCACCGGGCGCTTGGCGATCAGTGCAGAAAGCAGCAGGCGGTCATCATAATGCACCTGCGGCTGCCGCCGGCGTTTGGCATCCGTTTGGCTGATGTCAAAGACCTTTTTCACATTATAGTAGTAGCCGGTGCGGCCATCCTCGGTCACATAGCTGTCCCCGGCTTCCAGAATGGAAATGCCTGTTTCGTTTTTGCGGACATAGATGCCGCGTTCTTTCCAGCCGTCAAAGTCCCGCAGGCGGGTGGCCTCATCGTTCTGTGCATAGATCAGCAGCGCGTTTGTGGCCGAATAGCGGTCAAATCGTGCCTGCACATCCAGAAAGCCCCGAAAGGCTTCTCCGTCCCGCATGACCTCCTGTGCCATTTCATCCGCCAGTGCATACAGGCTGTCGCGTTCCGCCTTCTTCTTGGCGGCATATTCCTCCTTGGTCAGCTGCGGACGGTCGCTCTGCGTTTCCGTGGCAGTGGGGGCGGTAAAAAGATCATCGAAGTTTGCCATAGCTTATCTCTCCTTACTTTTTCTGACCCGCTTTTTCGGCGGAGTCTGTCGGTGTTCATTTTGCGGTCGTGTACTCTTGGCGGGTCTGCTGCGTTCGGTCGGCTTGCGCTCCTCCGTCTCCTGCTGCTCACGGCGGATCTCCTTCAGCTCCTCGCGGACAGATGGACGATCTTCCTTAGCAGTACCCTCGGCGGATCTCTTTCTGGATTTTGAGGAAGGCTCGGACGGACGGGATTTCTCCGTCCGAGCCGCCGTGGGGTTTTCTTGGGCAGCCTCCTGCTTCTGCGCAGGAGCTGCCATCATTTCATCCAGCAGCCGGTCGTCCTCACTCTTTTGCGGGCGCTCCTGTTCGGGAGCCGTCTGCCCGGCGGCATCCTTATTCTTATCCCGTCCTGTTTCCGCGTTTTCACGGATGACTTCGGGGTCGGATACCGTGGCGATTTTGATGTTCTCCACAATGCGGTTGATCTTGGCGGCATCTTCGGCGCGTACCATGATCTCACTGACGCCGTGTGGGTTGTCCTTTGCCTCCCGCAGAACGCAGTAGACTACGCCGTAGCGCTTGGCATCGGCCACAAAGCGGGCCATGTCCTTGTTTTTGACGGTGAAAATAGTCAGCTCCTTGCCGCTGCGCAGCATGGAGGTAAGCCGCTGGCGTCCTTTGATTTTGTTCTTGTCCCGGTTTTTCAGTGCTGCGTACAGAAGCGCCGCCACCTCCTTTGCCGCACTGCCGGTGATTTTTGCCGCAACCTCCATGCCCTCCAAGCTCAGTCGGACGACCTGTTCAGCTGCGTCTCCGGATGTGTTCATTCTGTTGTTCCTCCTTTTGTCGTTGTTTTTGTGCGTCCTCCCGGACAGCTTTCAGTTTCTCCGCCATCACGCCGGAGCGCTCGGCAATATCGTCGCACAGATGCACTTCCCGGCGCAGCGCTTTGAGCCTTTCGGACAACTCCCGGATCTGCGCCCGATGTGCGTCGGCCTGTTTGGGACTGTCCCGGACTGCCTTTGTGCGCAGCGCATTTTGCAGTACCCGGCGTTTGGCGGACAATTCTCGGATATTCACCTCCTGTTCCTTTTTATATAAAGCAAGCTGCTCGGCGGTATCAATTTGATGCCGTGCGAGCAGCCGTACTTCCTGTGAGATGTTATTCAGTTTGAGCAGATCTTCCCGCAGCAGAAAATGGAGCCGCGCCCGGTTTTGCGGACGGCCTTTGGGGAAGATACCGAGCTTGTAGCAGTAATAGAAATACAGTGCGCGAAAGCCGGTGATCTTGCGCGCAGCTTGCCGGCTGCCTTGGACGCGGTAGGTTTTTGGCCTTGGTTTATCGGTCATTTGCCGCTCCGGCTGCGGCAGGGGCTGTTGCAAAATACGCTGCCGGATGGCCTCGGCGGTGTAAGCCTCTCCGAAATTCCGGGTCAGACGGACAAAGCGCTCCTTACCGGGAGGGCGCACCGAAATATCCTTGCCGAATTTCACCTCATAGCCCTTTTGGCGAAGCAGATAGTAAAACTGCTTTTCGGTGACGCTCTGCCGGATCAGCTCATCGATCTCGCTGCGGATCAGTCCGCGCCAGGTGGGACGCTGCTCCTGCTCTGCACGCCATTCCCCATAGTGCTTTGACTTCCCGGCTTGCGGCCGTTGGATGACCGACAAGTTATATTCCCGGCAAAGGGTGTCGGACACGGTGCGCATATCATGATAATCTTTTTCGGTGCGGTGGTATTTGATGCCGTCCACAAAGGATACCGTATTCAACACAAAATGATTGTGCAGATGGTTTTCCTTATCCAGATGGGTCGCCACCAGCACCTGATACCGTTCGCCCCAAAGCCGCTGCGCCAACTTCACGCCGATCTCATGCGCCAACTCCGGCGTGGCCTCGCCGGGTGCGAAGGACTGATACCCATGGTAGGCGATCACACCGTCCTCCTTGCCGAAACGCTTTTTTACTGCCAGCATCTCGTCCCGTGCCGTGGACGGCAGGCAGTTGATGCCGCTGATAAGTTGCCGTACCACCATTGCACTCTCATCGTCCGGTATGACCGTTGTTTTCTCCGCACGGACAGCATAATCCAGTACATCCGAAAGGTTTTGTGTCTGCACATCGGTCAGTTCCTCTTGCCGATAGAATTTCGGATTATCCGTCTTGTCCGGGTTTTCGATATACAGCACCACCTTGCCCAGCCAGCCCTTGACCGCCCAGATGGATGTGGTAGCCATGGCATTACTCCCGCTTTGCCGGAAGCACGACCGCCGCTGTAACCTCCTGGATGAGCTTGTCCAGCCGCTTGCTGTCCTCGTCATAGCGTTTTGCATCCACCACATTCAGTACATGGGCTTTCTGAGCGATCTGGTTAAGGTTGTGCCCTACATAGTGCATCTCACGCATAAAGGCAAAGTATTCCGGCGGCGGTGCTTCACGGGGTACCTCTCCGGTGATCAGATGGCGAAGGTAGGCTTCGCGGGACAGACGGCATTTTTTTACCTGTTTATTCAGATTTTCCGCTTCCTTGCGACTTAGCCGCACCTTGATCTCAATGTTTCGTTTGGTCATGTTCATTCCTCCATATAGCGATATTGCCGCGCTCGGCGGCGCAGGGGTTACAGGGGGATGCCCCTGTCAAGCTGCCTTTTGTCCCCAAAAGGCGTTGCTTGCTGGTATAGCACATTCTCATGCTCCCTGCGGTCGTGCGTCGGAGCCGACCTGCCGACAAACGATCATCGCTCCCGATCCCGCCCGCGCTCCGGAAGCGCCATCACACGGTCATAGTCCTCACGGAGCATATAGCAGCGCTCTACGCTCCAGCCCTTTTCACCACCGCGTTCGACCGCCATATACTGCTCCAGCCGGACACAGGGATCCGTTCCGTCCAAACAGCTTCCATAGACGGAGTAACCGCCCATGTTCGGCTGAAACGCTTTATTGCCGCTGGACACAGCGTAGGTGCGGGAGCGTTCGCTGTATTGTGCGGTAAAACAGTCCTGCATAAAGGTGATATAGCCGCATACATGAATGCCGGCACGCTCGGCTTTACGAAACAGCTCTTTCATTTTCCCATAGGGTAATTCGACCTGCTGTTCGGGATACTGCGCCGAAAAAGACACGCCGTCAAAATCCTCGGCCACAAGAATGTGCTCGCTGTTTTGATACTGACGGCGCACCGCTTCTTCGGCTTCTTCGCGACTTTCGGCTTCCACCGTAACGGCCCGTTTCAATGTTTCGGTAATGATGACCCTGTATTCGCTCATCGTGCAGAGCTCCTTTCCGTCATCGGATTTTCTTTCGCCGGTTGCAATCCCATCCGTATACAAAGCCAATCGTTATAATCCTTGCCTTGCCGGGGGAAGGCACTTGCCACTTCATAACGCTCGGCCAACTGCTGTCGGATCGCCTCGGTGGCGCTGCGTCCGGTCATGTCATTATCCAGGCACAGGCAAATGGTTTTGATCTCCGCATGGTCTTTCAGATACTGTGTCAGCGCCAACGGCAGACGGTGCTCCTGTGTTTCCTTTTGCGGCTTATAGACTCCGGCCAAGGATAACAGATGCTGTGACCGCCACGACAGCCCGCCAGCCTGCGCCATGGTGGCATAGGATAACAGGTCGATGGCCGACTCGAATACGCAGAGCATCCGACTTTCGCCCGTAGCCGGGAGGGCAAAGGAAAATCTCTTGTCGCTGCCGGTCGCCTCGCCCTTAAAATCCGTTCCGATGCCTCGCAGGCACGCATAGCGCGGCGTTCCGTTCCTATCCATGCCGACGAATACGGCATTATGGTAGGGGAGGCTTTCATACAGCTGGCCGGAACGGATACACTGCTCGATCAATCCACCGTCAATGCCGCGGCTTTTCAGATAGGCAATAACGCGGGTATTGCTGTTACTTTTGGGCGGCAAGAGCAGCGTTTTCGGCTTCTCCGGCTGAGCGCGGGCATGAAAAACGGACGGTCTTTCCGCCGCCCGTCCCACGATCCGCTCTACCGCCTCGGTAAAAGGGAGCTCTTTGACCTTGATCAGGTAATCCAGCGCTGTTTTTCCGCCGATCCCGCGTGAGAACCAGCACCACTTTCCATTGGAGATTTTAAGGCTGTCATGCTCACGGGTGCAGTAAGTGTTGCCGCCGAAATGCACCAGCTCCTGCGGCTCATAAGTCTGGAGGTATGTCAGCAAGTCCATTTTCTTTGCCCGGTCGATCATCTCTCTTGTGACATAGCCCATCGGTTCATCAACTCCTTGAAATAGAATAAGCCGGACAGGCTTCACATCGGTGAAAGCCGTCCGGCTATGTATGGGATCTGCATACTCTATGCAGATCAGGGTTATTCGGTTGTGGTGTTCTCATATGATAAATTAACTTATGATAATCTCGTTTATAGTATATGGCAAGGGCGCAGAGGAGCCGATCCATTATCAGATATTTTTCCCATCAATTTTCCTATGGCTAAATTACGTCCGCTGCCTCTTTCTGCAGACCTTCTTTCATTTTGCAGCCTGCTTTTTCATTGTGACTTTTCTGAAAAGCACTTGATATTATTCAGCTTTTTGAATATAATAGATTGTGGGAGGTCTAATGCCATGAAATATTTATCTACGACACAGGCCGCAGAGTTGTGGGGACTTTCCGCAAGGCGGGTAGCACTTCTCTGCGAGCAGGGGCGCATCGAGGGTGTCCAAAAATCTGGTAGCAGATGGATCATTCCGGAGAATGCGAAAAAGCCGGATGATGCCCGAATCAAAAGCGGAAAATATATCAAGTCCAAAAAGGAGGATATTCCGAATGACTGAGCAAGAATTATCAGCCGTTTTTTCCAAAGGAGAGAACCGGACGGTTGAATTCAAAAAATCAATCAAGGAGATTACAAAGGATGTGTACGAAACCGTCTGCTCCTTTTCCAACCGTGACGGCGGAGATATTTTCCTCGGTGTTGCGGATGACGGCACAGTATTGGGTGTAGATCCATCCTGTGCGGACAAGATCAAAAAGAATTTCGTTACTTCGATCAATAACCCTCAGAAGATCTATCCGCCGTTGTACCTTCAGCCACAGGATATTTGGTACGATGAGCGTCTTGTGATCCGCATTTCCGTTCCCTCCTGTCCGCAAGTGTGCCGCTGCGGCGGACGGATCTATGACCGCAATCACGATTCGGATGTGGATATTACCGATGTTGCCGACCTCGTTTACAAGCTCTATGCACAAAAGCAAGACTCCTTCTATGTGAACAAGGTGTTTCCCGGTGTGGGTCTTGAAGCCCTGCGACCCGACATCATTGAGCGTGCGCGTAAGATGTCCCGCATCCGCAAGGACGATCATCCGTGGCTGACGATGACCGATGAAGAACTTCTTCGCAGTGCCGGTCTGATTTTGGAGGACTTTGAACAGCACAAGGAGGGTGTAACGCTGGCAGCCATTTTGCTGTTCGGTAAGGACTCTACGATCATGGCGGCACTTCCGCAGCATAAAACGGACGCTATTTACCGTGTGGAAAACCTTGACCGTTATGACGATCGTGATGTGATCATCACAAACCTTTTTGACACCTACGAGCGGTTGATGTCCTTTGCCAAAAAGCACTTAAATGATCCGTTTATCATGGAGGGGATCCAGGCGGTAAGCGCAAGGGATAAGATCCTGCGAGAGATCTTTTCAAACAGTCTTGCCCATCGGGACTATTCTACCGGCGAGGTCGCCAAGTTCGTTATTGAAAGGGACAAGATGTTTACCGAGAACGGCAACCGCCCGCGCGGCTGGGGAATGCTGGATCCTGCGCAGTTCCGACCGTTTTCCAAAAACCCACCGATCGCAAAGGTGTTCCGTGAGGTATCTCTTGCCGACGAACTCGGCTCCGGTATGCGCAACACCTATAAATATACCAAGCTGTATTCGGGTGGAGAGCCTCAGTTCATCGAAGGGGATCTGTTCCGTACCATCATTCCGCTGAAGCCGATCGCGACCGCCAAGGTCGGTCCGGCATCCACGCAGGATACCACGCAAGATACCGTGCAGGATACCACGCAGGATCGTGAGCAAATGCTGCTGGACTATTGCGCTGTTCCTCGTTCCCGCGAAGAAATCCAAAGGTATATTGGAATTGCGAATCGAGAATATTTCCGTCAAAGTATTCTGAAGCCATTACTTGATTCAGGCAAATTAAAAAGGACTATTCCCGATAAGCCAAGCAGCAAAAACCAAAAATATATCAAAACATGAGCAAAGCCTGCGGAACTCGCTCCGCAGGCTTGCTTTTTGAGGTTGCGCAAAGGTGCAAATTATCGCTCCCGCTCTGCGGCTTTTGGCCGGATCCGGTCACCTTCATCCGGCTCATCCGCCATGACGGGGCGATCCTGCTCGTTAAGATTCAGCAGCACATTCAGCTCGTTCAGCCGCCGCGTCTTTTCGGCCAGTTCTGCCTCCTTCGGAAAGGGGGCGGTCATCTCTGTGCGGGCATTTTCAAGCTGCTCGGTGGTATGGGCAAGCTGCGACCGGGCGTTGGCCAAGTGCTCCGTGATCTTTTCCAGCGCGTTGTCGATACGGGTGACATTGCCGCCTGCATCCGCTCCCAGTACAGCCGTATGGGACAGCTTGCCTTTGAGCACCATGCGAAACTCGTTGGCGGCACCGTCGTAGGAAAGCAGCATGGTAAATCCGCGGTAGCTGCCGATAGAAACGGTCTCCGCGCCATTCATGTGCGTGCAGGCTTCAATGATCGCCTTACCGGCGTTCTCGCGCTCGGTGTAGATGACGCCGCCCAGCACCATCGGCGCAATGCCCTCGGCTGGCTTCGGATGCTCCGCCAAATGCGTGCTGTCCTGCTCATATCCGGCGATGCGCTCGTTCAGCTCCTGGATCTCTGCCGGGTATTTCCGCAGCACCAGCTCCTCCAGCGCATACCGCTGGCTCAAATGATTGGCACGGAGCATATTCAGCTTGCTGACCTCCATATCTAAATTGCACTTTTCAATGATCTGCGGGTTTCCTGTGGCCAGTGCCTTGATCTCGGCATAGGACAGTGCCGTCTCGTCCACATCCTCCGCCGCACGGGCCGGTGCTTTGGAGGTCATGATCTGGGCAATAAACCGCTGCTTGGATTCCACCAGCTGATAGAGGTAGGCATCGAATGTGCCCTCGGTAACATAGCGGAAGATCTCCACCTCCGGATTTTGGTTGCCCTGCCGCACGATGCGCCCAAGGCGCTGCTGCAAGTCGCTGGGCCGCCATGGGCAATCGAGATCATGCAAGGCGATGAGCCTGTCCTGCACATTGGTGCCGGCGCCCATTTTTGCGGTGCTGCCCATGAGGATACGCACCTCGCCGCCGCGCACCTTGGCAAACAGCTCCTTTTTCTTTTGCTCGGTGTTGGCGGTGTGGATATAAGCGATCTCGTTTTCCGGAATGCCCATCTCAAGCAGCTTCTGCCGCAGATCGTCATACACATTGAAGCTGCCGTCCGCCTTGGGAGTAGACAGGTCGCAGAAAACCAGCTGCGTGCTGCGCTGTGCGGTACTCTCTGCCCATATCCGATAGACATTCCGGGCGCATACGGAAACCTTGCTGTTTTCATCGTCCGGTGCCAGAGAGCTTAGCAGCCGCATATCCAACGCCAGCTTGCGTCCGTCGTTGGTGATGCGCAGCATATTGTCGGTGCTGGGATCGACCACACGGGCGCGGACGCGCTCGGCACGCTCCGCCAGTCCTGCCACAGCTTTCTTTTGCAGCTCGCTGGGGTGGATGACCTCGGTGTGGAAGTTGGCCTTTGGGACGGGCAGCTTCAGCATATCCGCCGTTTGCACATCCGCCACCATTTTGAAGGTCGCCATCAACTCCGGCAGATTGAAGAATTTTGCAAAACGGGTTTTCGGGCGATAGCCGCTGCCCTCCGGGGAAAGCTCGATGGCGGTAACGGTTTCACCGTAGTCGCTGGCCCAATCGTCGAAGTGGATAAGACCCATCTCCTGCAAGGTTTGATATTGCAAGTACCTCTGCACCGTATACAATTCCACCATACTGTTGGAGATCGGGGTGCCGGTGGCGAAGATAACACCGTGGCTGTCGGTCAGCTCGTCCAGATACTGACACTTGGCAAAGAGATCCGAGGACTTCTGCGCTTCCGTCTGCGCGATACCGCCGACATTGCGCATTTTCGTCATCAAAAAGAGATTTTTGAAATTATGGCTTTCATCGATGAACAGCCGGTCGATGCCCAGCTCCTCAAAGGTCACGGTGTCGTCCTTGGTGCTCTGATCATTGAGCTTCTCCAGCCGCGCCTCCAATGACTTACGGGTTCGCTCCATCTGCTTGATGGTGAAGTTTTCTGCTTTCTGCCGCTTAGCGTCGCTGATGGCCAGCAGCACCTCGTCGATCTGCCGCTGCAAAATGGCCTGTTGCCGTTCACGGGACAGGGGAATCTTCATGAGCTGACTGTGGCCGATGATGATTGCATCATAATCTCCGGTGGCAATACGGGCACACAGCCTGCGGCGGTTGCGCTTTTCAAAATCGCGTTCGGTAGCTACCAAAATGTTAGCGGCTGGGTAGAGCTGAAGCCATTCTGCCGCCCACTGTTCCGTGATGTGGTTGGGCACCACGATCAGCGACTTGGTGCATAGCCCCAGACGCTTCATTTCCATAGCGGCGGCAACAATTTCAAAGGTTTTCCCTGCACCCACTTCGTGTGCCAACAGCGCATTGCCGCCGTACAACACATGGGCGATGGCGTTCACCTGATGCTTTCGCAGGCTGATCTCCGGGTTCATCCCCACAAAGCGGATGTGGCTGCCGTCATATTCCCGCGGGCGGATGGAATTGAAGGTGTCGTTATAGATGCGGCACAGCCGTTCGCGTCGGTCGATGTCCTGCCACAGCCAATCGGCAAACTTGGACTTGATCAGCTCCTGCCGATCCTGGGCGATGGCAGTTTCCTTCACATTCAGCACCGGCCGCTCCTTGCCGTCCTCCACAACGGTATCGAACACCTTGACCACCCGCTGATTCAGTGTCTGCTCCAGGATGTGGTACGCCGTGATACGCTTGGTGCCGTAGGTGGTGACGGCTTTGATGTTGCCGCCGTCCATGCTTTTGTTGCTGATGTTCCATTCTCCGCTGTATTCGGAGCGAACGACCCGCATTTTCTGCCGGGCATATACGCTGGTACCGAACAGCTCGAACATAAACTGCTGATAGACATCGGTAGGCACCCATGATGCTCCGATCCGCACACCGATCTCCGCAGCGGTCAGCTCTGTCGGCTGCACAGCTTCCATGGCGGAGAGATACCCGGCAAGCGCATCTTTCTTTTCGGCCGGCAGCGCTGCTTGCAGCGCCTGCAACATACGCAGCTTTTTGCGCACATTGCCGGACAGAAATTCCTCAGCAGTGACATAGGGATATGCCGCCAGATCAAGCTGCACCGGACTGATCTCCTCCGGCGTAAGACCGCAACGGACATTCCGGTAAATGACCCCGGAAAGCTCCTGCACCAGCTCGTCTTCACTTTTACCGGACAGCTCCGACATAAAGCCGAGATCCACCTGCGCTTTTTCGGAGAGAGATACCGCCAGCGCCTCCGATGCCGTATCCACCTGCGTGACCGGCTCATGCGGGCGAATGGTGCGCTTGGTGAACATATCCGCCTTGCGGGCGAAATTGCCTTCGTTGTCCAGCACCTCCAACGAGCACAGCAGCGGATAGCTGCTGTCATCCGAAAAGGCAAGGTTGTTGCCGCGGGTGTAAAGCCGCCCGTATTTTTTGACATAGGCATCGTACAGCCCGTTCAGCTTCTCCTGCTCGCGCCGGATGATCTCATCGGGATGGTTCTCCGCCTGGTACTCGATGAGCTGACGGGTGCAGTCCCGCAGGGCGATCATGCCGCGCACTCGGTTCTCGGTGGTCAGCGGCAGTTCGACCGGCTCCATGCGGCTGTCAATGCGGAAATACAGCTTGCCGTCTACGCTGGTAAAGCTGTAATTACGCACATTCGGGTCGGCGGAAATGGATAAATCTTCCTCCTCCGGCCCGTCCTGCTCATAGGTGGGGATCTGTGCATGAAGCCCCGATACCGCTTCGCTCAGAAGATCGGCAAGATCGGCATTTTCATAGGGCTTGCACACGCTGTCCATGCCGTATTGAGTGCTCTCCATGACCATCTCGCCCAGCACCATTTCCGGGTGCCGGACAAAATAGCTGTTCATGCGGATGCCGTTTTCATCCGTGTCCAGATGCACCCAATCCGGTTCGATGTCCACAATGCGGTCACGCTTCTGGAGGAAGAGAATGTCGCTGGTCACATCTGTTCCGGCGCTGGCCTTGAAGGCCGTATTGGGCAGGCGGATCGCCCCGATGAGGTCGGCCCGCTGGGCCAGATATTTCCGCACGGCAGGGCTTTCCTTGTCCATCGTGCCCTTTGAGGTGATGAAGGCGATCACGCCGCCCGGACGTATCTTGTCCAGCGTCTTTCCGAGAAAATAGTCGTGAATGAGCCAGTGATGCTTGTCGTAGCGCCGGTCAACGACCTTGATATTTCCAAACGGCACATTGCCCACAGCAGCGTCAAAGAAGCTGTCCGGTATCTCCGCCTTTTCATAGCCGGTAACGGCGATACGGCTGTTCTGGTAAAGCTGCCGGGCGATGCGGCCGGAAATACTGTCGAGTTCCACGCCGTAGACCTTGCAATCCCTCATGCTGTCCGGCAGCATTCCCATAAAGTTGCCAATGCCGCAGGCAGGTTCCAACAGGTTGCCGCTTTTCAAGCCCATCTGTGCCAGCGCCTGGTAGATGGCGTCGATGAGAACGGGCGGGGTATAAAAAGCGGTCAGGCTGCTGGCACGGGCGGCGGCATATTCCTCCTCGGTGAGCAGCGCTTTCAGCTCGGCGTACCGGCTGTGCTTTTCATCGAAGCAGTCGGCAAGGCCGCCCCAGCCCACATAGCGGGAAAGGGTTTCCTGTTCCTCCGGCGTCGCCAGACGGTTTTCTTGCTCGACCCTTTGCAGGGTACGGATGGTGGCCACATTGGCCGCATACTTTTCTGCCTTGCTGCCCACGCCCAGCTCCCGATCCGTGATGTGAAAGTCGTGTCGCTGCCCGGCCGGTATTTCCGGATAGAGCGGTGCAAACCGCATACGCTCCCGTTTGGGCTGCGGCGCTGTGAGCACAGCTTTTTCTTCGGCAGGTAATGCCGGTTCTATCTCTGAGGTTTCCGCTTCCGCTATGGGCGGTTCCGGCTCCGATACCTCCGGTTCTGCTGCCGGCCGTTCGGAAACGGCCTCGGTCGTTGGCGTTTGCAGGGTTTTCCCAAGGCCAAACACGGAATAGGTGCCGTCCAGGTAGGACCGCATGGTTTCCAACCCCTGTTTCCGCAGGTCATAGTGCCGGTCATCCTTTTTTGTGGATTCCCAGGCAGGGAGCATATTCTGATAGATCTCCTGCACGCGGTCGGCGTCGGAGAGCTGAACGGTCACAGCCTTTACGCACTCCCAATAGTCCGCAATGGCGTTTTGCGAAAAAGGCCGCACCACATCGTCCGGTGTATCCATGAAAAAGTTGACGATCTTCCGGGCCAGCTGTTCCCGCTCATACTCCGGCATGGCCGCCCGGTCGGCATCGGAGAGAAATTTGTTCTGGGAGATCAGCTCCCCGATGCGTTTGGCCGCCTCCGGCCATTTCAGCGTGACCTTGGCATAGGGGGCCGTGATACTGCCGTGGCTGAACTCAATGCCCTTGCCACGGGTGTGGGTGAGATTGTCATTCCCGCCGCTATGACCGCTGTACTCGCCGTGATAATCCTTGAGGTATTTTTCACGCTCGGTCTTATCCTTGTGCGTGGCGTAAAAAGCGTACACGCCAAGGCGATAGTCGGTGCTGCCGTCCCATCCACGCAGCACCTTGTCGATCTCATCGGCGGAAATAAAAAACTGCCGGTCCGGAGCAAACCCGTCGGCAACGGTAAAATGAAGCGGCTCCCGTTGTAGATCACGGAGCCGCTCAAGTATCTCTTTCGGACGGTAAAAGCGAAAACGCAAAAGGTCTTGCCCTGCATCCAGCGCGGCGTTGAACGCCGTCCATTCGTCCACGCACTTTTGCAGAGTATCCGGCGCACAGAGAAGCTCATAAATTTGCTTCTGCGTTTCCGGATAGCCGCCCTTGACGGATTGCGCCAGCATGGCCAGCGGCAGAAATCCCGCGTTTCTCGCTTCCGTTGTCATGTCCCGGCTGGTGTAGGCAATGCTGTCAGCAAGCCGCATCCGCTCGTAGTGATCGACCTCATCCAATTCACTTTGCGGCATATACCGCCCCAGCTCCAGCAGCTCCCGGATACGCTTTGCCGCTTCCTCCCAGGAGATCAGTGTGGCATTGCTCCGCTGCGCCGTGCTGCCGCGGGCAATACGCATCCCCTCGGCGTCATACCAAAGCGAAACTTTCTCTCCGCCAAAATAGAAGCCCGCACCATTCTCTCCGTAGTGTTTTTGCAGGAATGCGGCGTTGTCCGGCTTATCCTTCATAAAGTAAGCGCAGATGATCAGCCGGCTATGCTCATCGTTGGCTCCTACGCACAGGGCTTCATCCATGATCTGCTGCGGCAGCTTGGGATGGGAGAACAGTGGTGCGACCGGTGTATCCTCCGGTTGGTCGAACGCAGGCATATCAAACAGCGTAAGCTGCTGTGATTCCATCGGCACAAACGGTTTGATCTCGGTGTTGACATAGTATTCCCGTTTGTCAATGAGCTGTGCCGTAAAGCCTGCCACAAGCCCCCACGAAAACACGGTTTCGCTGGTACGGGAAAGATATGCACCCTCCCACATGAGCAGACCGTTTTTCTGCGGACGATACCCCAGCCGTGCTCCGTCTGCAAGGATCTCGGTGAAACGGTCTTGATATGCCGAGCGGAGATATTCGGCACGCTCGGCCTCGTCCGGATGTGACCGGAAAAACAGTTCGATCTGCGCCTTCTTGTAGATCAGATCATCATTGCGGTTTTCAATGATGGCGAAAATTTTCTTTTCATCCAAAAAAGCGGGCAGCTCAGAGGGTTCTTCCTCCGCACTGTCCGCTTCTTCGGGTTCGGTGTTCAGTTGTAGATCAGCTCCGCCAACACTGTCTCCTCGGCGGCGTTTCTCAGGTTGTTCATCAGCCCCACCCACTTCATCGGGTCGGCGGCTTTCAGATCCTCCGTCACGCCCTCGGCCTGAGCCATCGCCGTCACCGTCTGTTCCACGCGCTGCCGCGCCGTCCGGTCGATCTCCGCCAGATGCTCGTTCAGCTTGCCCGATGTCAGCAGATTCGTGAACAGCACCTTCCGGTGTTCTTTCAGATACTTCCGGCGCAGC
>ULTE01034290.1_pt1 | contig 44956 bp, 42 predicted proteins | sample 1957401 | NCBI WGS metagenome assembly ULTE01 (sample SAMEA4835728, study PRJEB28245) | human gut metagenome | biome: gut microbiome; material: fecal sample | place: Denmark | collected 2008 | reverse complement strand
GTTTTTGTCGTCTTAAGCTTGGTTGCGTTCGTTTACCAAACGCGGTGAGTACGGGTATAATTCCTATAACAACAGCATGGCCATTAACGGGGATTCCCGTGTTATCGTGCTGGTAGATGGGCGCCGTGTAGACAACTCGACAAGTACCCGTTTTGGGGATCGCGCGGCGGCGGCGGGACGTACCATGGTGGATTTGAACCAGTTGGTTAGCATGGCGGATGTTGAAAAAATCGAAGTCATTAAAGGACCCGGTGCTTCTGTGTATGGTGCGGATGCCACCGGCGGCGTTATCAACATTATCACTCGCAAAGGCGGTGACAAGAATGAGGGGACAGTGGAAGTATCGACGGGTTCCTGGAAGAAACATATCTATAATTTGACGTATTCCGGATCTGCCGGTGCGGATAAGTCATGGAAATATTTCGTTTCCGCCAGCCGTAACATGGCCGGGGATAGCCGGTATCACGACGGTTTGACTGGCGAGGATCACACTTACACGGGAACGAGTTACAAGGAAGACGGCGTTTCCGTCCGTCTGGATAAAGAGTTCACTGACAAACAGAACTTGAGAGTGTGGTATAACCACAAAGACGGTCATGACGGGTATCCGATTACAGCGCGGGACTGGCGGTATTGGTCTGAAAGTGACTGGAACCGTATCATTGAGAGAACGACACGGCCCGGCGGATATGGAAACACAGACAATCCCGGGTATCGCAACTTGTTCTCGCTGGATGCCTTGTCCGGTTCGTACAATGCATACCGTAACAATGATCTTGATATTACCTACACTTTTGACAAGGATAACGGAATGGAGAGCTTCGTCCGTTATTACAATCAAAAACATCATTACTGGGGCGTGGACCGGTATCCGGACTGGGTGCTGCCCGACGGCAGTTATGTACCGTTCCCGGATTCCGCACAATGGGAAAGTTTCATTCGGAACTATAATTTCCCGCGGGGGCTGGATCCGACGACGGTCTACGATGAAGAGAACCACGGTGTACAGTTGCAGTATGGAAAATCCGTCGGGATCCATGACTTGCTGACCTCGGTTACGTATGACAAGGCGAAGACCAGCCGGGTTAGATTAAATCGCGCGACCCAGAAATATGAAACGACGAAAGTCGATCGGAAGACGGTTTACGGCTATTTGCAAGATAAAATACATTTGACGGATCGTTGGGACTTTACGCCGGCAGTCCGCTTCTCCCACTATTCCGACTATGTAGGAGGCGCTTACTCTGACGTTGGCGGCGGAACGACATATACGCCGACCCTCAATACGCAGTATGCTTTTAGTGACAGCCTCAGCGCTTATTTAGGGTGGACTAAGGTATATCGTCCTTTGAAGGCACGGGATTACAGCATCAAGACGCCGAACGGAGATTCTTTACGCGATGAGGAGGGGAATGTCTACACCATTGGTATCCGCAAAGATATCGGAGATAAGACCAATGTCTCGGTTCATTATGATTGGACAGATATGTCCAATGCGGTAACGTATTATTCCGTTTGGGACTCTTCTGCAGCGGATTTTGCGAATAAGGCTGTAAACGCCAGGGAAAAGAAGAAATCCTTCAATATTACGATGGATCATCAATTTGACGATCACTGGAATCTGAGCCTTGCCTATACCTACCTGCATGACAAATGGCAGGCGAAGGATGGCATGCAGTTCGATCCTGATATCAGCTTGAACTCCAATTCCAATGTCAATACTATGATCAATCAACTTCGTCCGGCAAACCATTATACGGCAAATGTGAGCTATGAAAACGGAAAATGGTATACGGGGCTGTTGGCTAACTGGTATACGGGGGCCAGCAAAGAAGCATTCACCCATTCTAGGGCTCTTGTCCTCGACTGGAACGTAAATTACGATTTCCGGAAAGATATGTCCGCGTACCTGACAATTACCAACCTTACCAACCAGGCCTATGAAAATGCTTATTCCGCGTACAATGGACTTGGTGCAGCGCCGCAGCCGGGCAGAGCGATTATGATCGGCATGAAATATAAGTTCTGATATAAAAGTAAGACTTCTTATGAAAAAATTTTGTTATGGCACCATCCTTTGGCTGTCCTCTCTGGCCCTTGTTGTTCTCCTTGCCGGTTGTTCCGGCAAGGTCGATTCATGGGCAGACAGGGGAAATGCGGCAAAGGATGGTTTTCTTTATGCAGTAGGCTCGATTGCCGTAGAAAACTACAATTCCAAAGGAGAAAAGGAGATACAGGAATTTTCCCAGCCACCACAGCGAGTGGTGGCTGTATGGCAGAATTCCATCGAGACACTCCTGGCTTTGGGCGTAGGAGATCGGCTGGAAGCTGCCATTGGTGTTCCGGATGAAAAATACATTTCCCCGGCGTATCGGGAAGCTTACCGGAAGGTCCCGTATAAGAGCCTCCGCGATTTGGATTTGGAAACAATCCTTATGATGAAGCCCGATTTGGTCGTAGGGTGGTTTTCTACATTTCAGCCGAAGGTCTTGCGAAGTACGGGTTTTTGGCATGGGCGTGGTATTCGCACCTTTATCGCGCCGGCATCCATTCCGACAGTTCCCCGGAAAACAGTGGAGATGGAATATGAATCGATTCTGCAAATGGGCAGGATTTTTCAAAAGGAGAAACAGGCGCAGGCTTTGGTAGAGGGGATGCGTCGCACGATTGCGGATGTAACCGGACGTGCGAGGACTGCAGGTCTTCACCGCAGGGGATTGATCCTGGAGCTTGCCGGAAGAAATCTCGTAGTTTATGGGGAAAAAACTCTGGCTGGAAATATCTTGCAGCAGGCGGGAGGGGAACTCTTGGCCCCGCAGGAACGGCAAATCGGGATGGAACGGCTATTGGAGTTGAATCCTGACGTTATTTTCCTCGTCACCATCGAATCGGATTATGGACGGGAAGGCGAGATTAAAAATCGATTGTATCAAAATAAGGCGTTGAACAGTTTGTGTTGCATCCGGAACCGCCATGTCTACACACTGCCTCTGTATACGATATATTGTTCCGGCGTGAGGACAAAAGATGGAATTCAAATTATCGCAAAAGGCCTTTATCCGGAGCTCTTTGCTTATCCGGAACCGCTTCAGTAGGGGAGGTGCGGCATGCGTTTAACAGTACGAAAAGTAAAATTTGCATTGTTCCTTGTCCTGCTCGCCCTCGTTCTGGCGGGGGTCTTATTATGGGCGTTGTCCATCGGAACTGTACATTTCCCCCTGCACGTCCTTTGGTATGCCATCGTGGAACAGTTTCAGCAAAACCTTCCCGTTGATGCACCGCTACGAGGGCCGGTTCACGATATCGTATGGCTTTTGCGGCTGCCGCGGCTTTTGTTGGCGGCATTCGTAGGAGCAGCTCTTTCGGTCAGTGGCGTGGTAATGCAGGCCATTGTCCGGAATCCCTTGGCGGATCCTTATATCTTGGGAATCTCCTCCGGGGCATCTTTGGGGGCAACGATGGCGATTCTCCTGGGAATCGGGGTTTCCCTCGGGGAGAACTTTGTCGGTATGGCGGCATTTATCGGGGCCTTCGGGATTTCCTTGGGAGTTCTCTTCCTTTCCAATTTAGGCGGCCGATCCAATTCCGTAAAGCTTTTGCTTGCCGGGATGGCCCTGTCCGCCGTATGCGGTGCGTTTTCCAGCTTTATTGTGTATTTCGCGAACAACAAGGAAGGAATGCAGACAGTGTCCTATTGGCTGATGGGTAGTTTTGCGGGAGCAAAATGGAATCACCTTGCCGTGATTGCGCCTGTTGTTTTGGCATCGATTCTCTTTTTCTGGACGCAGAGCCGTGTTTTGAACTTGATGCTTTTGGGGGATGAGGCGGCCATTACGATGGGGACCGATTTGCATGCCTATCGGCAGGGATATCTGCTCGTGAGTTCCCTGATGGTCGGTTTTGCCGTGTATTCAGCTGGCATGATCGGTTTCGTCGGGCTGCTCATTCCCCATGTGGTACGAATGGTCCTGGGGCCGGATCACCGGAAACTTCTTCCCGCAAGTGCGCTGACCGGAGCTTCCTTTTTGGTATTGGCCGACGGGTTATGTCGGATTTTGATTCCTCGCACGGAATTGCCCGTAGGAATTTTGATTTCGATGATTGGGGCTCCGTGCTTTATCTACTTAATGGGGAAACGCGCCTATGGTTTTGGAGGTGGCGACTGATATGGAGCTTTTAGCAAAAGCAGTGGAATTATATCTGGGCAAAGCGCACGTCCTCCGAGGGATTGATCTTTCGCTTCACCCTAAAGAATTTCTTGGCATTATTGGACCAAACGGGAGCGGGAAGAGCTCCTTTCTGAAATGTGTATATAGGGTACAAAAGCCATCGGCCGGGACCATCTATTTTGACGGGCGAAAACAAGATGAGCTTTCGTACAGGGAGTCGGCCTTGAAATTGGCGGTTTTAGCGCAACACAACGCATATCATTTTGATTTTAACGTGCTGGATGTTGTGGTCATGGGCCGTTCTCCTCACAAAAAGATGATGGAGTCCGATACGGCGGAAGATTTTTCGTTAGCACGGGAGATGCTTGCTACGGTCGGCCTAGCGGGGTTTGAAGAACGGAATTTTTCCACGTTGTCCGGCGGTGAGCAGCAGCGTGTGATTTTGGCGCGTGCCCTCACGCAGGGATCCGAATGTCTGGTGCTGGACGAACCGACCAATCATCTCGATATTAAATACCAGTTGCAGATTATGGATATCGTGAAGAGTATGAATCTAACTGTCATGGCGGCCGTTCACGATTTGAATATTGCCGCCATGTATTGCGATCGCATCGTTGCATTGTGCGGAGGAAAGATTGTCGGGTATGGCACTCCCCAGGAATTGTTGACGGAAGACTTCATCCGGAAATTATATGGGGTAGAATGCCGTATCGTGACGGAACCCGAATCGGGGCGCCGGTACATTGTCTTTCTGCCGCAATATGAGAAACTGTCCAGACCAGAAGGTTAATAAATGGTAAGGAGACGCCAGGATGAAAAGAATTGCCATTTTACGGTGCCTGCAATCCAATGATGTTTGTACCGGAGCCGCCTGCCTATCGGCTTTCTTTCAACAGAAGGATTCCTTCACCGCATATCAGGGGGAAGAAATAAACCTGACGGCTTTTTTCTCCTGCAACGGATGTGGGAAAATTGCCTTGAAAAATGACGAGGGCATGCAAGAGAAGCTGGATCATCTTGTGCAGATGCACACCGGCGTGGTTCACATCGGTATTTGCTGCTTCCACAAGGACAAAGGGGGGAGGTCCTGCCTGTGCCCGATCATTCGCACCCTTGTTGGGGAGCTGGAAACTCGTCGTATATCCGTTGTGTTGGGAACACACTCCTAATGCAGTGGACATTTGTCCGTTTTAATTTGTAATCAAAGTTACTCTCTACATCGGATTTCCCTGACGGGCTGAAAAATTCACAAAAAGAACAAAATTTCGTTGACATTTAAAAAACAAAGTGATATTTTTCTACCTAACGGACCCTGCCCTCCGGAAGAGGCGGAGGCAGCAAACAGAGAATGGTCCGATTCTGAAGGGAAGAAACAGAGGAGAGTAGAGTAGTATGAATGGTTTAACCTTAGTTGTACTGGCAATCGTTTTGTTTGTCTGTGCCTACTGTTTTTACGGGCGGTGGCTCGTAAAGACTTGGGGCATCGACCCCAATGCCGTGACACCGGCCCGGCGCTTTGAAAACGGCAAGGATTTTGTGCCGGCCTCGAAGTTCACGGTTTTCGCCCACCAGTTCTCCGCGATTTGCGGTGCCGGCCCTGTCACGGGGCCGATTATCGCGGCGATGTTTGGGTGGCTGCCGGCGTTGCTGTGGCTGCTGATCGGCGGTATCTTTTTCGGCGCCGTGCAGGATTTTACGGCTTTGTACGCATCGGTCAAGAATGACGGCATGTCCATGGGCATGCTCATTGAAAAGTATGTGGGCCGGACGGGCGGAAAGCTGTTCCTGGCGTTCTGCTGGCTCTTTTCCCTGCTGGTCATCGCGGCCTTTTCCGACATTATGGCGACGACCTTCAACGGCTTCGGGAAGGACGGCCAGATGATGGCTCCGAACGCGGCGGCGGCCTCCATTTCCATGTTGTATGTCTTCGTCGCCATGATTTTTGGCGTTATCCTGAAAAAGACGAAGCTGTCGGGCTGGAAGGAACTGGCCCTGGCGATTGTCTTCATCGTGGCCATGATTGCCGGCGGCATTGCTTACCCGGTCTACGCGGACCGCGTTACCTGGCTTTATGTGACCTACGGCTACTGCTTCCTGGCGTCGATCCTGCCCATGTGGCTCCTAATCCAGCCTCGTGACTATTTGTCCGTATTCCTGCTGCTTGGCATGATCCTTGCCGGTGTCGTCGGCGTCATCGTGGGCAACCCGACCCTGAATATGCCGGCCGTGACGGGCTTCACGGTGGCGAACAAGCCCATGTTCCCGATTCTGTTCATTACCATCGCCTGTGGCGCCGTATCGGGCTTCCACTCCCTGGTTTCTTCCGGTACGTCGTCCAAGTCCATCTCCAATGAAAAGGACATGCTCACGGTCGGCTACGGTTCCATGCTGATCGAATCCACCTTGGGCGTCGTGTGCCTGGTCATTGCCTGCTCCGCCGCGACGAACGGGGTTCTGCCGAAAGCCAGCCCCTTCGCCATCTTCGGGACGGCGATTGGCGGGTACTTCAAGATGTTCGGGATTCCGCCGGTGGTCAGCTCGGCCATTGTCACCATGTGCGTTTCCGCCCTGGCGATGACGACCATTGACGCCGTGACGAGAATCGGCCGTATGACCCTCCAGGAATTCTTCGCGCCGAAACCGGGCGAGGAACGGAAGGGCTTCGCCAAGTTCATCAGCAATCCCTACGTGGCGACCATTGTCACGCTCATCCCGAGTTATCTGCTGTGCCTGGGCGGCTACATGAACATCTGGCCCCTCTTCGGGTCTGCCAACCAGCTCATCGCTTCCCTCGTCCTCATTGGCCTGGCTGTGTTCCTGAAAGTGACGGGACGGAAGGGCTGGATGCTTTACGCGCCTATGGCGTTCATGTTCGTGGCGACCATGACGGCCCTTGTCATGCACGTCTATGGCATCTTCGTGAAGCTCGGCGCCGGCAAGTTCAACCCCTTGGTGGAAGGACTTCAGCTCATCGTGGCAATCCTGTTGATGGTACTGGCCGTCCTCATCGTCAAGACCTGCCTCAAGGAGCTCCTGGCCCCGCGCACGACGGGACGCAAGGCGACTCCGGCGGACTGATCACCGGTACGCGAATCAAAGCAAGGGAAGGTTGTTCTTTACAACCTTCCCTTTTTACGATATAATACACCGGTAACAAGTTCAGAACAGACAGTTCGTAACCATCCTGTCTCTAAACAAAACTACGGGCCCGCTCCGTCCTGCCAGTCGGCAGGGGGGGACGTCAATCGGAATTGTTCCGCCTGTAGTTTTACAGGCGGATTTTTTTCGTTCCTGGCAACCTGTAAAACGGAGGGAGTTATCCATGAATCGGGAGTTCACCAAAACACAAAAATTGACCATTTCGGCCGTCTGCATCGCCTTGTACCTGGTCGTCATGCTCTATACGCAGAACTTTGCCTTCGGGCAATACCAGATCCGCATCGCCACCGGCCTCTACGGGCTGGCGGCCTTGTATCCGTTCCTGGTCGTGCCCCTGGCTGTGGCGAATATCCTGAGCAACACCCTGATGGGAGGGCTGGGGCCGGTCGATATGATCGGCGGATTCTGCGTCGGCCTGGCCACGACGGGCCTTATCGTGCTCGGCAAGCGGCGTGGCTGCGGCAATTGGATTGTCGCGGCGGCGGTGACGCTGGTGCCCGGCCTGGGTGTTCCCCTTTGGCTGTCGGCGCTGCTGCAGGTTCCCTATGTCCTCCTGGCGTCGTCCCTCCTGGTGGGACAGTTCGTTTCGGGCCTGGCCGGCCTGGCCCTGGTCGACGCCCTGGAACACACGCCTGTCGGGATGCCCGCGTCGACGGACAGATAACTACGCAGGTCCGGCAGGCAACCACGCAGGTCCGGGCCAGGAAATCGGGAGAGGCATCCCCGGAGAGAAACCCCATGGGAGAGGAGAAAGAATCATGACGAATGGCAGGACCCACGAAGAGCTGCAGGGTGTAACCCTGCTGGGAAACAGGACGGATTATCGGTTCGATTATGCGCCGGACGTGCTGGAAGCGTTTCCCAATAAACATCCCGAACGGGATTATTTCGTAAAATTCAACTGCCCGGAATTCACGAGCCTGTGCCCCAAGACGGGCCAGCCCGATTTTGCGACCCTTTATCTCTCGTATGTGCCGGACCAGAAGCTGGTGGAAAGCAAGTCCCTGAAGCTGTATCTCTTCAGTTTTCGCAACCACGGCGATTTCCATGAGGACTGCATCAATATCATCCTCAACGACCTGGTGGCACTCCTGAAGCCCAAGTACATCGAAGTCTGGGGCAAGTTCCTTCCTCGCGGCGGTCTGTCCATCGATCCGTACGCCAACTACGGAAAGCCCGGGACGGACTGGGAACGGGTCGCGAAGGAGCGCCTGTGCTGGCATGACATATATCCGGAACGCGTCGGCAACCGCTGAGCCGCGCGTACAAAGTTTACAGAAAGTATACAAGACGACCCTTTTTTCTTTCCCCATCCTGTGATACAATGGGAGAAGGAAAGAGGGTCTTTTCTTTCTATTTTGCCTAAGGTGGGACTTAAAACGTACCACGTGGGACGAAAGCGAGGAGGCAAATGGTGGATAATCTTGTCAACTTGCAGAAAAAAATCGTTCCGGAAATGACAGATCTCCTGATTGAGCGGTACCGCATCCTGCGGCAAGTCAGTAACGAACAGCCCATCGGGCGGCGCGCCCTGGCGGGCCGGCTTGACTTGAGCGAGCGGGTGCTCCGTTCCCAGGTGGACTTCCTGAAAGGCTGCGGCCTGCTGACCTATTCCACGGCAGGCATGTCCGTGACGGAAGAGGGCAACGAAATCCTGCGGGAGCTGGCCGACTATGTCCGCAAACTCCAAGGCATTTCGTCGCTGGAACAGTTCCTGCTGGAACACCTGTCCACCCAGCGAGTGATTATCATTCCCGGCGACTGCGACAAGGAAGAAGTGGTCAAGCGGGAAATCGGCCGGGCGGCGGCCCATACGCTGGTGTCGCTCCTCGAAGCCGGCAAGGGGCGCGTCGTGGCAGTCAGCGGCGGCACGACGCTGGCGGCGGCGGCCCAGAATATCCGCGGCAATTTCCCCGACGTGGTGATCGTGCCGGCCCGAGGCGGGCTTGGGGATATGCTGGAACTGCAGGCCAACACGGTGTCGACCGTTATGGCGCGGAATCTGAAAGCCTCGTACCGGCAGCTCTATGTGCCTGATTCCGTCAGCCAGGAAATCCTGAACAGCATCCTGGCGGAAGACGCCGGCATCCGTGCCGTCGTCGATACAATCAAGCACGCCGATATCCTGGTCCATGGCATCGGCCGGGCCGACGTCATGGCGCGGCACCGTCATCTGCCGCAGCCGCTCATCGACAGCCTGCTGGCACAGGGAGCGGTTGGGGAGGCTGTCGGCCAGTACAACGACATCAAGGGTCGTCAGGTCTATATGACCAACAACGCCGGCCTGATGATGCAGGACCTGCCCCGGATTGGCACCATTATCGGCGTCGCCGGCGGCAAGTCGAAAGCCCGGGCCATCCTGGCGGTTTCCCGTGCGACGCGGCAGGACATCCTGATTACGGATGAGGCTGCCGCGACGGAAATGGCCGCCGTCTTGGAACGGGAAGAAGGAAACACTGCGTATTTCAATCCTTTCTAATCGCAGGAAACAGGATTCTCATTTATCTTCAATGTACAAAGGAGGAACTTATTATGGCAGTAAAAATCGGTATCAATGGGTTTGGTCGTATTGGTCGCCTGGTACTCCGCGCGTCCCTGACGAATCCCGATGTGGAAGTCGTTGCCGTCAACGACCTGGTGGATGCCAAGACCATGGCCCATCTGCTGAAGTATGATTCCGTCCACGGCACCATGCCCAACGAAGTGACGTATGGGGACGGCTACATCGCGGTCGACGGCAAAAAGATCGTCGTCAACGCCCAGACCGACCCGGCGAATATTCCCTGGGCTAAGGAAGGCGCGGAAATCGTGATCGAGTCGACGGGCCGTTTCACGGACGCCGAAAAGGCGAAAGCCCATCTGGCCGGCGGCGCCAAGAAGGTCATCATTTCCGCCCCGGCAAAGAACGAAGATATTACGATTGTCATGGGCGTTAACGAAGATAAGTATGATCCGGCCAAGCATACCATCCTGTCCAACGCTTCCTGCACGACGAACTGCCTGGCTCCTTTCACCAAAGTCCTGCTGGACAACTTTGGCATTGAAAGCGGACTCATGACGACGGTCCACTCCTACACGAACGACCAGCGGATCCTCGACGTCGGCCACAAGGACCTGCGCCGTGCCCGCGCTGCCGCCATGTCCATCATCCCGACCACGACGGGCGCCGCCAAGGCCGTCGCCCTGGTCCTCCCCGAAGTCAAAGGCAAACTGAACGGGTTCGCCATGCGTGTTCCTACGCCGGACGTTTCCATTACGGACCTGACGGTCAACCTGGGCCGCGACACGACGGTCGAGGAAATCAACGCGGTCCTGAAAAAGGCGTCTGAAACGACGCTGAAGGGCATCATGGGCTACACGGACGAGCCGCTGGTATCCCGTGACTTCCAGGGCGATCCCCGCTCTTCGATCATCGACGGCCTGTCTACGATGATGATCGGCAGCCGCCTGGCCAAGGTCGTTTCCTGGTACGACAACGAATGGGGCTATTCCAACCGCGTAGTCGACCTGGCCGCTTTCGTAGGCAAAAAGGGACTGTAAGAAGCGCCAGTTCCCCCGTACCCATTTCGTCTGCAGGGGATTCGGCCCCTGCAGGTTCCTTGAATAGGAGTTGTTTGCATATGGACAAGAAAATCCTGACGGATCTCGACGTGGCCGGGAAGCGCGTCCTCGTCCGGGTGGACTTCAACGTTCCCCAGGATGGGGAAGGCGGCATTACGGACGACAACCGCATGCGAGCGGCCCTGCCGACGATCCAGTATTTGATCCGGCACCGCGCCGGAGTCATTTTGATGTCTCATCTCGGACGCCCGAAAGGGAAGGTGAATCCGAAATATTCCCTGGCCCCCGTGGCCAGGCATCTGGAAGAATTGCTGGGACAGCCTGTCGCGTTCGCGGCAGACTGTGTCGGCCCGGAAGCGGAAGCGGCGGCGGCCAAGCTGGAAGCGGGCCAGGTCCTGCTCCTGGAAAACCTGCGTTTCCATGCGGAAGAAGAAAAGAACGACCTGGATTTCGCAGAAAAACTGGCCTCCCTGGCCGATTTGTATGTGAATGACGGCTTCGGCGTTTCTCATCGGGCCCACGCGTCTGTCGAGGGAGTGACACACTTCCTGCCCAGCGCGGCGGGCTTCCTCCTGGAAAAGGAGATCCGCTTCCTCGGCGGCGCCGTTTCCCATCCGAAGCGTCCCTTTGCCGCTATTATCGGCGGCGCCAAGGTCAGCGACAAGATCGGCGTCCTCACGAACCTGCTGACGAAAGTGGATAAACTCCTGATCGGCGGCGGCATGGCCAATACGTTCCTGGCCGCCCGGGGTGTGCCCATGGGCAAGTCCCTCGTCGAGACGGACAAGTTGGAAGAAGCCCGGCGGATCCTGGCGGAGGCGGAAGTCCGGAAGATCGAACTGCTCCTGCCGACGGATCTGGTCATGGCGGCGGAATTCAAGGCCGACGCTCCCCACGAGGTGGAGAGCCTGGACCATCTGAACCAGGCGTATATGGCCCTCGACATCGGTCCGGCTACGTGCGAAACCTATGCCAAGGCCCTGGCGGACTGCCGGACGATTGTCTGGAACGGCCCCATGGGGGTCTTTGAGATGGATGCTTTCTGCAAGGGGACGGAAAAGGTGGCAGAGGCCGTGGCGGCAAGCAGCGCTGTGAGCATTGTCGGCGGCGGTGACAGCGTGGCCGCTATCAAAAAGAGCGGGCTGGAAGGAAAAATCAGCCACATTTCCACCGGCGGCGGCGCGTCCCTGGAATACCTGGAAGGCAAGATCCTGCCGGGTGTGGCGGCCCTGGACAACGTCCGCCGCTTCCTGATCGCCGGCAACTGGAAAATGCACAAGACCGTGGAAGAGGCCCTCGACCTGGCCCAAGCCGTGGTGGAGGAGACGAACGGAACGATGAATGAAGTCGTCCTGTTTCCGTCCTTTACGGCCCTGGAGCCGGTGGCCGACGCCATCGACGGCCGCGCCGTCGGGTATGGCGCCCAGGATTTGTGCTGGGAAGACGCCGGCGCCTTCACGGGCGCCGTTTCGGGGGCCCAGATCGCGGATATCGGCTGCGAATACGTATTGGTCGGCCACAGCGAGCGGCGCACCATTTTCGGCGAAAGCGACGAAATCATCGCCAGGAAGATGGCCGCGGCGTACCGTAATAATCTGAAACCCCTGCTCTGCGTAGGGGAAACGCAGAAAGAACGGGACGGCGGGCAGACGGAGGCGAAGATCACGGGCCAGCTCCGGAGCGCCCTGGCAGGGGTCACGAAGGCACAGGCCGCCCTCCTGACCGTCGCCTATGAGCCCCTCTGGGCCATCGGCACGGGGAAAACCGCTACGGCGGCGGATGCCCAGGCCGTATGCAAGCTGATCCGCGATGAATTGGAAGACTTTTTCGGCGAAGACGTGACGCGCCATATCCGTGTCCTCTACGGCGGCAGTGTCAATGAAAAGAACGCCGCGTCCTTCAGGACGGACGGTATCGACGGCGTTCTCGTGGGCGGCGCGAGCCTGCGGGCCGGCACCTTTGCCCAGATTGTCCGGAGCTTTTGAGCAGCTCCCAAGGAGTAAGAATTCACTATGGCGAAAAAGCCTTTGATATTGATGATTCTCGACGGCTGGGGCCTGGCCCCGGCCGGGCCGGGAAACGCGGTGACGCTGGCGAAGACGCCGTATCTGGACAAGTGCTTTGCCCACTGTCCCCATACGGAACTGGCCGCGAGCGGCGAAGACGTGGGACTGCCGGCCGGACAGATCGGCAATTCCGAAGTAGGACACTTGAATATCGGCGCCGGCCGGATCGTTTACCAGGAACTGTCGCGCATTACCAGGGCTATTGAAGACGGCAGCTTTTTTGAGAACAAGGTCCTGCGGGAGGCCATGGAACGCCTTCGTGGCACCCGCGCGAGTCTGCACCTGATGGGGCTCTTGAGTGACGGCGGCGTCCACAGTCATATCAAGCATTTAGAGGCCCTCCTGGACATGGCCAAGGAAATCGGCGTGTCCAAGGTTTTTGTCCACGCGTTTCTCGACGGCCGCGACGTGCCGCCCCAGAGCGCGCTGGAGTACGTACGGCCCCTGGAGATGTTCCTGAAATGGAAGGGCATCGGCAAGATCGCTACCGTCAGCGGCCGCTATTACGCGATGGACAGGGATAAACGCTGGGGACGGCTCGAAAAGGTCTACGACTGCCTGGTCAAGGCCGAAGGGCCGGTCTATCCCTCGGCGGAGGAAGGCATCCTGGCCTCCTATGCGGCCGGGGTTACCGATGAATTCGTCGTTCCCTTCCGCGTGGCGAAGGTCGGGCAGCGCGGCGCGTCCGCTGGCCAGGCCCGCATCGAGGCGGCGTCCTGTATCCGCAAAGGGGACAGCGTGATTTTCTTCAATTTCCGCTCCGACCGGGCCCGGGAGCTGTGCCATGCCCTGAATGATGAGACATTCGACAGCTTTGAGCGCCCGGCCAACGTGCGGCCGATCTGTCTGACGGGACTCACGGAGTACGACGCGTCCCTGCCCATTCCGACGGCGTTTCCACCGGAACATTACCAGGATATCCTGACCGATGTCCTGTCGGCGGCGGGATTGCGCCAGCTGCGCATCGCCGAAACGGAAAAGTACGCCCATGTGACGTTCTTTTTCAATGGCGGCGTGGAAACACCGGCTGCCGGGGAAGATCGGATCCTCATTCCTTCGCCGAAAGTGGCGACGTATGACCTGCAGCCGGAAATGAGCGCCCCCCTTGTGACGGATGCCTTGCTGCAGGCCCTGGACAAGGAGCTGTATGACGTAGTGATCCTGAACTTCGCTAACCCCGATATGGTCGGCCATACGGGGGTTCTCCCGGCGGCGGTGCGGGCCATGGAAACCGTGGACGCCTGCGTGGGGAAAGTGGCGGATAAGGTCCTGTCCCTGGGCGGGAAGGTCTGCATCACGGCGGATCATGGGAACCTGGAAAAAATGGTGGAAGCCGATGGAACCCCCTGTACGGCCCACACGACCAACAAAGTGCCGTTCCTCCTGTTGGGGGCCGGCGACCAATACCAATTGCATCCCGGCCGGCTCGCGGACATTGCGCCGACCCTGCTGGAACTGCTGCACCTGCCGCAGCCTGCCGCGATGACGGGGAAGAGCCTCCTCGGGAAGAAGGCGGCCGACTGAAGGACCGGGACCGGTCCTGGTGGTCCCGCCTTGCCTTGCGGCGGGGACAGGATATGACAAATTTGTACGGAAAGGATGTTTTGCTATGGCAATGATTATGGATGTTCATGCGATGGAAATTCTCGATTCCCGTGGCAATCCGACGGTGGAGGTGACGGTCCTCCTGGAGGACGGCTCCGTCGGCCGGGCCGCAGTGCCTTCCGGCGCTTCGACAGGAATCCACGAGGCCGTGGAGCTGCGCGACGGCGATCAGCGCCGCTATGGTGGCAAGGGCGTCATCCACGCCGTGGAAAATGTCAATGACATCCTCGCGGAGGAATTGGTCGGCATGGACGCGGCAGACCAGATTGCCGTTGACGAAGCCATGATTGCCCTGGACGGCACGCCGAATAAGGGCAAACTGGGCGCCAACGCCATTCTGGGAGTTTCCATGGCCGTCGCCCGGGCCGCGGCCGCTTCGGCCGGACTGCCCCTGTACGCGTACCTGGGGGGAATCAATGCCTGCGAACTGCCGGTGCCCATGATGAATATCCTCAATGGCGGCCAGCACGCCGATAACAACGTGGATATCCAGGAATTCATGATCCTGCCTGTAGGCGCCCCGAATTTCAGCGAAGGCCTGCGCATGAATGTCGAAGTGTACCATAAGCTGAAAGAAATCCTGAAGGGCAAGGGCCTGGGAACGGGTCTGGGCGACGAAGGCGGCTTCGCCCCGAATTTGCAAAGCAACGCCGAGGCCCTGGATGTGATCCTGGAAGCCATCAAGGCGGCAGGCTACGAGGCCGGCAAGGACATCGTCCTGGCCATGGACGTGGCGGCCAGCGAATTTTACGGGGAAGACGGCAAGTATCATATGCTGGCCGAAGGCGCCCCGAAATCGTCGACGCAGATGGTCAACTACCTGGCCTCCCTTGTGGAAAAGTATCCCATCCTTTCCATTGAAGATGGCGTGGCCGAGGACGACTGGAAAGGCTGGGCGGCGCTGACGAAGAAGCTGGGCGGCAAAGTGCAGCTCGTCGGGGACGACCTCTTCGTGACGAATGTGGAACGTCTGGCCATGGGCATTGAAAAAGGCGTGGCCAACTCCATCCTGATCAAAGTCAACCAGATCGGCACGTTGACCGAGACGTTCCGGGCTGTCGAAATGGCGAAACGGGCCGGCTATACGGCCGTCATTTCGCATCGCAGCGGCGAAACGGAAGACACGACCATGGCAGACATCGCTGTGGCCCTCAACGCGGGACAAATCAAGTCGGGGGCGCCGGCCCGCACGGACCGTGTGGCCAAGTACAACCAGCTCCTGCGGATCGAGGAACAGCTGGGCTCCATGGCCCGGTACGGCGGCTGGAACGTCTTCTATAACTTAAGGAAACATTGACGGGATGAAGTATTTAACAATTTGAGAAAACAGGGAACCGTTTCGGACCGCCAGCCGGGCAGCCGGCTGGCGGTCTTCTTCGTGGTGCCGCGGTCGTGGATGTCCTGCCTGCGCCGCCCTTCCTGCCGGGCGGGAGATCGTCCCCTTGACGAACGACGTCCGGGTCTGCTAATATCTTTGTACGGTTTCTCATCCATATCGGCTGGAGAGCCGATGCTTGTCGTGTTTTGCCCCGCGTGCCCGCGAGGCGCAGGGCGGCGGGAAAATTCGTAAAAAGTTCACCTTCCGGTTGCCAGCGATAGGTAAGTATGATAAAATACTGTGGTACTGATTAGGCCCGCGGCATGCCGCGGGGAACCACATAAAAAGGAGGTAAGTGGATGCTGATAGCTGTTTTGAGCGTCGTGGACCTGATTGTCTGCGTGGCCCTGATTGCGGCGGTATTGGCGCAGTCCGGGAGGGGTGGCGGTTTGTCCGGTTCTTTCGGCGGCAGCGATACGGCCTTCTTTGGGAAGGGCAATGACATCGATACGGTCCTGTCGAAGGCGACTATCGTCCTGGGCGCTGTGTTTGGGATTGTGACACTGCTCCTGACCAAGCTCAGTATTTGAGGCGTTTTGAACGCCCGCCGGTTCCGCTCCGGCTTTTCCATCGTCTTAAGGGGTTGGCAGGCCCTTTAAAAAATTTTTAATGTCTCATCCGAAAAGAAAGGGGATTACATCTTGAGTAGCTTTATCATGTTTGCCATTGCTGCAGGCATCCTGGCCCTGTTGGTCGCAGCCTTCCTGAGCAGCGCCATCGCGAAAGCCGATGCCGGCAACTCCCTGATGCAGGAAATCTCCGGTCACATTCACGAAGGCGCCATGGCGTTCCTGAACCGTGAATACAAGGCCCTGGCAGGTTTCATCATCGTTGTCGCTGCTGTTATCGCGATTTTCCTGACGCCGATGACGGCTGTCTGCTTCATTGCAGGCGCTATCTTCTCTATCCTGGCCGGGTATTGCGGCATGAACGTTGCCACCCGCGCCAACGTGCGCACGACCCGCGCTGCCGAGGACGGCATGCCGCAGGCCCTGCAGATTGCCTTCTCCGGCGGCTCCGTTATGGGCCTGTCCGTAGTCGGCCTGGGCATCACCGGTGTCGCCTTGGCCTTTGCCCTCTTCGGGGAAAACGGAGCCAATATGGACATCGTCACGGGCTTCGGCCTGGGCGCCAGCTCCATCGCACTCTTCGCCCGTGTCGGCGGCGGTATCTACACGAAAGCCGCGGACGTCGGCGCGGACCTTGTCGGTAAAGTCGAAGCCGGCATCCCGGAAGACGACCCCCGCAACCCCGCTACGATCGCCGACAACGTCGGGGACAATGTCGGTGACGTCGCCGGCATGGGCGCTGACCTGTTCGAGTCCTATGTAGGCGCCATCATTTCCGCCCTGACGCTGGGTGCTGTTGCCGTCAAAGGCGGCGCCGGCGTGGCCTATCCGTTCCTGCTGGCCCTGAGCGGCATCGTCGCTTCCATCATCGGAATCCTCTACGTCCGTCACAGCAAATCCACGAACCCGCAGGGTGCCCTGAACACGGGCACGTACGTCGCCGGCGTCCTCACCATTGCCGCCGCGGCCTATCTGTCCAACTCCCTCTTCGGGAACCTGAACGCTTTCTGGGCCATCGCGGCTGGCCAGATTGTCGGCCTGCTGATCGGCAAATTCACTGAAGTCTACACGTCCGCCGACTACTCTTCCGTCAAGAAGATTGCGAACCAGGCGGAAACGGGCCATGCCACGGTAATCATCGCTGGCCTGGCTGTCGGTATGTATTCCACCTTCCTGCCGATTCTCTTCATCTGCGTTGCTGTCTTCGTCGCCTTCTTCGTTATGGGCGGCGTCGCCAATCCGGAGCTGGGTATCTACGGCATTGCCCTGTCTGCTGTCGGCATGCTGGCTACGACGGGCATCACCGTCGCCGTCGACGCCTATGGCCCCATTTCCGACAATGCCGGCGGCATCGCGGAAATGGCGGAACTGCCGGAATCGGTCCGTGAAATCACGGATACGCTGGACTCCGTCGGCAACACGACGGCTGCCATCGGCAAAGGGTTTGCCATCGGGTCCGCGGCCCTGACCGCGCTGGCCCTGTTCTCCGCGTATTCCCAGACGGTTGCCCTGAAGGCAATCGATCTGCTCGACCCGCTGGTCCTGATCGGTCTCTTCATCGGCGCCACCCTGCCGTTCGTCTTTGGCGCCATGACCATGAATGCCGTTGGCGAAGCTGCCAACGAAATGGTCGTTGAAGTCCGCCGCCAGTTCCGCGAAATCCCTGGCCTGCTGGAAGGCAAGGCCCGTGGCGACTATCGCCGCTGCGTCGACATTTCTACGGCCGCGGCCCTGCACAAGATGATTATGCCTGGCATCCTGGCCATCGCGTTCCCGCTGCTGGTCGGCATGCTCCTCGGCACGGCTGCCCTGGGCGGCATGATTGGCGGCGCCCTGGCTGCCGGCGTCCTCATGGCCATTATGATGTCCAACGCGGGCGGCGCCTGGGATAACGCCAAGAAATACATCGAATCCGGCGTGCATGGCGGCAAAGGTTCCGACAGCCACAAAGCGGCTGTAACGGGCGATACCGTCGGCGATCCCTTTAAGGATACGTCCGGCCCGTCCATGAACATCCTCATCAAGCTGATGACCATCGTTTCGCTGGTCTTCGCCCCTGTGCTGGCTGCCCATGGCGGCATCCTGCTGAACCTGTTCAAATAATCCTTCGGATACAAGGGAAGGGAGTCCTTCCCGGACAAACCGGCCGGAGATCCTTCGGGATCCCGGCCGGTTTTCCTTTGCCCCGTTTCTGTGTTATAATTATCCTGTATCGCTATGCAATGTTGTTTCTGGAGGCCGCTTATGAACGAATCCATCCGTCCCGGCGCCGGGGAGTTTTTCCTGCCCGGCAGCCGGCAGTACGGGGTCCTGCTGATTCACGGTTTCACCGGCGCACCGCCGGAACTGCGTCTTTTGGGGGACCGCCTCCACGACGACGGAGGCCTGACGGTCCTCGGCGTCCGCCTGACGGGACACGGGTCGACGGTGGAGAACCTGGAGCAGGCGACCTGCTCCGACTGGATTGCCGACGTGGAAGAGGGCTACCTCCGCCTGGCACGGTACTGCCGGTATGTTTTTGTGTGCGGCTTGTCCCTGGGGGCCCTTTTGGCTGTTCGTCTTGCCGCCGGGCACCCTGTGGAACGCCTGGCCCTCCTGTCCATGCCCGTTTTTCTCTACGATCGGCGCAGCTGCCTGGCCTGGCTTCTGGTCCACTTCATCAAACGGCTGCGGAAACGCAACTGGTTCTATGACGTGCCGCCGGAATACCTGCAGGGTTACGACGAAATGCCGACGCGGCCCATTCCGGGCCTGCTGCGCCTCCTGAAGCGCTGCCGAAAGGACTATCTGCCCCGTGTTACGGCACCGACCCTGATTGTCCAGTCGCGGAGCGAGCATACGGTCCGCCCGGACAGCGCCAGTTATATTTATGATCACTTGACGGGAGTCCCCGCGGGGGCCCGGGAGATTTTGTGGCTCGACCAATCGGGGCACATTGTCACCCTCGGCCAGGAACGGGAACGGGTATTTGCCAAATGCCTGTCCTTTTTCCGCGCCGTCCCGACAGACTCCCTGTTTTGCCAGAAGTAAAGGAAATCCTATGCTGCCAATTCATTCGCACCACTGCCAAGCCGTTCCGCCGGAGCGGCTGGAACTCAATGCCGCGGAGAAACGCCTCCTGGCGGCCGAAGAAGCGGCCCGGGGCTGCCGTCTGCAGGAAATGCGGAAACTACCCCTTTACGATATGTGCTTCGCCTGCGGCGAAGCCAATCCCATCGGGCTGCACCTGCATTTTTTCCTGCTGCCCGGCGAGGACGGGTGCCTGGCCTTTTTCACGCCCCGTCCGGAACACCAAAGCTACAACGGCCGCATGCACGGCGGCCTGATTACGGTCCTCCTGGACGAAATCATGGGGAACTACCTCTTTATGAAAGAGGGAACGCCGGCCTACACGGCGCGCATTGACCTGCGGTTCCGCGAACCTGTCCGTATTGGCGCGACCATCCGATGTGTCGGCCGCGAAACGAAACGGAAAGGCAGACTGGTCGTCATGGAAGGGCAGATCGTGACCGAAGACGGAACCATCGCGGCCGAAGCGGTCAGCCACATGATGATGGAGAAAGAACAACCGAAATGACAACGAAAGAAAAACTGCAAGAAAAAATCCTGGAATTTATGCGGGACGCCGCCTACGCGCCCATGACCGCCGAAGAGATGATTTTCGCCCTTCCCGTGAAGGACGAGCCTGTGGCGGATTTTTGGGACGCTTTGCTGGAGCTGCAGGAAGGCGGCTGCGTCGTCAAGACCCGTTTTGACACGTACGGCCTTCCGGAGCGCATGGGCCTTGTGGCCGGCCGCTTCCAACTGAGCAGCAAAGGCTTCGGCTTCGTCATTCCCGATAACAAGGGGGACCGGCCCGACGTCTTTATTCCGCCGCGCAAAATCCATGGCGCCATGAACAACGACCGCGTCATGGCCCGCATCGATACGGCCGTCCAGGGGCGCAAGCCGGAAGGGGAGATTATCCGCATTGTCCGCCACGCCAACGACCGTATCGTAGGCGTCTTCCGGAAAGCCCGGGAATACGGGTTCGTGACGCCGGACGACAAGCGTATCGGGACGGACATCTACGTGGCGGAACGGAACTTTAACGGCGCCCGGAATAACCAGAAGGTCGTCGTCCAAATCACGGAATGGCCGACAGACCGGCGCAACGCCGAAGGGACCATTACGGAAGTCCTGGGCAATTTGGGTGACCCGGGCCTGGAAATCCTGTCCATCCTCAAACAGCACGAACTGCCCCTGGATTTTCCGGAGAATGTGAAACGCGCTGCCCGGCGCGTGTCGGACATCTCCGAGGCGGACCTGAAAGGACGCCGGGACTGGCGGGACCGGACCGTCGTGACCGTGGACAGCGAAGACGCCCGCGACCTGGACGACGCGGTCTACGTGGAACAGAAGGAAAACGGCTGCTATGGGCTGGGCGTGTTCATCGCCGATGTGAGCCACTACGTCAAGGAGGGGACCCTGCTGGACCAGGAGGCTGCCAAACGGGGCACCAGCGTCTATCTGGTGGACCGGGTCCTGCCGATGCTGCCCCAGCGCCTGTCCAACGGCATGTGCAGCCTCAACGAAGGGGAAGACCGCCTCGTCCTGGGGTGTGAGATGGAAATCGACCCGAAGGACGGGACCATCCTCCGGTACCGCATTTCGCCCGGTGTCATCCGGTCCCATCACCGCCTGAGCTACAACATCGTGCGCGAAATCCTGGAAGAGGGGGACGCGGAGCGGATGCGGCAGTACGAGGATATCGTTCCCATGCTGCGCCACATGGAACGGCTCTGCCGGATCCTGCAGGCGAAGCGGGCCCGCCGCGGCGCCATCGAGTTCGACCTGCCGGAACAGAAGGTCCTGCTTGACGAAGCGGGACACCCTGTGGAAATCAGGCAGCGCGTCCATGGCTTGGCGGAATCCGTTATCGAAGAATTCATGCTGGCGGCCAATGAAACGGTGGCTCGCCATTTGGCGACGCAAAAGTGGCCTTGTGTCTATCGGGTCCACGAAATGCCCGCCGAGGACAAAATGGAAGGCCTGGCCCATCTGCTCGCGTCCTTCGGGGTGCGGCTGGCCCTGCCCCAGGACGGCAAGTTCCGGCCTAAATCGGTGCAGCAGGCCCTGGCCCGGCTGAAGGGCACGCCGGAAGAACGGCTGGTCAATACGGTGGCCCTCCGCTGCATGCGGCAGGCTGTCTACCAGACGGACAATGTGGGGCACTTCGGCCTGGCGGCCGACTATTACTGCCACTTTACGTCTCCCATCCGCCGCTATCCCGACCTGCTGGTCCACCGCCTGCTGCACCAGTGGCTGAGGGATCCGGCCATGACAGCGGACCTGCGGACGGCCAAGACCCAGAGCCTGGAAAAACTGGCCGAACATTCGTCCCTCAAGGAACGGGAAGCCATCGACGCGGAACGTGAAACGGTCGACTTGAAGAAAGCGGAGTACATGCTCGGCTATGTGGGAGAAGAATTTGACGGCGTCATTTCCGGGGTGACCTCGTTCGGGATGTTCGTGGAACTGGCCAACGGCGTCGAAGGCCTGGTCCATATTTCGAGCCTGACGGACGACTACTACGAATACGACGAGCAGGGCTTCCGCCTTGTCGGGAATCATACGGGTAAGATTTACCGCCTGGGCGATCCGCTCCGGATCGAAGTGCTGCGCGTCAACATGGAAGATCGGAGCATCGACTTTATCCGGGCCGGCGAAAATGAAGCCATCCGGGAATACATCCGCGGCCAGCTGGAACGGCGCGGCGGCAAGACGCCCAAGGCGGATGGCAGCCACGCGCGGCTGCAGGCGGAGATCCGCCGTGACGCCCGGGAAGCGGCAGGCGCCGGATCCCAGGAACGAAGCCGCAAGACAGGCCGCCATGGCAGCCACAAAGGAGAAGGCGGCCGCAAGAAACCCTATGGGAAGCGGGGCAAGGGGGGCGTCGGCGGCAATAAGTACGCCGCGGACCCGGTCAAGAAAAAGAAAAAGCGCCGCAGACGCTGAAGGAACAGACAATGAGTGAAGTGAAAAGTCCAATTAAGGTCATTACGGAAAACAGAAAGGCACGCCATGATTATGCCGTCGTCGAGACGATGGAGGCGGGCATCGAGCTGCAGGGGACGGAGGTCAAGTCCCTGCGGGCGGGCAAGGTGAATCTGAAGGACAGTTACGTGCAGATTTCCCGCCAGGGCGAACTCCTCGTCCTGGGCATGCACATCAGTCCCTACGATTTCGGAAACGTCTACAACCACGATCCGCTGCGGACGCGCCGCCTCCTGATGCATCGGCGGGAAATCGACCGCCTCCTGGGCAAGGTCAAGGAGCGCGGGTACGCGCTGGTGCCCCTGAAGCTGTATTTCAAGCACGGGAGGGTAAAGATGGAACTGGCCCTGGCGACGGGCAAAAAGAACTACGACAAGCGCCGGGATATGGCGGAACGCGACGCAAAGCGGGAGCTGCAGCGCGTCGTTAAGGAGCGCAACCGGTACTGAGGCGGGAGGAACACGAGGATTCGGAAGGGCAGGGAACAGGGTGAGAGGGACCAGGGGAACACGCGGCGGCTGGAAAACGAAACCACTGCGCCGCACCGTCGGAGGGACGGAGTATCTGCTGCAGTACAAAACAGTCCGCCGGCTGAATCTCCGTGTTGCCGCGGAGAACGGCGAGGTGTTTGTTTCTGCGCCCGCGGGGGTCAGCCCGCGGGACGTCGATGCTTTTGTCCAGCAGAATGAACGCTGGATTGAAAAGCAGCGGCTGCGCCTGGCCCGCCTGCCGAAACAGCCGGAGCACCGCTACGAAACGGGGGAGACCCTGTATCTCTGGGGCAAGCCCCTGGAGCTGCAGGTGTGGACGAATCGCGACGTCGTGCGGGAAATCCTGGGAGACAGGGCCGCCGCGGCCTGGGCGCAGGGAAAGGCGACGGCCTCCTGCGCCGGCGGGAAACTCCTTCTGGCCTGCCCGCCGTCTTTGGACCGGGACGCTCGGGAGAAGACGCTGGAAGAGTGGTTCCGTCGGCAGCTGGAAGCCTTCCTGCCCTACGTGTTTCAAGCCTCGTCCACCCTTGTCGGCAAGAGTGCCTCGAGCTGGTACGTCCGCAAGATGTCGACGCGCTGGGGAACCTGCAACGTCCTTACAGGTCGCATATGCATCAACCTTGCCCTCGTCCACCTGCCGCCGGTCTACCTGAACTACATCGTCCTTCACGAATTGACCCACCTGTGGTACGCGGATCACGGGCCCCGGTTCCAGCGGAAAATGGATGAGGTTTTCCCTGCCTGGCGGGAACGGCGCCGGGAAATGAAGCGGCTCGTTTCCCTCCTGTGACGGCGGCGGGAGGGGGAGTCAGGGCGCCGGGTACGGGCCCTGTTCCTGCGACGCACGCCGTTCCCACGTAAACGGGAAGCGGAAGACAGAAAGAAGCCCCGGACCTGACGGTCCGGGGCTTCTGCATTCTTACGGAATTATAAGTCTTATGCTTCGGAGAAATCGTCCTTCGGGGCAGCGCACAGGGGGCAGACCCAGTCTTCCGGCAGGTCTTCGAAGGCCGTGCCCGGGGCAATGCCGTTGGAGGGATCTCCCTCGGCCGGATCATATACATAACCACAAACGTTGCAAACATATTTCTTCATCGCGGAATCTCCTTTCTCTTCACTCCAGAGGTTGAATGTTTACTGCGGCACAATTATATCATAGAAGCAGGCAGGGTGGTATAGGGGAATGGGAAACTTTTTAAAAAAGTCTCCCATCGTTTGCGTATCTTGCGGTCAGGTTGTATAATGAGTACCAAGTATAGTGTTTTCCTGAAAAGAATGAGTGAGGAGGTACCTATGAAGAAGATAGTCCTGTTGTTAGCACTGTTGGTCTCCTTCTGCGCCGCTGCCTTCGCGTCGGATGCGGGAAACGCAAAAATAGGCCGGGATTATGAGACCTTCTTTGGCGGCCCGAACGCGACGGTGGAATTTACGGACCGTATGGCCATGGCGGCCGTGGCCCATTTGAAAATCTATGATACGCCGGACCGGGCAGTCGTCCTTCCTAAGGGGCTGAAAAACTATAAGGTCATCCGGGCCGGGAAACAGGAGGCCTACCTGATTATCCCGCATTTCGCCAAGACGCGCATGACCGTGCGCAACGCGGCGACGGGGAAACAGGCCGGCGCCCTGCGGGGACTCCTGGAAGGCAAGACCTTGGTCCTGTTCTGCGATAAGGATCAGGCCGTGCTGGATCTGTTGGTCCGCAACGGCAGCGGCAGCATCCAGCTGGTTTCGTGGAAGGCCGCGGCCGGGCCGGACCTGGCGGAAGGGCAGCCCGGCGGGATTGTGACAGAACCGAGCCAGAACGGGCTGCTGCTGGATATGACGGGTTCCTTCCCGCATGACGACGGAAATTTTGTCCACGTGGACTGACGGAAGGGGAAACGCCGCGCACAGATTATCCCGGACAGGGAAGAAGGAGCATGCATTGCGATGAATACGACGATGACGGAAGAAAATCTGACCATGTTGACAGACTTTTACGAGCTGACCATGGGCAATGGCTATTGGTTGAAGGGGCTGTCGACGAAGCAGACCTATTTCGACATCTTTTTCCGGTCTGTCCCCGACGGGGGCGGATACGCCATTGCCGGCGGACTGTCGGACATCATCCGCTACGTGGAGGCCCTGCATTTTTCCGACGCGGACATTGCCTATCTGCGGGGCAAGAGGATTTTTGACGAAGGGTTTCTGACGTATCTGCGCAATTTTCGCTTTACTGGCGATATTTACGCGGTTCCTGAAGGGACGCCGGTGTTCCCCTACGAACCGATCGTGACGGTCAAGGCGCCGGCCGTGCAGGCACAGCTCATGGAGACCTTCCTGCTGCTGTGTGTCAACCACCAGTCGAGCATCGCTACCAAGGCGAACCGCATCGTCCGCGCCGCCAAGGGCCGTCCCGTCATGGAATTTGGTTCCCGCCGCGCCCAGGGCATCTCCGCCGCGGTCATCGGCGCCCGGGCGGCCTATATCGGGGGCTGCGTCGCCACGGCGTGTACCTTGACGGACGAACGGTACGGAGTCCCGGCGGCAGGAACCATGGCCCACTCCTGGGTCCAGATGTTTGAGAGCGAATACGATGCCTTCAAGGCGTATACGGAGACTTATCCCAATAACGCCATCCTGCTCGTGGATACATACAATACCCTCCGGAGCGGCATTCCCAATGCCATCCGCGTCTTTCAGGAATACCTGGCGTCTGGCAGGACCATGGCCAACTTCGGCATCCGCATGGACTCGGGCGATTTGGCCTACCTGACGAAAAAAGCGCGCCGCATGCTCGACGAGGCCGGCCTCCAGGGGGCGAAAATCGTCGTGTCCAACGCCCTGGACGAATACTTGATCAATGACCTGCTCCAGCAGGGGGCCGTCATCGATTCTTTCGGCGTCGGGGAACGGCTGATCACGTCGAGCTCGAGCCCTGTCTTCGGCGCCGTGTACAAGCTGGCTGCCGTGGAAGGGGAAGACGGCAAAATCATCCCGAAAATCAAGATTTCCGAAAATACGGCGAAAATTACCAATCCCGGCTTCAAGAAAGTCTACCGGTTCTATGACAAAAAGACAGGCAAGGCCCTGGCCGACGAAATCTGTCTTCACGATGAAGTCGTGACGGAAGCGTTGCCCCATACGATTTTCGACCCGAAAGCCACGTGGAAACAGCGCACGTTGACGAATTTCACCGTGCGGGAACTTTTGGTCCCCATCTTCCGGCAGGGGCATCTCGTTTACAACCAGCCCACCCTGGAGGAAATCCAGCGCTACTGCAAGGCGCAGACGGACACGCTGTGGGACGAAGTGAAACGTTACGAGAATCCTCATCTCTACAATGTGGACTTGTCCTCCAAACTGTGGAAACTGAAACACGACATGCTCGACGAAGAAGGAAAGAAACTCTGACCGGCAGAGGGAAACGTCGGTATCAAAAAACCGCAGGTGCGAGCCTGCGGTTTTTGTGTTTTTGTGGAATGTCGCGGCGGTCCCGCTTTCCGCGGTGCCCGGTCACGACCGTCAGGCCACGTTGTCCCCGTTTCCGTGGTAGTGGATAAGAACCCCCTGGTACCGTCGTTCACCGTGCAGGTACCGGTGCAGCAGATTGTTGTAATGGTCAATCTTGTCCCAGTCCCAGTCTTCCAGATGATCCAGGATATACCAGCCCCGGAATTTCCGGTCTTCCTTGCTGTCCATCGGCTCCAGATAAGCCAGGCGATCCATGACCAGCGCCTCTTCGTCCTCGTGCGGATACTGCTTCTGTGCTGCCATTGCGGGTACCTCCTTTCCCTGTCTCCTTCTCCTTCTACTGTAGCACGGGGAACATATTCTGTAAAATACGGAATTTACATATAGCCTATAAATTATTAGCATGTTCCGGCAATTCAGAAAAGGAGGGAACCCCTGTCAGGGACGGGGCCGGAAGTAGGGGAGGACCGTTTCAAAACAGGCGCGGTAGCCAGGCAGGAGGGAATCCTTCCAGAGGTATTCCTCCCGCGTGTGGGCCCCACCGCCCGTGTAGAAGCCGAAGCAGACGGCGGGAATCCCCCGGGCCAGGGCGACGTTGCAGTCTGTGGAGCCGGCGCCGGCGCAGACCTCCAAATCGGGACGGCAGCGCCGGAGGGCGGCAGCGGCCCGGTGCACCATGTCTTGCCGCCGGGCTTCGGCCTGCAGGCCCAGATGCTCGCACGGCCGGTAGCCTGCCTCTTCCACCAGGACCTGGACCCCGGGACGCCGGCGGGCCTGAAAAATCGCGAGAAAGGCCTTGTCGAGCCGCTGGAGCATATCGCGGCGGTCTGCCCGGTATTCACATACCATAGACGCTTCCGGGGCAATGGCATTGACCGACAGGCCCCCTTCGATGGTCCCGACGTTGTACGTGGCGATGCCTTCTGCCGGGACGGGAAGGGCGTAGATGTTTCCTATCATGGCCGCCAGTTCCGCGATGGCACTGGGCCGCCCGAATCCGCTGAGGGAGTGGCCGCCGCGGGTGCGGACCGTGACGCGGTACCGCCGGGACCCCACGGCCCGGTCCGTAATGCCTGTCATCTGGCCGTCGAAACTGTAAAATTCCGCCATGCGGCTGCCGTAGATCCCGTCGAGATAACGCACACCCTTCAGGTTCCCCAGCCCTTCTTCCCCTGTATTGACGACGAAGAGGATTCCAGGGCCGGCGGGCTGGAGCCCGCGAGACAGGACGTATTTGAGGTACAGGAGCAGCGCGACCAGGTTGGCCGTATTGTCTCCGACGCCGGGACAGAAGAGACGCGTGTCATCCTCGCGCAGGGGCAGGCTCTGCGTGTCGGGAAAGACGATATCCGCGTGGGCCGCGAAGACGACCAGGGGATTGTCGCCCTGGTCCCCGACGGGATAGACCAAATTGCCGGCCTGGTCGACGAAGGCCGACCGGGCGCCCCAGCTTTCCAACAGGGTCTGGCAGAAGCGAACTCGTTTTTCCTCCTGGCAGGATGGGGCAGGAATCCGCGCCAGGACCCGGAGCAGGTCCAGGGCGAAGGGGGCGTTGGACTGGATAAAAGCGGCGGCATCGGGTGTCAGCATCTTAGCATCAGGGTCTCCTTTCTAAAAAAATCCCGCACCGGTCTTGGTCCGACACGGATACGGGAGGGAAAAACTGCCCGCCGCGCGGGCAGCTGTCTTTGAAATTGGTGGAGGTGAAGGGAGTCGAACCCTTGTCCGAACATATTGCCATAGGAATTTCTCCGAGCGCAGACAGCATACGATGTCTCACGGCCGCCGCGCCTGCCGACCGGCCCGGCCGCCGCCAGTCCGTAGATTTAACCGGGACTTACGAACCTCGGTACCCGGCGATCCCGCTAAATGTCGCCCTGTCCGCTCCTGCGGGAGCCGGAGTGGAAGGACGGGTTACCTAAAATTAGGCAGCCAGTGCAAAATTGTTATCTGCGTTTAAATTTAAACGTTCCACCGATTAACGTGCAGATGGAACCACGGCTCGCTTATCCTACGACACCTATACCCGTCGAAGCCTTTACACCCCCGGATTAGGACGCCGTTCCGGCGTTACAAGTAATCATAACACGAAACGGCGGTTTCTGCAATACTGCGGAATTCCTTGACGGGGACGCGCAAATATAGTTTAATGTAAAATGGATGCTAGTGGTAGAACCTATCAATTAGAATATTTATACAAAAGGAAGGAGTTGCCATGAAACTTTTGCTGTGTACGGTGTTTTTATGCCTTGCCTGCTTCTTTTCGGCGGCAGCGCAGACGACGCCGGCAGCGGCCCCGACGGCCCCTGCCGCGCCGGCAGGGGAGAGCTCTCTCTGGGAAATCAGCATGATGCCGAACCCTTCGACAGAAGAACGGGAGCAGGCCCGCTGGTCTGTCTTGCTGGAAAATGAAATCGGGATTTACGCCTACGATATGTCCTCCCTAGAGCTGCGGAAAGAAAGCGAAACGACGCCGCCGGTGGAAGCGGCGGTATTGACGAAGACCCTTTTCACCAATAAGGCCCTGCTGAAAAAAATCAATGCGCAATACGCCGGACAACTGCGGAAAAAGGAGAAAGTCCAATACTGCGCAATCCGCATGATTTTCCACTTGAAAGACCGTACGTATGCCGTGCCGGAAATGGAGATATTCAGCGACAAGGGCCGGCAAATCGCCCGCCAGACGAAGCCATTGGCCTTTGTACCGGTACCGGCCGATACGTTTGCCGAAGCAATGCTTGAACTGTGCCAGCAGGCGGCAGGCGTAGCGCCTGCCGCGCCGGGAGCATGACCGGCCTGTTGGGGAAGCGGAGGAAACTGCCTCTGGCGCTGGCGGTAATCCTGCCAGTCTTCCTGGCCTGGGTTTGTGCGGCCTCCACGGCCTGGGCCGCCGTCGTTCTCGACGCGAGCTATCCTTACAGCCTGGGCGGGAAGGAAGGCGGCCCTGTCTATGGTGGAAGCACGCTTCCCTTGTATCTTCATTTGCAAAGTTACGACGTGCCCCGCCGGCAGCCTGTCTCCGTGACCGTGACACTGCCGGCGGGGTTCCGCGCCTTGCCGGGCACAGGCTGGCAGCCGGGACCCGGCGGGCGGCAGGTCACGACCCACTGGGTCCTGCCGGCGCATTTCGGCCAGAACTTCGATTTGCTGTACCTGGAAGCGCCCCGCGGGGAAACGGACGGAATTCGTACGATACAGGTCGACGTCGATGGCGGGACATGGCGGGAACACAAGACCCTGTCCGTGCCGTATCGGCACGACGGAGGCGGCGCCGCGGCGGAAAGGGGGAGCGCGCCGGCGCAAGGGCGGTCAGGCCGGAACTTTTCCTGGTATATCCAGTCCGTCACATTGCCCGTGGACAGCACTGGAGCCCGGGACGACCGGAAAGCGGAGCGGGTCCTGTATCTGCGGGACATGGCCTTTGAAGGTCTGCGAAACCGCGTCCTGGGAGACGGCGCGACGAGTTGGTCCGCCGTGTATAACCATCCGGCGGCCTACGTATCCCTGCAGCTGCGCAACCCCCAGCGGGACGTGCGGCTCCTGCGCTTCAAGGCGGAACTGGTGGATCGCCGCACAGGCCGGGTCGTGCCGGGTCTGACGACGGCCGCCAAGATCAACGAAAACGAGGAATACGGCTGGAACGCGCCGGCAGACGAGAAAAACGCGACGACGGCCATGATCTCCCTGAACGGCAGTAAGGACCAGACCGTTGTCCTGCCGCTCTATGTGGACTATTTCCACGTGCTGGAAGGGGACTACGTCTTCCGCGTCACCGTGTGGGGAAATGGCCAGGAAAAGGCGACCGAGGTGCCCCTGCGGATTGAGCAGAAGAATAGTCTAGGCCTGCTGGCCGTCGGCATTGCCTGCGGCTGTTTCCTGTTTGTCCTCGGTTTTCTGCCGAAACTGAAACAATGCATTTTCCACGTCGGCGCCCGGGGCGCCATTACCATCGCCCTCTTTGCCGCCGTGGCCTTCGGGGGCATCACCGTACCGACTACCGTGGCCGGTGAACTGCTCCACGCCATGCTGGGGCCTTTCGCGGGCTTCGTGACAGGCCTTTTGAGCGGCGTCTTCCAGTACCTGCTGCTGGTGTCCCTGGTCCTCCTGTACCGCCGTCCCGGCGTGCCGGGTCTTCTGTACCTGATGAAATTCTTCCTGGGGGGACTGCTTTTTGGCAATTTCACTCCTCTGGGGCTTTTGAGCTGCTGCGTGACGATTACTGTCCTGGAAGGCGTTTTTTGGCTAACGGGCTTTTACGGGAAGCGGGAAATCGGGCGGCCCTATATGGCCCTCGTGGCTACCGCCCTCGGACTGGCTGACGCCCTCCTCACGTTTCTCAACATGGAACAGATCATGTTCTTTTACCGTCTTTATTACGCTGACTGGTACCTGGCACTCTACATGCTGGTCAATGGTTTCCTGTACAGCAGCGTCGGCGCCTGGCTCGGATATGGGACGGGCCGAAAACTGCGGCAGATTACGGGAGAATGAGAATGGATGAACTCTTGCGTATTTCCCACCTGCGATACCGCTATGGCACGCGGGAGGAGCCGACCCTGCGGGATGTATCCTTTACCCTGGGCGCCGGGGAGATGGTCCTGCTGGCCGGGAAAAGCGGGTCTGGAAAATCCACGCTGCTCCAGGCGGTCAGCGGCATCCTTCGCACGAATGGGCGGGGCCTCCTGGAAGGGGAAATCCGCCTGGATGGGCAGGACGTTGTCGGCTGGGCCCCGGAACAGATCGGGCTTCTCGTCGGAACGGTCTACCAGACGCCGGATGACCAGCTTTTCGCCATGACCGCCTACGATGAGGTGGCCTTCGCGTTGGAAAACCGGGGACTGCCGGAAGAAATCATCTCCCGGCGGGTAGAAGAAACCCTGGTCCGCGTCGGTCTCGGGGGTCTGGGGGCGCGCGGTATCCACACCTTGTCTGGCGGGCAGCGGCAGCGCCTTGCCCTGGCGTCGGTCTTGGTGACGGATCCGAAGCTGCTTCTGCTCGACGAGCCTGTGAGCCAGATGAATCCCCAGGGGGCCCGGGATTTTCTCCAGCTGCTGCGGCAGCTGAACCGGGAACGGGGACTGACAATCCTTTTGATTGAGCACCGCGTCCACGAATTGGCCGGCTATTTCCGGCGGATTCTCCTTTTGCGCGAAGGGAGCGTCTGTTATGACGGATCCCTGCAGGGGCTCTGGAAACGGCCGGACCTTTCGTCCCGCGCGGGACTGCGGATTCCGGCGTGCGTCCGGCTCTGCCGGGCCCTCGGTCTGCCGCGCTGCACGGAGGGAGACGCCGAAACGGCTGCCTTGATCCGGCAGTATTGCCGGATTGACCCGGCGATGCCGGCACCGGAGCCGAGGCAGGGAACGGGCCCCGTGCGGGTCGAGGCGCGGGGCCTGTGTTACCGTTGCGACGGCGCCGAGACGGACACACTGCGCCAAGTCGGGTTTCAGCTGCGGGGAGGCGAAATCACGGCGCTCATGGGCTGCAATGGCGCCGGGAAAAGTACACTCCTGAACCTGCTCGGTGGGGTGACGATGCCGGAACGAGGAAGCCTGACTCTCGACGGCGCGCCCTGGCAGGACCGGCTGGAAGCGGTCGGCTATATGCGGCAGGAAGCGGACCTGATGCTCCTGACGGACACGGTGCGGGACGAATTCTTCTGGAACAACCGTATCTTGCGGGAAGAAACGTTCCGGAAGATGACGGAACAGATGGAACTGGCGCCGTACCGCGACGATTTTCCCCTGGCCCTGAGCAAGGGACAGCGCCTGCGCGTTGTTCTGGGCGCCATCCTCGCGCGGAAGCCTGAAGTGCTCCTGTTGGACGAACCGACGACGGGACAGGACTTGGAGAGTCTGGCTGCTATCCGCTCCCTGCTGCGCGCGTATGCCCGCGGCGGCGGCTGTGTCTTTTTCTGTACCCACGACGTGGAACTGGCCTCGGCCCTTGCCGACCGGGTCCTGCTCCTGTCCGGGGGACAAACTCTGGCAGATGGGGAAGCGCACCGCGTTCTGACCGACGCTGGCCTGCTTCGGGAAGCCGGCCTGGCGGCGCCGCCCTTGGCGGATCTGTGCCGTCGCCTGCGGATTCCCCCATGCCTGACAATCAAGGAGGTGCTGAATTATGTCCATGCGGCAGTTGTGGGAAGGGAATGATTCGGCCCCCTGGATCCGGCACGTGACGGGGGAAACGAAGCTGCTCGTACTGTTGTCTTATTCGGTGTGGACCCTTGCCATCGACAATCCGGAAACCTTGTTTTACCTGTTTGCGGGGACCCTGGGATTGCATCTGGTGGCTCGCACGTCCCGGTCCAAGTGGTATGTCCTGGCCATCCTGCTGCTGTTGGGTCTGTGGGGTTCCATGTTCAGCCAGGCCTTGTTTTATACCCAGACCCCACGGACGCCGGTCCTGGTCCTGATTCGGCCGGACATGCCTGTCCTGGGGCGCCTGACGGAGGGCCTTTTCGTCTACCGGGAAGGAATCCTGTACGGAGCCGTCCAGGGCCTGCGATCGGCAGGGATGCTGTCCCTGGGACTCCTTGTCTGTTGGACTTCGGACCCGCGGCAGCTGCTGCAGGCCCTGCTCCGCTGGCGCCTGCCGGCTCAGATCGCCTTTATGCTCGTGACAGCCATCCGCTTCCTGCCCGTTCTGGCGGCGGAAGCCGGGGAAGTCCTGCTGGTCCTGCAGCTGCGCAGCGGAAGCCGTCGGGGCCGCCGGGCTGTCCTGCGCCATCTTCCATACGTAATCCAGCCGCTTCTGACCAGGTGTTTGCGCCGGGCTCAGACCCTGGCCCTTTCGGTGACGAGCCGTGGCTTTTTCCTGGCGCGGGGTCAGCGGAAACAGGCGCCCCGTCCCTGGCCGGAGCGGGCCTTGTGCCTGGCTTGCCTGGTCGTGACCGGGGGTGTCGTCGTCAGCAAAATCCTCTACGTCCTGTCTGAGCAGGGATTCTATTGGGGCGCGTTCCGGCAGATTTATGATGGAGCGAAATTATATTTATGAAACAGTGCAAGATGTATGTCGTATTTTTGTTGTTTGCCCTCTCCCTGGCGGCCCTCTGGTGGATCGCGTCGGGCGGAACGCCCTGGCAGGGGCGGGACGGGGCCCGCGACGCCTCCGGCGGCCGGCTGGTTTCCTTGGGCGATATCCCTGTCAGCAACTATGACCGTATGGGATTCACGAAAGCCATCGTCCGCTACATCCCGAAGGAAAAGGGCTGGCTCGTGGGGACGGAACGGGGAGAGCTCTTTCTGTTTTCTGACCAGGGGGAACAACGGTGGAAACGTTCCCTGGGCATCGGCAAGCTGGTTTCCGCCGCCCTCTCTCCCGCGGGGGACACGGCCTATGTGGGGGAGCAGAGCCCGACGGGAACCTTGTACGCCGTCGATGTCCATACAGGGGATATCCGCTGGCAGTATGCCGCGTCGGATTTCGTGGGCAGCGACCCTTCCCAGCGTTCCTATCCCTCCGTGGTCCACATCGCCGTCGACGGGAAGGGGACGGTCTACGCGAACTGCTACCGTTTCCTGATGCAAAAAGACGGCGGCAGGGCCTACGCCGGGCGGATGATTGCCGTCCGCCGGGACGGGTCCCTGGCGTGGCAGTATCCCCGGGCGGAGGTGATCGACAGCTGGATCAACTGGTGTGACGTGAACGATGCCAACGGCCGCGTCGTCCTGTCCACCTCGGCCTACGATTTCCGCGAGGAGATGCGCTATAAGGATACCCTGTATTTCCTGCGCAGAGACGATGGGCAGGAACTGCGTTCTGTCGCCGTGGCGCCTGTGGAACCCTTTGAAAACACGGTCCTGCGCGGCAGCCCGAATTTTAGCGCCGACGGGCGGTATCTGGCGGCTTCCTGCTCCGACGGGCGGGGCTTTTTGTTCGACGGCCGCGGCAATATCCTGTGGGAACGGACCCTGTCTGCGCCGACCCGCGTGGCCGGCGCCTGGATCAACGCGTCCGGCCGGGATGGATTCGCCCTTGCCGAGGGCGTCGTCTTTACGACGATCAATACCTTCAACCGCGAAAACTGGCAGTTGCCGACGCCGGTCGAGCATCCCAGCAACAACAGCCTCTTCCTGTTCCATTATGACGGTTCCTTCGGCTACCAGTACCGGGCCCGGGGTACCATGGAAGAACTAGCCTTCGGCGAGGGAATCGTGGCCTGCGCCATAGGCCGCAACGTGCGGACCCATGATTATTCCTGCCACGGTGCCCTGGTGCTGCGTCTGCGGGATGGCCGGAAGCTGGACTTTTACCACACGGAAGGGCCGCTCCAGGCCATTGCCGTTTCGCCGGACGGCCGGCATCTGGCTGGGGTGGAAGCTCCCGTCCTAACGCCCGAAGGCAGGACCATTGGCGCCTACCGGCTGCACATCTGGCGGCGGGAGCCTGCCGGCCCGGGTGCTCCGGTTTGACAGTCCTGCCAACATGATGTATTGTGTAATGGTGGCGCCAAGGCGGACACCTCCGCAGCGCGCCGCGAGGAAGCAGGCCGGACAGGGCCTGCGTGGAAAGGATGAGGAACATGGCGGAATGCGATCATGACTGTGCCCAATGCCAGTCGGCAGAAGGCTGTGGAGAGCGGGAGAATCCGGCTTCCTTTAAGAAACCATGCCACCCGGAAAGCCATATCGGCAAAGTCATTGGGGTGGTAAGCGGCAAAGGCGGCGTGGGAAAATCCCTGGTGACGTCGATCCTGGCGGTGCGGATGCGCCGGGCGGGAAAGAAGGTCGCCATCCTGGACGCCGATATTACGGGACCGTCCATCCCGAAGACATTTCACGTGACGGGGCCCGTGCGGTCCGACGGAAACAGTTTTTACCCCGTGGAGACAAAGACGGGCATCAAGATCATGTCCCTGAACCTGCTCCTGCCTCATGAAACGGACCCCGTCGTCTGGCGCGGCCCTGTCATTGCCGGGGCACTGCAGCAGTTCTGGACGGATGTTATTTACGGTGACGTGGACTACCTGTTCGTCGATATGCCGCCGGGCACGGGCGATGTTCCCCTGACGGTCTACCAGTCCTTGCCCCTGGACGGCATCCTGATTGTGGCGTCGCCGCAGGAACTGGTAGGGATGATTGTGGAAAAAGCGGCCAATATGGCCCGGATGATGCGGATTCCCGTGTTGGGCCTGGTAGAAAACTACAGCTATTTCCAGTGCCCGGACTGCGGGAAACGCCATGAGATTTTCGGCAAGAGCCGCCTTGACGAAGCGGCGGCAGCCCAAGGCGTGGCCTGCAAGGATCGTGTCCCCGTGGACCCGTCCCTCGCCGCGGCCGTCGACGCAGGAACCCTGGAAGGCGCGCCTCTGCCGTATCTGGACAACGCCGTGACTATGCTGCAGGCACTGAAAAACTGAGACACGCGGCCGCGCGGCATGCCACCGTGAAACGGTGCCGCCGTGACGCGCTGTCCGCATAGGGAGGCAAGACCATGGAAACACAAAAAATCAAGGAAACGCTGCCCGTGACGCGCACCCTCCGCGCCACCGTGACGGAAGACCTGCTGGCTGTCCGCGTGGGCAGCGGCACCCTGCGGGTCCTGGGCACGCCGGTCCTGGCCCGCCTGTACGAACAGGCGGCGCAGGAACTGGCTGGCCTGTATTGTGACGTCGGCATGACGACCGTCGGGACGGCCCTTTCCCTGAGCCACGACGCGCCGACGCCGTGCGGCATGGATTTTTCCGTGACGGTCACGCTTGTGGGGCGCGAAGGTCGTGTCTTTACCTTTGCCCTGGAAGCGGCAGATGCGACGGGCCTTATTTCGAAGGGAACCCATACGCGCGTCGCCGTCCCCGCGGAAAAATTCCAGGCCAAGGCTGACGGACGGAGAAACCGACCGTGATATCTGCCGGGGCAGTGTTCAAACAGTACCGCAGCCTTACCGGGCGGGCCGTGAGGCCGCCCGGTATTTTTCTGAAAAAAGGGTTTTTCAGGGTTTTGTCGTATATATCCACTAGCACGAAAAAAGAAGCCTTGCGAAAAAGGCTGCGAACAGGCAGGTGTCCACAGTGAAAGTTCCCTTTGCGGAGGTAGACCTGGCTAAGGTATACCCTGAAAAAGAATATGTCATTACGGAAGAAAAAATCCGGGCCTATATGGCCGCCACGGGGGATTTGAACCCCTTGTACGAACAGGAACGGCTCATCCCGCCGGCCATGGCCGCCGTCTTTACGCGGTGGGAGGCCTTGTCGGGCGAGGAGTTGCTGCCCGGCACCATCCACGCCGGCCAGGCATTCCGCTATTTGCGGCCCCTCCATTGGGGCGACAAGGTAATTCTGCGGGGCAAGGTCGTCGAAAAGATGGAAAAACGGGGCCTGAAATTCGTCGTGCGCGAAGTGCAGGCGCGGCTGGAAACCGGCGAACCGGCTATCGTCAGCCGCATTACGGTGATTTTGCCGGAGTGACCCGGGAAGGAGCTGTGACAGTATGAGCAAGTTTACCAAAGGGATGGTCTTCACCCTGCCGCCGAAAACGGTGTCGCAGGAAGTCATCAACCGCTATGCCGATGCGGCGGAAGACCACAACCCGCTCCATATCGATCCGGAGTTCGCCAAAACGACCCGCTACGGCGGAACCATCGCCCACGGCATGCTCAGTGCCGCGTTCCTGCAGGAACTGCTGATGCGCACCTTCGGCGAGGCCTGGATGACCAACGGGGAAATCAGCCTGAACTTTATGGCGCCGGTCCATTCAGGCGATACGGTGACAGCAGAAGCGAAAGTCTTCGCCCTTCACGAAGAAACGGGCCGCGTGACCCTGCGCCTGTCCGTGACGGATGCCGAGGGCACGAAAGTGATTTCGGGCAAGGCGTCCGTCACGCCGGCGGCGGAGTGATGGTCCGGCAGGATCGCGGGCAATCGCGGAAACGCGGCCCGCAGGGCCTGCCAAGGGAAAAGCAAGGAAGGAAGGGGTAACATGTTGCATTGGTTCCGGAAAGGGATAGCCGCCCTCGTGGCGATCTTCTGCGTGTCGGCCCTGGCCCCGGCGGCGGTTTTCGCGCGGATTCCCGCTTCGGGCGTGGCCATTGGCGGCGTCGGTTTGGGAACGACACCGGGGCAGGTCAAAAGGATTTACGGGGAACCGACGGATTCGCGCCGAGTCTATTCCAAGGCCGACGGCGGGTACATCACGCAGTATATTTATGGCAATTCCTATTCCATCACGTTCTATGAATTGCCCGGCGGGGCTTACGCCGACTTTGTCAATTGTTCTTCCGACAATGGGCTGGCGACACCGGCCGGCGTCCTCGTCGGTATGGACGAGACCGTCCTGACGTCGGTGTACGGCGCGCCGGACGTAAAGTCGGAAGACCCGACGAGCCATATTACGCGTTATGTGTATAAAGCCTCGGGTGGACGGGGGGAACAGCTGATTTTCCTCGCGCAGCACGGGAAAATCGTGAATATGTCCGCCTGCTATGAATAACATTGGAATCCGGCCGCAAGGCAACGAAAAAGGGCAGCCCAAGGACTGCCCTTTTTATTGTTTGTGATTCGTGTTTCGTTGCGTCGGTTCGGCTTGGCGCCACGGTGTCACGCCTTCGGTTCTTCGGCGATGATGCTGCCGCAGTGGGGAATGACGTTGATTGTGTAATCCGTTTTGCCTTCGCGCTCCAGCTGGGCCTTTGCAAGGTTCCAGGCCTCTTTGACGGTGGCGCAGGGAATCTGGTTCGTCCTGCGGATGGCTTCGAAGTTTTCCTTCCTCGTAACCAGGTAAATGGTGTACCGGTGGGTCATGCAGAACAGGTTGAAGGCTACGAAGAAGGGGATGGTGAAGCAGGCCCGCAGGTCTTTTTCCATGTCCTGTTCGTTGTCATATCGGAAGCTGCCCAGGTATTCCGCCGGCTCGTAGATGTCGCTGGCTTCCATGATGGCAATGATGATGCCACCGCGTTTGGTCGTCACGTCGGCCGGATCGTAGCATTTGCTGCCCTGGTAAAGGGAAACATCCTTCGGATATCCGCCGGCACAGGCGAAGGTGACATCGGCGCGCTGTTGGAAAGGCACGCGCTGGTTGTTGTAACAGATTTTCGTGCCTTCGAGCCAGGCTTCGTAGGGATCGCCGGCGACGATATTGGAAATCTTGCCTTCCGTGTTGATAATCGAGTGGACTAGGAAGGTCGGCCGAATCATTTCCATGGCTTCGACCATGTCGTTGTTGACGGGATTGCCTGCCAGGATGCCGTTGCGCGTTTTCGGATTGATGCCGGCTCCGAAATGGTCCGCCAGGGCGTGGCAGTGGTTCTCTTGGATCGTATCCCAGCCCGCGACGCCGGGCAGGAGCAGTTTGCGGCCGCCGCCGTATCCGGCGAACAAGTGGGCCGTAATGCCGTCGACGATGAGAATCTTGTCCGCTTCCACGACATGCTTGTTCAGCAGGACCTTCGTGCCGAGTTTCGTCGTCCCGACGCAGGTCAGCTCGTCGAGGTTGCGGCTGTGGTGCTGGTACAGCCTAATGCGGCGCGCGACTTCTTCCCCGACGACGCGGACGTCCTCTTCGTGTGTCTGTTCGCGGTGGGTGCCTTGGGCGAAGACGATATACATATCCTCGTCGGACACCCCGGCCAGATTCAGTTCATTGACGATATGGATCACATATTCGGAAGAACGGTTCCAGGTCCGCGTGACATCGGCGACGACAAGACAGACCTTGTCGCCCTTGTGGAACCGTTCCTGCAACGGCTTCGAGCCGATGGGATGGCGCATTGCCTCCAGCGTGGCGGCTTTGACATCGCACGCCGGGACCGGCTGGCCTTCCAGGACTTCGCTGATATGTTCTTCCGGCAGTGCCACGTCCTGCGTGGTCTTGCCGATGCCAAAAGAAAATGTTTTGAGAGCCATATTCCTTCCCTTTCTTAGCATAAGATGCAGCGGATACATACTTCCCAATGGACATGTCCGTCATCATGGTGTTACATTTTTTTCATTATATCACAAACAGGGAAGGATATCATCAAAAGCGGAGCTCCATCGCGGGGGATGCTTATCGTTTGGAGAAAAGTGATTGGCAGGGAAGGGGTCTTGACGCGGCGGGCAAATCCATGCTAACATTACTAAAAAACTAGGAATTGAAGAACGGGCTCCGCCCGCGCTGATCAGAACCATAAGGAGGAATTTCCATGCAACATATTACTTTTTTCTATCTGCACCAGTGCCCGTACTGCCGCAAAGCGGAGCAGGCTTTCGCGGAACTGAGACAGGAAAACGCGGCCTATGCCGGTGTTATCGTCGATGCCTACGAAGAAACGGAACATCCGGAAATCGTCAGCAAATATGACTTCTATTATGCGCCGACGCTCTACGTGGGCGAGGAAAAAATCTACGAAGCCCATCCAGGCGACGACGATGCGAAAATCAAAGCCAACGTGAAAAAGGCTTTGGACGCGGCCCTGGCGTAAGGGAAAAGGGCGCGCCGAAACAGCACAGCCGCATTTTGTCAGCAAAAAACTCCGCTATGTCCATGGCGGAGTTTTTGTGTTACCCGGTTTTAAAATCGTTGTCTTTGCGTTGCTTCGTCCCTCCCGCGGCCGCGTATGGCCAGGGCGGTCCGGCGGTGCCGTGGCGTTGTATCCGCACCCGCGTTACTTGACGTTGTCGGCCCGTTCCAGGAAGCTCCGCAGGATATCGCAGGACTGGTTGAGCTTTTCCTGCTCTTCCGGCAGCAGCTGTACCTCGAGCACCTTTTCGATGCCTTTCCGGCCGATGACGCAGGGAACACCGCAGGCGACATCGGTCTGACCATATTCGCCCTGCAGGACCGTGGAGCAGGGCCAGACCAGCTTTTGGTCATGCTGGATGGCGGAGATGAGCATGCCCGCCACATTGGCAATGCCGAATTCCGTGCAGCCTTTACCGTCGATTTCCACGTCGCCGGCGCGGCGGATGCGGGTCTGCAGCTCGTCGAGACTGATTTTGCGCAGGGACGACCGCTTCTTCCGCAATTCCAGGAAGGGGACGCCCTGGATGGAAACATGGGACCAGACCGGGAAGCTCGAATTCCCGTGTTCGCCCATGCAAAAACCCTGGATGGAATGGCGGGAAACCCCGGTTACTTCGTGCAGGACCCGCATCATGCGGAACGTTTCGAGGCTGGTCCCCGTGCAGAAGCAGCGATGGGGATCCCAATCCATCTTGCGGCGGATGTATTCGCAAATAATATCGGCAGGATTGGAAATACTGATCATGATGCCGCGGAAATTTACCTTCCGCAAATGGCCGATGACTTCCCGGGCCGACCGGATGGAGTCGTCGAACATATCCAGGCGGGTCTCGCCGGGCCGGCGGGAACGACCGAAGGCGATTACCAGGAACGAGGCGTCCTCCAGATCTTCGTACGTTCCTTCGTATACCTTGCAGTCCCGGCGGCAGAGCGCTCCGGCGATGCTGTCGTCCAGATCCATGGCTTGGCCGGCCGCCTTATGGGGAACAATATCAATCAACGCAATCTGGTCCGCCTCGCCGGACTGAATCAAATTCAAAGCAACATGGGAGCCGACATGGCCGCTGCCGACAATGACGACTTTACGCGGTTTTATCATCCTGAAATCCTCCTTTGTGATGCCCTAAAGACGCGGGTTCAATTTCAGTTCCATTATACTATAAAAGCGAGGAAAATACTTCCACGTTACAAACTTTTCGGAACTTTCAGAGGCGCCTGACAAAAGATGTCCCTCTTTCCGCTGTTCATAAATAGTTGCTTATAAAGGTATAATGATATATGATAGATATGTAAGTAGAGATTAGTTGCTATATAGCCGAATCTTTCGAGGAGGACACCGATAGGCCGAAGTCCTGTCTGTCACATTCCCGACCTTTGGGAACGCGGGCTGCGAGCGGGGTTTCGGGAACACGAAATGAAGCGGTTATAGTAAAAATTCTACTGCGGGAAAAGCCTGTACCGGCTGGACCTGGGAGAGAGGAAGGGAAGTTGGCGACGAAACGACGTTAGTGGGACGCAAGCGAGACTCGAGGTGCATTATGGGACGAGCAAAAAAAGACGGACGTCGCGTCAACTTCTACATGAAGACAGACGTATTGGAACTCTTGGAACGTTACAGCGAAGAAGTGGGGCAAACAAAAACGGAAGCGACGGAGCGGATTTTGAAATCCTATCTGGAAGAATACTTTCGCAAAGCCCACACAGGACCCCATTCCACTGGCTCAGGCTATACGGGTATGTGGAAGATCTAACCCGATCCTTTACGGACGGCCGGCAAGCCGCCAGGGCTTTTGCCGAAGAAAAAGACGGACAGACACAGCCGATTAGGGGCGGCAAGGTTTTCCGAAAAAAACAAAAAAAGAGTGGAAAGTTTCTCGAAAAAGTAGTAGAATAAGGAATCGAGAAAAGTCCATCCCCCGCTGGTTCTGCAGCCGCACCATGCGAGATGTAGAGTCTGTCCTGACGGGAATGCCCTGCCGGGCCTTGGCCTTTTCTATTATGCTCGGATAGCTCAGTTGGTTAGAGTGCTGCCCTCACATGGCAGAGGTCCTGGGTTCGAGCCCCAGTCCGAGTACCAGGAAAAGCAACCCCGAAACCGCGATAACAAGCGGTTTCGGGGATTTTTTATTTTCTTTCCAACCCGCATCAAGTGACGAGTATTGACGGTTATTTAGCAGTATTTAGCATAAGACTGTGCCAAAAACTGCACCAAAAATTCGACTAAAAAATCAGCTCCGAGCCACTGCAGTGTGCGTTTCCCGGCGCTTTTTTATTTTTGCGACAAGGCGACGATTATAGCCGGGCATCGCGTGGCCGTACATATTTAAGGTCGTTGTTGCGTTGGTGTGCCCAAGAATGCGTGATAACTCTAAAACCGGGATGCCTTTCGCCAGGGCATAGGTCGCGAAAGTGTGGCGGAAAGCATGGATGTGTTTAAGCGGAACGCCGGCGGCAGCACATATCTTGATCCAGTCCCGTCTGATGTTGTTATAATTCAAAGCATTGCCTGACCGGGTTTAGAAGAGCAGGCCCTGGACCCTTGTCACGTTCCCGCTGGTACGCAGTGCCTTGATAATACCGACTTCTTTGCTATAGACAATCGGGATGTATCGATCGCCAGACTTTGTCTTGGGCGCATTAAAGGTGTTGCCCGTCCTGCCGACCTTTGTTCGGCAAACATGAATTTCCAAATTGGACAGATCTATGTCTTCGATGCGTAAGGCCATCAGCTCCCCGACGCGCATTCCGGTCACAAGAAGCAGGTAAAAAAAGGGGTAATAGCGACACCAGCGTTTCGTCCGAAGAACCCTGGCAAGGTGCAGAAGCTCTGCAAAGCTAAAGACTGTCACTTCCGCCTGTGTTACTTTCGGCGGTTCCACGGCGAGCATCGGATTGTATGTGACCCGACCGGTGAGGTGTGCCTTTTTATAAGCTCCATTAAGCAGCTTATGGATTTTATAGACCGTAGCCGGCGCAAGAGTGTCCAGGCAGACGTTGTAAAGCCTCTGGATATCTTTGGTTGTGATAGAATCCAGCGCTATGTTAGCCAACGGTGCCAGCTTTTTAGCAGTTGCTTTTGCTCTGTCATAAGTCTGTGGTCGGTACTTTGGCTTTGCCGTGGACCCGCTCGCCTTTCTCTGTATGCACTATGATGCCAAGCATGAAGAACTCTACATCTTCGATGAAATCTATGAACAGAAGCTGACAAACCCGCAGGCCGCGGCCAAGATTGCAAAGAAGGTCCTGCCCGGCGCGCTGATCCGTGCCGATTCGGCCGAGCCGAAGAGCATCAAGGAACTGAAGAGCTTGGGGTTGAACGTCCTAGGCGCGATGAAAGGGCCAGACAGCGTAGACTACGGTATTCGGTGGCTCCAATCCAGGAACCACATCTGCATCGACAAGAAGAGGTGTCCGAACGCGTACCGCGAGTTTGTGACATACGAATATGAGCGCAACCGGGACGGGCAGTATTTGAGCGCCTATCCCGATAAAAACAACCACGACATCGACGCCGCGCGTTATGGATGTAGCGACGTGATGCCCATACGGACGATGATCCGCACCGGGCGTTTTGATTATTAAGGGGAAAGACATGAGTGAGAAACAGTTTGAACCCTATGCGGGCACCGTGTACCGCCTGATGCGGGACGCCTATTATGGGGACGGCGGATTCAAAGGCGGGTATCTGATCCAGCATAAACGCGAACTTCCCGAGAACTATCAGGCGCGCCAGCAGGCTGCCTACTACATGAACTACTTTGCGCCCATCGTGAATGCCTTGGTGGATCCGGTATTCAAGCGGAGCCCCCTTCGCGACTGGAAAGGAAGCGCTTCCGCCATCATCGAGGCCTTCGTGAAGGATGTCGACGGTACCGGCAACGACATGGACGCCTTCATGAAGCAGGCGGCCCTGTCGGCAAAGCTGTACGGCGCCGTCTTCCTCGTCGTGGAGAACTTCCAGGGCATGGACCTTCCGCCGACGATGGGACAGGCTCTGCAGGAGCGGAAATTCCCCTATGCGTACATGCTGGACCCGGACCGTGTGGAATCCTGCACCATCGACAAGAACGGCCGAGTGCTGTCCATCAAGTTCTGTGACATGGCAGTGGCATCCACCCGCGGGGAACAGCTGGAGCGGACCGTCTACTTCGATGAACAGTGCTGGGCTGTACTGGAGAACGGTGTGCAGGTCTCGGCCGGCGAACACAACCTGGGCGAGGTCCCGGTCGTGTTCTTTCCTTCCCAGAAGGTCAAGAGCGGCGAAATCAACCCGACGCCGGAGCTTTATCCCGTTGCAGGCATCGCGAAATCCTTGTACAACCATTGCTCCTGGCTGACAGAAATCCTGCGGAACCAGACGTTCCCGGTCCTGACGTTCCCCAGCAAAGAAGCGACGGACCTCGTTATAGGCAGCAACAACGCACTGTGCTATGACGGCGACACGGTGAAGTTCCAGCCGGGCTTTATTTCTCCTCCGTCGGATTCGGCGCAGATGCTCCAGTCGCAAATTAAGATGCTGATCGAGGAGATGTACCGCATGGCCGGTCTGAGCTTCGTGACCGGCACGCGCCAGGAATCTTCCGGTATTGCCCGCCAGTGGGAGTTTGAACGGACGAACCAGCGTCTGAGTGAGTTTGCCAAGCGCTGCTCCATGACGGAGCGGAAGATGGTCATGAAGGTGGCCCGGTGGATGGGCCTCGACATCGACTACACGGCGACCTACTCGTCCGACTTCGGTGTCACGGATATCTCGACGGAGCTGAAGAATGCCCAGGCAGTCCTGGACCTGGACCTGTCTCCGGAACTGCGGGTGGAAGTCGCAAAACAGGTGATGGGGGCCTATCTGCCGGAACTGTCCGCAGAACGGTTTGACGAGATTGTCGGCAGCATTGGAGAGGATGGCCTGGAATCGGAATACAGCGAACCGCCGGCGGGGAAACGGCCGGCCGGGTTCGAAGTGGCTCCGGGCGAAGAAGGGATGGAGCCTGACAAGGAGTAACCTATGGACGAACTGCAGCGGC
>ULTE01003884.1_pt1 | contig 46646 bp, 41 predicted proteins | sample 1957401 | NCBI WGS metagenome assembly ULTE01 (sample SAMEA4835728, study PRJEB28245) | human gut metagenome | biome: gut microbiome; material: fecal sample | place: Denmark | collected 2008 | reverse complement strand
CCGCGGCAGCCTGCCCGGCCGCGTGATACTCCAGACCTACGACCCGGACAATGAAGTCATCCGCCTGGCGGCCCGGCAGGATTACGAACACTTCGCCTCCAGGGAGCTGCAGCAGCGCAAGGCCCTGCACTATCCGCCCTACAGCCGGATCCTGAAACTGACCGCTGTCGACAAGGAGGAGGCAAAGGCACGCCAGCTGGGAGAGGAGGCTGCTGCCTTCCTGCGGCAGGGCAAGGAGCGGGACGGCTGGAAGGAAACGAGCGTGACGGGGCCCTTCCCGGCCGGTGTGGCCAAAGTACGGGATCTGTACCGCTTTACGGTCATTGTCCGCAGCGGCGATATGGAGCGGGTCAAAGAGGCCCTCTGGCACAGTCCCTACCGCGACCGGAAGGAGCTCTATTTTGACGTGGACCCGCTTCGCACCACCTGACGGAACGTGGGTAGCCGAAGCAGGCCCATTCGTGGTATAATATACTGATTGAACAAAACCGCGGGAGTCCGGAAGGATACCGGCGGTTGTTTCGGATACATCATGCATTCTTTGAGGAGGAACACTATGGCAGTATTGGAAATCCATACGGCAGGGGACCCGGTCTTGAAAACAGTCTGTGCCCCCGTCGCCCGTGTCGATAAAAAGATCAAGCGGACGCTTAAGGATATGGCGGACACGCTGTATGCCTCCCACAATGGCATCGGCCTGGCCGCGCCGCAGGTGGGCATCCTGAAACGCCTTATCGTCATCGATTTGCAGGACGGGACAGGCCTGCGCGAGCTGGTCAACCCGGTCATCACGAACAAGGAAGGCTCCCAGATTTTCACCGAAGGCTGCCTATCTGTCCCCAATTTCGAGGGAGATGTGGAGCGCGCGGAGTATGTGGAAGTCGAATATACGGATGGCAGGGGACAACGGCAGTTCCTGAAGGCGGACGGGTTGCTGGCGGTTTGCCTGCAGCACGAAATGGATCATTTGGATGGCATCCTTTTCACAGACAAGGCCGTGACAATCATGCCGAAGGCCCCGGAAGACTGAGCTGGGGGAGGTGGCTATGACGAAAATCGTATTCATGGGGACGCCGGATTTTGCCGTCGGATCCCTGCAGGCCTTGGTGGAAACCGGGGCCTATGATATCCTGGCCGTCGTCACGCAGCCGGACCGCCCGAAGGGACGGGGCCATAAGCTCGAGGAAACGCCGGTCAAGGCCTACGCACAGCGGCAGGGCCTGCCGGTGTACCAGCCGGAAAAGGTCAAGACGCCGGAATTTACGGCGAAGTTGAAGGAATTGGCGCCGGACTTGATTGTCGTGGCCGCCTTCGGGCAGCTGCTGAGCCAGGAAATCTTGGATATCCCTCCCTATGGCTGTGTCAACGTTCATGCGTCCCTGCTGCCCAAATACCGTGGCGCCGCGCCGATCCAGTACGCCATCATCCGGGGCGAGACGGAGTCCGGCGTAACCATCATGCGGATGGAACGGGGCATGGACACGGGTGCCATGTACAGCAAGGTAGTCGTGCCCATCCCGCCGGAGATGAGTTTTGCCGGACTGCATGATGCGTTGATGGAGCAGGGGGCTGCCCTGCTGGTGGAAACCTTGCCGAAGATCCTGCAGGGGTTGGAGCCGGTGCCGCAGCAGGAGTCCGAAGCGACGAAGGCGACCTTGCTCACGAAGGCCATGGCCGAAATCGACTGGCAGCGTCCGGCGGCGGAAATCCATAACCTGGTCCGCGGCTTCGACCCGGTGCCAGGCGCCTTTACGTATCTGCCGGACGGCCGCCTGCTCAAGGTTTGGGAGTCCCGCGTCACGGGCAGGAAGACGGCGGCGGCGCCGGGAACGGTGACAACTGTCGAAAAAGAATCTTTTTCTGTCGCCTGCGGCGATGAGGAACTGCGGCTCCTCACCGTCCAGCCGGCTTCGAAGAAACGGATGCCTGCTTCGGTTTTCCTGAACGGCCGCGGCGTGGAATCCGGAGAGGTGCTGGGCCGGAAAGGGTAAGGACCGCGTCCGGACGGCGCCATGCGCGCCGGCGGTAAGGCCAGCATCACAACAGTGGGAGGGAAGAATAAAAACCATGGTAGGAGTCGTCGAACAGGTCATCAACCCCAAAAAAAGGGTGTTTCTGGCCTTGGTTCTGGTCAGTGCGATTGTCACTGCGATTATCTTGTATTTGATTTGGAAGGTTACTTTTTTGGGCCTGGCGAGCATCGTCGCGTGGCTGCCGGCTGCCTTCGGGATTTTTGTGGCCGGGGTTATCCTGTTCCTGTTTTTAGGGGAACTGGCCATTGTCCTCGCGATTTTGGGAATGCCCCTGCCCAAGATCCTGTATTTTTGGGCATGGAAAGCCATCAACTTCCTGTTCCCTTTTGCCGTCGGCCTAGGCCGGATTTTCAGCGTGCCCCGCAGCAAGGTGGAGCAGTCTTTTGTGGCGGTCAACAACGCCCTGGTGAAGCAGCACCACGTCCGCGTGCCGTCAAACCGGCTGTTGATCCTGACGCCCCATTGCCTGCAGCTCGACACGTGTCCGCGGAAAATTACGCGAAACGTGGAAAACTGCGCCCAGTGTGGCGGCTGTTCCGTCGGGTCCCTGCTGAAACTGTGTCACCAGTACGGGATGCATCTCGTCGTCGCCACCGGCGGGACCCTGGCGCGGCAGCTCGTTGCGAAGGCCCGGCCCAAGGCGATTATCGCTGTGGCTTGTGAACGGGATTTGACGAGCGGGATCCAGGATGTATTTCCCATCCCGGTCATCGCCATCTTCAACCAGCGGCCCTTCGGCCCTTGCTTCAATACGCGCGTCGACATCGCCCGAGTGGAAGAAGCCATTCGTTTGTTAGGAGAAGGGACTCCCCAGCATGGAAGCCAACAGTCATGACAACGGCCGGGCTGTGCCCGGTCCTGCCTCGCAATCGAATACGTCCCGCTTTGCCCGCCGCAAGCCGGCCGGGGGGCGGGAAATAGCCCTTTTCGTCCTGCACGCCGTGTGGGAGGAAGGGGCTTACGCGTCCCTGGCCCTGGGGCGCGTCCTGCGCAAGGCCGAAGGTGGCGGGGCGGACCGCCGTCTGGCGACGGAATTGGTCTATGGGGCCATCAAGGCCAAAGAGGGATTGGACTTCCTGCTCCGCAAACTGACCCGCAAAGCCCCGCAGCGGCTGGAACCGGTCGTGCGGGAGATCCTGCACCTGGGACTCTACCAGATTTTCTACATGGATCGCATCCCGCCGTCGGCGGCCTGCAACGAAAGTGTCAATCTGGCGAAGAAATTTACGCACCGCGGCGCGGATCGATTTGTCAACGCGGTCCTGCGCAACAGCATCCGTCAACGGGACGCGCTGTGGCAGGCCCTCCAGGCGGACCGGGCGCTGCGCCTCTGCCATCCCCGGTGGCTCGTCGAAAGATGGACGCGGGAATTCGGTCCGGCCGAAGCGGACGCGTTGTGCCGCTGGGACAATGAGCCGCCAGTCCTGACCCTGCGGATCCAGCCGCTCGTCACGGAGCGGGATGCTTTTCTGCAGAACCTGCGGGAAATGGGAGGCGCCGGTGCTCCTTCCCCTTGGTGTCCCGAAGGCGTCGTCCTGGAAAAGATGCCCGAAGGAGGGCTGGACGCCTTGTTCCGCGCCTTCCCCTCGGTTTTTTACATCCAGGACGAAGGGTCTATGCTGCCGCCCCGCGTGCTGGCACCGGCCCCGGGCGATACGGTCCTCGACCTGTGCGCCGCGCCGGGCGGAAAAACGACCCATCTGGCCGCGTTGATGGAAAATCGCGGCTCCGTGACGGCCTGTGATGTCTATGAGCACAAGCTGCTGCTCCTCCGGGAAAACGCGGCCCGGCTGGGCCTGACCATTATCACGGCGGAACATAACGACGGAACACGGTTCCGTCCGGAATGGGAAGGTCGTTTTGATAAAGTCCTGGCCGATGTGCCCTGTTCGGGCCTTGGCGTGCTGCGACGCCGCGTGGAAGCCCGCTGGATCAAATCGAAAGAGGATTTGGCCGTGTTTCCGCCCCTCCAGGAGGCCATCCTGGATAACGCGGCCCGCTACGTGAAACGGGGCGGGTTCCTCGTCTACAGCACCTGCACCCTCGAAGCGGCGGAGAACCGGGAACGCCGGATGGCGTTCCTGGCGTCCCATCCCGATTGGGAAGCGGCGCCTTTCGCCCATCCCCGGACCGGGGCATCTGTGGAAGAGCTGCAGTTGTATCCGCAGCGGGACGGCGTGGACGGATTTTATATGACCCGCCTGCGCCGCAAATAAAAGGAGTCTTATGAAACAGGAAATCTTCGGCCTGCCGCTGGAAGAACTGCAGGCCCTGTTGGCGGAACTGGGCATGAAACGGTTTCGGGCGGCCCAGGTCTATGACTGGCTGTACCGGAAGGGTGTCTTCGACTTCGACGCCATGACGAATCTGGGCAAGTCCGAACGGGAGCGGCTGGCAGCATCCCTGACGGTCCTGCCATGGGAAATCGGGGTGCTGCGGCGCCTTGATTCTTCCGACGGCCTGACGAGCAAGTTACTGCTGCGCCTGACGGACGGCAATACGATTGAGACGGTCCTGATGCACCACGATTATGGGTACAGCGTCTGTGTGTCGAGTCAGGCCGGCTGCGACATGCACTGCGCCTTTTGCGCCAGTGGCCTGAACGGGGCCGTCCGCAACCTGACGCTGGCGGAAATCGTCGCCCAGGTCTATTTCTTCAATGCGGTGCTCTTCCCGCGGGGGGAGCGGGTCAGCCGCGTCGTCGTCATGGGCAGCGGGGAGCCGATGCTCAATTTCGACAATGTGTTTGGCGCCTTGCAGTTCCTGCATCGTCCGGACACGGCCAATATGAGTTACCGCAATATGACGGTGTCGACGTGCGGCATCATCCCGGGAATGGAACGCATGGCCCGCCTGGGCCTGCCCATCAGCCTGGCCGTATCGCTGCACGCGGTCCGGCCGGAGCTGCGGACGGAGCTGATGCCGGTCAACAAGGCCTATCCGTTCCCGGCGGTCCTGCAGGCGGCCGAAGCTTACGCCGCTGCCAGTGGCCGGCAGGTGACCTATGAATATATCTTGCTGGCAGGAAAGAATGACAGTGAGACCGATGCCCGCCTGCTGGCGGAGTATATGCGGTACAAGCATGCCAGCGTCAACCTGATTCCCGTCAATCCCGTGCCGGAGAAAGGCTTTTTCCGGCCGGCGCCGCGCCAAATCGACCGGTTCCTCCGCATCTTGGAACGGAACCACGTGACGGCCACGGTGCGCAAGGAAATGGGACAGGATATCAACGCGGCCTGCGGGCAGCTGCGGGCAGCCTACGCGAAACAGGAGGAACCGACATGTCTGTAGTCGTAAGGACCCATACGGGCAAAGTGCGGGAAAATAACGAAGACAGCCTGCTGCTGCTTCATCCCAAACTATTCGCGATTGCCGACGGCATGGGGGGATACAACGCGGGGGAAGTCGCCAGCGTACTGTCCTTATACAGTTTGCGCGACGCCAGTCCGGAACTGGAAGACACGGCTCCGGAGCAATTGGTGCCGACCCTGCGCCGCCTGGTACGGCGCATCAATCGTGTCATCTACGAAAAGGCCGCCTCCGTGGCGGAATTTAACGGCATGGGAACCACGCTGACCGGAATTTATCTGGATGGCGCCGGCAAAGGCTATGTCTTCCATGTCGGTGACAGCCGCCTGTACTTGCTGCGGGACGGGCAGCTGCGGCAGCTCACGCGGGACCATTCTCTCGTCGGGGAGTTGTTGGGGCAGGGGAAGATTACGGCGGAGGAAGCCTTCGACCATCCCCAGAAGAACATGCTGACGCGTGCCATCGGCGTCAATCCCGATGTCGATGTCGACGTATTCGAGACGACGGTATACCGGGGCGATCTCCTGCTCTTGTGCAGCGACGGCTTGTCGGACATGCTGCGGGATGACCAGATCCGGGATATCCTGCTGCGGGACGGGCTGCAGACGGTGGCGGACGACCTCGTCGACAGTGCCCTTGACGCCGGCGGGAAGGACAATATTTCCTTTATCCTGATTCTCATGGACGACAAAAAGGAGCCCATTATGGAAACGGCGGAAATCAAAACGACCGGTGCCGCGGCGATACCCGATACGAAGCGGACACCCAGCGGGAAACGGATGGCGCCGGGAAGCGGCGCGGATGTGACGGACAAGGAGGTGCGGTGACATGGTAGGGGAAATCCTGAACGGGCGCTATGAAGTGCTGAAACCCATCGGCTTCGGCGGCATGGCAGAAGTCTACCTGGCTAGGGACGTGCTTCTGGACCGCAAGGTGGCCATCAAGATTATGCGCAAGGAGTTTGTGAACAACAAGGCGCAGATGGAGCAATTCAAACGGGAAGCCAAGTCGGCGGCCCGCCTGATCCATCCTTCCATCATCAATATCTATGATGTCTGCGAGGACAAGAATCTGAACTATATCGTCATGGAATACGTGGAAGGGGTCACGCTGAAGGCGTTTGAGGAACAGCACGGCCGTCTGGATCCGTCCCTGGCCGTGGCCCTGACACTGCAGCTGGCATCGGCGTTGGAACACGCCCACAGCCACAACATCATCCATTGTGACATCAAGCCGCAGAATATTGTCCTGACGGAAAGCATGCAGCCGAAAATTGTCGATTTTGGCATTTCCAAGATCGTATCGAATGAGACCATGGCCTTTACGGCTTCCGTCGTCGGATCGGTCCACTATTTTTCGCCGGAACAGGCGCAGGGACTGAAAATCACGGCTCAGTCGGATATCTATTCCCTGGGCATCGTTTTCTACGAGATGCTGACCGGGCATGTGCCCTTCGACGGCAGTACGGCTGTCGCCGTGGCGCGAAAACAGGTGGAGGAACAGCCGCCTCGTCTGGCCGACGACTGGCCCGGGGCCCCGGAGGCCTTGCAGCAGATCCTGGACAAGGCGTTGGCCAAGGACCTGAACAAGCGCTACCAAAGCGCCGCGGAAATGCGTCACGACCTGGTGCAGGCGAAGAAGGAACTTTATCCCGACGGTGCCCACTCCTACCTGGAGGACACGATGCCCCTGGGGAAGGCGGCCGCCTCGGCGCCGCTGGCCGTGGAATCCCGTCCGGAACCGCGGCGGAATGAGGACGAGGGCGAGAAGACCTTGATTATGAAATTGCCCTCTTTCTTGACGGAAGAAGTCGACGACGAACCGGAAGCTGCGGAGGAGGCGGGGCACCGGACCGGAAAATTCCACCCGGACGAGTCCTGGGGCGCGCAGGGCGGCAGGGAAGCGGGGAACCGTCCGGACCTGCCGGATCCGTCACCTGCAGGGAGAAAAAAGAAGGCAGGCTTTCTGGCGGGCCATCCGCGCCTGAAGAAGATCCTGACGGGCGTCCTGGCCGTGTTCCTGGTCCTTTTCCTGGGCTGCCTGTACTATTTCAACAGCACGACGCCGGAGATTGAAGTGCCTGATGTCAACGGCATGCCCGTAGCGGAGGCACAAAAGGTCCTGGAAGAGAAAGGCTTCCGCGTCGAATTGGAAGAATCCATGGATAAGAATGTCACGCCCGGCACTGTCTTGAAGATGGATCCCGCTGCCGGCACGAAGCGGAAGGAAGGCGCCAGGATTACCCTGACCATCGCACGGGGGTTGAAATTGTCCCCCATTCCGGATGTGACAGGACTGGATTTGTCCCAGGCGGAAAAACTGCTCCAGGAGAAAGGTTTCCGTGTCGGCAAAGTGACCAACGCTTGGGAGGATGGCAAGCCGGAAGGGCTGGTCCTGCGCCAGCTGCCGACCGCGGGCAGCCGCCTGAACGAGGGCGGCGGAGTGGACCTGGTCGTGAACCGTAAGGAAACGGCCAAGGCGGAACTGCCGAACTTGACTGGCCTGGTTCTGAAAGATGCCAAGGCAAAGTTGGAAGCTATGAAACTGAAGGTGGGCCAGGTCATTACCGTCGATAGCGACAAGGAGGAAGGTACGGTCCTGTCGACCAACCCGTCTGCCGGGGAGGCCCTCGCCGAAGGCACGTCTGTCGATCTGCGCGTTTCCAATGGGCAGGGCGGCAGCACCGGAGGCAGTGAGGGAGGCGGCAGCGCCTCGACGGGCAGCCGCCGGGCGTCGCGCTATGTGGAATTCATCGTTCCCGGCACAGGGCCCCATCATGTCCAGGTGATTTCGACGACCGGCTCGTCCCAGACGGTGGAAGTTTCCGGGAAGTATCCCGGCGGTTCCCGCCTGCGGCAGCGCATCAATGGAAACGCTTCGTCGGTCCGCTTCTTTGTGGACGGCAAGCTCATCGAGGAAAAGAATTGGTAAAAGAAGGAAGGGTCCTCCGCTCGTACAGCGGCTATTACTATGTCGCTTGCGACGGGCAGGTCTACACCTGCAAAGTTCGGGGCCATATGAAAAAGGAACGGTTTTCCCTCTGCACGGGGGACCACGTCCGCTTTGAGGCGGCGGGGGAAGCCCTTCCCGCGGCGGACGGGCCGGCCGGGATGATCACGGAAGTGCTGCCCCGGCAAAACCATCTGACCCGTCCCACCGTGGCCAATATGGATCTGGATGTCGTGACGATGGCCCTGGCCGACCCGGCGCCGAGTTTCCTGATCCTGGACAAGCTTCTGGTCCTGGCGGCGTGTGGCGGCGTACCGGCCCTGATTGTCCTGACCAAGGCGGATCTGGTGTCGGCGGACGAGGCGGAAGCCGTGGCCCGTGTGTACCGGGAGATCGGGTATGAGGTCCATGTGGTTTCTACCCGGACGGGCCAGGGCCTGGCGGCCTTGAAAGAACGCCTGGCCCGGCAGGTCACAGTGGTCGGCGGTCCCAGCGGCGTCGGCAAGTCCACGCTGCTCAACGCTTTGCAGCCCGGAATGGCCCGGGCGACGGGCGCCGTCAGCAAGAAAATCGGGCGGGGCCGCCACACCACACGGTTCACGGACCTGGTTCCTTTCAATGGGGGTTACCTGGCCGACTCGCCGGGCTTCGGTAATGTCTTCATGGAGGACCTGGACCCGGCAGGGCTGGCCGGCTATTTCCGGGAATTTGCCAAGTACGCGGACGCGTGCCGCTTTCGCACCTGCAGCCACACGCACGAGCCGGTCTGTGGCGTCAAGGACGCCGTCGCGGCTGGGGACATCGCCCCGAGCCGCTATGCGTCGTATCAAACCATTTTGGCGGAATTGAAAGCCGAACGAGAGAAGAGGTATTTGTAATGAAGATCCAAGTTGCGCCGTCTATTTTATCTGCTGATTTTTCCTGTCTGGGAGACGAAATCCGGAAAATTGAACAAGCGGGAGCCGACTGGGTCCACATCGACGTCATGGACGGGAATTTTGTGCCCAACCTGACCTTTGGGGCCCCCGTCGTTTCAAAGATCCGCAAAGTGACCAAGCTCTTTTTTGATTGTCATCTCATGGTGGAACATCCGGAAACGTATATTGAAGATTTCGCCAAGGCCGGAGCAGACCAGATTGTTGTCCACGCCGAAGCAACCCGGCATTTGCACCGTTGCCTGCAGGCCATCCACGGCGCAGGGCTCCGCGCCGGCGTTGCCCTCAATCCCGCGTCTTCCCTGGCCCTGGTGGAGGAAGTGCTGTGCGACGCGGACCTGTTCCTGTTGATGACGGTCAATCCCGGTTTCGGCGGCCAGAAGTTCATTCCGTCGGTCCTGCCAAAAATCGGCCGCCTGCGTCGTATGCTGCAGCAGGCCAACCGGAAGACGGATATCCAGGTTGATGGCGGCATCAACGCGGAAACGGCGAAGCTCGTCGTCGGCGCCGGCGCGACGGTCCTCGTGGCCGGATCCTACGTATACGGCGCGGCGGACACGGCGGCGGCCATTGCCTCCCTGCGAGCAGGGGACCGGTCTTGACAAACGGGCCTGCGCCGGGTAAACTGGGTGTGGAATAGAATAGAAGTCTTTGGGGCAGGGTGATTCCGCGAGGAAGATTCCCAACCGGCGGTAAAGTCCGCGAGCCGAGGCACGGAGTGCCGACGCATGAACCGGTTTGATTCCGGTACCGACAGTATAGTCTGGATGAGAAAAGACGCGGTGGGATTCGAACGAAAACCATAGGGCTGCCCTGGGCGCTTCTATGGTTTTTTTGTATGCCGGCGGGGCCGGCAGGAAGCAGGTGAGACGGTGCAGTCGGAGGAATTTTATATGAGGCGGGCCCTGGAGCTGGCCCGCCGCGCGGAAGGGGATACGAGCCCCAACCCGATGGTGGGATGTATCCTTACCGATGCCGAGGGAAATATTGTAGGCGAGGGCTGGCACCACAAGGCAGGACAGCCTCATGCGGAAATCATGGCCCTGGAAGACATGAAGCAACGGCACGGTCAGGGGCATACGGCGTATGTCAGCCTGGAACCCTGTTCCCATTACGGACGGACCGGTCCTTGCTGTGACGCTTTGATCCGGGCCGGACTCCGCAGGGTCGTGGCTGCCATGGTGGATCCCAATCCGAAGGTATCCGGTCGGGGGCTCCAGCGTCTGCGTGACGCCGGAATCGAGGTGACGGTCGGCGTTTGTGAAGCCGAGGCACGGCGCCTCAACGAAAAGTTCCTCTTGTGGGTCACGGAAGGGAGGCCTTTCGTGAGCCTCAAGTTCGCCGAGACCCTGGATGGGAAGCTGGCCACGAGAACAGGGGATGCCTATTTTGTGACAGGGCCGGAGGCGCATCGCTACAGCCATTTTTTGCGCAGGACCCACGACGCGATTCTCGTGGGGAGCGGCACGGTCTTGGCTGATGACCCGGCCTTGACGACACGTCTGGTGCCAGGCCGAAACCCGGTTCGCGTTGTCCTGGACGGCCGGGCCCGGATTCCCCTGACGGCTCGCCTCCTGCGGGAAGAGGGCCGGACCCTTGTGGTTACGGGGCCCGGGGCGGCGCCGGATAAGGTAGCCTGCCTGCGGGAACTGCCCGGGGTGGAAGTCCTGTCCCTGCCGTCGGGGGGACCGAACGGGGGACTGGATTTGCAGGCCCTTTTGGCGGCCCTGGAAGAGCGGGGCCTGACGTCGGTCCTTGTGGAGGGCGGCAGCGCGGTGCTGGGTTCGTTCCTCGATGCCGGCCTGGCAGACCGGGTCTACGCGTTTGTGGCACCGAAACTGGTCGGTGGGGCCGGAGCCCTGCCGGCTGTCGGGGGAAAGGGCATTGCCGCCATGGCGGATTGCGCGTCCGTCGAGGAAATGGAGTGCCTTCCCCTCGGTTCGGACTGGCTCCTGACGGGAAGGGTCTGCTTTGCTGCCCCGCGGGCATCGCGGTAAGGAGGCTTTATGTTTACGGGATTGGTAGAAGAAATGGGAGCCGTGGAACGCTTGCGGGAAGGCACGGACCTGTGCAAGCTTTCCCTGCGGGCCCGGCAAGTCCTGGAAGGGCTACGCATCGGGGACAGCGTTGCCGTGAACGGGGTCTGCCTGACGGTGACGGAGCGGAACAGCGATGGGTTCACGGCCGACGTCATGCCGGAAACCGTCCGCCGGACGACGTTGCGCGCGCTGCGTCCCGGGGACCGGGTGAACCTGGAGCGGGCCTTGCGTCCGTCGGACCGGCTGGACGGGCATATCGTCCAGGGCCACGTGGAGGGGGTGGGGACCATTGCCCGCATCCGTCCCGAAGGTAACGCCCTGGTGTACGGGATCACCGCCCCGGTGGAGCTACTGCCCTATATTGTGCCGAAAGGATCCATCGCGGTGGATGGAATCAGCTTGACGGTGACGGAAGTCGGTCCATCATCCTTCGGCGTGTCCCTGATTCCCCATACGGCGGCGCGGACGACGCTGGGGTTCCGGAAACCAGGCGACCGGGTGAACCTGGAAACGGATATCCTGGCCCGCTACCTGGAACGTTTCCTCGCCGGGCGCTTCGGGACCGCGGCGGGAATGGACAGCCCCGGTGCGGGAAATACGGGTAGGGGGAACCCGCAGGCCGACGGGGAAGGGGACCTTACCCTGGAGTTGCTGCAACAAAACGGATTTTGACCGTGTCCCCGAAACGGCAGTCCCGCCAGGGACGCCTTGGGACGGAGAAATAAACCGGCGGCCCGGGCCGCCAAGGAAAGGAGTTTCCTATGGAGAAATTCAAATTCAACACCGTCGAGGAAGCCATCGACGCCATCAAGCAGGGCAAAATGGTCCTGGTGACGGACGACGAGGATCGGGAAAACGAAGGCGACCTGATCATGGCCGCCCAGTTCTGCACAGGCGAAGATATCAACTTTATGGCAAAGGAGGCCCGCGGGCTGATCTGTATGCCGGCGGCGCCGGAAATCATGGACAAACTGCAATTCGGCGCCATGGTGGTCAACAACACGGATAACCATGAGACGGCGTTTTCGGTTTCCATCGACCACCAGGATACGACGACAGGCATTTCGGCTTATGAACGGGCCTATACCATGAAGAAATGCACCGAACCGGGAGCCCAGCCCGGCGATTTCCGCCGTCCTGGGCATGTCTTTCCCCTGCGGAGCCGCAAGGGAGGGGTCCTGGTGCGGACGGGACATACGGAAACCACGACAGACTTGTGCGCCCTGGCGGGCCTGACACCGGTCGGTATCTGCTGCGAAATCATGAAGGAAGACGGACACATGGCCCGTACGCCCGATTTGATCGAGTTTGCCAAAAAGCATGGCTTGGTCTTCATTACCGTGGCGTCCCTCGTGGCGTATCGCAAACGCCATGAAAAAATGGTGCATCGCATCGCCGAGGCGGACCTGCCATCCAAATACGGCCATTTCCGCATTATCGCCTATGGCAACGACCTGGATGATTTGTGCCATGTGGCGATTGTCAAGGGCGAGGTAGCAGGCAAGAAGGACGTCCTGGTCCGGGTCCATTCGGAATGCCTGACCGGCGACGCCTTCGGCAGCCTGCGCTGCGACTGCGGCGACCAGCTCGCCAGTGCCCTGCGCAGGATCGAGAAGGAAGGATGCGGCGTCGTGGTCTACATGCGCCAGGAAGGACGCGGCATCGGTCTGGCCAACAAGATACGGGCCTACGCCTTGCAGGACCAGGGGATGGACACCGTCGAAGCGAATGTCCGCCTGGGGTTCGCGCCGGACTTGCGGGATTATGGCCTGGGCGCCCAGATCCTGGCAGACCTGGGCCTGACGACCATCCGTTTGCTGACAAACAATCCGGCCAAACGGGCGGGGCTGTCGGGGTACGGGATCACCATCACGGATCGTGTGCCTATTGAAATCGCCCCGAACGAATACAATGAGTTCTATTTGGAAACCAAAGAGGAAAAAATGGGTCACGACTTGTCGGACCTGCATTTGAAGCGTGTCAACGAACGGCACGTGGACCAGTGAGTTGAAGGAGGAACAGAGAATGAGGACAGTAGAAGGCATGTTGAAGGCCGATGGCCTGAGATTGGCGATTGTCGTATCCCGGTTTAATGAATTGATCACGAACAAGCTTGTCGGCGGCGCGGAAGATGCGATTCGCCGGACGGGTGGCAGCCTGGACGACGTGACCCTCGTGTGGGTTCCCGGCGCCTTTGAGATTCCCCTGGCGGCACAGAAGCTGGCGGCGTCGGGCAAGTTTGATGCGGTCATTGCCCTCGGTGCCGTTATTCGCGGCGCCACACCCCATTTTGATTACGTTTGCGCCGAAGCGGCCAAAGGGGTCGCGCAGGCGTCCCTGTCGACGGGCGTGCCCGTCGCGTTCGGCATCCTGACGACGGAAAACATCCAGCAGGCTGTGGAACGGGCCGGCACCAAGTCCGGCAATAAAGGGTACGATGCCGCTATGAGCGCCATCGAAATGGCCAACTTGTTCCGCGCGCTGTAAAAGGCGTTTTCCTTTGCGAAAGGGAAGTTTGACGGAGAAACCATGATGGAAGCAAAAGAAGTGAAAGAAACCAACGAAACGACAAAACGGACAAAACACGATTTCCGCAGCGGAAAGGATATCCTGACCCGCGCTACGGTCGGCGACGTGCGGATTTACGTGGCCCGGACGACCCGTCTCGTGCGGCGCCTGTCCGTGAACCATCATACGTCGCACCTGGCGACGGCAGCCCTGGGCCGGACGGTCACGGGGGCCCTGTTGTTGGCGGCGACGATGAAGAACAAAGAAGGCGTGGGTATCAAAATCGCCGGGGACGGCCCCATCGGCCAGATTATCGCCGAGGCCCAGGACGGGACGGGCCGCGGCTATGTAGGCAATCCCGACGTGTTCCTGCCGCCGAAGGATGGCCATTTCGATGTCGGCGGCGCAGTCGGGAACGGGACGATTTCCGTGACGCGCTATACGGAAGGAATGCGTCCTTTCACGGGAACGGCGGCCCTGGTGGACGGCGAAATCGCCGACGACCTGACGCAGTACCTGTGGTCTTCGGAACAGACGCCGTCGTCCGTGGCCCTGGGGGTCCTCGTCACGCCGGAAGGGGACGTGCAGGCTGCCGGCGGCTGGTTTATCCAGGCGCTGCCGAACTGCGGCGACGACATCCTGGAGACCCTGGACAGGAACGTGCGGCAGACTCCGTACGTATCGAGCCTTCTCGACATGGGCTTTGAGCCGGAGCAGATTATCCGGATGCTGGGCAAGGGACTGTCGGTGGAAATCCTGGATTCCTACCCGCTGCAGTTTGCCTGCAACTGCAGCAAGGAAAAGATCGAAGGGGTCCTGCAGACCCTGCCGAAAAAGGAGCTGCAGGCCATGGCGGAAGACGAAGTGACGGAAGCCACGTGCCCGTACTGCAACGCCCACTATACGTTCCGCCGCTCCGAGATCCAGTCCCTGGCGGACAAGGCGGAGAAGTAAGGGAAATCCTTTGTTGACAAAACGAACGGTTGTTTGTATAATTAACAACAGGATAGTTCGCGACAAAAGGAGGTCTGATCTTACATGGCAGGCAATGACAAGTTAAGGGCGCTGGACAGCGCCCTGCACCAGATAGAGAAAGATTTCGGCAAGGGCTCCATCATGCGCCTGGGTGAAGCCAGCGCGAAGATGAACGTGGAAACCATCCCGACGGGCGCCCTGTCCCTGGATATCGCCTTGGGGGTGGGCGGGATTCCCCGGGGCCGTGTGATCGAAATCTATGGCCCGGAATCGTCGGGCAAGACGACCGTGGCCCTGCATATGATCGCGGAGGCACAGAAAATGGGCGGCTATGCGGCCTTCATCGACGCGGAACACGCCCTGGATCCGGAGTATGCCCGCCGGCTCGGTGTCGACGTGGACAACCTTCTCATCTCCCAGCCCGACAATGGCGAGCAGGCCCTGGAAATCTGTGACGCCCTGGTCCGGAGCGGTGCCATCGATATCGTCGTCATCGACTCCGTGGCGGCCCTTGTGCCCCGCGCCGAAATCGAGGGCGAAATGGGAGACAGCCACGTCGGCCTGCAGGCCCGCCTCATGAGCCAGGCCCTGCGGAAACTGACGGGTATTATTTCCAAGTCCAAGTGCGCCACGATCTTTATCAACCAGATCCGCGAGAAAGTCGGTGTCATGTTCGGCAACCCCGAAACGACGACCGGCGGCCGGGCCCTGAAGTTCTATTCCACGATTCGCATGGAAGTACGCCGTATTGAGACAATCAAGAACGGCAATGAAATGATCGGCTCCCGGACGCGCGTCAAAGTGGTCAAGAACAAGGTGGCGCCGCCGTTTAAACAGGCGGAATTCGATATCATGTATGGGACGGGAATTTCGAAAGAAGGCTGTCTCGTCGACCTAGGGGTGGAATACGACCTCATCCAGAAGAGCGGGGCCTGGTTTTCCTACGGCGATACCCGCATCGGCCAGGGCCGGGAAAAGGCGAAAGATTTCCTGCGGGAGAATCCCGACGTTGCCGCCGAAATCGAAGGGAAGATCCGCGACCTGACGGTCCGCAAGGCCGTCAAGGCCGACGAAAGCCCTGCGGAAGGAGCTGCTGCGGATGTTTCGGAAAGCCAGCAAAAGCCTGACAACCAGTGAGGAAGCCTACGAGTACGCTCTGACGCTCCTCGATCGGCGGGAATACGCCGCCGTGGACCTGGAGGAACGGCTTCGCCGGCGCGGCGCCGCGGAAGACCTGATCCGGGAAACCGTGGACCGGCTGCGGCGGAACGGCCTTATCAATGAGGAACGCTATGCGCGTCGCGTTTTGGAAGCTTGGCGGCATAAAAAATATTACGGCCGTCTGCATTTGCAGGCGGAACTGAAGAAGAAAAACGTCGAACCCCGTTATGTTTCCCTCTTCCTGGACGAGTTCTCGGAGGAAGAGGAAGAAAAACGGGCCCTGGCGGCATACGGGCAGACCCGGAACCGCCGGGACGGCCGGTACGACTGCACGACGGAAAAAGGAGTCGCCGCCCTGGTCCGGTATCTGACGGCGCGCGGTTTCGGAAGTTCCCTGATCCGGGTGGTCTTGAACCAGGCCCGGCGGGACATGGAAGCCGACGGCAGACAAGATGCCCTTCCGCAGGACTGACGGAAGACCGCGGCCAGGAGTGGCCCCCATCCCTAAAAGCCATAGTAGTTGACTTTTAGGGATTTTTTCTTTACAATATATAGTGCCAATCGTGTGATTTTAACTTGGGATACAACTTCATAGTCTTGAGGCTGAGCCCTTGTGGCTGCCTTATTTTTATGTCTGAACAGGATGGAGGTGAAAGAAAATAGGAACTGAAATTATTGCGGCGATTGTCGCGTTGCTGCTCGGCGGCGGCGCGGGCTACCTGTTCCGGAAAAACGTGGCGGAAGGAAAACTGGCCACGGCGGAAGAGAAGGCCGACCGTATGCTGAAGGAAGCGGAAGCGGCAATTGAAGCCAAAAAGAAAGAATCTTTGCTGGAAGCCAAAGAAGAAATTCATCGTCTCCGTACTGATATGGAGCGGGAGAATAAAGAACGTCGCAACGATATCCAGCGTCAGGAACGCCGGCTCGTTTCCAAGGAGGAGAACCTGGACCGTAAGATTGAAGCCTTCGAAAAGAAGGAAGAGGTCCTTGTCGCCAAGGAAAATAAGCTGAACGCGACGCAGGAGAAAGTGGAAGCCTTGTATCAGAGGCAGCTGCAGGAACTGGAACGCATGTCCGGGTTAAGCAGCGAGGACGCGAAGAAAGAATTGCTGGCCGTCGTTCATGATGATGTGGAACACGACGCGGCGGTCATGATCAAGGAAGCGGAACAGAAGGCTAAGGACGAGGCGGATAAAAAGGCCCGGGAAATCATTTCCCTTGCCATTCAGCGCTGCGCTGCCGATCAGGTGGCGGAAACGACGGTATCCGTCGTCAACCTGCCCAATGATGAAATGAAAGGCCGTATCATCGGCCGGGAAGGCCGCAACATCCGCACGTTGGAAACCTTGACCGGTATAGATTTGATTATCGACGATACCCCGGAAGCGGTTATTATTTCCGGGTTTGATCCCGTGCGGCGCGAAGTCGCCCGGATTGCCCTTGAAAAGCTGATCAACGATGGCCGGATCCACCCTGCCCGTATTGAGGAAATGGTGGAAAAGGCGCAGAAGGAAGTGGAGCAGAATATCAAGGAAGCCGGCGAACAGGCCATGTTCACCGTCGGTGTGAACGGTCTGCGTCCGGAACTCGTCAAACTGTTGGGTCGTCTGAAGTATCGTACCAGTTACGGGCAGAACGTCCTCAACCATTCCATCGAGGTTGCCCAGCTCGCCGGCGTCATGGCGGCAGAGCTCGGTGTCGACGTCACGCTGGCGAAACGCGCCGGCCTGCTGCACGACATCGGCAAGGCGATCGACCATGAAATGGAAGGGTCCCATGTGGAATTGGGCGTGGAAGTCGCCAAGAAATTCCGCGAGTCCTCCAAGGTGCTCAATGCCATCGCTTCTCATCACGGCGATGTGGAGCCGTCCTGCGTGGAATCCGTCCTGGTTTCCGCGGCTGACGCCGTTTCGGCGGCCCGCCCCGGTGCAAGACGGGAAACCTTGGAAAGCTATTTGAAGCGGTTGACACGATTGGAAGAGATTTCCGAGTCCTTCGACGGGGTAGAGAAGTGCTATGCCGTGCAGGCAGGACGCGAAATCCGCATTATGGTCAAACCTGACGTGGTCGACGATACGAAGTCTGTCTTACTGGCTCGTGATATTGCCAAGAAGATTGAAGAAGAAATGGAATATCCGGGACAAATCAAGGTCGTCATCATCCGCGAAACGCGGGCTGTCGATTACGCGAAATAAAAACAGGCCGCGAACCGGAAGGCTCGCGGCTTATTTTTCCGTAAGGAGTGGGAACTATGCGTATCAAAGGAGCAGGCGGATGTCAGGATATCCGCCTTTATGAAACTGATTTCCAGACGGCGTGGCAGCTCATTTTCGACTGCATGGGCCAGTGTGGGATCGAGGTACAGCAGGTGGACAACGAGCATCATGTGGCCCACGGCCGTAAGAAGAGCATGTACTACGACATTACTCTCCGCGACATGGAGGACGGGACGGTACAGATCTATTTCGACCAGCATAAAAAGTACATCGAGGTCTATTCCTTCCGCAATGACACGAACACCATGGACCAGTTTTTCAAGTTCTACGAGACGCGGCTGGAAGAAATGCACGGCGGAATTAAATGTCCGTACTGTGGGTCTCCCGTGCAGGCCAACAACAAGTACTGCCCCGAATGCGGCAAACAGCTCAACTTCAACAAGGATGTCATCGACAATTCTGATGAAGCCCCGGGCTTTTTCGAAGCCATTTTCAAACGCCATGATTCTTGACAAAGACAACGGCCCTGTCCCGGAAATTCCGGGGCAGGGCCGTTTTGGGGAAAGGGCCGCGCGCCAAGGGCTTTTAATGTTCTTCTTCCATCGGATAATCCTGCAGGGCGGCGAACCCTTCTTCCCCCGTGCGGATCTTGACGATGTTGTCCACGGTCGAGACGAAAATCTTTCCATCGCCGTAACGACCGGTGTAGAGCGCTTTCTTGGCAGCGTCGATGACCGTGCGGACCGGGACGGCGGAAACCACGATGTCGACCTGTACTTTCGGCAGGAGACGGGCCGGTACGCTGGCGCCACGGTACATTTCCCGGTACCCGCGCTGGATTCCGAATCCATTGACTTCGGTGGCGGTCAACCCTGTGATGCCGATTTCTTCCATGGCCGTTTTCAAAGCCTGGAAGCGATCCCGCGACGTGATGATGGTCACGAGGGAATAGTGGTGCCCGTCCGGGGTAGCCGGCCGCGCGGCCTGTACCTCTGTCGCCTGGGTCGTGGCGTGGGGTACGGCACTGCTGCCTTTGGAAGATCCGGGAACGGGGGCAGGGGCGGAGGTGGAACCGGGGACTTCGGGTACGAACATGAAATCGGCGTAGGCGGAGGGCAGGCCGTGTTCGGCGAAGTCCAGACCGTTGATTTCTTCGGTCGGCGTGACACGGAGGCCGACGAGGTGGTCGATCAGGTGGAAAATGACAAACATGACGACGGTAACATAGAGGGCAACGGCGACAACCCCTTCAACCTGTACGAGAAAGAAGTGGGGATCCCCGGTGTAAAGGAGGCCGTCCTTTTCCGCCAGGAGGCCTGTCATCAAGGTACCAAAGGCTCCGCAGACACCGTGGACGGAAATGGCGCCGACGGGATCGTCGATGCGGGCTTTCTGGTCAAAAAATTCGACGGAGAGGACGACGAGAATGCCGGAGAAAAAGCCAATGGCGAGGGCCCCCGCCACGGTGACGACATCACAGCCGGCCGTAATGGCGACGAGGCCGGCCAGGCAGCCGTTCAGGGTCATGGAGACGTCGGGCTTGCCGTAGCGGAGCCAGGTGAAGCACATGACCGTGCAGGCGGCGACGGCAGGAGCCATGTTCGTCGTCATAAAGATGTGCGACGCCGCTTCCAGCGTATCGTCGCCGGTCATGCTGACCGTGGAGCAGCCGTTGAACCCGAACCAGGCAAACCAGAGGATAAAGACACCCAGGCAGGCCAGGGTCAGGCTGTGGCCGGGAATCGCGTTGACCGAACCGTCTTCGTTGTATTTGCCGATACGGGGACCGAGAATCTTGGCCCCGACAGCGGCGCAAATCCCGCCGACCATGTGGACGGCCGTGGAGCCGGCGAAGTCATGGAATCCGGCAGCGGCCAACCAGCCGCCGCCCCAGATCCAGTGTCCCGAAATGGGGTAGACGAGCAGGCTGATGGCCAGGCTGTATAGGCAGTAGGCGGAGAACTTGGTCCGTTCGGCCATGGAACCGGAAACGATGGTCGCCGCCGTCGCGCAGAAAGCGGTCTGGAAGATGATATAGGCCATGGTGGGATAGCCGGCATCCCCGCTGGTCCAGGACCGGACAAAGAAGTCCGGCATTCCGATGAGACCGTGGATATCCGTACCGAACATCAGACCGAAACCGACGATCCAGAAGACCGGCGTGCCGATGGCAAAGTCCATGACGTTCTTCATGACGATGTTGCCGGCGTTTTTGGCCCGTGTCAGACCTGTTTCACACATGGCGAAGCCTGGCTGCATGAAAATGACCAGGGCGGCACCCAGGAGAACCCAGAGGGTGTCGACGGAAGAGAACTTTTGAGCGGCACTGGCGGCGTCGGCTGCCACGGCCTGGGAGGCGTACCCTGTCAGCCACAGGGTCAGCAAGAGAAGCTTTTTGCAAATTCTGCACATCATCGACCATCATCCTTTCTTGTACCTGAACGCGTGCATCCCGCGTACGGAAACAAAAAAGAGACGCCTGACTGCCAGTGGATCCTGACAATCAGACGTCTCTGTCTCGTTAGTCGAATGGTAACACTCTTTTCCATCCTTGTCAATATTTTTTTTGAATTTGTACAGATTACGCGCGACCTTGCCGGTGGTTTCGCAGGATGTCCGCGGCCGGCGCGCCGGGCCCTTTCTTTCCGGGACATAAAAAAGCCGTACCGGCTGGTACGGCTTTCTATTTTGTCTGATTATGCGCGGGTAACTTTGCCAGAACGCAGGCACCGGGTGCAAACGTTGACACGCTTGACTTCTCCGTCGACGATCGCGCGGACAGCCTGGATATTGGGCTTCCAGGCAGCCTTGGTGTGGCGGTTGGAATGGCTGACGTTGTTCCCACTCATCACGCCTTTGCCGCAAACTTCACAGATATTTGCCATCGGGTTCTACCTCCTTCACAGAATCAGCATTTCGCTTATATTTGAAAAGTTTAACAAAGGTATACTATCACATATGTATGGGAAAAGCAAGCTTTTTTCAAAAAAGTTTCATCTATTTTGTGGTGGATGCGGTATAATGAAAACGTACGACACAAGGGGGGGGAATGGCCATGGATACCTGGTGGACAGAGCCGGTGACGAGCCTTAAAGGAATCGGCAAGAAGCGCGCCGCGGCGTTTGAGTGTCTGGAAATTCGGACTATCGCGGATTTGCTGAACTATTACCCCCGCCCGGACAGCTACATTGATTTTTCCCATCTCAAGTCTATCCGGGAACTGGCCGTCGATGGGTCGCGGCAAATCTTCCGGGCGGAATTGATGAATGTGACGGATCGCTATTCCCCCCGCGTGCGCCAATATTCCGTCGTTCTCGTCCGCGACGATACGGGTTACGCGGAACTGTTTTTCTTCGGCGCCCAGCGCTATTATCTGCGGCGTCTCCAGCCGGGCATGGACGTACTGGTCACGGGCCGCGTCAAACCGGGCCGTTCGGCCGCAAAGACCGTCAGTGAGGCCAATATTTCGCCTTTGGACGAAGAGTCTCTTGCCCATGCCATGGGCATCCTGCCGGTGTACAGCCTGACAGAATCCCTGACCCAGCAGCAGCTCCGGTCGGCGGAAAAACAAGCCTTGGACCTGGCGGCCGAGCGGGGACTGCCGGAAACGGTGCCCCGGGCTATCCTGGCGCGTTACCATTTCCCGGATCGGCTGACGGCCCTGCGGAATATCCATTTTCCCGCATCACCCGAAGCCTTCCGGCAGGCGAAGCGTCGTCTGGTCTACGAAGAACTTTTCCTGCTCCAGTGCGGTCTCCTGCTCAACCGGGAGCGCAATTATGATGGCCGCAGGGGCGTCAACCATAAGCGGGATGGGGCCCTGATCAAGGCCGTACTGGCGAACCTGCCCTTCCAGTTGACGGCGGGCCAGCAGCAGGCCTGGCGGGATATTTCCGGCGACATGGAGGATGTCCATCCCATGCACCGGCTGCTCCAGGGGGATGTCGGCAGCGGCAAGACCGTCCTGGCCGCCCTGGCTCTGGCCAAAGCGGCGGAAAACGGGTATCAGGGCTGCATGATGGCGCCTACGGGCATTTTAGCCCGGCAACACTTCCAGACGCTGTCGTCCTTCTTCGCCGGCACGGGAGTTCGCCTGGCTCTGTTGACCAGCAATACGAAGGCTTCGGCCCGCAGGGAAATCCTGCAGGGCCTGGCCGACGGATCGCTGCAGCTCCTCATCGGGACCCACGCCGTGCTTCAGGAAGACGTCCAGTTCCGCCATCTGTCCCTCGTCGTGACGGATGAGCAGCACCGCTTTGGTGTCAGTCAACGGGGCCGTCTGGCGGCCAAATCGGATTTTGCGCCGGATGTGCTGATTATGACGGCCACGCCGATTCCGCGGACGTTGGCCCTGACCGTGTATGGGGACATCGAAACGACCGTCATGCGAGGGCGTCCGCCGGGCCGGAAACAGGTCGAGACCCTGTGCTATACGGGGGACATGCGCCGTAAAGTCTATGAAGGCATGGTGCGGCAGATCCGTGCGGGTCGTCAGGTTTATGTCGTCTGCGCATCCATCGAGGAATCGGAAACCCAAGAAGGGGTCCGCAGCGTCAACGAAGTGTACGAAGAGTTGAAGCGGACCTGGCTTCAGGGGATTCCCTGCGCACTTCTGCACGGCCGGATGAAAGCGGCCGAAAAGGAAACCGTCATGGAAGCCTTTGCTGCCGGAACCGTCAAGGCGCTGATCGCAACGACCGTCGTCGAAGTCGGCGTCAACGTTCCGAACGCGACGATCATGATTATCGAAAATGCCGACCGTTTCGGCCTGGCCCAGCTGCACCAGCTCCGGGGCCGCGTGGGCCGCGGCAGCTGTCAGTCCTACTGTGTCGTCCTGACGGACAACAAGGACCCGGATACCTTGGCGCGTCTGGCCGTGTTGCGTCATTCCGAAGACGGCTTCGCCTTGGCCCAAAAGGACTTGGAACTGCGCGGTGCCGGGCAGCTGTTCGGCCTTCGCCAGCACGGGTTGCCAGATTTACGGCTGGCTGATATACTGAGGGATACGGATGTCCTCCTAATGTGCCGCAAGGACGCGCAGGGGGCACTTACCAACCCGGAATTGCGCCAGGAATTGCTGGCAGGGACGGCGAATCTCTTTGATTCCCGTTTTGCCGGAATCTTTAACTCCTGAGGGGGATAGAACGTGAAGCAATGGTCGGGACAGGAACAGATTGTCCCAGAAGAGGAACAAGTGAAAACAGTCAAGTGGTATGAAAACCCTGACGGCGTCACCAAGGCGTGCGCCCTGGTCTTGCTCGTGGCCGGTCTGGCCAGTCTGTACCTATTTTGCGGGGATTTTTGGGATAAGACGTTCCGCCTCGCCGTCAGTGGCAATGTCAAGGCCCTGGCGGAATATCTCCGCTCTTTCGGGTCCTACGCCGTCCTCGTCAGTTTTGTCATTGATGTCCTTATCAACATGGGCAGCGTATTCCCGTCGGTCTTCGTCTCGACGGCTAACGGCCTGATTTTCGGCCTGCCCCTAGGAGTGACGATCTCCTGGCTGGCCGAGACGGTAGGCGTCGTTTTCAGTTTTCTCCTGATGCGGTTCTTTTTCCGCAATACGGCGGAACGCGTGATTCGCAAGGCGAACAAGCTGCAGGATATTGACCGCGCCAGTGAAAAGAACGGCATCGTATGGATGACCTTCGCCCGGGCCCTGCCGTATTTTCCTTCGGGCATCCTGACGGCCATCGGCGCCGTGAGCCGCATGAGCGTGCGGGACTACATCATCGCCAATCTGATCGGCAAGTTTCCCTCGACGGCCCTGGAAGTCATCATCGGACACGATATCGTCAATTTTCACCAGTACACGGTGCGCCTGACCCTGCTTGTCTTGTTGGCGGCGGTCATTTTCTATCTGGGAAAACGGCACTTGCTGGACAAGGGAAAAATGTCCTGAAAAACGGGAACCTACAACGGAATAACGCGTACGAAAACAGGCGTCTGCCGCGAGAGGGGCAGGCGCCTGTCTGTTATTCATCCAGTTTGGACACCAAGTCCGGGAACAAGCCCAGGGAACGCTTTAAAATGCCGTGGCAATGGGCGATGGCAATGCCGTAGTTCGTGATGGGGATCCCCTGGTCCCCGGCCCAGCGGTACCGATACTGCATTTCCCGTTCGTTCAGCATGCAGCCGCCGCAGTGGATAATCATGTGATACGGTGACAGATCCAAGGGAAACTCCGTGCCGCTCGTCCAGGACAGGTCCAGCTTTTTGCCGGTTAATTCCGCCAGCCAGCGCGGTAATTTGACCGTGCCGATGTCGCCGCATTGCCGGTGATGGGTGCATCCTTCGGAAATCAGGACCCGGTCCCCGTCCCGCAAATGTTTCAGCCGGGCCACGCCGGCCACAGCCTGGGCCAGGTTTCCTTTGTGGCGGGCCATGAGAATGGAGAAGGACGTGAGGGGAAGGTGGGCCGGCACGATACGGTCTACGGCGCCGAAGGCCTGACTGTCCGTGATGACAAGACGTGGCTCCTTGCCCAGGGAGGCCAGGGTTCGCGCCAGTTTGTCATCCTGCGTCACAATGGCTGTGGCGCCGGCGTCGAGGAGGTCCCGAATGGCCTGCTGTTCCGGCAGGATCAGGCGTCCTTTGGGAGCCGCCTTGTCGATGGGGATGACCAGGACCGCGAAGTCTCCCGGGGAAACGAGGTCCGCGCAAAGCGGGAAGGGAGGCTCCTTTTCCGGCACGAGGCGCGCCAAGGTTTCCTTCAAGTCGGCGATGTTTGTCCCTGTGGCGCTGCTGACGATGCGGTAAGGGACAGACAGGGCCTTCACGCGGTCCAGGCCGGGGATGCGTCTTTCCCAGTCAGCAGGACTGCCGAGGCGGTCCGCTTTCGTAAAGACGAGGAGGGCCGGCAGCTTTTTTTCGCGGATCTTGTCCAACAGGGCCAGGTCTTCCGGCGCCGGCCCGCAGGCCGCTTCCACGACGAGCAGGGCGATGTCTGTCTTGTTCAGGACTTGATAGGACCGCTGGACCCGCAGGCTGCCCAATTCCCCTTCGTCGTCGATGCCCGGCGTGTCGATGAACAGGACGGGCCCCAGGGGCAGAAGTTCCATAGCCTTGGACACAGGGTCTGTCGTCGTCCCTGGCGTGTCGGACACGATGGCCAGGCTCTGGCCTGTCAGGACGTTGATTAGACTTGATTTGCCGGCGTTGCGACGTCCGAACAACCCGATGTGCACCCGCTCCGACGACGGGGTCGCGTTCAATCCGCTGTTGCCGCTCATAGGGGACCTCCTTGCAAAATCGCGTACTCTCCAGTATAGTAATCACAAAAGGCTAGTTTCAATTTTTTATTATACCATATCCCGCGGCAGCGTGATGGAAAGGCTGCGGGGAAGAAAGGGCAGGCAGGAAAAAAGTGCGGCAACGGTCGATTTCTGTAACCAAACATACAACCTCTCCGGAAGCGGCGCGTCCCGACGGCCGCAAAGGGCCCCGGAAGGTGCTTATTTTGTCTGCCCCCGTGGGAAGCGGGCACCGTATGGCTTCTTTTGCCTTGGCGGGAGTGCTGCGGTCCCTGCCGAACGCGGATCTCACCGTGGAGGAAGGGGACGTATTTCGTCTCTTGCCGGATTGGCTGGGGCGGGGCCTGCTCGGATTGTACGGCCTGATCCTGCGCCGCTGTCCCTCCTTATACGCCCTGTCGTACCGCTGGGGTAACGTGGATGGCCGTTCCCTGTGGCTGCGCAATGCCGTGAACGGCTTGCTCTGCCGTCTGGCCCGGCCCTGGCTCGACCGGATTGCGCCGGATATCGTCGTCAGTACGCACGGCACGCCGACGGGGATCGTGTCACTCTATAAACGCAAGTACAAGCCGTCCCTGCGGCTGGCTGTCGTGGTGACGGATTTTACGGTCCACCGGTGGCTCCTTTGTCCTGCCGTGGATACATACTTCGTGGCCCACGCGGACTTGGTGCCCCTTCTGCGGAAAGGCGTGCCGGCCGGGGAGAAGCCGCAGATCGGGATCACGGGGATTCCCGTGCGTCCGGATTTTGCCGTCCCGCCTGGGGAGGCGGAACGGCAGGCCCTGCGTCGTGGACAGGGGTGGCAGGACGAGGAGTTTGTCTGCGTCCTGATCGGGGGAGGCGACGGACTGCTGCCCATGGAAGGGTTCGTCCGTCTGCTCGGTACTCCTGGCCTGGAAGCCTTGCGCCTCGTGGCCGTTACCGGGCGGAACGGCGCCCTGCGTCGGCGGCTGGAAGCCCTGCGGCAGCGTCCGGGGGTAGGGGCGCGGCTCACGGTGTACGGCTCGCTTTCCTCGCCGGCGCCGCTGTACCAGGCGGCAGACCTGGTGCTCAGCAAGGGAGGCGGCGTGACCGTGGCCGAAACCCTGGCTACAGGGATTCCCCTGGTGCTGTTCCGGCCCCTGCCGGGGCAGGAAGAAAAAAACAGCGCCTTCCTGATGGAACACGGTATGGCGCGGCGCGCGGACACGGTGGCAGAAGCGGCGGCCTGTATCGCGGCGGAAATGGCCGTCCCTGCGGCGGAGCGGGCCCGTCAGCGCCGTTTGCGCCGGGACGGCCAGGGACATCCGGCAGCGGCCCGGGAAATCGCGTTTTCTTTAATATATATGTAGAAAACTTTGTGAAAAGAAGCGATAGTTGTTGACTTTCCCCGCAATACTATGCTATTAGTATATGTAATTGCTGTTCAGGCAAGACAACTGCATAGGGAGTGACAGCCTGTGGAAGGAGGATTCCATGGATCGATTTTATTGGGCTGCGTTGGGTGTTTCCAAAACGTTCCGGGGGGACGCGGCGTCGTTAGGGCGTCTGCGGGAAAGTTTTGGAAGCGTCCGCGAATTTTACGGGGCTTCGGAAGAAGCGCTGCGCGCGTCCCGCGTTCTCGCACCGACCATGCTGGAAAAATTTCTGGAACGGCGGGACCGGGAGCTGCCGGCCCGGCTGGAGGCGCAATGCCGGGAGCTGGATATTGAGGTGGTTTCCCTCGAGGATGCGCAGTATCCCCGCCTCCTGAAAGAAATCGCCGACCCGCCGGCAGCCTTGTATCTGAAAGGCCGCATGCCAGCGACGGACCAGTGCATCGCCATTGTGGGGCCGCGGGAAGCCGACGGGTATGGGCTGCGTGCCGCCAAAATGTTCGCCCGGGACTTGGCCGAGGTCGGGTTGACTATTGTCAGCGGCGGGGCCAGGGGAATCGATACGACCGCCCATGAGGCTGCCCTCGACGTCGGGGGAGCGACCATCGCGGTGTTGGGCTGTGGTGTCGATGTCGTTTACCCTTCCGCAAACCGGGAGCTGTTCGGGAAAATCAGCCGATCCGGGGCGCTGTTGTCGGAATATCCTCCGGGAACCCCGCCGTATCCTTTTCAGTTTCCCCAACGCAACCGCCTGATCAGCGGCCTCTGCCGGGGCGTCCTGCTGACGGAAGCGTCCCGGCGCAGTGGGTCCCTGATTACCGCATCCTGCGCGCTGGACCAGAACCGGGACGTGTTTTGTGTGCCCGGCAACATTTTTACACAGGCGTGTCGTGGGACCAACGACCTCATTGCCCATGCCAGGGCCCTGCTGGTCCAGGAACCGGCGGATATCCTTCGGGAACTGTATCCGGACTGGCAGGGAAAAAAAGAATCGTCCCTGTTTCCCAATTCCGGCAACGCGCCTGCGGCGTCCTATACGGCGACGGAACGGAAAATTCTCTGTTTCCTGACCCGGGGACCATCCCTGCCGGATGAAATCGCTGTGGCCCTCCGGCGTGGCCCCATGGACCTGCCATTGTATCTCCTGCAGCTGCAGCTCAAAGGAGCCGTCGCCCGTGATGCCAGCGGACGATGGTATCGAACAGAAGAAAACCCGGACTGAAGGAGGATTCATGAGTAATAATCTGATCATTGTCGAATCTCCCACAAAATCGAAGACGATTACGAAATTTCTTGGCAGTAAGTACACTGTCAGGGCCTCCATGGGCCATCTGCGGGACTTGAAGAAAAGCACCCTCAGTGTGGATGTGGAGCACGACTTCGCGCCGGAGTATATCAATATCCGCGGAAAGGGGGACTTAATCCGGGAATTGAAGACAGCGGCCCAGAAGGCCGACAAAGTCTATCTGGCAACGGACCCGGACCGGGAAGGGGAAGCCATCAGTTGGCATCTGGCCCATATTCTCGGCATCGACGAAAAGGAGCCGTGCCGTATCGCTTTTCATGAAATTACGGCCGGGGCGGTCAAGGAAGCCCTGAAACATCCCCGTACCATCGACATGGATATGGTCGATGCCCAGCAGACGCGGCGCATTATCGACCGGCTGGTGGGCTACAAGCTGAGCCCTCTCTTGTGGCGTAAGGTCCGCAAGGGGCTTTCGGCGGGGCGTGTCCAATCGGTAGCGGTCAAGATTGTCGCTGACCGGGACAAGGAAATCGAGACCTTTGTGCCTGAAGAATATTGGACGCTCAAGGTCAAGCTCCGCGAGAAGGAGAAAGCGCCGCTCTTCGAGGCGGAAGTTGCCAAGAAGGATGGCAAGAAACTGGTCCTGCGCAACGCCGAAGAGACCGTCGCCGTTGAGGAAGCCCTGAAGCAGGCATCCTACACGGTGCTGAACGCCGCGAAAAAGAACGTGACCCGCCGTCCGCCGGCGCCTTTCACGACGAGCACCCTCCAGCAGGAGGCGGCCCATCGCCTGAACTTCACGACGCGCCGCACCATGCTGGTGGCGCAGCAATTGTACGAAGGCGTCAGTATCGGCAAAAATTATGCCGGCCTCATTACGTACATGAGAACGGACTCGACCCGTCTGGCCGCCGAGGCCCTGTCTTCTATCCGCGGCCTGGTGGCACAGCTTTACGGCCCGGAATACTGCCCGGAAAAACCGAATTATTTCTCCAACAAGAACAATGCCCAGGACGCCCATGAAGCGATTCGTCCGACGTCGATTACGCGGACGCCGTCCGAGGTGGAACCGTACCTGACGAAGGAGCAGTTCCGTCTCTACGAACTCATCTGGAAACGGACCATGGCCTGCCAGATGGCGCCAGCCCGGTTTGACCAGACGACGCTCCAGATTGGCGCCGGTCCTTACGAATTGAAGGCCAGCGGATCCGTCCTGACTTTTGACGGCTTCCTGCGGCTGGCCGACAAGAAAGATACGAAGAAGGAAGGCCTGGTCCCCTACATCGAACCGGGGCATCCCCTGGTCCTCTATAAAGTGGAACATGGCGTCCAGCATTTCACGGAACCGCCCGCAGGCTATACGGAAGCCTCCCTCGTCAAGAAGATGGAAGAGGAAGGAATCGGCCGACCATCGACGTACGCCCCGATTATCCAGACCATCCAGGCCCGCGGCTATGTCGTCAAGGAAGGCAAGAAGCTGACGGCGACGGAACTTGGCAAGAAAGTCGTGGATTTGCTGACGACCTATTTCGGGTCCATCATCAATATCCCCTATTCGGCGAAGATGGAAACGGAGTTGGACGAAATTGCGGAACACAAGGTCGACAAACTGACCATTCTGAAGCATTTTTATATGCCTTTCGAAGAACTGCTGGAAGAAGCGGACAAAGTGATTCCGAAGGATCCGCCTCCCCTGGAGAAGAGCGGGGTCACTTGCGAAAAGTGTGGCCGCGAGATGGTGATTCGCGAAGGCCGCTACGGCAAGTTCCTTGCCTGTCCGGGATTCCCCGAGTGCCGCAATACGAAACCGCTTCTGGAAAAGATCGGCGTGCCCTGCCCGAAATGCGGCGGGGACATTACGATCCGCCGTACGAAGACAGGCCGTGTTTTCTACGGTTGTTCGAACTATCCGGCCTGTGACTTTACGTCGTGGGACAAGCCGACGACGGAAACGTGCTCCCTGTGCGGGCATATGCTGCTGGAACATACGGACCGGGGCAGCAAGTCCCGTCTGGTCTGTTCCAACGCGGACTGCGCCAATGCCCTTCCGAAGCGGACATCGCGAAAGAAAACCACGACGGCGGATCTCCTGAAGGTGAGCAAGGTCGTCAAGGGTCGGGGCGGTGCGGCCAGGAAGGCCACTGCCAAGAAGACCTCAGGCAAAAAGGCGGCGGCCGGAAAAACGGCGGCAAAGGAACCGAGAGGGCGAAAGAAAACCACCGGAAAAACGGCAGGACAGTAACAAAGGACCGAAAGAACAACCGGCCTGACGAAGCCCGGAATCCTGACGAAGAACGTGCGGTACCCCGGAACCGTGAAAAAAGAGGCGTGGCAGCGCCTCTTTTTTGCCCTCCGGAAGGGGCCCCAGGGAACGCCGGCGGAACGGCGAAGAGAAAGGCGAGGTAGGAAATGGAAGACAACACGACACGGGAACCGGTTCACGTCATCGGCGCGGGCCTGGCCGGCAGTGAAGCGGCCTGGCAGGTGGCCCGGCGCGGCATTCCGGTGATTTTACACGAAATGCGGCCGGTCCGATCGGACCCGGCCCATAAGACAGACGGGTTCGCAGAGTTGGTCTGCAGCAATTCCCTGCGGGCGGCCAATGTGGAAAATGCTGTCGGCCTCCTGAAGGAAGAAATGAGGCAGCTCGGATCCGTCATCATGCAGGCTGCCGACGCGCATCGTGTGCCTGCCGGCGGCGCTCTGGCCGTCGACCGGACGGCTTTTTCGAAGGCCGTCACGCAGGCCGTATCGGAACATCCCCTGATTACGGTGGTCCACGAAGAGGTAACGGACCTGGAGGCCTTGCCGGGCTATGTCATTGTCGCCAGCGGCCCGTTGACGAGCGACGCCCTGAGCGCGTTCATTGCCCGCAAGATTCGCGCGGCCTATTTGCATTTCTTTGACGCGGCCGCTCCCATCGTGGCCGGGGATTCCTTGAATTACGATGTCATTTACCGAGCCTCCCGGTACGGCAAGGGGGAGGCGGCCTATCTGAATTGTCCCTTCTACACGAAGGAAGCATACGTGGCCTTCCGCGAAGCGCTGCGGGACGCGGAAACGGCGGAGGTCAAGGACTTTGAGAAGGGGAATGTCTTCGAAGGCTGTATGCCCATCGAAGAAATGGCGTACCGCGGCGAAGATACCATGCGCTACGGACCCTTGAAACCCGTCGGCCTGAAAGATCCCCGCGACGGGCGCGAAGCCTACGCGGTCGTACAGCTCCGTCAGGACAATGCGGCGGGGACCCTGTTCAATCTGGTCGGGTTCCAGACGCATCTGAAATGGCCGGAACAGCGTCGGGTCTTCGGCATGATTCCCGGACTGGAGCAGGCCGAATTTGTCCGTTATGGCGTCATGCACAAAAATACTTACATGAATTCCCCGAAAGTGCTGTGGCCGAGCTTCCGCCTGCGTGGCGACACACGGTTCTACTTTGCCGGCCAGATGACCGGGGTCGAAGGGTACGTGGAATCGGCGGCATCCGGCCTCATGGCCGGCATCCACGCCGCCCGTGCGTATTGCCACGCCCGTACGCTCGACTTTCCCGTCGTCACGGCCATGGGGGCGTTGGCGCACTATATCAGCAACCCTGAGGTGGAAAAGTTCCAGCCCATGAACGTCAATTATGGCCTCATGCCGCCTTTGACCAAACGGGTCCACAAGAAGATGATCCGCAACGCCTTGTACGTAGAACGGGCCCAGGCGGCTTTTGCCCCGGTTCGACAATTGTGCAATGAAGATGTACGCTTTGAAGATTAGATGGGGCATATCGAATGGAAATTTTTGCGAAAATTCCCTAAATCGTTAATTGTAATTTTTAAATTTCTATGTTAATATAAATTGACCGCGGATTATTTTGAAATTTGGTACAACGGTGCCTCTTTCAAAAATTCTGACAACGCGGCGCTGGAGCAGAAAGCAGGAAGTATCGTGGCGACAGGAAAGGAGCGGCAGCAGCTGGTTCAGGCATTCCTGGACTATTTGTTTGTCGAAAAGAACGGGTCTGTCCTGACGGGGGAAAACTACCGGCGGGATATCCGTGACTTTGAGCAGTTCATGATTTCCAAAGCCGGGCCGGCTTTCGCGTGGACGCAAGTGGAGGTACTCCATATCCGTTCCTATCTCGCGTTCCTGAACAAGGAGAATTACGCGCGCCGGACTATTACGCGCCGCATCTCCTCTCTGCGTTCCTTTTACAAGTATCTCCTGCGGGAGGAAACCGTACCGGCGAATCCGTTTGCCGGCGTCCGCACGCCGAAGCTGGACAAACGGTTGCCGGTGTTTCTGGAAGAGGGGGAAATCGATTCCATCCTCGATCTGCCGGACCAATCGCTTCTGGGTCTGCGGGACCGTGCCGTCCTGGAACTCTTGTACGCGACGGGGTGTCGTGTCTCCGAGCTGGCGGGAATGCGGTTGGGAGATGTCGACCTGGGTAGTCTTTTCGTCCTGCTCCACGGCAAGGGCAGCAAGGACCGTATTGTCCCCATAGGGCATACGTGCCGCGACGCGTTCCTGGCCTATTATGGGAAAAGCCGGGCGGCCCTGTTGGAGAAATATGGCGTTGAGGATCATCAGTACGTTTTCGTCAACAACCGCGGCGGCCGCCTTACGGATCGTAGTGTACGGCGCATCCTGGACAAATATGTCCGGCAGCTGGCGCTGCACAAAAAGGTCAGCCCCCATACGATCCGGCATACTTTCGCGACGCATCTGCTGGACCATGGCGCGGATCTGCGGGCCGTGCAGGAATTGTTGGGGCATGCCAGCCTGTCGACGACACAAATCTACACCCATGTGACGAGCGAACGCATCCAAAAGGTATATCAGAAAAATTTCCCTAGGGCCTGACCGTTCCCGGCCGGTCCTGCCGGAAAACAAGTACAGATACAGCGCATTTCTATCAGGGGAACGGCAGACAGTGCCGCAGTGGAGGAAAATCATGACGCCATTACTGGAAAAAGCAAGGAAATTGAACAGTCTGATGCAACGCGGTGGCAACGTCTCTTTCGATGAAGTGGCGGATCTTCTGCGAGATTTAACGAGCTGCAACATCTATGTGGTCGGGAATGACGGAGCGGTTCTCGGCTTTGCGCTGCAGGACGGGTTCGAATGCGATGTCATGCGGAATCTGGTCTTGGAAAACATGAAATTTCCCGCGCAGTATATGGGGTTTGTCAACGGCATGCAGGAAACCCATTCCAACATCAGCCATGAGGAGCACATGTGCTCCTTTGACGAGACGAAGCCTTGCAAATACGGGGAAAAACGGACGACGATTATTCCTATCAGGGGAAATCGCGAGCGGTTGGGTACGCTGATCTTGGCCCGTTACGACCGTGATTTCAACGACGATGACCTGCTGCTGGGCGAGTACTCGGCCGCCGTCATCGGTATCCAGCTGTTGCACAACCGCGAAGCGGCCATGGAGGAACGGATTCGCAAGGAAGCGGTCATCAAGATCGCCTTCACGACGTTATCGTTCTCCGAGTGGGAAGCGATTGTGGGAATCCTGACGGAGCTCAAGTCGAACGAAGGAATCCTCATCGCCTCGAAGGTGGCGGACCGTTTGAATATTACCCGATCGGTCATTGTCAATGCCATGCGTAAATTCCAGAGCGCCGGTCTTATTGAAACCAAATCCCTGGGGATGAAGGGGACCTATATCAAGATCCGCAACGAATACTTGTTGGATGAAATCAAGAAGCATGCCAAGGAAGTCAGCCCTGACCTGCAGTTGGACGGCCGTGTCTATCCGGAACAGTCCTATGACACGGAGTTCTGGAACCACAGACGTCGTCGCTGAGCGGCAAGGATTTTAAAAAACGCGGCGGATCCGGCTTTGCCGGATCCGTTTTTTCATGCTTATACGCGCGTGTCGTGTCCTCCGGGCCGTACATCTCACAAAAAGTTCGTTTTGTGGCTCCGCGCTTATGATACAATGAGGAAAAGTATTCCGGATTCGTCCCGGCGGAACGGCGTAGCGGGACGGTGTGACCGAGGTGATAGAGTGCATCGATTTTTTATTGGGGTGACGGGAGTGGGCCTGCTCCTGACGTTCTTTTTCTGGCTGATGTACCGGACCGGGGTTCCCCTGTTCCGGCATCCAGGTTCCCTGGCCATCTTGCTCCTGCCGCTGGCTTTCGGTTGGCTGCAGGTGTATGGCGCCGATTCCCCGCTGCCCCTGCCGCTGCTGCGGGGCCTTGCGTATGCGGGCGGGTATTGGCTCGCCTTTTTTCATTATTCCCTGTATGTCCTGATTCTTTACGGACTTCTGCGGTTGGGCATGGCCGCGGTGAACGCGGCCCATCCGGGACTGCTTGCCGTTTCGGCCATCGGAGCGCCATACGTCCGGGTGGCTTTCGCCGTCGTCGTCCTCCTGGTCGCCGCCGGTGGCTGGAATGCCCTGCACCCGCGGATTCGCATGGTGGATTTCGACACGGGGGGCCGCCTGAAAAAACCGCAGACTATCGTTCTCGTGACGGATATGCATTTGGGAAGTTTGTTCGGCCGTTCCTACGCGGCGGAGCTGACGGAAAAAATCAACGGACAGCATCCCGATGTGGTCCTCTTCGGCGGGGACCTGGTTGACAACCGGCTGCGCTGGGTGGAAAGGGAACAAAGCCACGAGCCCCTGCGGAATATCCGCAGTACCTATGGCGTCTACGCCGTGCGGGGGAACCATGATCATCTGGACCAGAAGGTGGAAGCAGAAGAGGCCTTGTTCCGGTCCATCGGCTTCCGTTTCCTGGTGGATCAGGCCGTGGACCTGCCCAACGGGCTGCGCATTACGGGGCTGGAAGATTATCGTTCCCGTCCTGTCAATCCGTATCTGGCCTCCCTGGCCGGAACGGACCCGCATTCCGTACGGATTTTGATGGAACACCAGCCCCGGCGCTTTTGGGAAGCCTGTAACGCAGGCTACGACATCTATGTGGCTGGTCATACGCACGCGGGACAACAGGCGCCATTGAACCTGATTACGAAACGCATGTACCTGCTCGATTCCGGCACTCGTCTTTTTGGGTCCCTGCTGGGCGTTGTTTCCAACGGCTACGGCCTGTGGGGCTCGCCGGTGCGGGTCGGGAACCGGCCGGAACTGGTTGTCCTGAAACTCCGTTGACAGGCGGGCAGGGGAGAAGGAGGAAGAACATGGGGAACAGCAAAGATGGACAGGCTGTCCTTTTCGATATGGACGGCGTCATCTTCGATTCGGAGCGCCTTGTCATCGACTGCTGGAAGGTCGTGGCGGACAAGTACGGCATTCCTGATATCGAAGCGGTTTGTTATCAATGCATGGGCCTGACGTATGAAGCGACGGAACAGGTGTACCGCCGCCGTTATGGAGACGCCTATCCGTACGAACGGTACAAGCAGGAAGTGTCGGATTTGTTTCACGCCCGCTATGACGGCGGCCGCCTGCCGACCAAGCCCGGCGTGCGGGAAATCCTGGCCTGGCTTCAGGAGCGGCGGATTCCCGTCGCCCTGGCGTCATCCACGCAGCTGGCGTCGGTCCGGCAGGAGCTGGGCGAAGCGGGCCTGCTGCCCTTTTTCCAGGTCGTAAAGGGCGGGGATGACGTTGTCCACGGAAAACCCGCGCCGGACATCTTTCTCCTGGCGGCGAAACAGCTGGGCTGCGACCCTGCTGCCTGCTATGTCCTCGAAGATTCCCCGAACGGCATCCGCGCCGCGGCAGCGGCGGGTATGCACTCGATTATGATTCCGGACCTGCAGGAGCCGGATGAGGAAATGCGCCGCTTGGCCGAAGTAATCCTGCGGGACTTGCGGGAGGCGCAGGCCTATCTGGAACACTGTTTCCGATAAAAAACGGGGCTGCAACGCAAGTCGTTACAGCCCCGTTCTCCTTTTCACGCTCCCTGGGATGACAGCAGTCGGAATGTCCTCCGCCGGCCGGAAGGTCAGGCCCGGCCGGAGCAGTTCAGGACGTCGCGCATCTTGTGGGCAACCATGGCCCGGATGGCTTCACGGGCAGGTCCCAGATATTGGCGCGGATCGAAGTCGCCCGGATGCTCCGTCAAATATTTGCGGATGGATGCGGTCATGGCAAGGCGCAGGTCTGTGTCGATGTTGATCTTGCAGACACCGAACTGGCCGGCCTTCCGCAGCATGTCTTCCGGTACCCCCTGGGCGCCGTCAATCTTGCCGCCATACTTGTTGCATTCTTCCACAAAGGAAGGAATAACCGTGGAGGCGCCGTGCAGGACCAGGGGGAATCCCGGCAGCAAGTTCGTGATTTTCTCGAGGCGGGCAAAGTCCAGTTCCGGTTTGCCTTTGAACTTGTAGGCGCCGTGGCTGGTGCCGATGGCGATGGCCAGGCTGTCTACACCGGTCCGTTCCACGAACTCGACGGCCTGGTCGGGATCCGTGTACGTCGCGTCCCGCGTATTGACCTTGACTGCGTCTTCCACGCCGGCCAGCTTGCCCAGTTCGGCCTCGACGACGACTCCCTTGTCATGGGCGTATTCGACGACACGTTTTGTCAGGGCGATATTTTCCTCGAAGGGATGCTTGGACCCGTCGATCATAACGGACGTGAATCCGCCGTCTACGCAAGCCTTGCAGATGTCAAAGTCCGCGCCGTGGTCCAAATGGAGGGCGATGGGCAGCCCCGTGTCCTGCACGGCAGCCTCGACGAGCTTCGTCAGGTAGATATGCTTGGCGTATTTACGGGCCCCGGCGGAAACCTGCAGGATCAGAGGCGCCTTTTCCTGGATGGCGGCCTCGACGATACCCTGGATGATTTCCATGTTGTTGACGTTGAACGCACCGACGGCATAATGGCCCTCATAGGCCTTGCGGAACATCTCTTTCGTATCGACAAGCGGCATGTGGATAACCTCCTCAAAGTGAATATTGGAAAATTCAGTACATCTCGCTGAGTCCATTATAGCACATCTTATTAAAAATAGTGTATGCTGATTCGAAAAAATTACAGGCGGACAGGCGGGATAAAAAAAGATTGGCACGGGCAGGGGAATCTGCCGGGAAAACTGGCATCCGGCGCGAAAATAGCGTATAATGTAATAGTATATCTTTTTGCTTTTTCCCTTTCTTGCCGGAACGGAAGCGAAAATAGACTTGTCTTAAAGGGGGACTGGTTATGACGAACGAACAACACACGGCACCGGTGGAAGAAAAACCGGCCAGAAAGAAGATTATCCTCAGCGGGATCCAGCCGACGGGCATTTTCACGCTGGGGAACTATATTGGGGCCGTCCGCAACTGGGGGCAGCTCCAGGAAGACTACGACTGCTATTATTTTGTGGCGGACCTGCATTCCCTGACTATCCGCCAGAACCCGGCGGACCTGCGCAAGCAGACCCTGGAGGCTTTCGCCCTCCTGCTGGCGGCAGGCATCGATCCGGAAAAGAGCCTTGTCTTTATCCAGAGCCATGTCCACAACCATGCGGAGCTGGGGTGGATCCTCATGTGCAATTCCATGTACGGGGAACTGTCCCGCATGACCCAGTTCAAGGATAAGTCCGCCAAGCATGCGGATAACGTCAATGCGGGCCTTTTCACCTATCCGTCCCTCATGGCGGCGGATATCCTGCTCTACCAGGCGGACCTGGTGCCCGTTGGGCAGGACCAGACGCAGCACCTGGAATTTACGCGCAACGTGGCGACACGCTTCAATGGCCTTTACGGCGATGTATTCCGCCTGCCTGAGGCCTATCTGCCCAAGGAAGGGGCGAAGATCATGTCCCTGCAGGACCCGGCCAGGAAAATGTCCAAATCGGATCCGAACCCGAAAGCGCGGATTTCCATCCTCGACGACGAAGCGTCTATCCTGCGCAAATTCCGCAGTGCCGTGACGGACAGCGAGGCCCATGTGTGCTACCGGGAAGACAAACCGGGCATCAGCAATTTGATGACGATCTACTCCGTGGTGACGGGAAAGTCCTATGAAGCCATCGAAGACGAGTTCGATGGCAGGGGCTACGGCGATTTCAAGACTGCCGTCGGCGAAGCCGTTGCGGAGGAACTGCGGCCTATCCGGGAAAACTTTGCCCGGCTCATGGCAGACAAAAAGTATCTGGAAGATGTGTATAAGATGGGGGCGGAGCGTGCCCAATCCATTTCCAACCGCACGCTGACCAAGGTCAGGAAAAAAGTCGGCCTGCTGGCCAAGCCTTTCTGACTTTTCGCGTCCTCCCCCTGAAACGGAGGTATGATTGTGTTTCTCGATTTTCAAACGCTGCTGTTCCGCGCGCCGGCCCTGCTGATTGCGCTGACAATCCATGAGTTCGCTCACGCCTGCGTGTCGGACAGCTTGGGAGACCCGACGCCGGCCATGACGGGACGGCTGACGCTGAATCCCCTGGCCCACCTGGACGTCATCGGCACGATTGCCCTGATCCTGGTCGGCTTCGGCTGGGCTAAACCGGTCCAAGTGGATCCCCGGTACTATAAAAATTACCGCGCGGACATGCGGAAGGTGGCTTTCGCTGGACCGGGAGCGAATTTCCTCCTGGCGTTCCTGTGCGTCCTGATCCTGCAGGCGCGGCTTCATTTTGGCATCGCCCAAAGCGGGCTGGCAAGCCAGTTCCTGTACTGGCTCATGCTTTATAACGTCTGGTTCGGGTTCTTTAATTTGATTCCCATCCCGCCCCTGGATGGCTCGAAAATTGTCGGGACACTCCTGAGTTACCGGGCAGCCTATTTGTATGACACGGCCGTTTCGCGTTACGGTTTCTGGCTCTTGATCCTGGTGTGCTATACGGGTCTCGCCGGCCGACTCATCGGTCCCTTGGCGCAGGGCTTCCTCTCCCTGTCGTTTTGGGCGGTGGGAATGATATTTTAGCGATATTTGGGAAAGCGACGCAACGTTATGGCGGAACCTCTTGTCAGGGTCCTCGATTTTGAAGGACCGCTGGATCTGCTGATCCATTTGATTGAAAAAGATAAAATCGACATTTACGACATTCCCATCGTTTCCATTACGGACCAGTATATGGCTTTTCTGGATGCCATGACAGAACTGGACCTGGAAGTGGCCAGCGATTTTCTGGTTATGGCGGCACGGCTGCTGCAGATCAAATCCCGCATGCTCCTGCCGAAATTGCCGTCCGACGAGGAGGACGGCGAGGATCCGCGCCAGGTCCTGGCCGATATGGTGGCGGAACTGCAGCGGTTCAAAAGGCTGGCCGGCGAACTGGCGGAGCGGCAGCGAGAGGCAGCGCAGTTCCATACGCGCCGGCCCCTGTACGGGGACAGCAAGCTGCGCCGCCTGCACCACTATCCCGTAGAGGTCCTGCTGGAGGCTCTGGCCTCCCTGACGAGCCCCCTGGCGGAGGAGCTTGCCGTCGTGGAACGGCAGGAATTCGACATCCGAAAAAAGATGGAAGACGTGGTGTCGTACTTGCGCAGGCATCCCCACGGCGCCGAACTGAACGAGGCTTTCGTGCAGACGGGCCTGAAAAGCGAACATATCGCGTCGTTCCTGGCCGTGCTGGAGCTGTTGCGCCTGAAAATCATCCGCATCAGCCAGAGCCGTGCCTTTGACCCCATTTATATTTTCCTGCGCGAAGGAGGAGACCGTCATGGCGCAACTACCGAAGGAGTTTGAGCTGGCGAGGCTGGAGGCGCTCCTGTTTGCGGCCGGCGATCCCCTGAGCGTCGCCCAATTGGCGGAGCTGACGGGAGGAAACAAGCCGCGGACGTGGGAGCTCGTGACGGCCTTGCAGGAACAATACCAAGCGGCTGGACGGGGCATCATGCTCCGCGAAGTGGCCGGCGGGTTCCAGCTTTGTACCAAGCCGGCTTTTGCCCGCGTCGTGGAACAGCTGGCGACGACGCAGGAACTGAAACTGTCCAATGCGGCCCTGGAAACCCTGGCGATCATTGCTTTCCGGCAGCCCCTGACCAGGGCGGAGATGGAGGCAGTCCGCGGGGTCAAGGTGGATGGGGTTGTGAATACGCTGCTTGACTGGCAGCTGATTACGGAAGCGGGTCGGAAACAGACTGTCGGACATCCGATCCTGTACCGCACGACGGATCGGTTCCTTACGGTTTTCGGCCTTCGGTCCCTGGAGGACTTGCCGGCCATGCCGGAATTGCTGCAGGAAGAAATGGACCGTCATCCACGGCAGTTATCTCTCCTGGATCTGCCGGAACAGGCGGAGCCTGCCACCTCGGAGCCGACGCCGCAGGAGGACGGGCCCGGGGATTTGGCGGCGCTTTCCGCCACGGTGGCGGGCAAACCCTGAAGACTACAAAAACGAAAAGGACGGAAGCGAATGGAAGAACGCTTACAGAAAGTACTGGCCCAGGCGGGTGTCGCTTCGCGGCGCGAAGCGGAAAAATATATTACGGCAGGCCGCGTCAAGGTGAACGGGAAAGTGGTCCGCGAGTTAGGGACAAAGGTCGATGAACGGGCCTATATCCAGGTGGATGGCAAACCGGTCAAACGGGAACATAAGGTCTATCTGCTCTTTTACAAGCCGCGGGGAGTCGTCACGACCATGAAGGATCCCGAAGGCCGCCGTACCGTAGCGGATTATGTCCGTGACGTGCCGGAGCGGGTCTTTCCCGTCGGCCGTCTGGATTACAACACGGAGGGCCTGTTGTTGTTGACGAACGACGGGGACCTGGCCCAGGCCATGATGCACCCGAGCCATGGGGTGAACAAGACATACGAGGTCACCGTGCCGGGTATCGTGCCGGAAGCCAAACTGGACCAGCTACGTCTGGGCGTGCCCCTGGAAGACGGTATGACGGCGCCGGCCGTGGTACAGCTGGCCCAGTATGACCACGACAAGAACCTGACGCATTTTACGGTGACCATCCATGAGGGACGGAACCGGCAAGTGCGTCGCATGTGCGACTATATCGGCTTCCCCGTACGGACGCTGAAACGCGTCAAGATGGGTAGCCTGACCCTGAAAGGTCTCGGCCGGGGGCGGTGCCGCGACTTGGATCCGGACGAAGTAAAAGCCTTAAAGAAAGCGTGTGGACTCCATGACTGACGCAAGGGTAATTGTCATCGGCGCCGGGGCCGCAGGACTTATGGCAGCCATCACGGCGGCACGCCGCGGTGCTTCTGTCGTCGTGCTGGAACGTATGGCGGCGCCGGGACGCAAATTGATGATCACCGGCAAGGGCCGCTGCAATATTACGAACACGTGCCCTGTGCCGGAGTTCCTCCGCAACCTGCCCGGCAACGGCAAGTTTCTCCAGGGGGCGCTGCACCGCTTTACTAATGAGGATGTCATGAATCTTTTGGAGGAAAACGGACTGCCCCTCGTCCGGGAACGGGGCGGTCGCGTTTTCCCGGCCAGCGGGAAGGCGAAGGATGTCATCGATACCTTTCTGCGGATGCTGCGGGAAGCGGGCGGCCGCCTGGAAACGAACTGCCAGGCCACGGGCCTTGTCTTCCGCAGCGGCAGTGTGGCCGGTGTCCGCTACCGCCGCGTGGAGGACGACGGGCGCCGGGAGGGGCAGGACTACCGCTCCCCGTCGGAGCGGCGGGAAACGTTGGGGCCGGAGCATACCCTGGATGCCGAAGCGGTCATCGTGTGCACGGGCGGCGCTTCCTATCCCGGTACGGGTTCGGATGGCAACTTTGTGCCGGTCCTGGAAAAGCTGGGCCATACGGTGGAGCCCCTGCTGCCGGCCCTGGTGCCCTTGCAGCCGGAAGAAGGATTCCTGGAGGGCCTGGAGGGACTGGCCCTGCGCAATGTCCGTGCTACCTTGCGGGACAGCGGGAAAGCGGTGGAGAGCGAGTTCGGGGAACTGCAGTTCCTGCGGGGAACCGTGGCCGGCCCTATCGCCCTGACCCTGAGCCGGAAAGCGGCCCGCCTCGTCCATTTCGGCAATCGGGGCTTGGAGTTGGAAATCGACCTGAAACCGGCCCTGGACGAAGAAAAACTGGACGCCCGCATCCTGCGGGATTTTCAGGAGGACGGCAAACGTCCCCTGGCGGAAGCCTTGCGCAAGCTCGTTCCCCAGCCCTTGGTGGAAACGCTTCTCGATCTCTCCTATTTAGACGGGGCCAAGGCGGTCAGCCAGGTCTCCAAAGAAGAACGGCATACCCTGCGGGAGGTCCTGAAGCATTTTACCATTCCCCTGACGGGAACGCTGCCCCTGGCCGCGGCGATTGTGACGGCTGGCGGCGTCAGCCTGAAAGAAATCAACCCGAAGGATATGTCGTCCCTCCTGGCCCCGGGCCTTTATTTCGCCGGAGAAGTGATGGACGTGGACGGGTATACGGGCGGATTCAACCTGCAGGCTGCTTTCAGCAGCGGCCACGCGGCCGGGGAAGCGGCGGCGGATCGGGCGTTGGACGCCGTCCGCTGACGCAAAAAAACAAAGGGAAAAGGTGATTGTTTTGACTAGAGGATTCGTAATTGCCATCGACGGTCCAGCCGGCGCCGGCAAAAGTACCATTGCCAAGAAGGCCGCTGCTGCCCTGGGATTTGCCTACATCGACACGGGCGCCATGTACCGCTCGGTCACGTGGAAACTGCTCCAGACGGGAGAACCCTTTTCGGAAGGGCTGGCCGGCCGGCTGGCCCGGGAAATCCGCATTTCCTTCCGCCCCGAAGGGGCCCGCAATCGGGTCTTTGTCGACGAGACGGAAGTGACGGACGCGATCCGCTCCATGCCGGTCACGAAACTCGTTTCCCGCGTGGCTGCTGTTCCCGCCGTGCGGGAAGCCATGGTGGACCAGCAGCGTCGCATGGGCCGCGAAGGAAACGTGGTGCTCGACGGCCGCGATATCGGGACCGTCGTTTTCCCGGATTCTCCTTGCAAGATTTATCTGACGGCCAGTGTGGAAGAACGGGCCCGCCGTCGCGGGAAAGAACTGGAAGCCAAGGGCGAGGCCGTCGATTACAAGCTGCTCCAGGCGGATATTGCCGCCCGGGACAAGCAGGACATGGAACGGGACGTCAGCCCCCTGAAGCAGGCGGATGACGCCGTGTATCTCGATACGTCGGACCTGTCCATTGACGAAGTGACCGGCACGATTTTACGACTGGCCGGGGAAAGAAGACCGCAAGCATGAGTTTTTATGGATTTTGCCACACGACCTTCCCGTGGCTGTTTAAACTTTGGCTCCGGTGGGAAGTGCGCGGCACAGAGAATATCCCGCGAGAAGGGAAGGTCGTCCTGGCGGCTAACCACATCAGCCTTCTGGATCCGCCTACCATCGGTGCGGCCTGCCCGCGGCCGGTCCACTTCATGGCCAAGGAGGAACTCTTCCGGAATCCTGTCTTCGCGTTTCTCATTCGCCACTTGGGCGTGTTCCCCGTAAGGCGCGGCGGCGCTGACCGGGAAGCAATCAAGACCGGTCTCGGGGTGTTGAAGCACGGCGGCGTCCTGGCCATCTTCCCGGAAGGGACGCGCAGCAAGACCGGAGCGTTGGGACGGGCCGGCGGCGGTGCCTTCATGATGGCCGTCAAGACCAAGGCCGTCCTCATTCCCACGGCGATTTGGGGCAGTGACCTGAAACGGCACAAAGGCTGGCCGAAGGTCCGGATCCTTTTTGGGGAACCCCTGGCGTACGACGCGGACGGCGGAATCGGCCGGGAGAATCTGGAGGACATCGGCGAAGAGTGGCGGCGCCGGATTCTCGAACTGCAGCGCCAGCTTGTCCCGCCGGAAGAACGGGAACGGTTCGAAGCCCTGACGGCGGCTGCCGAGGAAGCGCTGCGCAAGAGGCTGGCGCGTCCGGCGGCGACGGAAACGAAACAAGGCGGGCCGGACCCGCGGTGACTGCCACCGGGTCCCGTAACGGCCGCGAGACAGGAGTGTGTATTTTTATGGAAGTAATCCTGGCCAACCCCTGCGGGTTCTGTTATGGCGTTCAGCGGGCTGTCCGGATTGCCGAAGAGGCGGCGGACCATCTGCCGGCGGCAACCCTGGGCCCCCTGATCCATAATCCGCAGGTCACGGAAGAGTTGGGGAAAAAAGGCGTCCTTTGCAAGGAAAGGCTGGAGGAATTTTCGCCGGGAGAGACCATCATATTCCGCTCCCACGGTGTCTCTCCTTCTATCTACGAAGAGGCTGTCAAAAAAAATTTACAAATTTTGGACGCAACTTGCCCGAATGTCAAAATGAATCAAAAAAAGGCTTCACAGGCCGTTTCCGAGGGATATTTCGTTGTGATTATCGGCGAAAATGCGCATCCGGAAACAAAAAGTGTATTGGCATTTTGCGGAAATAATGGTATGATTCTAGAATGTAAGGATGATATTGGCAAAGTGCCCCCTAACGGCAAGTATTGTGTTATTAGCCAAACTACCCTCGAATTGGCGAAATTTGAGGAAATGCTGGGGGTTCTGCGACAATCGAGACCCGGTACCTATCGGGTGGAAAAGTCTATCTGCCTGGCAACGTCGGAGCGGCAAAAGGCCGCTGCGGAGCTTGCGGAGAGGGTGGATGCCTTTGTCGTTCTGGGCGGGAGGAACAGTGCCAACACCAGGCACTTGACCGAATTGGTACGCGCCATCTGCCCCCGGTGCTATCAAGTGGAGACCGCGAAGGAACTTTCCCCGGAAATGTTCCAGGGGTGCAGTAAAGTAGGCATTACGGCCGGAGCATCAACTCCGGATCGCATAATTAAGGAGGCTGTCATGGCAATGGAAAACATGGAAAACAAGAAAATGGAAGGCGATTTTGCAGCGATGCTCGACGCCAGCATGGAGGATTTTGGCGTTCATCCCGGCAAGCTCGTCAACGGTAAGGTCAGTCAGGTAGATAAAGACGGCGTTTATGTCGATTTCGGTTATACACGCGATGGTTTGATCGCCTGGAAGGATTGGGCTGTTGATGCCGACTACGAAGATTTGATGGATACGGTCAAGGAAGGCGACGAAGTGGAAGCTGTCGTCATCCCTTCGAGCTCCGAAGATTTCGTCGGTCTCTCCAAGATTCGTGCGGAAAAGGAAGCTGCCTGGAGGAATATCGCTCCGTTGGCGGAAGGCGAAAAACGCCCGGCCAAGGTCAAAGTCCTGCGTGTCATCAAGAAACGCAACCGCGACCGCGATGCGGAAAATACCAACGTACGTCCTGTTGTCGGCCTGGCTGTCGCCGTGGAAGGCGTCGAAGGGTTTATGCCGGCATCCCATGTGGAACTGCGCCACATTGATGACTTCACTCCCTACGTGGGCCAGGAACTGGACGCGGAAATCATCGAAATCGATCCGGAAAAGAAACGCATCGTTGTTTCCCGCCGCGACCTGCTGAAAGCGGAAAAAGCCAAGAAACACGAAGAATGGCTCGCCAATCGCGAAGCTGCCCGTGAAGCCGCCCGCGCCGCCCGTGCCGCCAAGGAAGAAGCCGCCTACGAAAAGATTGCCGAAGGCGAAACCTACGAAGGCAAGGTCGTCAAAGCAGCGGAATTCGGTCTCTTCGTCGAAGTGGTCGACGGTCTTGTCGGCCTGGTCCATAACAGCGAACTGTCCTATGACCGCGGTGTCAAAGCCGCCGATGTCGCCAAGGAAGGCGATCTGGTCAATGTCTTCGTCAAGAAGATCGACAAGGAAAACCATCGTGTTTCCCTGTCCATCAAAGCAACCATGGAAGATCCCTGGGTAGCCGCCGCTGCCGCCTTCAAGGAAGGCCAGACGGTAGAAGGCACGGTTGACCGCTTCCTGCCGTTCGGCGCGCTGGTTCGCCTGAACGACAAAGTGGAAGGCATGATCCACGTTTCTGAAATCGCGGACGAACGGGTGGAAAAACCGGAAGATGTCCTGAAAATCGGCCAGGTTGTCACCCCGATGATTATCAAGATCGACCGTTCCCACAGAAAGATCGGCCTGTCCCTGACCCGCGCCAAGAAGAACGCCGAAAAAGCCCAGATGGACGCTTACATGAGCCACAACAGCGAAGAAGCCTTCACGAACAACGCGATGGCAGAACAGCTGGAAGGCCTGAAAGGCTAACAATACCTGCAAAGAGGACGGTACACACCGTCCTCTTTTTTTGACGGGGGAGAAACTATGACGTCGAGAGAACAACGCAAACTGGACCATATCCACTATGCCCTGGAACTGGGAGACGGGGAACGCCGGACCGGACTGGAGGAGGTGCATTTCCTGCATCACTGCCTGACGCCGGTCAATCCGGGGACCGTCGGCATGACGGCCCGTATCGGATCGCTGCGTCTCGCCGTACCGCTGTTCCTGGATGCCGTCACAGGCGGGGCGGAACCGGTGACGGACGTGAATCGCCGTCTGGCCCGGACGGCCCGCCTGGCCGGCTGCGCGATGGCGGTCGGTTCCCAATACGGGACAGTCCACCAGGGCACGGATCCTTCGTCCTACACGGTCGTGCGGGAAGAATATCCGGACGGGATTTTCTTCGCGAATATGAGCGCCCTGGCCACGCCGGAGGAAGCCAGGCAGGCCGTGGAGATGCTCGGCGCGTCAGCCCTCGAAATCCACCTGAATACGGCCCAGGAGCTTTGCATGCCCGAAGGGGACCGGGATTTCGCATTCCTCCGGGACAACCTGCGGCGCCTGCAGGACGCGGTACCTGTCCCGGTCCTGGTAAAAGAGACAGGCTGCGGGATGGCGCGGGAGCAGGTGGAAGAATTGCGCTCTCTGGGCTTTACGTGTTTCAACGTGGCCGGTTTCGGCGGGACGAGCTTCCCCGCCATCGAAACGGCTCGTGGCGGGCGGGGCCGGCAGTCCGTCCTGGC
>ULTE01017014.1_pt1 | contig 46828 bp, 37 predicted proteins | sample 1957401 | NCBI WGS metagenome assembly ULTE01 (sample SAMEA4835728, study PRJEB28245) | human gut metagenome | biome: gut microbiome; material: fecal sample | place: Denmark | collected 2008 | reverse complement strand
CGGATTATAAATCCGTTATTTTTTCATGCACATTCATACTGTTTCTAGTAACTTTTACTATACATTCCATATGAAAAAAACTTTGATTTTATTGGCTATTGGCCTAATGGCCAATGCAGGTGCGGAGCAAATCACTGTCGCCGGGCCTCAAACCTCCAATAATCAGGCAGGCTACACCGGATTCAATTTTACGCTGACCAACACGGATTGGTTAACGCCATCAGTCCCTCTTGCGGATCAGGTTCTCTTGGAAAGCCTTGATCTTACTACTGCCAATACGTGGTATCGCAATTCCGCTCTGGGAATTGCCATTTATGAAAAGAATGGAGAAACCTGGAGCTTTGTAGGCAAATCCGCATGGCAAGCTTCCACTACTGTCGGAAAAAATACATTCACCTTCAGTGATCTTCTGTTGTCCTCATCCACAACATACACAGCCGTTTTTTATGGACACGAATCCTCATTTAACAACCTGTCCCCGGAAAGTACCTTGACCAGTCTGGCAGGAGGACAGTCTCCCTCGGAATCATCGCCCCTTGCATGCGCAGGAGTCAGGCTTGCAACAAATTCCAATGGGGAAGAGCTTTACAACCTGAGCGGAGCAATCGCTTCGAATTATGTTCCTATCGTTTCCTTTGCAGTTCAAAATGTACCGGAACCGGCTACGGCGTCTCTGAGTCTTTTGGGGTTAGCCGCTTTAATGATGCGCCGCCGCGTCTAAAATCCACTCCTCATCTCTCCGCCGCCGCATTGCCAAAAAGCAATGCGGTTTTTTATTTTCCGGCATCTGACCGGCACCAGGGCTTTCCCTTCATCCGGCATCCAGAACGACAAAATTTGTGGGAAAAGAAAGCGCACTTTCTCGCAAATGGAATTCCAACCCAATATTCATATCCCCATGTTGGAGATACGCGCCGTAATAACAACCCTTTACGGTTTTCCAGGGAGGGAAGCGCTGGGGCGAGGCTTCCAATCGTCAATCAAGATGTGCATGATTGTGCATGCTTTTTTCGACCATATGATACCCTTTTTTACTGTTTTCCAGCATGATGTGCAATATATGCACTAAAAAAGACAAGCCCCTTAAACCGTTGGATTTAAGGGGCTTTGAAGATGGTAGCAGGGAGGTGATTTGAACACCCGACCAAAGGCTTATGAGTCCTCTGCTCTACCACTGAGCTACCCTGCCGTTAAGTGGTTGATGCCGTAAGGCGGGGAAATATTTAGCCCGAATCGGAAAGAATGTCCAGATTTTTTTATGGAGCAGGAGCATTTTATCATGACACCCCGCCTTTCCCTCCAGGGAAATCATTACGGATGAATCATTTTTCACTCAATCGTTTCATACAGCCTGTGTCCCATGCCGTTTCCTGCATGCGGGCATTTACGGCACAGGACATTATGATGCTTTCTGTCCCATGCCATTGCCGCAGCAAGACAGGAAATAGAGTCCCATAAAGATTTTCGGGTCCACCACTTTTCCCTGTCCCATCTGCTCCATCAGCCAGTCATGCACCTGAGTAAGAGGAATGCGGTGCACTGTAATATTTTCGTGGGCCACACCGCCTCCTTCCGATATTCGATGCAGGCCTTCCGCCAGATAGAAGGATACCATTTCCGTGGTCAATCCTGGGGAAGAAGGCCCCTCAAAAAGATACGTCCAGGAGTCTGCCCGGTATCCGGTTTCCTCTTCCAGTTCACGCCGGGCGGATTGCAGCGTGCTCTCCTCCCCTTCATCCCCGGAAATACCCGCAGGCAGCCCTACGGTCCGGGCATGCAGGGGAACGCGGTATTCTTCCACCAGAAGCAGTTCTCCTTCTTTCGTCACGGCCACAATCATGACGGCTCCGCTGGCATTAACCCGGCGCACGTATTCCCACCTCCCCTCTTTCAGAAGTTCCAGAAATTTCCCCCGGCAGAGAGACAGGCATGCTTCCCCTGGCTGTTCCATTTGTTCCATGATGCAGCCACGTTAGGTTTCCGGCCGGCCGTTGTCAACCATGCGGACCGCCTCCCTCCTGAATCTTCCCGGGCAGTTCCGTTCCGGTTCCTGTAAGTGGTTGATTTCCGGCGGCGTAATCATGCCCTTTTCGTCACCCAGGCCCGTAACAAAACAACAACACATTGATAATGAATAATTAACAACATCATACAGAAAATATACTCAGGAGGACTAAATTATCGGGGGAAGCAAGAACAAAATATTTTTTCATGTGGAACCCCCGTGGAACGTAGAGCCGCAGAACGATGACTCGCGCTGTTTCAAAAAGATATTTTTTCCTCAGACGCAAATCAGTAATTTGGCGCTCCCGTCAACCGGGGTGTTGAGCTGAAAGCGGATGAGTTCGCCTTCTCCACCCCGATGGACGCCACGAGCTGTCACGGCTGCGGATGAACCTGATCCGGTTCCATCCGCGGGCGGCCTCGTAGCGGGACGGAACGCCCTACGGCTATTTCTAACCAGCAACATCTTTTATTTCCAATAACAATGACGCCGCCATCAGAACTGTCAGCCACCTGGTCCAGAATCACGGGAGCCTTGCAAACAATCATGTCCCCGGAGGTTTATGGATTGTGGTTTCCCAAGTTTTCCCTGCTGGAGGATTCAGGGAAGGCGCTGACGCTGGTGTGCGACGATCCTATGGCCGCCCTCTGGGTGGAAAACAGCTATACGCCGGAGCTGAAGCAGGCCGCCATGCTGGCTCTGGGCACAGAACGCCAGATCAAGTTCGTCTGCACGGATGAAGTGGCTTCCATGCCCGCTGCAGAAGGCCAGCCGCAAAAAGCTTCTTCCCGGGCCAAAACGCCGCAGGCAGCGGATATCCCGGCCACACCGGTCAAAAAACAGCGCACCCCGGCCGCCAGGGCATGCCTGAATGACTTATATACGTTCGATTCGTTCGTGGTGTATGAGGACAGCCGTTTTGCGTACCAGGCCGGACTGTCCGCCGCCCAGTCGGAACGGCCCCTGTTCAATCCGCTTTTCCTGTACGGGAAATCCGGCGTTGGCAAAACTCATCTGCTCCAGGCCATTGGCCATGAGGTGCTCCATCAGGATTCATCCACCAATGTGGTATACGTCACGGGCGAACAGTTCGCCAATGAATTTATTGACGCTTCCCGAACCCAGAACGGACAAAGCTTCACCAAACTGCGCCGCAAGTACCGCAAGGCAGACGTCCTGCTGGTGGACGATGTGCAATTTATCTCCGGCAAGGAAAAAACGGTGGAAGAATTTCTGCATACGTTTGACGAACTGTTCCATGCCCACAAAACCATCGTTATTTGCGCAGATGCCGCCGCATGCGATATTTCCAATCTGGACCCCCGGCTGGCGGCGCGCCTGGAATCCGGCCTTACGGTAGAATTGAACCTTCCGGACGACAATGCACGGCTGGAGATCCTGCGCAGCAAACGCGACCGGGCCGGCATGAACGTATCCGACGAAATTCTGGAGTTTTTGGCCAGCCGCATCCAGAAGAGCGTGCGCCGCCTGGAAGGCGCGCTGCTCCGTGTAGCCACCTTTACTTCCCTGTCCGGAGGCATGCCTGACATCGCCAAAATTGAGCAGCTTTTACGCGACATCCTGCGGGAAGAAACAAGCCGCATCCTGACTGTGGATTCCATCCAGAAGCGCGTGGCGGATTTTTACGAACTCAAGGTGAGCGACCTGACCGGCAAGCGCCGTCCCAACAGCATCGCCTTTCCGCGCCAGATAGCCATGTATTTGAGCCGCCGCCTGACGGAACGCTCCCTGAAAGATATCGGACAGGCGTTCGGCGGCCGGGACCACGGCACCGTCATCCATGCGAACAAGCTGGTAGCCTCCCGTATGGAAGAGGATGTGCGCGTGAGGGACATCGTCCAGAGGCTGGAAGAAGAGCTGAGGGATTGATTTCCCTCCTCTTCGTTCCCTCCCGCCAGGCTGGAAAAAGCATGGCCCCGTTGAACGCCCATGGCTTTTCAAGCGGAAGAAGCGCTTCCGCGGCGTAGGGGAGAATAAGCTTGAGGCGAAAGCGGTTTGGATTAGAATCACCCTGTTCCCATTGATTCCATGATCCACGCCGACCAGCTTTCCAAAGAGTTTGGCCGCTTTCAAGCGGTAAAGAATGCCTCCTTCCAGATTGAAAAGGGGGAAATCGTAGGGTTCCTGGGGCCGAACGGCGCAGGCAAGACCACGACTTTGCGCATGCTGACCGGCTATCTGCCCCCCACTTCCGGCACAGCCACGATTGCGGGGTTCGACATTGTGAAAAATCCCCTGGAGGCTCGCAAACATCTGGGTTATCTGCCGGAACACGTGCCTCTTTACGACGATCAGCGCGTCACGGAATACCTGAAATTCCGCGCCAGGCTTAAAGGCATTTCTTCCAAGCAGATCTGGCCTGCCGTCTCCAAGGTTGTAGAACAATGCGGCCTGGATCCCGTGCGCCGCAAGATGATTCGCACCCTTTCCAAAGGCTACCGCCAGCGCGTAGGCCTGGCGGACGCCCTGCTGGGGGAACCGGACCTGCTGATCCTTGACGAACCTACCAACGGTCTTGACCCCAACCAGATACGCCAGATACGCGAGCTGATCAAAGGCCTGGCGGCCAACCACACCATTATTCTTTCCACCCACATTCTCAGTGAGGTGGAAATGATTTGCAACAAGGTCATCATCATTGACCAGGGGACTATCAAGGCAGCGGATACCCCATCCAACCTGACGGCCAATCTCCGGGCAGCCGGCAAGATTACTCTGGAATTCCGGGGAGACCTGGCCCTGATTACGCAGAAACTGGAAAACCTGGAACATGTGAAGAAGGTCATCCATGAAGGAACGGACGCCGACGGCTGGCATACGCTGACCGTACGCGCGGAGGCCGGGACGGATACCCGTGAAAAGGCCGCGCGCCTCCTTGCGGAACAGGGATGCCCCCTGCGCCATATTTACCGCCACACCCCCACGCTGGAAGAAGTGTTCGTGGAAATGACCCGTAAAGATTAACCCCCATTTTTCCCTCCCCGCCCATCCACCACCTCCCATTTCCCTTTTCTCCCCATGTCTCCAGTACTTACCATTTTCAGAAAAGAACTCAGAAGCTACGTAATGACTCCGTACGGATGGGTTATCCTGGCTTTCGTCATGGCCCTTCAGAGCGTCTCCCTGTCCGGCACGCTGAAGGCTTTTCAACTGGCCCCGCAGAAGGAAGGCATCCTGTTCTTCATCCTGCATTCCCCCATGTTCTGGTTTTACTTCCTGTTCATCTTCCCGCTGCTCACCATGCGCTCCCTGGCGGAAGAGGAAAAGACGGGAACGCTGGAATCCCTGCTTACCACGCCCATCAAGACATGGCAGGTGGTCCTGGGAAAATACTTCTCCGCGTACGCCTTTTACATCATCCTGTGGCTGCCCATGCTTCTCTACCCCACCCTGGCGGACTGGTCCAACCTGATTGTGCAGTGGATTTACGGATATGACGCGGGCATGGTTCTTCCCTACCGCCTGGCGGACTGGGCCGGGGCATACGCCATACTGCTGCTGATCGGCTCCTGGTTTACGGCCATCGGCATTTTCGCCTCCTCCATGACGGGCAGCCAGATTATTTCCGGCATCATCACCATCGGCCTGCTGGTCCTGATTTTCTTCATGGGGCTGATTCCCGTGGTGTGGGGGGAATTCCCCGCAGCGGGGATTTTCCACTACATGTCCTGCTCGGAACATCTGGACCGCTTTTCCGCCGGGCTGGTTGACACGCGTCCCGTCGTATTTTACCTGACCATGACGGTCCTGACGCTGGCCGTCACCATCCGCATCATTGACCACCGCCGCTGGAAACACTGATTCATCCCGCCTTCACCCCTTTTCATTTTTATCTATGAGCGAAACACCAGACACCCCCGCCGCGGCCGCGGAAGCCTCCCAGCCCGCCGCCCGCAAGGTCAAACGCCCCTGGATGACCTGGATCAAGCTTTTCCTGCTGTTCCTTATCGTCGTATGCCTGAATTACGTGGGCTGCCACGAGTATTACCGCCGGGATCTGACGGAAGACCAGCGTTATGAAATTTCCCGCCAGAGCATCAACATGCTCCAGTCTCCGGAAATCCAGAAGCGCAAAACACCCGTCAAAATCACGTTCGCTTTCCTGCGCACCACGCAAAACTACACCCGCATGCGTTCTCTGCTTGAGGAGTACGAACGTTATTCCAACGGCAAAGTGAAGGTGGAGTACGTGGATCCCCTCCGCCAGCCGAACAAGGCACGTGAAATCTCCAATATCTACGGAATTGAATTCAAGAAGAACCTGGTCATCATTGATGCCCGGGAAGATACGGAAAAAGCGCTCAAAACGTTTGAAGGCACCCAGGCGGACGCCGCCCACGTGCGCATCCTGCCCGGAGACGCCTTCGTAGTGTACGCCCCCGGACCGGACGGCAAAAGCATGAAGGCGGTGGCCCTCCAGATTGAAGACATGATGACTGCCGGCATTTACGGGGCGGCCAACGGCGAACCGCGTAAAATCTATATCGCGGCGGACAAAAGCAACTTCAACGAGACCCTGAGCAACAACCAGGAGGAAAGCATTTTCACGACGCTGGGCAAAATCTGCCGTTCCGTCAACCTGCAGCTTGTGCCCATCCGCATGAGCGGTCTGGAAGAGATTCCGGAAGATGCCGCAGGATTCATGATTATCGGTTCCAAATATGATCTGTCCCCACAGGAGGCGGAAGTGCTCCAGCGGTACTGGGCGCGACCGAACGCCGCCATTCTGATCATGCTGGAACCTCAGAATGACACACCCAAACAGCTTTACCGCTTTCTCCGCGAACAGGGGCTGCGGCCCCAGAATGACCGCGTGATGCTCCGCAACAGGAGCAACCGTTCCGTTTTTGAAATTAACTCCATTTTCGCCCCCTCCCTGAATTGCACCCGTGAATTCTGGAATTCCAGCACCGGACTGGAAGGGGAGAGCATCTCCCTCATTCTGGATTCCGACAACGCGGCCATGGAACAAAAGCGCATTACGCCGTATCCCCTTCTGGTGACTACGGAGGATTATTACGGAGAAACCAAATACAACCAGTTCCCAGCCAAGTTTGACGCAAGGGAAGACAATCCGGGGCCTCTGATGATCGGCGCGGCCCTCATCCGGGGAAATGCCGGGGACGTGAACCAGAACAAGACTACCGGACGCCTGGTTCTGCTTGGCAATACGGACCTGCTTCAGCCCAGGCAAATCAAACCGGAACAAAGGGATTTCATGCGCACGCTGATCGGCTGGATGACAGACCGTGAAGAATTGCGCGGCCTCGGCTCCCGCCATGACCTGACCGTCAAGCTGAATCTGGACCGCAACGCCCTGGGCGTTTTGGAACTCCTGACGAATATCGGCCTCCCCCTGCTGGCGCTGCTGATCGCCCTGATTATCTGGAACACGCGACGTCATTAACCCCATCCACGCCCATTACCGGAAGCACATGCGCACATTCCGCTTTATCCTTCTCATCCTCATCGCCCTCGCTTCTGTCGGCGCGGCGGTGCTCCTCACCATTGACGGCAACCTGTCCCGCATCATCGGGCGCACCGCTTTCAGTTCCGGAGAACGGCTTTTCCCGTACACCCGGGAAGAAATGAACGAGGTTTCCTGGATGCGCATCAATTGCGTGGGAGATGTCGCGGAATTCCGCCGCAAACCCAACGGCGTCTGGTGGTGCGAAAAGCCCTGGAACGACCGTATGGATCCTCGCGCGGCGGCGGCCATTCTCCAGTACACGTACTCCACCAGCATCGTGGACGCATTGCCCCTGCACAAGATTGATTCCGCATCTCTGAAGGAATTCGGCGTGAAGACCACTCCCGTTACCATCACTCTCAAGGAAATGAGCGACGACGGAAAGCGTTCCTCCACTGTGGCGCGCTATACGCTGGGTTCCCCGGCGCCCTGGCTGGTGGACGATCCGGAGAACAAGACCACGGATGACACCACCTATATGCAGACGGATTTTTACGGCCGGGACACCCGCATTCTGGTGGGCACCGGCAACATTCTTCCTCTGTTCAAATCCGGCATCCGCCAGCTTCGGGACCACCGTCCCCTGCTCCTGCATCCGGCCATGCCTGCCTCCATTGAAATCAACAATCGGGGCCAGCGCATCGCCCTGGAGCGCAAGACTCCCGGCTCCCCCTGGAAAATCACGTATCCCCTCTCCCTGGATACGGACCCGGCCATGATGGATGTGCTGCTGGGCACGCTCCAGAAGCTGACCGCCGTGCGCGTGTACAACCCGGAGGAAACAAGCGTACCGGACATGACGGATGATCAAATCACCTCCGTCTCCATCAGGAATTTCACAGGCCGCCTCTCAGGGGACGGCAAATCCCTGCAAATGGAGGAACAGCCCGTCACGCTCCGGATTTACCCTCCCTCGGACAACGGTAGCCTGTCCGAACTGGTCAAGGCCACCGTTTCCGACCGCAAGGCCGTCTTTGAACTGGCGCAAACGACGGAAACCAACAAGGAAATCCCCGGCGTACGCAATATTCCGCTGGATCTGGGCCTTCTGCGTTCCAAGCAATTGACGGACATCGGGGATTACAAGATTACCGGCCTTTCCATCCGTAAAAGTTTGCAGGATTACCCTACCATCGCCCGCTTCATTCAGGGGGATGAGAAAAAAGGCATCAAGCCCACCTGGCTGTACACGGCAGAGGGCGCCCGTTACCAGGAAGCTAATCCGGAGCATCTCATTTCCCTGCTGAAAACCGTTAAACAGGGGAAAGTGGCCGGCTTCGCTTCGGACAAAGTTACGGACCTTTCCGTGTACGGGCTGGATAATCCCAGAATGACGCTCACCATGTCCCTTCTGCCCAAGCCCGGTGAAGAGCCCCGCCCCCCCGTGACGGTATTTTTCTCCAAGGGGGCGGACGGTTCCTGGTATGCCCGCCAGGCCGGAAAACCCACCGTCGCCATACTGGACAACGCCTACATGAAGGATTTGCTGACGGATGCACTGGCCTGGAAAAAAAAGAGGCTTTTTTCTTTCAGCAGGTTTGACCTCAGAGAAATGCACCTGGAACGCATCGGTTCCGGAGGCCCTCTGGTCCTGAAATTCGACCGTCTGGACGATTCATGGACAGCTTCCAAAGACGGAAAGGATGAAACCTTGAATATCAACCCGAACCGCGCCAACCGCTATCTGGACGAACTGGAAAAAATGGAGGTAAGCGCCTGGCTCCCCTATACGGACGCCACAGCGCACGAAGCCCTGAAAAATCCCGTTTTCCGCCTGAAACTCATCCTCCAGTCTTACAAGGAGGCGGCCCCCGTGCAGGCCCAATCCGGTTCCAGCGACATTTCCTTTGCCCCGGAACCGGAAACGGAGGACAAAGCCATCACGCTGGAAATCGCCCCGGCAGGGGAGGCCGGATACAGCAGATTTTATTACGGCAGAGTCAATACAACTCCGAATTATTTTATCCTGAACATGGACGCCGTACGTTTGCTCGGCGCCAGCCTTTCGGAAGACAACTAACCATTCCTCCCGCATGAGCAAGATTGAGCTGCACACCGCCATCTCCTTTCTGGACGGAATCCTTTCCGTGGATTCCATTCCGGACGCTCCCCGCGCCCTGAACGGCCTTCAACTGGAAAACGAGGGCACCGTTTCCAAGGTGGCCGCCGCCGTGGACGGCTCAGAAAAGGCCATTCATGCAGCCTTGGAAACAGGGGCGGATCTTCTCCTTCTTCACCACGGCATTTTCTGGCAGCCCATGCAGCCCATTACCGGCATCGCCTACCGGAAACTGAAAGCCGCCATGGACGGGAACCTGGCGATTTACGCCGCCCACCTTCCTCTGGACGTCCATCCCGCATACGGCAACAATGCCCTGCTGGCGAAGGCCTGCGGCCTCCGGCCATGCTCCCATGATGGGCTGGACTACCACGGCGTTTCCCTCGGTACGCACGGAGAATTTTCAGGTACATGCGCGGAATTGGAGCAAAAACTGGAAACCGTCCTCGGCACGCCCGTGCAGGCCTTCTGGAAAGATTCCCCGGAGGCTCCGGCCGGAGATGTCTTCATCTGTACCGGAGGCGCGGGAGACGATCTTGCCCAGGCAGCGGCCCTCGGCTGCCGCACCTACGTGACCGGGGAAGGCTCCCACTGGAACATCCCCCTGGCCCAGGAACTGGGAGTCAATCTGGTCTTCGGCGGCCACTACTTTACGGAGACGTTCGGCGTAAAGGCCCTGGGGCTTCTTCTCAAGGATGTTTACGGGCTGGACTACACTTTTATTGACCTGCCGCCCTCCGCCTACAGCCATTGACCAAACTCCACGGAACATGAATCTGACTACGGACGACGCCGACGGGAAAATCCGCCTGGACCAATACCTTGCCGCCCACCTTCCGGAGCTTTCCCGCTCCAGGATTCAGAACCTGATCAAAAGCGGGGACGTGTTGGTCAACGGCTCTCCCGCCAAGCCTAAAAACCCCGTCTCCCGCGGTGATTCCATCACCGTCCGCATTCCGGAGCCGGAACCGGCGGAAGCCCAGCCTCAGGATATCCCCCTGGACATCCTGTATGAAGATGAAGACGTGGTCGTCATCAACAAGGAAAGCGGCATGGTCGTGCATCCCGCGGCCGGCAACCCGGACGGCACCATCGTAAACGCCCTGCTCCACCACTGCGGGGACCTCTCCGGCATCGGCGGAGTGGAACGCCCAGGCATCGTCCACCGCCTGGACAAGGACACCTCCGGCTGCCTGGTCATCGCAAAAAATGACGCCGCCCATCAATCCCTGACGGCGCAGTTCGCGGCCCGAAGCACGGAAAAGCGTTATCTGGCCGTCGTCCAGGGCATTCCTTCCCAAAGTTCCGGCACGGTCTTCACCCATATCGGCCGCCATCCCGTCAATCGCCTGAAAATGGCAGTAGTCAATCCCGGTTCCGGGAAAGCCGCCATTACGGACTACGATTTGCTCTGCGCGGACCCGTCCACGGACTCCTCCCTGGTTCTGTGCACGTTGCACACGGGCAGAACCCACCAGATACGCGTGCACATGCTCCATCTGGGCCATCCGCTCATCGGGGACCCCATTTACGCCAAACCCGCCCGGCAAAAGGCAAAACCCGGCAGGCTCATGCTCCACGCGTGGCGGCTGGGCTTCGACCACCCGCGCACGGGAAAGCGCATGGATTTCGAAGCGCCCGTCCCGCCGGAATACACCCCGTGGCTCCAACTCTTCCCCAACGGGCTTTACGGGGCCATCCCGGAGCCGCGCCCGGTACAGGAAGACGGGGGACGGAACTAAAGCCGCCCTGCCATTTCCCGGCAGCGGAAGCCGCTTCAACGGACAGAATACGGGAAAGCGCCATTTTCAAATCCCAGAGCCGGCCCGGCCTTCGTCAGCAATCCGCCGTCATCCGGCGCCCCCATCCTTGCGGATAAAGATGCGGCAACAGACCCGCCGTTCACCTTCTTACGCCCCCTTTCCGGCAGGAGCGTTCACGTCCACAGTCACAGTCAGCCGGGAACAATATTCTTTTCATCAATTAAGGAGGAATGAACCTGCCCGACATCTTCCGGGCATGCAAGAAGAATCCGCGGCGGAGACCTCCCCTTTAATCTTGATTTGCCCCCCCGGAACCGCTACCCTGACACGGCTTTAACCACACAGCTTTCACAGAGACATGGAGACCACGCACCACGGGGAGGACGCCTCTCCGGACAATCCCCCCAGGCAGCAAAAAAGCGGAAACACGGATGAACAGACTATCGCCCTGACAAAGGCGCGTCTGGCCATTGACGAGGTGGACGCCCGGATTGTAGAGCTGTTGAAAAAACGCGCCGAATGGGTGCATGAAGTCGGCCGCATTAAAAAGGAAAAAAATTCCCCCATCTTCGTTCCCGAACGGGAAACGGTCCTGCTCAACAAACTGAACCGCCTGAATGCGGGCGTGCTGCCGGAAGCCTCCCTCCAGGCTATTTACCGTGAAATCATTTCCTGCTCCTTTTTTCTGGAAGGCGGCCTGACCATTGCCTACCTGGGCCCCAAAGGAACCTGGAGCCACCAGGCGGCCCTCAAGCAGTTCGGAAAAAGCTGCGAACTCATTCCGTGTCAGAGCTTCAAGGACGTGTTTGACATGGTGGACCGGGGGAAGGCCCAGTACGGCGTAGTTCCCGTGGAAAACTCTTCGGAAGGCTCCGTCACCGCCGTGATGGATCTTTTCGTCACCTCACCCCTTAAAATCTGCGCCCAGGTCAATCTGAACATCCGCAACAGCCTGATGGCAGATATTCCACGGGAACACATCCGCATCCTGTACTCCCACCCCCAGGTTCTCGGCCAGACGCGGAACTGGATTCAGCGGCATTTCCCAAACGCGGAACTCGTGGAAACGTCCTCCACCACGAAAGCCAGCATTCTTGCCAAGGAGAACGCCGCCATGGGCGCGGCATCCCTCGGCTGTCCGCTGGCCGCGGAATTGTTCGGCCTGAACATCCTGGAAGAAGACGTTCAGGACCAGTCCTGCAACACCACCCGTTTTGCCGTCATCGGACGCCAGGAAACGCAGCCCAGCGGCAGGGACCGCACCTCCCTGCTCATCCGCATCCAGCATAAACCCGGCACCCTGGCGGAAGTGGTCAACTGCTTCCAGCGGCACAACAATAACCTGATACGCATTGAATCCCGCCCGTCCAAAGTCATTAACTGGGAATACGTCTTTTACATAGATGCCGCCGGCCACATTCAGGAATCCCCCCTCCGGGAAACCCTTCCGGAGCTGGAGAAGCACTGCTCCATGCTGAAGATTCTGGGCAGCTACGCGGATACGGACGTCATTTAAGCAGGTTCAGCCTTCCCCCAGCCTCACACCATCCTGAACAACCATGAACATAGCCACGATTGCCGCCCTGGCCGTCACTCTGGGACTTCCCGCCCCGGCCCAGCAGTCCGCCACTAAAATCATTACGGAAAACGGACAGCCCGCGCTGGCCCTGGACGAACAGTTCGCAGCCCGGCTGCGCGACGGCGGAACGGAGCAGAACTCCCCGGCCACCGTTCCCGCGGAATTTTCGGCAGCGGCGCCCGGCCTCCCCCTCCCCGCGGATGCCAACCATGCCGCTGTCACGGAAACGGCGGAGGAACGCAACCGGCGCATGGAATGGTGGAGGGACGCCAAATTCGGCATGTTCATCCATTACGGCCTGTATTCCGGACTGGCCGGGGAATGGAAAGGCAGGCCCGGAGGTTCCGAATGGATTCAAAAAAACGTGGAAGTGGATACGAATACCTACGCAGCGGAAGCTCTGCCTCTGTTCAAGCCCAGGGAAGGCCTGACGGAAGAATGGGCCCAGCTCGCCCGGGATGCGGGCTGCCAATATGTAGTGCTCACCAGCAAGCACCATGAAGGCTTCGGCCTGTTTGACAGTGCCTTGACGGATTACGACGCCAAAAGCGCCGTGAACAGGGACATCATCCGCGAATATGTGGACTCCTGCCGCAGGCGCGGCCTGAAAGTGGGCCTCTACCACTCCGTCATTGACTGGCACCACCCGTCCTATGACAACACCATCTGCCCGGACCTCTGCTACCCTGCGGGGCAGGCGGCCATGCTTAACAGGAAAAACATTCCCCGCGACCACGCCGCCTACCAGAAATACCTGCACGCCCAGGTCCGGGAGCTGATGACCCGTTACGCGCCCATCGACATCATGTGGTGGGACTACTCCCAGGGGGCCATGGAGGGGGCCAAAGGCTGGAAAGCGCCGGAACTGATGGACATGGTGCGCTCCATCAATCCCGGCGTCATCATGAACAACCGCCTGTACGCCTATTCCGGCCTGAACAAGGACCAGGCCGGAACGCTGGACCTGCGCTGCGGGGACTATATTACCCCGGAACGCTTCATCCCCCGGCGCGGATATCCCGGCGTGGACTGGGAATCCTGCATGACGGTGAGCGACAAATGGGGCTACAACCGTTACGACACCAACATCAAGTCCCCGGAAACCATCATTGAAAAACTGGTGGAATGCGTTACCAAGGGAGGCAATCTTCTGCTGAACGTCAATCCCATGGCAGACGGCACCATTCCGGAAAAAGTGGCCGCCACCATGCGCGGCGTAGGCCGGTGGCTCAACATCAACGGTGAAGCCGTGTACGGCACACGGGCATTCATGCAGCTGGACCAGCCGGCCTCCATCAATCGGCAGGGGGATATCTTCGTCTTCCTGATTCCGCCGCCGGACAAGGGAGCGGCCCAGCCGCCCAGCGAAGGAACCATGAAAGAACTGACGGCGGGCGCGGAACACGCCCGCATGCAGCCGCTGGACGCCACCGGTTATGAAGATGATGAGGGAACGGCCATCACCCTGCCCGCCGGCTATTCCAAAGCATTGCTTTTGGGGGACAACGCCGTCCTTCCCGTCGTCAACGGAACGGTTCTGTTCAAGGCTCATGAACATTCCAAAACCCCCTGTTCCGTCATCAAACTGAGCAAATAGCCATTGTTCCCACTCATTTTTCCTATGGAGGAAGACCTTTTTTCCCTGGCAGCCGGCAAACAGCCTTCACAGCAGGCAACAAATGAAACGGCATCCCGGGCCGGGGAGGCGCGGGAAAACGCCGGCGCCGGCCACCCCGGAAACGCGGAGGAAACCGCTCACCGCCGCATAGACTACCTTCGTGCCGAACTGCGCCGCCACAACCGCCTGTATTACGAACAGGCGGAACCGGAGATTTCCGACGCGGAATATGACGCCCTGTTCCTGGAGCTGGAAAAACTGGAAGAAGCCCACCCCGAACTGGCGGATCCGGACTCCCCCACGCGCCGCGTAGGCGGCGCCCCCCTCCAGGGCTTCAACCAGATTAGGCATGCGGTGCCCATGTTGTCCATTGACGACATTTTTGAGCAGCGGGACGCCCCCGTGCCGGATGAAGAACTGGCGGAATTCTACCATAAGCTGGCCAGGGCGCTGCAAACGGAGAAAGTTCCCGTCTCCGTGGAGCCCAAGATTGACGGAGTGGCCCTTTCCATCATGTACCGCGACGGGAAGCTGGCTTATGCGGCCACGCGCGGAGACGGAGACGTGGGGGACGACGTAACGGCCAATGTCCGCACCATCCGCAGCGTCCCCCTCACCCTCCCCCCCGGCGCGCCGCCCGTGCTGGAAGTGCGAGGGGAAGTCTTCATGCCCAATGAAGCCTTCGCCAAACTGAACGAAGAACGGGACGCCGACGGGCTCCCCGCTTTCGCCAACCCGCGCAACGCCACCGCCGGAACCCTCAAGCAGCTGGACCCTCGGCAGGTGGCCGCCCGACCGCTGGCCTTCCTGGCCCACGGATTGGGCGCGTATGAAGGCCCGGAACTCAGGGACGCAAAAGATTTCTGGAACATGCTCCGCCATTGCGGCATCCCCTGCAATGAGCCGGTGTATTACACGGACAGCCTGGAATCCACGCGCCAAGCCGTGCGGGATATTGACAGGCTCCGCCATACGCTCCCCTACGGCACGGACGGAGCCGTTATTAAAATCAGATCCACGGCTACGCGGGAAGCGCTGGGAGCTACGGCTCGCGCGCCCCGCTGGGCGGCGGCGTATAAATTCCCCCCGGAACAGAAGGAAACCACCCTGCTGAATATTATCGTGCAGGTAGGACGCACCGGGGTGCTGACGCCTGTGGCGGAATTGCAGCCTGTGCTTCTGTCCGGTTCTACGGTAGCGCGGGCCACCCTCCACAACCAGGATGAAATCGACCGGAAGGACGTTCGCATAGGCGATACGGTGCTGGTGGAAAAGGCGGGGGAAATCATCCCCGCCGTTCTGAAAGTGAACCTCTCCAAACGCCCGGCGGACGCCAGGCCCTACAGCATTCTGGAAGCCACGCGGGGGCTGTGCCCCGCCTGCGGCAATCCCATCATGAAGGAAGAAGGGAAAGTAGCCTGGCGCTGTACCAACTTCACCTGCCCCGCGCAGGCCGTGACGGGCATCACTCATTTCTGTTCCCGTTCTGCTCTGGATGTGGAGAGCATCGGCTCTTCCGTGGCGGAAGCGCTGAGAAGCTCCGGACTGGCATCCTCTGCGCTGGACCTTTTCTCCCTGACTACGGACCAGCTCGCCAACCTGAACCTGGGCACGCCGGAGGAACCGCGCCGCTATGGGGAAAAAAATGCCCGGAAAGCGCTGGACGCCCTGCAAAACGCGCGAGGGCTTCCGCTGGAACGCTGGCTCATCGCCTTCGGCATTCCTCTGGTGGGGGAAGTTGTCGCCAAGGCGCTGGCGGACACGCATCCCGACCTGAAGCATGTGGCGGATTCTCCCTACCTCCGGGACATCGTCCGCCTGGATGAACTGATGGAAAAAGCCGCCAAAACCAACCCCAACACCCGCGACAATAAAAAGGCGGTGAAGGAAGGCGCGCTTTCCGCAGAAGCGGTACAGGAACGCCACCAGGAACTGATGGAGGAAATCGACCGCCTGACTGCCCCCTATCTGGCAACGGGCTACCTGCGTAAAAACACGGCCAAATTCAGCTATGGCTCCGAAATAGGCGTGGCGGCGGCCAAATCCCTCCGGAACTTTTTCTCCTCCGCAGCAGGGAATCACACCATGGACGTCCTGAACGGATTGGGCATCAATCCCCAGTCCCAGTCCTACCGGGCCAACTTTCTGGAAATCCCGGCGGGATCCCTGTCCGGAAAAACCTTCGTCATTACGGGAACGCTCAGCCATCCGCGGGACTACTTTGAACAGCTTATCGCCTCCCACGGAGGAAAGGCCACCGGAGCCATCTCCAAATCCACATCCTTCCTCCTGGCAGGCAACGGAGGAGGCTCCAAGCGGGACAAAGCCCTCAAGCTGGACGTGCCCGTCATTTCCGAGGAAGACTTCTACAAAATGATCGGGAATTAATTGCCGCAAAACAGCGGGAACGGAAAGCAGGAACTGAAACGCGCGCATCATGGTCCGGCTGCCCGTATCTTCGTATTCCCTTCTCTTTTTTCCGTGCGCCGTTTTCCGGAAATTTCATTCCCGAATCCAGCAAAAAAGCTTGCTACGGGCAGACATCTGTCCCCTAATAAACCGCGTATGCTGAACCTGCCCAATGCCATTACCCTGACGCGTATTGCCCTGGTAGTCGTCTTTACGGCAGCAGTCAGCGTCGCGGACCAGTATTCCTGGGGATACCTGGCCGCCCTGGTCACGTTCATTCTGGCTGCCTGCACGGACTGGCTGGACGGCTACCTGGCCCGCCGCCTGAACCAGGTCACCACCTTCGGCAAACTGATTGACCCCCTGGCGGATAAAATAGCCGTCTCCGCCGCCTTCATTTACCTGACGGGGGAAGGGCTCTGCCCCGCCTGGATTACCATTCTCATCATCAGCAGGGAATTCCTGGTCACCGGACTGCGCCAGATCGCGCAGGATCATGGCGTCATCATCCCTGCGGGAACGTCCGGCAAATGGAAAACCGCCTTCCAGCTGGCCTTCTGCATCGCCTGCCTGCTGGCCCTGACATGGACGCATACGCCGGAATACCTGCCCTCCATCGCGGACCGGCTGGCCGCGCTCTGCCTGTGGCACGGTTCCGGCGCATCCAACTTGCTGTACCAGGTTACGCTGTGGGGCTCCGTCATCCTGACCGTTTATTCCGGAGCCGTTTACTGCGCGGGCGCCCGCAAATTCCTGCAACGCTGAACGTTGTCTTTTCCCCATCCGTCAGGAGAGTGAAACAGCATTTTTCATTTTCCAGAATATTCCGTATCCCGGGCGCATGATTTCATTCCGCCAGGCTCTAGATGAAAGAACGCACACGCTGAACCTTCCTCCATTGATTTTCGTGCACATGCAGAAAAATCCCTTCCCCCCTTGAAGCCATCCATCCTTTGTTCCGGGAGAGGAGTGCCTGTACAGCTCTCAAGCCTCTTTACCTGTCCCTGATATGACGTTCCTCAAAAATATTGAGGGGATCATCGTGCTTGGCAGTGGGTTTGCCTCCGGTACTGCCTGATTTTTGTTTACCGGCCTTTTCCCATAATCTTTCCAGGGAAACAGGAGTTCCGTTCAAATCATACCGGCCAAGAGCAAACTGTTTACTGTCTCTGTCAAAATAGTAATTGTAACAATCCTTTCTTGGATAACAGAAAGACTTTTTGTTCGGGGCGGAAGCAAAAAACTGTAATGATCCCGCTTCAGAATCACGAATCGAAATCTTTCCTTCTTGATCAACGCAAAGAAACAACGAATAAAAGATACCCTTTCGAGCATCATAACTGTGCCATCGGCTCCAAGCGTCATCCCTTCCCTCCTCACCCCTTATCCCGCCAAAGAGAAGCTCCCCGTCTTCCTTCCGTTCAACAAAAGTCTGTACAATATATAAATAATCTCTGCTGTTTTCCCTGTACCACGCAACATATTTTGAATCATTCTTTGCTTTCCTATCAACACGAACACCAAAAACAACCTTTTTCTCATCATTATCAGCGTACAATGTGTCTTCCTGTTCAAAAGTTACATATCTTTCATCCAATTTGTAAAATAATTCCTGCATGACACTCTTCCATTGAGGTTCATTGGAATATAATGGGGTTGGCAGATACTCCCCGGTAAAAAGGTTTGTACGCATGGAAATAGACTTCCTCTTTTGCAACATTTTCTTTAAATATTTCATATTGAAAGAATTATCTTCTTTCACAAAATCCACCGGATATTTGTAATGATACGAATTTGCCTGTTCAAAAAGAGCATCAATAACATTTTGATAATATTTTATCCCTGCCTCAGGAGTAAGGCGTTTTTGTTTCGCTTCAGCAAGAAATCTGACAAATGGATGCTCCTTGCCATTCCTGCCGGAATCCGGAAAACCGGCTTCCCCGCCCCGGTTTTCCTCCCGCGTCAGATTATTCAATAACCGCTGATCAGCTTCTGAAAGTTTTTCCAGTAAAATGGTTTTGACCTTTCCTCCATTCACGACCAGCTGAATTTTATTACCCACCCTTCCCTCATACGTTGCTTTTAACTGATGCCCCGTCACCGCTGTCCAAATCCGGGGCTTGCTTAAATCCGCCCTTTCTTCCGATTGAAAATCCGCAAAGAGAGGGCTGCCGCAACATACGGCCAATACGGAAAAAATGACCATTCCATTCTTTATTTTTGTTTTCAGGGGCATAACTCATTTAACATGGTTTATCCAATGAATAAATATACGGATAAAGAATCCGCTGATTGGAATATGTTGTCTCTAATATGGCAGCCTGCATCCCTGATGCAGATGAAACCTGAATTGGAATAGGAACAGGACCTCTTGGGCGCTCCCTAAATTGTTCACCAAAAATGAATCAGGCCATTCATGCGCAGAATTTAGGGTTGACGGCGGATTCTTTATCCGCTTCATCTAATAATTCATTTATACTCAGTTTTTATAAAAAATTCATGACAAAAAATGTTTCTAAAGCAGAGGAAAGGCGCTTCCAGGATACAGCCGCGTGCCGGAATACGGAGCCATGACAGAGCAGGCGTTTTTATTTTTCTTGACAGATGCTCTTCGTCGTGTTCTGATGAAGCCGTTCCCGCCGAATGGTGTTTGGTTGTTGATTGTTGATAGTCATTTGCGGTTGGCGGAATACGGGCGTCCCCGTCTTGACCTTTTCAGTATCGCTCCTGCGGGCTTTTTTGTTCCGTTATTGCCGTGATTCCGTCAGTTCATTGCAGCCGAGGCACATTCACAGACACATCCACAGACATGGTATCAACTACATTCAGGGAGCTTGGCTTGTCGGCTCCCATTCTCCGCCAACTGGAGAATCTGGAGTACAAGACCCCCACTCCCATCCAGGCCGCCTGCATCCCCCTGTTATTGCAGAACAAGGACCTGATGGGGCTGGCGCAAACCGGAACCGGAAAAACGGCCGCGTTCGCCCTGCCCCTTATTCAACAGCTTTCAGAACGTTCCGGAAAGCCGCCGGGCCGCCGGGTAAGGGCGCTTATTCTGAGTCCCACCCGGGAACTGGCTGCGCAAATTCATGAAAATATCCGCGCCTACGCCAGAGGGCTGCACCTGTCCACCGCCGTCATCTTCGGAGGCGTGGGGTATGTTTCCCAGTTCAAGGAACTGGCCGGAGGCCTGGATATTCTGATAGCCACGCCCGGCAGACTGATCGACCATCTGGAACGCCGGACCGTCAGTCTGGACAGCGTGGAAACCCTGATTCTGGATGAGGCGGACCATATGCTGGACATGGGATTTGCCCCGGCCCTGAAAAAAATCGTCTCCAAAATCCCGAGGAAACGCCACACGCAAATGTTTTCCGCCACCATGCCGGACAATATCCGGCAACTGGCCCAGACCCTGCTTCAGAAACCGGAAACGGTGAGGGTCTCCCCTCCCTCCTCCACGGCGGACAGGGTGGAACAGTTCCTTTGCATGGTCGGCTCCCAGGCGGAAAAAAGGCCCCTTACCCTGGAACTGCTGAAACAGCAGGAGCTGCCTGGCCGCACGCTTATCTTTACCCGGACCAAGCATGGAGCAGACCGCCTGGCCTCCTTCCTGTCCGGAAAGGATTATCCGGCTTCCGCCATTCACGAGGACAAAAGCCAGGGCAGGCGCGAACGACTGCTCCGTGAATTCCGTTCCGGGAAAACGCCTGTCCTCGTCGCCACGGACATCGCCGCCCGCGGCATTGACGTAAAAGACGTGCAGCTTGTCATTAACTATGACCTGCCGGAAGAACCGGAGGTCTATGTGCACCGCATCGGCCGCACGGCGCGCGCCGGAGCCGCCGGACAAGCCATCGCCCTCTGTTCCCCGGAGGAAATCAGGAAAGCCAGGGACGTGCACAAGCTGTTGGGACGCCTCCTTCCCGTGCACCCTTCCAGCGCCTCCGTCCCGGATGAATTGCGCGCGGTCCCAGAAGCGCGCAGGAAAAGGAGCAGTTCCATGCAGGAAAAACGTTCCGCTCCCCGCAGGAAGCCGCGGAAAGGGTACGGAAGGAACGGCAGCCGTGCGGAAGCATGATTTTAATCATTCAAAAAACTTTTGAACGGAATTGAAGTCAGCGCGGTCTCACTTGCTGCAAACGGTTCGCCGGACCGTTCCAGTCGGGAAGCTTCAACCGGAGTTTCAATCATGAAAATAACCTCGTTCATCATCAGGACACTATGCGCGGGCACCGTCGGTTCCCTCGCCTGCCAGGCCGCCATGCAAGCTTACGCGGATGACGTTCCCTCCACCTTCGTGGAAGGAAATTATTCCCCGGAAGTAGCCCGCTACGTGCAGAGCATCGCAGGCGTGGCGCTGGCCTCGGGCATTCATGATTACGACGAAAACGCCACCAGCAGTTATCAGGTTCTGGCTCAGGTCCTTAATAGCGGCAATGTAACGGAATTGCCGGAAGATCTGAAACGGGCCATTGGAATGCTGACTGGCTACGTCCCCAACCCGAATGAAACCATCCAGCCGATCATGTCCAGAAAACAGATTGAGAGGATGAGAAAGATGGCAGACCGCATCAAGAACCTGATGGAGGAAAAATACGGAGTGGACCTGGAAGACTGCACGAACATCATGAAGCGCACTCTGGCCCCGTCCATCCCGGACATCCTCCGCTCCTGCGGCATGGAAGGCACCCGGCTGCCTGCCACCACCGCTTTCCGCCCCAGGCTGGGCAAGGCTCTGAATGAAGCCTATGCCAGGCTTGCGGCGCCAAAACTTCCCGCCGCCGGCATGGCGCAATAACCGGACCATCTACGGATGATCGGGAAGATAATCCCGATTCCACGGCACGCGGCCCCCTGCCAGGGTCCCCTGAATAGAAGCCGCAGGAAACGGAATGATCTTCCCCGTCGCCGGGAACGGAAACGGCAGCCAGCGTCGGCGGCAACAAGCAACACCCTCCGGATGTCCTCCGATGCAGGGCCGATCCTTCGGAACGCGGAGCGGCGATACGCTCGCTCCCCTGCTTTATTCCCAAGCAACGGCATGCAACATCGGCACAACCGGATGATGCCCTTACAGGCCCCGTCCTTCCCGCGCTGCGGCAGGACCGGGGCTTTTTCATATCCGGGATTTTCAAAAGGCGGCGGCATACCCTCCTGATTCTCTTCAGGAATCAGGGATATTCCGTTTTTACAGAGGAATGCATTTTTTCATCATCTGTGAAAGAAAGCTTCTCAAGTCTCAGTATTTATGGCAAACTAGGGATTCAAATCTTTCACAAAATTACCATCCATGGATCATTCATCATCACGCCGTCGTTTCCTTCAGACCCTGGGCCTGGCCACTGGCGCCCTGGCTGCCGGTTCCTTTGCCAACGCCCAGGAAGTAGCCCCCCTGGCTCCCAAGAAAATCACCATTCCGGACCCGAATAACATCGGCCCCATGACCACGTGGCCCCCGCGCAAGCCCGGTGCCATCTACATGGGCGGCTTCAGGGCTCCCAAGCTGGACAAGGTGCGTGTGGCCTTTGTCGGCGTGGGTGAACGCGGTTCCATGCACGTGGGCCAGATGGCCGTTATAGAAGGTGCGGAAATTGTCGGCATTTGCGACCTGTATGAAGACTGGGCCAAGCGCAGTGCGGACGTCGTGGAAAAGAAGACGGGCAAGCGCCCCCCCATTTTCACGAAAGGACCGGAAGACTACAAGCGCATGATGAAGGAAGTCAAGCCGGACGCCGTCATCGTCTGCCCCAGCTGGGAATGGCACTGCCGTGTTACCTGCGACGTGATGAAGATGGGCGCCCACGCCTTTGTGGAAGTGCCTATGGCCGTCTCCATCAAGGAACTCTGGGAAATCGTGGATACCTCCGAAGAAACCAGGAAGCACTGCATGATGATGGAAAACGTCAACTACGGACGTGAGGAACTCATGTACCTGAACATGGTGCGCCAGGGCGTCATTGGCGACCTGCTGTACGGAGAAGCCGCCTACATCCATGAACTGCGCGGACAGATGAAGCAGGCGGAACGCGGCACCGGTTCCTGGAGAACCTATCACTACGCCAAGCGCAACGGCAACGTGTATCCCACGCACGGCCTCGGCCCCATTGCCCAGTACATGAATCTGGCCCGCAAGGACGACTGCTTCGGCAGGCTCGTGTCCTTCTCCAGCCCGGCCCTGGGCCGCGCCGCGTATGCCAAGAAAAATTTCCCGGCGGATCACAAGTGGAACAAGCTGGACTTTGCCTGCGGCGATATGAATACCTCCATCATCAAGACCACCATGGGCCGCACCGTCCTGGTGGAATGGGATGAAACCAGTCCGCGCCCCTACTCCCGCCTGAATCTCATCCAGGGCACCCTGGGCACCTTGGCCGGCTTCCCGACCCGCGTAGCCGGGGAAAAGCTGGGCAACGGAAATTATCATGAATGGATTGAAGGCAAAGAAAAACTGGCCCCCATTTTTGAAAAGTACGATCACCCGCTCTGGAAGAGAATCGGGCCGCTGGCCCTGAAGATGGGCGGCCACGGCGGCATGGACTTCGTGATGCTCTTCCGCATCATCGAATGCCTCCGCAATGGCGAACCGATGGACCAGAACGTTTATGAAGGTGCCTTCTGGTCCTCCGTCTCCGAACTTTCCGAATACTCCGTGGCCCAGGGCGGCATGCCCCAGGTATTCCCGGACTTCACCCGCGGAGACTGGAAAACGACTGCTCCGCTGGGCATCGTCCAGTAACAGCCGGCAACCTTCCCCGGCCCGAAGCTTTTGCGCCTCCATGGCGTGTTTCCGGGCCGGGGCAAAATGCCTCCTCTTCCAAAAACAGGCCCAGCTTGCAGGCGGCCTGTTTTTTATTGCTCCAATGACACATTCTATTCCAGGCGTTGAAAGACGCTGCAGGCGCTCCACTTGCCCGGAAAAGCTCCCGAATGACGCCAAAAAGCGGAACTCCATGAAATTTTCCTTCTGCGCGGAACCGTATTTAGACAAGAAAAACATCCTGCGGCAAAACGCCGTTCCCCTTACATCGCACACGCCTTCATGCTTTCCTATTGTACCAATATTCATCCCGCAGAATCCTGGGCGGAAACCAGGGAGGCTCTTTTCACCTGCGTTCCCCGCATCAGGCAGGAACTCGCGGCGATGGACTCCCCTCTGAAGGATCTCCCCCTGGGCATCGGCCTGCGCCTGTCCGCCAGGGCGGCAGCGGAGCTTCTGGAAACGCCGCACGCCGTGGAAACCCTGAAATCATGGCTGGAAGACCAGGGCGCGCGCGTAGAAACCCTTAACGGGTTCCCTTACGGAAATTTCCACGGGCAGCGCGTGAAAGAACGCGTTTTCCAGCCGGACTGGACTACGCCGGAACGTTTTGAATACACCTGCAACCTGTTCCGCATTCTGGCACTCATTGGAGACGAACAGGCTGACAGGCTGACCGTCAGCACGCTCCCTGCCTCGCACAGCTGGTTTCATGCGGATGAAGAACGCATCTTTTCCCGGCTGGACGCCATGAGCGGATTCCTGGATGTGCTGGGCAGGCAGACCGGCCGACTGATGCAGCTGGGGCTGGAACCGGAGCCATTCGGCCATTTTCACGATACGGATGGAGCCATCCGTTTTTTCAACGGCCTTCGCAACCGTTCCCGCCGTCCCGAACTTATCGAACGCCACCTGGGGCTGACATACGATACCTGCCATTTCGCCATTCTCCGGGAAGAACCGGAATTCACCCTCTCCGCCTGGGAGGAAAACAACATCGCCCTCTGCAAAGTGCAATTCTCCAACGCCCTGGAATGCCGCATATGCGGGGAGGAAGACCTGGAACGCCTCCGGCAGTTTGACGACGGCGTTTATTTCCATCAGACCAGCATCCTCCACCGGGAAGGCTCCATGCTTTTCCCGGACCTGCCCAATGCCCTGGCCTATGGACGGGACTATGCAGAGGAAATACGGGATTCCCAATGGCGCATTCATTACCACATTCCCCTGTACGCTTCACCGGAACCACCCTTGAAAAGCACGGAAGAATTCATCCTGAAAACGCATAATTTCCTCCGGGGCCGCAAAGGCCCGCAACCGCACCTGGAGGTGGAAACCTATACCTGGAGCGTCCTGCCGGACCACATGAAGATCCCCCTGGCAGCCCAGATTGCCCGTGAACTACATTATATTGAAACCCTGTAAAGCCATGATGCCCCGCATGCATCCCTCCGCCGTCCTGTCTTCCGGATTCCTGCTGCTGTCCACCGGTCTTTCCTCCTGCACATTTCTTCCCATGTTTTCCTCCGGGGGGCAGGAAACGCCGCGGACCCTGGGCGCACGCATGGAAAAACACACGGAAGTCCTGCAAAAAGACATCGGGGCAAGAAACGCCAGCCAGCCCAAATCCATGGAAGCCGCCGCCAAATACATCGCCGGGAATTTCTCGGACATGGGGTACGCCGTCACCATGCAGCCCGTATCCGGAGGAAACGTGAAAAAAGGAGCGGCCATTTACAACATCCTGGTTTACAAGCCCGGCCTGTATTCCAACAATCAAAGCATCGTCGTGGGAGCCAATTATGATTCCAGCGGACGGCGCAACAACGGCAGCGGAACGGCCCTGCTGCTGGAGACGGCGAGAGGCCTGAAAGACATCCCCACCAATCACAATATCTATTTTGTCGCATACGCGAACGGAGCGGAGCCCGCAGGGAAATCCATCTCTTCCGGAGCCTGCGTGCATGCCGGCACCCTAAGCGGCAGCATTGGAGCAACCAACATCCTGGGCATGATCAATCTGGAACCCCAGAAGCTGGATGCCGGAGGGGAACGAAAACAGCCGGGCCCGGAAGCCTCCCGGGAAGCCGTTCTGTTCACGACCACCCCGCACGGCAAGAAATTTGCAGGCCAGTGCGCCGCCCCCTTCGCCAAATCCTGGGAGCAGGCGCCCACTACCTTCTACCGGGAACCTTCCGCCCTCACAGGCAATGACCGCCATTACGCGGTCCTGGGCATTCCCACGGTCTCCTGCCGGAGCAAGTATCCCGTCACGGATGCCCGTACGGAAGAGTATGTGCAGGCGCTGACGGACATGATTCACCAGATAGCGGACAACGACGCGCCCGAACCGGCAAAAAACGCCGGCCAAGGCGAAAAAGCATCCTGACGTTTCCCTCTCTCCCCGTTACCGGGACAGCTTTCTCCTTCCGTGGCCGCCGCCCAGCATCAGCACAGGCATGAAGGAAAGGGCCACCAGCGCAATAACCATAGGCATCCAATTGTCGGAATACCTCTGCATCAGGAACGAAGTCAGGGAAGGGCCGGCCAGCGTGCCCAGGGAATAACTCAACAGCAGAAGCTGGTTCATAGTCACCAGTTCATCCCGGGAAGCTTCCTCGCATCCCCAGGCCATGGCAACAGGGTACAGGGAAAATCCGGCCAGCCCCAGAGCAATCAGGGAGGGAGCCATCAGCCCCCCCTTCAGCATCAGCCCGGCACAGGCCGCCGCCACCAGCAGGGACTGGCATTTCATGACGAAAGCGCGGCCGTACCTGTCCGCCAGCCGCCCCATGGGCCACTGCCCCAGAATGGCAGCGGCAATCAGCAGGGCCATCCAGTATCCCACGGAAGAGTGATCCATTCCCTGGTGCTTCAGGAACAGGGGCATCAGGCAATAAATAGTACCCAATACCACGCCGGAAATCACACATCCCACAACACCCAGAAAGACGCTGCGGCGTCTCAGCAGTGTCCGAATCTCTATATGGGAGGATGATGAAACCTGTCCATTGCCCGGCTCCAGACGCGCAAACATCAGCGGAACCATGCCCGCCACTGATAAAATGCAGACTTCCGTCACAATCAGGGGCATATCGCTGGGGAACCAGCCCAGAAGCAACTGCCCCAGCACCGTGCCCAGATAATAAACCACCATATAGGAAGCCAGCAGAATGCCGCGGGTTTGCAGCGTTCCGGCCCTCAGCAGGGCGCTTTCCACCACCACCCAGACCAGGGCGCAGCTGATCCCAGCCAGCAGCCGGAGGCCGCTCCAGGCCGGCACGCCGGGAAACACAGGCAGCAGAACGGTGGACACTGCACATAAAAAGCATGCATATTGGTAACTTCCTTTGAACCCGGCCCGTCGAATCACGCCGCCAGCCAGCAGCGTTCCGGCCAGGTTCCCGAGAAAAAAGAAAGCCCCCACCAGCCCTGCCTCCCAGGTGGCGGCATCAAATTGCTCCATCCACAGGGGAACAACCGTATTCAATACGGCAAACGCCACTGTCTGGAAAAGAAGCCCCGCCAGCAGCAGGGCAATAGGCCAGGTAAATGTACGCATCACGATAAAGCGAGGACTATAGCACCAAAGCCGCATCAGTCAACCGCCTCTTCCGTCGGAAAGAAAAACAAAAAAAGAGCCCCATCAACAAAAGACACAATACATTGATTGTAAAATTGTTAATAAACAATTCAAAATATAAGGGACTATCATATTCCCCGGCGCAGGGAAGCGGGCAGTATCTTCATCTGCTCCCGGTACTTGGCCACCGTTCTGCGGGCGATGTTCACCCCTTTTTCCCGCAGCGCGGCCGCCAGCCCGGCGTCACTGAGGGGTTTGGAAGAATCTTCCTCCGCAATCAGCCGCCGCATCAGCTCCTGGACGGCGCCGGCAGCCGCCGCCCCGTCCGGGGAAACGCCGCCTTCAGACGGAACTCCCGCACTGAAAAAGGATCTCAATTCTTTCATCCCCCACCTGCACAACAGGTACTTGTCCCGGCACGCCCGGGAAACCGTGGAAACATGAACCCCCATCTCCTCCGCCACTTCTTCCATGCCCATGGCCTTCAGGCGGGACGGGCCGGACCTGAAAAAATCCTCCTGCCTCCGCACAATGACACGGGCCAGGCGCAAAACGGTCTCCTGCCTCATATCCAAAGCCCGCAACAGCTCCTGTCCCTCACGGAACGCCCTGCGGAGATATTGCCTCAGCTCCCGGCTTCCGGAACCCTCAGCCATTAACTCCATATACCGTTCATTCATGGACAGGCGCGGAAGATACTCGGAAGTGAGGATAACCTCCAGCACGCCGGAAGGCCCCTCCTCCACAATGACGTCAGGCAGCAGATGAGGGTTTCCACCGGGGGCGTAGGCTCCCCCTGGATCAGGAGTCAGGCTCCTAATCACCTCCAGAGCCGCCGCCACGGCCCCCGGTTCCACGTCCAGCAGGCGTGCGGCTTCCTCATACTTGTGCGCCGCCAGTTCCCGCCAGCAGCGCTTGACCAGGCGGAAAGCAAGCGAACGCTTCAAACCGCGCTGTTCAAGCTGGATCAGCAGGGAATCCCTTAAATTCGCCGCCCCCACTCCGGGCGGGTCCATTTCCCTCAGCGCAGCCAGAGCTTCCTCCATGTCCCGCATGCTGAAACACCCCTGCTCTTCCAGCTCCTGCGGAGACTCCGTCAGAAACCCGCGTTCGTCCAAAGCGTCAATCAGCAGGAACAGGGCGTCCCGGGCGCGGCCCGTCAATGCGGAATGCTGCGCCTGATCCATCAAATGGGTTTTCAGGGATTCCGGAGCCACGACGGATTCATACATGAAATCACGGCGGGCGGCCGCGTCCCCAGACAGGCGGCCTTCCGCCGTAAACTCGTTCCACCCGTCCTCCCGCTCATTCCAGGCATCCCCGTCCGGACCGTCTTCCAGCGCTTCCGGGGAAGCGTCCGGCAACTCCTCAAGCATGGGATTGGTTTCCAGCGCCTGGCGGATAATCTGCCTTAATTCCAAAGCGGAAGCCTGAAGAATCTGCATCCCTGTCTGCATGGACTGGGAGACGGCCATCTGGCGCGTCATTCCATGCTGCAGGGATACCTCACTCATACCGCCCACAAGCTACACCACCCCCCGGAATCTGGCAAGGGGGAACACCCTGCAGCAAAAGCTGCCCGCACGCCGCAGCAGCAAAAAAAAGGCCACCACTTTCATGTGGCGTTTTTGGAAAACGTTCATATAATAAATGCCCATGAAGATTTTGCACATACTTGCTTTCTCCCTGCTGGCCTCCCTTCTCTCAACGGCTGCGCCGTCCCCTCTGACTCCGCTGCCACGGGAACAGCCCCAATGGTGGAGGAAGCAATATGAACAGCAGGTGGAACAAATAAAGAACAACCCCTGCGGCGTCCTTTTCCTGGGAGATTCCATTACGGACTACTGGAAAAGGGAAGGAAAATCAATATGGGAAAAGGCGTTCTCCCCCTATCATCCCTGCAATTTCGGCATTTCCGGGGACCAAACCACCAACCTGATTTACCGCATCACGGATTCCGGCATCCCGGCGCAGACGGACCCCAAACTCTGCATCGTCATGATCGGCACCAACAATACAGGTCATTTCAAAGGAGGGGAAGCCCCGGAAAAAACGGCCATGGGAATTCTGGGTGCCGTTGAACACCTGCTGGTCAGGTTCCCGGACACCCACGTCCTCCTGCTGGGCATTTTCCCGCGCGGCACAGGCCCCCAGGACAAGCTGCGCCAGCACAACGACCGCATCAACGCCATTCTGGCCCAGTGCAAGCTGCCCCGCACCACTTACGCCAACATCAACAGGCGCTTTCTGGACTCCTCCGGCAAACTGCTCCCCGGCATCAGCAGGGACAACCTGCACTTTACGGAAAAAGGCTACGCCATCTGGGCGGACGCCGTGCTGCCCTATATCAAAAAATACTGCAAATAGCATTCTTTCCCATCCTCAACGCATGACTGTCGGAATGCCCCCTTCCGCCAGTCATGCGTGCGGTTCGGGAACATATTTGTCAATCAATGATGAAGCTTACGCAGCAACAACTGTCCAGCCTTCATTTTGAAACTGCGGTTATGGAGCCTGAAAAGCACCACTCATGTCCATCAATTCATTTTTCCCGGCGGCTCCGCCCTGAATGCTTATGAGTAACGTCCGGACTTTGGGGAGCCCGCTTTAATAAACGGTTAAGATACAAAAGCAATACGGAGCATGGAAAGTATTTACCGCCAAGCCCGCAAAAAGCTGCATGGATGCCAGGGCCCGCGTCTGAAAATTTTGCGCAGAACCGAAGTTGCAGTTGATTTGGAATAAATATATTATAACGAGACAATATATCATAGACGCCTTTACTGACAAAGTTTTTCATGGAAATCCCGCGGCGATTTGCATTTTAGAACAATGGCCGTCCGGGGAATTGATGTTAAATATGGCCGTTGAAAACAATCTTTCAGAAACGGCCTTTGCTGTCAAAAAAGGGGGGAGCTATCATCTGCGGTGGTTCACCCCCGGTGGAGAGATTAACTTATGCGGTCATGCGACATTAGCCTGTGCCTATGTTATTTTGAACTTCCATGAAAAAGAAGCGGCAAAAGTTGTTTTTCAAACTTTAAGCGGTGATTTGGCGGTAGAACGGCATGGTGATCTTTATGAAATGGATTTCCCCGCCTATGAATTAAAATCAGTTCCCGTAACGGAGCAAATGATCGACGCTATCGGCGCTACCCCCAGAGAAGCGTATATGGGGCGTGACCTTTTATGCGTGTTTGATGATGTAAAAATAATCGAACATCTCAATCCGGATCTATCAAAAGTTCATGCCCTGAACGGTCTTTTGCTCCATGTAACCGCAAAAGGTGCGGAAACTGACTGCGTTTCCCGTACCTTTGCCCCCAAATGCGGAGTGCCGGAGGATGCCGTTTGTGGTTCCGGTCATTGTCACATTATACCTTACTGGGCGAACAGATTGGGAAAAGACAACATCATAGGTTATCAGGCTTCCAAACGCGGTGGAACACTTTATTGCCGCATGGATGGAGCACGGGTAAAATTAGCAGGAAAAGCAGCCTTATATTCCATTGCCGAAACACAATCAAGATGAAGCGTCAATAGGTTAAGAACATATGCCGGGCGACGAAAAAAAACGTCGTTCGACAGAAATTATACATGCCCAATGACACAAACGGCGGTTTTGAACAATCAAGGCCGCCGTTCTTCTATTCCCTAAAAAATAATGCAACTATGCTTTCAAACATGGCGGCCAACGGGAATAACTGCCATGAAGCACAAAGCATGCCGACAAATTCCGACGAGGTCTATATCAAAAAACACATCCGCCGCAGAATATCATATCCCCAAACGTGAATCATACCATGTAGCAAAAGTGAATATTTTTTCAAACTTCCATCCGGTATGCTTGTGTCTTTACGGGTGTGTTTTTATAGGAAATACAACAAAAAATCATGAAACAACCAAATCCTCCGGCCGGAAGCAGGAATCCAGCCGACCCGCCTGTGCCGCATTTGGAATCAGGAAAAAGCGCAAGGAACAAAAAAATTGCTTTTTCCCGGGGATATCCTAGAGTGCCTCTCCGCAATGAGCATGCCGCTTGCCGACTTGATCTTCCTGGCTTTTGCCCTCTCCGTGGACGCTTTCGTCGTGGCGTTCTCCTACGGCCTGCTCATTAAGCAAAAGCGTTTGAGCAACGGAATCAAGCTCTCCCTGTCCACCGGGGCCGGTCAATTCCTGATGCCCGTGCTGGGTTTTCTGCTTACAGGCTCCGTGCACCGGTATATTGCGGCCTGGGACCACTGGCTGGGCTTCGCCGTGTTCACCTTCCTCGGGGTCAACGTCCTCCGCGAAGGCTGGAATCACCGCAACGAAGAAGAGGATATGCCCCACGTCACCAGCCTGACGCTTCCTACCCTTATGGCTGTGGGAATCGCCACCAGCATCGACGCGCTGGTAGCGGGCGTCAGCATTTACCTTTCATCCGCCCAGTGTGGAACCGACCCTACCCTCCACGCGGTGCTTCTCCCCGCCGCCGCCATCGGCTTCACCACCTTCCTATGCACGGCGGCCGGCTTTTTCCTGACCAGACGGCTGCACCGCTTTCCGACCTTTCATCTGGAAGCGGGAGCCGGGCTCATCCTCATCGGCCTGGGCGTCAAAATGCTCTGTGACCATTTGTGCTGAAATATGCCGCGAAGGATGATAAAAACGTCCTTCCGGCATCGTAATAAGTCGAAAAACGCACTGGTCCCCTCCCCCCTCTTTCTGCTATTATCAAGTAATCCCTTCCACATGAATATTTCACATCTTCTTCTCTGCACTTCCCTGCTCTCGGCGCCCGTCTGCACGGCGCAGGGCCCGACGGAAATTGAAACGGAAACGCCGGCCTCCTCTAGCCGCCTGCCGGCGCCCCTGGCACAAAAAATTGCCTCCGGAGACTTTGATGGCCTGCAGACGGAACTGCGCTCCACCCTCCTGAAGGCTGGAGAACAAACGAAATCCGAACCGAAACTGCTCCAGAACAAGCAGTACCGCCATTTGCTGGACATTCACGAACTCCTGCGCGTCACGGGACCGGACAAGGTGAAAGCCGTTTTCTCCAAAAGCGCGCAAGATGCCGCTTTCATCAAAACCTTTCTACAGGACCCGGCGTGGATGGAGCTTTACCTTGGAGCAGGCCTGATTCCGGAAAATTCACCGGAAGGCCTGCAAATCCTCTCCGACATCTGGAAAGCGGACGGCAAGAGCCCGGATTTCCGGAATTACCAATCCCTGGCCACCGGGCTGGCCTCTGTCTTTTCCACCGGCTCCATGGCGGGAAGGCTCAAAACCAACTCCGCCAACAGCAATCCGGTGCGCCGCTACCGGATTTTCAAAAAACTGCATCAGGAAAACAGGCTGCATCCGGGATTCATCAAACTGCGCCCATGGGAAATGCGCTTCGTCGTGGGAAGTCCTTGGGACGATAAATCCTATGAATGGAGCAATGAACACGTCAACCTCCCCTGGCGGCGGTACACGGCCGCCTGCTGGGCCGCCCCCTATACGGGCCACAATTTCTTTGGCGATACCATTCAGGGGCCCCTTTTCTACGTGCCGTGGAGGGATCTTAACACGACCGCGGAAAACACGCAGATCATCGGCGGCGTCTGCGGCGGCCTCTCCTACTTCGGCACCATGGCGGCCCAGGCCCACGGCATCCCCGCTTATCCGGTAGGACAACCGGGCCACTGCGCGTACGCGGTGCGCGTGAAGCGGGGGGAATGGAAAGGCGGCTTCGGCGGACCAGACGGAGGCATGCACAACCATATCTTCGGCTCCCAGGCTCCTACTTCCTACCTGCTGATGGAAAATGTCTTTGCTGACAACGATAAGGCGGACCAGGCCTACCTGTGGGCCGCCCAGGCCCGGCTGGACGAGGCTTCCGGCAACAAGGACAAGGCCATCCAGGCATGGGAGGAAGCGCTCAGGCAAACACCGCTGCACCCGTTCTTCCGCACGGAGCTTCAACGCCTGCTGATGGAAAAGGAAGGCATGCAGCCTGTCGACTGGTACGTTTACGCCAAGGACGCCCTTTCCCACTATCAGGGCAACGGCTTTGCCGCATTCGACATCCTCAAGGACGTGCAGAATAAATTCCTGATGGATATTCCGCCCGCGGACCGGATTGCCTGGTTCCGGGACCTGCATGAAGCCATCGCCACCACTCCCACATCATGGGCGGTGAAATTCCAGCCCGTGCTGGACTCCCAATCCGCCTTCCTGGCAAATCCGCAGGAAAAAGCGGCCTATCTGGAAACAGTCCTCTCCACCCACCTGAAAACGGGGGACGGCACCAACTTTGGCCAGGCGTTGGAATGGGGCGTGAAAAACTTTGTGGAAAACGGACAGGCGGACGTGTTCTCCAACGCATTCGCCAAGGTAGCCCAGCAAACGGGAAAAACCGGGACCTCCGAGAAAGCCCCCGACCCCAAAAAGCTGAAGGAAGCCTACGGCAAAGCCATCTATGCCACGGAAACGGCCCGCTCCATTCCGGCCTTCCAGGCCTTGAGCAAAGCGGCGGCCTCTTTCTCCGGCGCCAATGCGACGAACAATACGGTCAAGGCGTCCATTCCGCAGGGCTGGAAACTGGTGCCCGCAGACGGCATGGTCCGGTGCTCCACCACGAGCCAGTGGGACAGCCCCTGGGACCATATCAACCTGCTGCGTCCCTGCGGCGGAGCCCAGCATACGGATAAGGAAGCCAATCCGAACGTCATTGTAGAACTGAAAAACGGAGTGAACCTGGCCGGGCTGGTAGTCACCAAGCGCGACGGCAATGAAAACCGGATGAAGAAAATGGAGGTCTCCACGTCCACGGACGGAGCCACCTGGTTCCCCCTGGCCGCCACGGAAAACATGCCCAAGGAATGGGTCATCACCGCACCGGAAGGCACCAAAGCCAAGTGGATCAAGGTGGAAGCCAAAAACGCACAGCCGGAATTCATGCACCTGCGCCATATCCTCGTTTACGAAAAATAAATTCTCCATTAACGCCATGCTTCATCACATCAATCCCGTTTCCGGCCTGCTGGCCGCAGCCCTCTTCCTGTCCGCCCCTGTTCAGGCGGCCCTCCCCGCTTACAGCGCCGTGAAAGACGAGGCGAAAACCGTCAATAAATACATGATTGTCGTATGGGCCGGCACGGACTGGTCCCCAAAATCACGTGAAATCACCCGCGCTGTGGAACACCTGGCCAAGAACTCCCCGGAACCCGTGCTCTGGTGTATCCAGGACGAGCGTGAGGAAATGACGGAAGAAGAGCAGAAACTGCCCAAGCCCCCGGGGGAAATCTGGAACATCCCCGCCATTCAGGTGGTCTCCCCCACCGGAAACATGGTATTCCTGTCGGAAGGCGTCTCCAGGGAAACATTGCCAGCCGTCATGAAGCAGGCAATGGAAGCCGTAAAACAGCAAAACAAGGCCAATGCCCTGTGGGAAAAAGCCGCCGCTTCATCCGGAACGGCCGCGGCCCTTCTTTACGGAGAAGGGCTTCAGCACCTTCCTCCTTATGCGGCCTCTGCCAGAAAGGATATTCTGGAAAAAATCAAGAAGGCGGATCCGGAAGACATCAAGGGAGTGCACTTCAAATACACGTTCAGGCATCTGCCCTACATCGAAAAAGTGCAGAGAATGGTGAATGATTCCGCCAAAGACGGCGGTCCAAAGGATTACAAAACCGCCCATGCCTATGTAAACAAACAGCTCAAAACCCCCGGCCTGACTCCCCTTCAAAAACAACAGGTCATGGCGGCCAGGTTCTGGCTCTACCGCAATGAGGGGAAAAAGGACCAGGCGCTGAAGACCCTGACGGACATCGCCAGGATATCCCCTAAAACCCTCATGGGAATAGGCGCCCAGAACTACTACCGCTACCTGACGGAACCCGTCACCCTGAAAAGTCCTCACTTCACAGGCTACGACCTGCGCCCGGAACTGACGCCTACCCGCGTCAACGTCAGCAGCATGCTTGACGGCCCCGGAAACTACAAGATTACCTTCAAGATGAACAGCGGCGGCTGCAATATCCGCAACCCCCGCTTCATGAAGGGCAACCGCGTAGTCAGCGAACTGCCCAAGGACCGGCAGGACAAAAACGGGCGCGAATTCACCCTGCGCCTCTCCGGTTCCGAAAAGCCGGACTTGGTTTTCGACTGCCAGGGCCAGGGATGGTTCGATGCGGACTGCGACATCATCGTGACCAAGGAATCCTGACTCCTGCCGGCAAACGAACAAAACCGCCATTCACAACCTTCACGAAGGCAGGACATTCCCAAGGAATTTCCTGCCTTTTTTCCGATGGGAGAAGAATTTCCAGCCAGCGCCCAAGCGGAAGCATCCCTCTCTCCCTGCTTCTTGCCGGCCAAAGCCGAACAACATTCCCGGCAGCTTCAAAGGAGCAATAAGGGAAACCTTCTTCTCATTCCCGCGTTTTCAAGGAAGAATTACCCCTTCTTCCCGCCTTCCCCGGCGTTCTCCGCCAGTTGACGGCGGTATTCCATGCGTTCCCTGATCCTCAGTTCCATCCCGTTTCCGGTGGGGGTGTAATACACGCGGCCTTCCGGGAGGTAGGCCTGGGGTACGTAATGTTCCGGATAGTCGTGGGAATACAGATATTCCAGCCTGGCGGCATCCGCTCCTCCAGCGGCAGCCAGCTTCTTGCGCGTTGGCGTCCGCAGGTGTTCCGGAACTGCCAGCGTTTTCCCATTGCGCACGTCATCCATGGCGGCATTGATGCCCACGTAGGCGGAATTGCTCTTGGGGGCCGTCGCCAGGTAAACCGCAGCATGCGCCAGAGGAATGCGTGCTTCCGGCATGCCGACCATTTCCGCCGCGCGCGCCGCGTCCAAAGCTACGCGCAGGGCGTTGGAATCCGCCAGCCCTACATCCTCCGACGCGGCGATGACCAGCCTTCTTCCTATAAAGCGGATATCCTCCCCGGCTTCCAGCATCATACCCAGCCAATACAGGGCGGCGTCCGGGTCAGAGCCGCGCATGGATTTGATGAAAGCGGAAATCGTATCGTAATGGGAATCCCCCAGGCGGTCGTACCTGATAGCCTTGCGCTGGATGGATTCCTCCGCTACGGAGATGTCCACATGAATGATGCCGTCTTTCCCCGCAGGAGTGGACAGAACAGCCACTTCCAGAGCCGTGAGCGCCTTCCTGGCGTCTCCGTCCGCCTTGGCGGCCAAATGGTTCAAGGCTTCCACCTCCATATCCACGCGGGATGAGCCCAGCCCGCGCACCTCATCCGTCAGGGCGCGCTTCAGCAGGGCGGCCAGATCCTCCTCCGGCACCGGCTCCAGCGGAAAAACCTGGGAGCGGGACAGCAGGGGGGAGTTAATTGCAAAGTAGGGGTTTTCCGTGGTCGCCCCAATAAACCTGACCGTACCCTTTTCCAGATGGGGAAGCAGAACATCCTGTTGGGCTTTGTTGAACCGGTGCAGCTCATCCACGAAAAGAACGGTTTTCCGCCCGTGCATGCTCATCCTCATCTGCGCCTGGGCTATTTTCTCCCGGATGTCCGCTACATTGGATTCCACGCCGTTGAGCATCATGAAATGGGCATTCGTCGTCCGGGCGATGACGGCGGCCAGAGTAGTTTTTCCGCACCCGGGAGGCCCGTAGAAAATCAGGGACGTAAACCGGTCCGTCTCAATTGCCCGTCTCAGCAGCTTGCCCGGAGCCAGCAGATGCTTCTGTCCGGCCACTTCATCCAGGGTGCGCGGGCGCATACGCGCGGCCAGCGGCATGGCGGAAGTGTCCGCCCCGGGCTCAAAGCCTTCCCGCGCTTCCGCTTCCTGTAAACTGAACAAATCCATCGGAAACACTTTACCCGGTTGAAAGGCCGGAGAAAAGGCCAATCCCCGGAATCCTGAAAGTTTGGCGGAAGCGACACCGTCCTCCCCTCAGGACGGAAAATGCACCTTTATCCAAACATGGACCAGCAGGACAGCATGAAAACCATGCTGACAGGAGCCAAAATGCTGAACAGCAGCCCCGCAACAGTCAATCCCCTGCGGTTCACCTCCCAGTAATGAAGGGAGGCGATCAGCATCCAGATGGGAATCACAACCATGTGGACGAGAGCCAGGAGCCCCCAGCCCGCCAGCACCAGCAAAAAGAGCCATGACTGCGAGCCGTCCGCATTATTGCTCGGCATGACAAGGCCAAAGAAGCGGTACACAAGCAAAAAGAGGACGAATACGGCAAAAGGTATCCATCCCCAGCGGGCATCCTCCTTCCGGCGGGCCATGGCCAATTCAAAACAGGGATCTTTAAACGCAGGCAATTGCTTGGCAGAAGAATCTCTGAAGAAATACATATCGCCCGAAGTCTCTATTATTACACCTTTCTTCCGTCAATAACATTCAATGCCAGTCCGGATTTTTTCCGCAGAAAATTTTTCTTTCTAACAAATACGGGATATTGGCTTCCGCCCATTACCTTATTGTCAAACAAAAGGGCTTTGAAAATTCATGAAATGCTCTTGATTATAAATAATTTCCCCCTTTTTCGGATACTTGCTCTTCGTCTTTTCCCTTGATGAAAAAGTCTTTTTGCATCATCCGAATTTCAACACCCGTTCAATTTGTCATACACAGTCCCGGTTTCCCATAAAAAAGACTGCCTCCGCTGCAGGAGCGGAGACAGTCGGGGGCAATATAAAGCCGGAAATTAAGGAAGGTTATTTGCCCAGAATTCCCTTGAAGTATTCCAGCGTCGTCGCCAAGCCTTCCGGCAAAGTATGCCTGGGCTGCCATCCGGCATTGCGGAGCTTGTCCGCACAGGCGCGGGAATGCTTGACGTCTCCCGGACGTTCCGGAGCATGAAGCACCTTGGAGGAAGAGCCCGCAGCCTTGATGATGTTCTGCGCCAGCTCTTCAATGGTGATCTGGCCGCCGTAACCGGCATTGAACACTCCGGTGACTTCCGGGTGTTCCGCCACAAAGGTAAGGGCTCCTACAATGTCTTTCACATAAATGAAATCGCGCGTCTGGGAGCCGTCCCCATACACGGTGATGTCTTCTCCTTTGACAGCTTTTTCAATGAAAATGGGCACGGCCGCAGCATAGGCGCCCTTGGGGTCCTGCCGGGGGCCGAAGACATTGAAGAAGCGCACGGCTGCCGTATTGATTTTTCCTTCCGCCCGGAACATGTTGAGGTAGTATTCCCCATCCAGCTTGGTAATGGCATAGGGACTCTTGGGCTCCGGGTACATGGCTTCCAGTTTGGGCACCGTGGGATTGTCTCCGTAAATGGCGGCGGAAGACGCCAGCACGATTTTTTTGACTCCGGCGGCGGAAGCTTCCTCCAGCACGTTCAGCAAACCGTTGACGTTGATGTCGATGCATTCGCTGATCTTGCTCATGGATTCCGGCACGGAGACGAGCGCGGCCATGTGAAAAATATAGTCCACTCCCTGCACCGCCTGGCGCACCAGCTCCCGGTCGCAGATGGAACCTTCGATGAACGTGTGCCTGAGCCCTTCCAGGTTCCTGAGATAGCCCGTGCGCAGGTTATCCAGCACACGGATTTCCTCCGCCTTATCCTGATAGTGTTCCACAATGTGGGAACCGATGAATCCGGCGCCGCCGGTTACGAGAATCTTCATGTTTTTCCGATGTTGGTAGATATTGGTTAATAGCGGTCCACAATGGCCTTCATTTCATCCATCTGCGCCTCAATGGATTCTACCAGGGCCATCTGCGTGCGGCAGCGGTCCAGGTTGTGTTCCGGACGGTGGATTTTAAAATACACGTCACCGGACAGGTAGTCCGTCAGGAAGCGGATGCCGCATTCCATCGTGAGCAATTTGCCGGAGAACGGCAGCAGGCTCTTTTCCAGAGGCGTCAGGAAACTCTTGGCGGAACTCAGGTAACCCTGCACCAGAGCTTCAAACATGAACATGCGCATCGTGACCTTGGAGACGTCCTTTTCATCTTCCGCGGCGGGAGACGTGGCCGTCCGGATCATGTCGCCGAAGTCGTAAATGGCGGAACCGGGCATCGTGGTATCCAGGTCAATCACGCAAATGCCTTCTCCGGTTACATCGTCCAGCATCACATTGTTCAGCTTGGTATCATTGTGCGTACAGCGCAGGGGCAATTCCCCGGATTTCAGGTAATCCACCACCAGATGGCAGTCCGACTCACGGGAAAGGTACCAGTCTATTTCCTTCTGCACTTCCTTCACGCGCCCCAGGGGGTCGGACTGGATGGCCTCTTTCAGAGCCGCCAGGCGGGAAGTGGTATTGTGGAAATTGGGAATGGTCTCAAACAGGGGCTCTCCGGGCAGGTCTGCCGTGAGCTTCTGGAATTCGCCGAAGGCGCGCGCCGCTTCCTGGCACTGCTTGGTAGTTTCAATCTGGTCATACGTGCGTGCGCGTTCAATGAACGGGTACACGCGCCAGCAGTTGCCGTCCGAATCCAGGGCGTACGGCTTGCCGTCCACGGAGGGAACCAGCGTGAGAGTGCGGCGGTAAGCTTCCGGGCACTGTTCCTCCTTCAGGCGCTTCAGGGCGTGGTCCGTCACGCGCTTTACGTTCTCCATCAGAGGGATAGGCTGCTTGAACACGTTATGGTTCACGCGCTGGAGGATGTAGCGGATGCGCTGTCCCGCCTGATCCACCCAGATGCAGTAGGTGTCATTGATGTGGCCGCTGCCGTAGGAATAACCGTGGACAAAATCGCCGCGGAGATCGAACAGGGTTGATACAGCCTTGAGATCGTGCATAGGGAAAAAGGCTTAGTTGAGCTTTTCAGGGTATACGCCCTGCTGGATAAGTTTGTTGATGCCTTCCACAACCATGGGCTTGTCCCCCGGATAGGTCATGCCGAACCAGGAGGAAGAAGTGGGAAGAACGGCGCAATCCGCCCGGTCCGCATGAATCAGGGCGTCCACCACGGTGGGAATAAAGCATTCGCTCTTGGGTTCCTGGCCGTGTTCTTTCAGGAAGTCAATGAAATGATCCTCCGTCAGTTCGATGAAGGAGGGGGAGAACAGCCAGAAATTCATGGAAACCAGTTCTGCAGGATCCACCGGCAGGCGTTCGCCCTTCAGGTTGTTGCCGCGCACTACGCCGTCTTCGTCAGCCTGGATTTTCACGAATTCCTCCACGCCATCCAGAAGGCCGCCCTTGATGGAGCAAATGCCGCGGTTCACGTCCCCGTTGTCGGAGAGGGTGTTCTTCAGCGGATAGCCGATCATGCCGTAATGGGCCTTGCCGGGTTCATCCGTAGTGGAGGTCAGGAACTTGGCGGCCTGCACAAAAGCGTCCGCACCGTAAAAGTCATCCGCATTCACTACGGCAAAGGGTTCCTTCACCACGTGGCGGGCGGCACGCAGGGCGTGGGCGGTGCCCCAGGGCTTTTCCCGGCCTTCCGGCACGGAGAAGCCTTCCGGCAGGTCGTCCAGGGACTGGAAAGCGTAATCCACCTCAATCTTGCCGGCAAAACGGCTGCCGACCTTTTCCTTGAAAATATCTTCAAAGTCACGGCGGATAATGAATACCACTTTTCCGAAACCGGCCCGGATGGCATCATAAACAGAGTAGTCAAGAACTACTTCCCCGTTGGGGCCCATCGGGTCAAGTTGCTTGAGACCGCCGTAACGGCTGCCCATGCCAGCTGCTAAAACAAGAAGTGTAGGCTTCATCATACGCAGGCCATTATGACCAAGCCTCCCCGTTTGGCAACAGGAAAATGCCGGAAAACCGGAGAAATCCGCCCGTTAAAAAACGTAAGAGCACCAAAGCCCCAGCACTACTTTTTTGAAATCGTCCCGCCCGTAGCCGCAATACCACCCCAGGAAAGGCTCCACCCGCAGACCGCCGGAAACGGCCCACAGCGCCCCCGTGCGCACCATCAGCTCTTTCAAGCCGTTCCTCCCCAGATAATCATGGGCAAAACCCAGGGAAACCGTATTCACCATGGCGACGGATTCGCACAGCAGGGGCTGCCAGGTAACGCCCCACTGGGAATATGCACCCTCCTGTCCGGAATCATACAGGAAGGAACCGCGGAAAGACCAGGAAGGGGTGGGATTCCATTTAAGGGACAGGCCCGGCTCCGCCCCGTTCTTCAGGGGACAGGAATCGTACCACTGTCCGTTGACAAAAAGCCCGGCCGTGCATTCGTCCGCCAGATAATACTGGACTTCCCCGTGTAAAGTGGCCTGACTGAAATGGCGGCCCTGCCAGTTGCGGATGGCGAAAAATTCCCCGCTCACCGCCCAGGAATCAGACAGGGAGGCTCCGCCGGAAATCTGGCCCTCCGTGGAATCAGCCCCCATCTTTTCCCCCCGGTGGACATAGTATGAACGGTAGCCGCCAAGCATCTCCCCGCCCATGCGGATGGGGGAACGGCCGTCCACCTCCGTCAGGGGCGGCGGCCCGTCATACCCCAGGACGGCCTGCACGGCACAGCACAGGATGATGGAAAACAGCCTCATGAAAGACTTTTAACACAATTCGCTGCGCCGCTCCAACGCCAAAACGGTGCATGCACATTCTCCGGGCTTGGCAAAACGGAAATCTGCCCTTACCCTCTCGCGCATGGTTCATTTCACCCTGTTCGGGATACCTGTTTACATCCGCCCCAGCTTCTGGGTGGTGCTGGCCATTTTCGGCGGTGCCCTCAGCATCAGCAGTGTGGAAGATCTCATTTATCCGGCCCTGTTCGTCATTGCCGGCTTCGTCGCCATCCTGTCCCATGAAATGGGGCACGCGCTGGTGGGCCGCAAGCTGGGCGGCGGCCAGCAGACGATTGTTCTGGAACTCTTCGGCGGCCTGACAAGCAGCCATGGCATGCAACTGACGCGCGGAGGGCGGGCCCTCATGATTCTGGCAGGCCCCATGATGACCCTGCTGCTGGGCATTATCAGCCTGGGGCTCACCTGGAACATCGTCGCTCCAGTCATGACTTCTTACAACCTGAACTTCTGGGACCTGGCCATCAGCCCCTTCACAGCAGCGCTCATCTCCCCCAAGCTGTACATTCTCTCCTGCCTCATCATGATTGGAGAATGGTGGACTATCCTGAATCTGCTGCCCATCTACCCCCTGGACGGCGGCCAGCTGATCGCACAGTACATCCGCTCCCCCAGGAAAGTATTCATGACCGGATTCATCACGGCCATCCTCATCGGACTGCTCAGTTTCCAGCTCTTCCACGGCTACTTTATCCCCATCTTCATGGCCCTCTTCGCCTACAGCAATTACCGGGAATACAAAAACGCCCCCTTTTAATATTATTCCGAGTTTCCTTCGCGGGCCCTGCCCGTTCTATTCAACAAACCATCCAATATGTCTCAGCAAACCGCAATCACCCCTACCCGCGCCCAGGATTTCCCCGAGTGGTACCAGCAAGTCATCAAGGCCGCCGACATGGCGGAAAATTCCGAGGTGCGCGGCTGCATGGTCATCAAGCCATGGGGCTACGCCATTTGGGAACTCATTCAAAAGGACCTGGACCAGCGCTTCAAGGACACCGGCCATACGAACGCCTATTTCCCCCTCCTGATTCCTATCTCCTATCTGGAAAAGGAAGCGGAGCATGCCGAAGGCTTCGCCACGGAATGCGCCGTAGTCACCCACCACAGGCTGGAAGCGCAAAAGGATGAAGCCACCGGCAAGACACGCATGATTCCCACCGGGGAGCTTACGGAACCCTTCGTCATCCGGCCCACCTCGGAAACCGTCATCGGCGCGGCTTTCGCCCGCTGGACCTCCAGTTACCGGGACCTGCCCCTCAAAGTCAACCAGTGGTGCAACGTGATGCGCTGGGAAATGAGGCCCCGAATCTTCCTGCGCACGGCGGAATTCCTGTGGCAGGAAGGGCATACGGCCCATGAAACCCGCGAGGAAGCCATTGAGGAAACCCTCACCATGCACAAGGTTTATGAAGAATTCCAGCGGGATGTGCTCGCCATCCCCACCATTCCCGGGGAAAAGACGGAGGCGGAACGCTTCCCCGGCGCGGAACAAACCTACACGGTGGAAGCCATGGTGCAGGACCGCAAGGCCATCCAGGCAGGGACCTCCCACTTTCTGGGGCAGAATTTCTCCAAATCCCAGAACATCTGCTTCGCCGGAAGGGACAACACCCAGCAATTCGCATGGACAAGCTCCTGGGGCGTTTCCACCCGCATGATCGGAGCGCTCATCATGATGCACTCCGACGACGACGGACTCGTCTGCCCGCCCCGCGTCGCTCCCCAGCAAATCGTCATCATTCCCGTCACACCCAAGGAAGAAAGCCGCCAGGCCGTTCTGGACCACTGCGAAGAACTGGCGCGCACCCTCCGCGCCAAAACCTTCCACGGCCAGCCGCTGCGCGTGCTGGTGGACAGGCGCGACCTGGGCGGCGGAGCCAAGAAATGGGAATGGGTGAAAAAAGGCGTGCCCGTGCGTCTGGAAATAGGCCCCCGGGACCTGGAAAAAGGCTCCGTCTGCCTTCAGCGGCGCGACCGGTCCTCCAATGAAAAATCCTTCGTCCCGGAAACGGAACTGCTCGATACCGCTGCGGATATTCTCCAAAGCATCCAGGACACCCTGCTTCAGCGGGCCATTGCCTTCCGGGACTCCCATATCCGCCCCGCCTCCACTCTGCGGGAATTGGAAGAAAACTTCTCCGGAGAGGGAGATGCAGACTGGCTCCAGGTGCCGTGGGACGGGTCTCCAGAAGAAGAAGAAGAACTGGCTAAACGGCTGCGCATTTCCATCCGCTGCATCCCGCTCGGCGAGCTGGGCCGCGGCGAGCCGGCACCCTGCATCCTCACCGGACGCATGACGAAACGCCGTGTTCTCTGGGCCAGAAGCTACTGAACCCTGACACCCCCTTTCAACGGGATTGTTCCAAGACAGGCAAAACGGGCCTTTTCGGAACAATCCCGTTTTTTACGCCTCTCCACTTTCCCCAAAAACGGCATGAACAAGAAACGGAGCGGCATACCCCACAGGGCAGAATTCTCCCCTCTCCTGCCCCATACGCTGGCAACAACGCACACATGTCGGCAAAACAGGATTTTTCTCTAAAAAAATCTTGCCAAGGCAAAAAAACCTTATATACTTTTGGCACACGGACGCCGTAAGGCTCCAATCGTTCCAAGCGGATGTAGCTCAGGGGTAGAGCGCAACCTTGCCAAGGTTGATGTCGTGGGTTCGAATCCCATCATCCGCTCCAACTTTTTTATAACAAAAGGCCCGCACAGATGTTGATGATGTGCGGGTTTTATATTATGGTTCGTACAGAAAAACCTGCCCCCCTATTGCAACACCGTTCCAGGAAACAATTTTCATCTGCTCTGATGAGGCCCACCGGACGTTCCTCCTCCATGCATTTCATGGAAATGTTGCCGAAAGGCGGCCTCCGTCAACGTTGCAGACGTTGCCGGTTATCACAGGCGCATCCTGTATTATTGCTTAATGATTCAGTATTTATCCTCCGGGACACAGGCGGACTTAATGATCACCGGATCAAGAACCTGCCGCCATCTGTCATATGCGGAATGATATAACGCAAATCAGGTTTCCTCATCTAAGCATTCGAATATTCGCTGAAGAATCAGCGACAGTTTCATTCCTGCCACGTTCTATTCTCTCTTGACGGCCAGACTGACCATAAGAAGCGTATTCGTGCAAAGCACACTGTCCTGAACGATTCCCCAGATAGAGCGTTCGTGTTCTTGAACGTGCCGTGTGTATAGTACAACTCTTCCATATGGGTTTCCGTCTCATCGTAGACAGAAAAGCGAATGTTTTTGTCGAATAGCGTTACACAAACTATAGGAAACAGGATCAATGATGGCACATGCTTAAAATAATCTTATAACGCTTCGTTCATCAACTGCCGCAGAAAGTCGGTCGGCAACGATGAGAATCTGGCTCCCTCCATCAAGAATTAGAAAAAGATAAAACAAGCAGAGCGATTTCCGTAGAAATAGGGAACATAATTCCGCATTTATTTAATAGAAAAGTCTCCAAGGAAAATATATTTTTTCGCAACAAACCCTGTAAGGCTTTTCCTTTGATTCAGGGGGAATTTTGATTTGTACTTCGATACGGCAGCCTTTCACGAGGTTAGGATTGTTTAACAGATACTCCTCAACTTCCGGAGGAATCCGGGCATTCGTTCCGTCTTCGACAACGAAACGAAGACCGCAAGTTTTACCTCTCCAGGAAGCTCCATCGTCTATTAATTTCATTCCATGCCGGGCAAATATCTTATGGAGTTCCAAATCCTTTTTCACTGTTTTCAACAGAGTTACACTCCTCTCCATACCGTTTCCCGTATCTATGGCCGACCAGATGAGGGAGAGCGGTAAATAAATGAAGTAAAGAGCGGCTATTCCTATTACAATCCATATTTTCTTTTTCATTGTAAATAATTTATCGGCATTATTTACTTTAGTCTTGTTTCGTTGACCTTCCCGATTTTTTATCGAAGCAATTTACTGAATATCAACATCAAGAATATTCTAGAAATCTTACAGCAAGATTATTCTACATAATTCCGAAATTAAATAACTGAATCAGAAAAAAAATATTGAGCATGTCTACTCAATTAAACAATTGGCATAAATTTACATTCATGCCAATTATTGTTTGGGATGATATTTCCCCTCAAAAGGAGTATGTACTTTACCCGACACCCATGTCCCATCTATAGGAGATATGTCTATATAATATGATCCAGGAGAAAGGAAAACCTTTTCTTCTTTATCTCGTTTCGCGTATAAAATACCTTTACGCAGGACAAAATCAATGCCAAAGAATTTTATATGCTGATTTTCTTTAAGTATAATTTCTTGTGTTCCCCGGGAGGAATGACCAAATGTTACAATGACTTGTAAATTTTTAGTCAGATCTCTCAAGATAATTCGACCTGGCTCCATATGTTGATTTTTATTTTCTTCAGATATTGCACAATCAATCAACAATATTGAAAATAAAATGATAAAGAATATTGAAATATATTTATTGATTTTCATCGCATGGACATTCGATATTTTTTTAAATAGCATCTATTTCATGTTGATTGACTTTTCCATAATATGTCCTTCATTTCTATTCATTTAATAGAAAAGTCTCCAAGGAAAATATATTTTTTCACAATAAGTAGTGTAAGGATAACCATTATTTGGAGGTGCCATGATTTGTACTTCGATACGGCAGCCTTTCACGAGGTTAGGATTGTTTAACAGATACTCCTCGACTTCCGGAGGAATCCGGGCATTCGTTCCGTCTTCGACAACGAAACGAAGACCACAAGTTTTACCTCTCCAGGAAGCTCCATCGCCTGTTAATTTCATTCCATGCCGGGCAAATATCTTATGGAGTTCCAAATCCTTTTCCACTGTTTCCAACAGAGTTACACTCCTCTCATAACCGTCTCCCGTATCTATGGCCGACCAGAAGAGGGAGAACGGTAAATAAATGAAGAAGTAAAAAACGACTATTCCTATGACGATCTTCCACATTTTCTTTTTCATCTTAAATAATTTATTAATTCTCTCTTTGTTTATTCGCAAGGCTCTCTTCCTTCGCCATAGCCTCTATGCCCTTGAGGAGCTGGA
>ULTE01031851.1_pt1 | contig 48331 bp, 61 predicted proteins | sample 1957401 | NCBI WGS metagenome assembly ULTE01 (sample SAMEA4835728, study PRJEB28245) | human gut metagenome | biome: gut microbiome; material: fecal sample | place: Denmark | collected 2008 | reverse complement strand
GTGGTGATGTCCTCTGCCGGGTAGCCGAGGGCGATGACCGAATGAGGGATCACGGTGTCGGGCAGGTCAAAAAGCTTCCGCTGGCGCTGCACCCGATCCATTTGTGGCCATGTACCGAGCCATACCGAACCGATCCCCAGCGCGTGAGCACAAAGGCAGATATTTTCGGCAGCGATCGCTCCATCCACGATCCAGTAGTCTTTGGCGAAACGAAAAGCCCGCTCCAAGTCACCGCAGACGAGAATACCTGCGGCGGCGTTTTTCAGCGGGCGGGCAGGTTCCCCGTTGGCAGCAGCCATCTGCCGGAGCTTTTCTTTTTCGGTCACGACCACGAACGACCAATCCCTTGCGTTCACGCAGCAGGGGCCGCTCATAGCGGCGTCCAGAATTTGATGCAGCTTTTCACTTTCAATCGGCTGCTCTGTAAATTCCCGCGTGCTGCGGCGGGTGAAAATTGCGTTGATCGCATCCATGTGTTTATTCCTCCGTATTGTAAAATTGATATTCTTCCTCGTTGATAGGGACTTCCCATGTGTGCAGCAGGCTGTCCAGAAGTCCCGCAAGCTGCTGCTTTTTCCGCTGCGGCATCGCGGCAAACAGCTCGTCCGCATAAGCCTGCCGGTTTTGCATCGCCTCTATCGCGGCCTTCTTGCCCTGCGCGGTCAGCTCGACGTCTACATTCCGCTTGTCCTGCTCGTTTTTGCAGCGGGAAATCAGCCCGGATTTCTCCATGCCGTCCAACTGCTCACTAAGCGTTGCAGAGCGGCGTCCAGTCAGCTCGATCAATTCCCGTTGGGTCAAGGAACCATGCAAGTGCAGCAAGATCAACAGTCGTCCCTGTCCTCGGTATTTCTCCCGCGTCTGCATGAGGTAAGAGTTTTGCAGCATCATCCCCAGCAGGCGTAAATTCAGTTCGCTGTCCATGAGATCACCTCGAAAAATCATTAGGGTGCTTACGATCAGAGTATAGCACCAGCGCTCTTATTTCGCAAGGTGCCTAAAGAAAAAATCGTGGCATAGAAGAAAAATTCGTTTGAAATCGAGTTTCGAATTTGATAAAATAAAGCCATACAAAGGTATCACGGGAGTGCATCCGGTGCAGTGGGCGTTGGCGGCAGACTGGCGCACACAGGCTGTTTGTTCACTGATCATCTCTCTGAAAAAGGGCATCCGTTCTGACCGGGCGGAGGCTGAGGGAGGTGAAATCAATGAAGCGCGTAAAGGCAGCGTGCATCCTGCAAACACTGGTGTTTGCGCAGAAGGACGATTGCGGTCTGACCCTTGAGCAGCAGCTCAAGGTCAACCACGACGAAGTGAGCCGCTACAAGGCGACGATGGACAGAAGCCGCACCCGGTATCAGATCGCCGAGGAGACCGAGCAGGCCGACGGTTCTGTGCTGGTCCGCGTCCGCAAGCAGTATAACGACAAAGCCGATGTGAGCGAATATTTCAACTGACGCCAAACCCGCCTGACTTCAATCAGGCGGGTTTGTGATAGAAAGTGCAGGCATTATGAATGATATTTACAACGTCCAACAGATACGGCAAAGTATTTTGGAACGATACCGAACCAACCCAAAAATCCGCATCAATGTTTCCATCGCCCAGCCGAAACTCCATTTGAGTAACGTCCCTGTGGAGATCACGGGGGTTTATGCTCATATCTTTCAAATTGAAGAAAGCTCATCCGGGCAGGCAAAGCGGCATACGCTGCAATACACAGACGTGCTGACCCACAACATTGAGATTTTGGATCTCTAAAAAACGCTGCAATTGAAAACCTCCGTGAAGCTCTCACTTGGCTTTATAACACCAAGTGGGAGCTTTCGCTTTTTCGTTCACGTTATAAAGATTAACGCTCCTGCTGCTTTTCCTTTCTATGTCGCGGCGTTTGGTCCGGTTGCTGCTGCCACAGGAATTTCCGCACGGAATGCTTTTCTCCCTGTTCATTCAGCAGATCAGCAATATCCCGCTTGCTGTCATACATTATCAGCGGATCGTACTTATTCCCATATCTGCGAGGTCGTTTCGCTGATCCGTGTTCATGAGATTTTCAGTGACGCATTGGAGAATATTGCTGCAAAAATTTTTGAGGAGTCTTGAAAACTGTACGTTTTCAAGACTCCTCAAGATCATTCCAGCTCAAATGCGCCGGTATAAAGCTGATAATAATGTCGCTTGCCTTAATAATTTCCAGCTTTGTGTTTGAAATAATCTGATTGTCGGTCATTCTTTGATTCTCCTTTTCGATTGATAGGCAAATGAGATGAGCGGCAGAGTAGTGCTGAAATCCGCCTTAGGCAAAGCAATTCACTACCTACTGGAGAAGTGGTCCTACCTGATCCGCTATCCGGAGGATGGCCGTCTGGGGCTGAGCAACGACCGCGCTGAGCACAGCATAAAGCCATTTGCGATGGGACGAAGGAACTGATTATTCGCCAATACGCCAGATGGCGCCTGGGCCAGTGCCGTAATGTATAGTCTGATTGAAACAACAAAGGAAAACAGTCTGGATCCGTACCGATATCTTTTGTGGGGGTTGCAAAGCGCACCCAAGTTGAGCGAGATGGACACAACATGGGAGGAACACCTCACGCCGTCCACGCACTGGATAAATGCGGGATGTCAAAAGATTAAAGAGAGCTGGCTCGTGCCAGCTCTCTTATACTGTGCGCTGTCAGGTTCTACGGTTACTATCAAAGTGCATTGACGGTTCCTGATTTCTCAAATATTCTGTTTCAGGCAGGTCTTAATGTCATCCTCAGCATTGGTAATAAGCCGCAAGTCGAATGTGTCCACTAAATACTGAAGCACATTCGGGCTCAAAAATGCCGGCAGGGTAGGGCCTAAATATATGCCTTTAATTCCCAGACTCAATAATGCCAGCAAATCAGCAACAGCCTTTTGTTCGTACCATGATACGATCAACGACAAAGGCAATCCGTTTACATCGGTACCAAAAGCATCTGCTAAACCTGTTGCGATCCGTATGGCAGAATATACATCATTGCATTGCCCGACATCCAAAAGTCTCGGCAGACCCGCTACTTCACCGAAATCCAGTTTGTTAAATCTGTATTTTCCGCATGCGAGCGTTAATATCACGCAGTCTTTCGGGACCATCTTAGCAAACTCTGTATAATAGTTTCGACCGGGTCTTGCTCCGTCACAGCCGCCAATAAGAAAGAAATGTCTGATTTTTCCTGCTTTTACTGCCGCTACGATTTTGTCAGAATCGCTTAATACCGAATGATGCCCGAATCCGACAAGTATCTCGTGGGGCTCCTGATCCTCCGGATAGCCGCCCAATTCTATTGCCTGCTGAATGATTTCACTGAAATCCTTTTCACCGTTTTCTCTTTTCCCAATGTGTTTTACCCCTTCCCAGCCCACTACATTCGTGCTGTAGATTCGGCCTTTATAGCTCTCTCTCGGCCGCATAAGGCAATTCGTCGTCATTAGAATACATCCCGGAAGATCATCAAATTGTTTTTGTTGATCTTGCCACGCACCACCGAAATTCCCGACAAGGTGGGGGTATTTTTTTAATCCCTCATATCCGTGGCACGGCAGCATTTCACCGTGTGTATACACATTGACCCCCGTTCCCTTTGTTTGTTCCAGCAGCATTTCCAAATCCTTCAAATCATGTCCCGAAACAACGATAAAGGGTCCTTTCCTCATATGGATATTGACCCTATGGGGTGCCGGATTTCCGTAAACTGCAGTATTGGCTTCATCCAATTTTTTCATAACCTCAATTGCCGCTTCTCCGGTGCGCATGGTCATTCGGATCAGTTCTTCCACTGTAAGGTTATCGTCTGTGAGAGCTTCCAATGCCTGAATATAAAATTCATCTACCTCATCACTGTAATAGCCCAGTTCTCTTGCCTGATGCCCATAGGCGCTGATACCTTTCAGTCCGTATAAAATGGTTTGCCTCAATGAGCGAATATCCGGGTCAAGGGATTTATCATACATAATTCCCGCGAATTGAGCATCCTTTAGCATTTGTGTTTTTGTTTCGGGAAGATCATAAGTGGCGTATGATGTCTGATTGTGAATCTCTCCTGTGATTGTTCTCAAATTTTCTTTTATCCGTTGTGATTCGTTCAATAATTCCACGTGTACTTTCGAATCAAAATTAACATTCGTCAGCGTTGTGAAAAGAACATTTTCGATAAACCGTATGATATTTTTATCGATATGCTGTCCCTCATTTTGCAGAACTTTTCCGTAACAGCTGATCCCTTTGATTTGAAAGATCAGCAAATCCTGCAGATTGGCGATTTCCGGTGTCTTTCCGCAAACCCCAATCTTTGTGCAGCCCTTTCCGTTCGCTGTTTGCTCACATTGATAGCAAAACATTTCGTATCCTAAATCCATATTATTCATATGCTGACCATCCTTATCTTTCGTTTTTATAGTTAAAGTATCGGTCAGGAAACGAAAAATATACTTGGTATGAGAGACCTTACTAATTGTCTCATGTGTGTCTATGCGTCATTTGCTGTGGTGGTTACGTCGAAACAACAGATATCGTTGCAGACAGAGAAACACCACAAGTTTTCTTGTTGACAAACTATCGCCATAGCGATATAATCAATTCAAGTTAAAGCTATCAGTGGAGCGATAGGCTCGTGAAAGAGGCACAGCTATGAATAAAATAATCTGCGTTTATCATGGTTCCAGTCAAATTATCCAACAGCCTGTTATTGGCAAAGGAAACCCAAACAACGATTACGGACTGGGGTTCTACTGTACTGAGAGTGTGGAGCTTGCAAAGGAGTGGGCTTGTTCCGCTGAAGCGGATGGCTTTGCAAATCGATATGCCTTTGATTTAAACGGCCTGTCTATCCTCTCGCTTACAGGAGGTAATTATCATATTCTCAATTGGCTTTATGTGCTGCTGAATAATCGGAAGTTCCGTATTGGCGGGGCAGTCGCAAGGCAAGCCAAGCAGTATATTGACGAGCATTTTGCGGTAGAGTATAAGCAGTATGATGTCATCAAAGGATATCGGGCAGACGATTCTTATTTCTCATTTGCAAGTGCGTTTCTGAATAATACGATTTCTCTCCAACAGCTTGAAAAAGCGATGTTACTTGGGAAACTGGGCGAACAGATCGTTGCGATGTCGGGAAAAGCGTTTGCTCGATTTACATTTGAGGAAGCCATTCCTGCACCGTGTGATATGTATTATCCGAAGAAGCTGGCACGAGACAGTAAAGCACGCGAGGATTTTGCAAAAGAGAAGGATCGTGAAACGGTTTTGTCTGAAAAATATGTGCTGGACATCATTCGGGAAGAATGGGGGAATGAAGATGAACGCCTACAACGAATTATACTTGGATGATGCGATGGCCAATCTCGGAGATATGGTCGAGTACGCCGTGTGTACACTCGGCTATGCACCGGATGACTTCTTTGGCTGGTTCATTTCCTCCGGAATTGCCTCAAAATTCGAGAATGGAAATCCGAAGTATGTTGCAGGAATGTCGGGGGTCGAACTGGCAGACGCTGTGCTTGCTGCCGTGAATATGCAGAGTGAGCGTCATCATCAGCCCCATCTATCCTCAAAGGGGAGAGAGTACTGGGCCGGATGGATCCTTGCCTATTACCAGTGGGAAACAAACCGACGCTTCAGCGATATGGTAGAATACGGATTGACTCTATCGGTAGTGATGTCTCTATATATCCTGCACGAAGCGGATGTAAGCAAATTCGTGGAGAGTGCAGATGAGATCATTCAAAGGAACAAGGGTAGCCGTAAGTCTAAGCTACAGCTTACACGGAAGGCGAGAGGGCTGACACAGCAGCAGCTCAGTGAAGCATCCGGAGTCTCCTTGCGAATGATCCAGCTCTACGAACAGAAGCAGTACGAACTTGCAAAAGCGCAGGCCGGTATTGTGCTTGACCTTGCCAAAGTACTTGGATGCGATGCCGCTGATCTGATCCAGGGATAGAGGGTAAAGATATTCAGCTGAACTGGGCTGCTGAACCCGCATTTTATCCAGACTACTATTTGACTACTACTACGAAAAACCTCAGAAGCCTTGTGGCGCAAGGTTTCTGAGGTTTTCTCATAAATCGCCGGAAATTTGTGCAATTCCTACCAAAGCCTTGTACCACAACGGTTTGTGGCTTGACGGTCTGATAACTCCGACTCTAAAGGCCGCTGGTTCGAATCCAGTCGGGCGTACCAAAAAGCCCGCGAAATCATAGGATTTCGCGGGCTTTTTTCTGTCTGTCAAAGAGCCAGTCTCAGCATAAATGGCACGCTCCGCGCCGTTGTCGCCGTATACGCCCTCGCCGGCGATGATGTGATAGGTTTCGGTTTCGCCGTGGTGCTCATGATAGTCGATCTCCCTGCCGGGGAAAACAGTAATGCGGGCAAAGAGACCATTGCCTCCCAGCCGCTCCTCCGGCAGCAGCTTCTCCACTTTTCTGTTGGGATTTTCCACCATTTTGGACGACTCCTTTCCGCTGCGCTCCAAGACACAGCACGTCATAATTTGCCGGTTCTGTGGGCCTCAGATGGCCAGCGCCGCCTCCAGGGCGTCGCCAGTGGCCGGAACGGCATTGCCGGGGGCCTTGGCGTCGGACTGCAGCAGCACATGGTTCTCCCCGAAGTTCCGGAACATATAGCGGCGGTTTTCCGGAGTCACGTCGGCGGCGATGACGTCCTCCATCTCCACGATGGCCACCTGATGGCCCCGCTCGGCCAGATACTCGGCGGCCTCACAGCCCACCATGCCGCCGCCCACCACCAGGGCGCGCCTGCCTGCGGCGGTCTTGCCCAGCAGCAGGTCCTGAGCGGTGACATAGCCGCAGTCGGCCAGCCCCGGAATGGGCAGTACCAGCGGCACGGAGCCGGTGGCCAGGATCACGGCGTCGGGAGCCAGGGCCCGCAGGGGCTCCTCCGTGGCCTCGGTGTTCAGCCGGATGTTCACCCCGGCCTGCTTCGCCCGGACGATCATGGAGCGGATGGCCTCGGAGATCTGCCCCTTGCCGGTGGGACAGGAGGCAATGCGGAAGTTGCCGCCCAGCTCGCTGTCCTTCTCCACCGTAGACTCGATGGTGATCAGGCCGAAGCCGCCCTTGGCCCGGGCCTGGTAATAGGAGAGGGAGCGCTCACTGAGGAAGCCGTCGGTGTCGGCCAGATTGTTGCCCATGGGGGCACCACAAAGCGGTTGGGAACCGTCACCGTGCCGATCTGCACGGGGGAAAACATGTTGGGGAATTTCATCGTCGCACCTCACATCTTTCTTTTCAGGAGAAGAACTTCTCCAGGACCTCCTGGGCGGGCATATCCTTGCCGGTGAACAGCTTGAAGGCGGCCACGCCCTGCCACAGCAGCATACCGATACCGCCCACGGCGGCCTGGCAGCCTGTGGCCCTGGCTTCCCGGATCATCCGGGTCTCCCGGGGGTTATACACCGTGTCCGCCACCACCAGATCGGCGCGGAACAGGGCGGGATCGACCAACGTCTCGCCGTCCAGGGGCTTCATGCCCACACGGGTGGCGTTTACCAGGATGTCGCAGTGACGCACCGCATCGGCCAGGGCTGCGCCGTCTTCCAGCGGGGTGATGGATGCCTTGCAGCCGGGCACGGCCTGGGCCAGCTTCTCCACGGTGTGCCGTCCGTTGGCGAAAAACTCGTCGTCACGGTTAAAGATGGCGATCTCCGCCGCGCCGTCCAAAGCGGCCTGCACACAGATGGCGGTAGCCGCGCCGCCTGCGCCCAGGGTTTTCAGCGCGGCCAGGCCCTGCTCCACCTGCTCCAGGGGGATGTCAAAGGCCAGATAGGCGGCGTCCTCGCCGGTGCGGGCGAAGCTGTAGCATCGCAGGGCCATGCTGTCAACTGTCAGCGAAAACGGAGACGGCAACAGCGGGGGCAACTTTTTCGCCGCGTGGGGGCGTATCCGAAGGGAGATGATGCAAATGCCTGAAATCAAGATCAAAATTCGGGACAAGCGGGCCGGAGGCACGGGGACCGTGATCTGCGGCAACAGCGACTACACGGTGGCGTGGGACCTGGACGACGAGTGGACCCCCTATGGCACCAAGACCATGCGGGTGAACCTGGCGGACGGCACCTATCAGGACGTGGTGTTTTCTGGCGACACGGCGGCTCTGCCGGTGCTCAGCTCACCGGGGTGGGCATCCGTGGGCCTGTACGCCGGGGACCTGCACACCAGCCGGGCGGCGGACCTGCGGGTGCTGCCGTCTGTCACCACCCCCGGCGGCGCTCCGGCAGACCCGGCGGAGGATGTGTACGATCAGCTCACGGAAAAGCTCAATCGGCTGATTGCGGTGCAGCCGGAGAGCGTCGCCCAGGCAGTAGCAGATTATCTGACGAAGCACCCGGCGGTCTCGTCCATGCGGGTGGAGGGCGGATACATCCAGTTTTCCGGCGATGGAAAAAACTGGGACAATGTGGTGACTCTGGCCAATCTGAAGGGACCCAAGGGCGATACCGGCGCGACCGGTCCGCGAGGCCCCGCCGGGTCCGACGCCAGCGTGACGGCTTCCTCCATTGCCGACGCAATGGGCCTGTCGGGGCTGTCCGCAGGCGACCAGATCGCGGTGGATACCGTCGGGACGGACGGACGCCCTGCCAGCTGGAAGAAAAAAGCCGGAGGCATTCTGAACGTCCGGGATTTCGGAGCTAAGGGAGACGGCACCACCGATGATACAGCGGCCATTCAGGCGGCCATTGACAGGGCTGCATCGACGCTGGCCATGGCCGTGTATGTCCCGGCGGGCACCTACATCATCACCGCGCCGCTGGTCATCCAGACCTACAGCGATGCGGTGACCACCATCGACGGCGTCAAATGGTGGGAGGGACGCAGTCCGGCGCTGATCGGCGAGAATCCGTCCCCCGCCATCATCAAGAAAACCGGCAATGCCGCCAAAACCATGCCCACGGTGGACAGCTGGTCCGGCGGCTGGGGAGCCATTGACGCCGCTATCATCCTGGGCCGCACGGACGGCGCGGAAAAGGGCAGCGGGCCGGTGCTCCGGAACCTGTCCATCAAGAACGCATCCACGGCGGCGGAGCACTGGGCCATCTATGGCGACCGCAGCCGCTGCACCATTGAGCACTGCAATATCCGCACCGGCAGCCACGGCATCCGGCTGCACAGCTTTTTCAACCGGCTGGCGGACCTGTATCTTGTGTGCGCCTCCAATGCCGTCCACATCGACTACGGCACCAGTACCGTCCTGGAACGGGTCTATTGCAGCGGCGCGGCCAACCCGTATATCATCCAGTCCGCCTACAGCACCCTGTCGCAGGTGTGCTGCGACGGCGGCACAGGGACAATTTTCAGCATCACCGGCAATGGCGTGGTGCTCAACGGGTGCGGGGCCGAGTCCAAGGACGCGGCGGTGTATGTCTCCGCCGGGGTGGACAGCAATCTCACCATTAACGGCTTTTACGGCTGGCGGCAGACGGCAGGCGTGCCCATCATGATGGCCAACCGCGCAGCGGTCACCGTGTGCGGGCTCCAGCTCTATGAGCGCAGCGCCGACACCTACACCAACACAGCGCTTGTGGACGTAACCGGTCCCACCGCGCAGATTGCGCTGTCGCTGATCGGGTTTTCCATCATCCGGTCCGCCGGTCGTACCGGGCAGCTGCCCGACCTGCTGGCCACGATCCCCAGCGCGGACAGTAAAATCTTTCTGGCCACGGACGGCTTGAACGGTTACTTCTATCCTACCCCTTCCGGACTGGCGCCCTACGATGGCTACGCCAGCGGAAACCGGCAGTATCTGGCGGATACCGTTGCCCTGCCCGGCCAGGGCGGGTCTCTGGACGCGGATAAGTATTACCCGGGCATGTCCGTCTGGGACAGCAGCCTGGGCAAGCCCAAGTGGTGGACCGGCTCCGGATGGTGGCAGCCTGTCGCCGCGCCCATCACCCCGGCGGATACCTCGTTCGTCCAGGCCGCCGAGGGTGAATACCAGCAGCAGCCGAATTTTACGAACCGGCTGGACCAATCGAGTTCGAATTTTAAATCTCAAACCCGCCTGAACGGGAGCGGTACAGAAAGTACCGACGTGCGGAACTACACCATGTGGACAAGCGGTTACATCGGGTGCAAGGCCGGGGACGTGATCCGGGTGCGCTGCCCGGATGGCACCTTTGAGAGCGGCGGCGGCTCCATCTGGCCCATTGCCGTGCAGTACAACGCCATGAAGGAGTCTACTGGCGCTGTGACATACAAAGCCACCTCCGGGACCTCCTACGATGCGGTATTCGACAGCGACGGCAAGGGCTTTAGTATTACCATTAACGATCTCAGTGTGGCGTTCATTCGTATCGTGGGCAACGGTGATGCCGCCGGGGCCATCATCACCAAGAACCAGGAGATCACCTATAAGCAGGTGTGGGTGGGCACCCCCATGCAGTTCGGGGACGAGGTCAAGCAGAACATGGCCAACGTATTTGTGCAGGCCCCCGACGGCGCCCTGTACACCATCGCCGTGGACAACAGCGGCAATCTGTCGGCCAAGGCATTCACGCAGTAATTACGCCGCCCAGAGCGGCAGGAAAGGAGATTTTACATGAAAGAAAACACGATCAAGGCCGCGCTGGCGGCTGCGCTGGGGGCGCTGTGCGCTTACGGCATTCAGCTGCTGGTGCCGGTGCTGGTGCTGCTGGTGGTGATGGTCCTGGACTACATCACCGGCATGACCAAGGCATGGAACGCCGGGGAGCTGTCCTCCCGGGTGGGACTGTGGGGCATCCTGAAAAAGGTGGGCTATCTGGTGATTGTCGGGGTGGCCTGCGTGGTGGACTGGCTGCTGCGCTACGGGGCGGACAGCCTGGGCTGGAACTGGCCGGTGGACTTTTTGTTTGCGAGTATTGTTATTATTTGGCTGGTGATCAACGAGCTGCTGTCCATCCTGGAGAACGTTTCGGCCATTGGCGCACCGGTGCCGGGCTTCATGCAGGCCCTGCTGAAAAAGCTGAAGGTACACACTGAGGACACGGCAGAGGAGAACCTGCCGGGAGAGGAGAATAGCGATGAGTAAGAAGGTCTACATCAGCCCCAGCGACCAGGTGAGCAACGCTTACGCCTGGGGCAACACCAACGAGCACGCCCAGTGCCAGAAGATCGCCGAGGCGGAGGCGGAGGCCCTGCGCCGCAGCGGCGTGGAGGTAAAGGTGGCGGCGTTTGGCTCCACCATGGCCCAGCGCTGCGCCCAGTCCAACGCTTTCAAGGCGGACATCCACAACTGCGTCCACACCAACGCCTGCAACAGGCAGGTCATGGGCACCCGGCTGTTCTGCTACGCCATCCCCGGCAAGGGGTACGACGCCTGCAAGGCGGTGTTCAATGAGCTGGCCCCGCTGTCTCCCGGCACGTCCGAGAACATCCAGAAGAACCCCAACCTTTACGAGGTGCGGACTCCGGCGGCTCCCACGGTGTACTGTGAGTGCGAATTCCACGACACGGTGGAGGGTGCCAAGTGGATCGTGGAGCACACCACGGAGATCGGAGAAGCCATCGCCAAGGGTCTGTGCAAGTACCTGGGCGTGACCTTCGTCCCGGCTCAGACGCAGAAGCCTGCCGAGGACACCAAGCCCGACACCGGCGACGTGCTGTACCGGGTCCAGGTGGGAGCCTTCTCCGTCCGCGCCAACGCCGACAGGATGCTGGAAAAGCTGAAAGCGGCGGGGTTTGCCGGGTTTGTGGTGAAGGGGAAGAAGTAAGACTATAATTGCCCCTAAATTTAAAAAGTTTAGGTGATAAAGGTGAGTAATCGGGTACATTTCCCTATAACTATTTCTATATACGCGCGTACTAAGAAGAAGTTATAGGGATTTTAGCCCGATTACTCACCTAACTCACCTAAGGTGCCTTAGATACAAAGAAAACACCCCCTGCCATTACGGCAAGGGGTGTCTTTTTGTTTGGACAAATACCGTTCCCCACGCAATGTAGGGTTCGGATATACGTCCAATGGTGGAGCGAGACGCACGGCATCCGAACTCCTCCCCGTCTTCAAAACGCTGCATATCACGCAGTGTGATGGTGCTTTTATCTCCGCTGAAGTTGTACGTCAGCGTTATGTGGTCGTCGTAAACGAATACCGCGTTCACGAAGGTCTGGATCAGGCGCTTTTGTGCCTCTTTGTCCGACCAGTCAGCATCACGCAGGCTGCGGAGATAAAATGCGATATGGGATTTTTGCAGGTGGAAACCACGGGCAATTTCCCTGTCGGCAATGGACGCCTTCAAATCGGCTTTCTGCTGCGTCAGCTCGTCCATGCGCTTCTTGGTTTCCTCGGTCAGTATTCCGGCCTCAATGGCCCGAATGAGGTTTGATATGGCGGTGTCAGTCTGTGCAAGCTGCCGCTGAAGGTTACGCAGCTCCTCTTGACTGTTGTCCTGTGCAAGGTAATACTCCCATGTGCGGTCAACGATGTAGTCCAGCAGCTCGTCGTCTTGCAGCAGCTCATGGGTGGCGTTGAGCACGGTGTCCTCAATGTCTGCCTGTCGCACGGCCTTTTTGTCGCAGGAGCGGAAGCGCTTCTTGTTGGAGCAGATGTAGTAATTATGCTTTGCGCCGGTTTTACTGGTGCCGCTCTCGCCGAACATCAGAGCGCCGCACTTGCCGCAAAACAGCTTGTCCGTGAGGATGTAGTCGGCGCGCGACCATGTTTTCGCCGGTGCTCGTTTGTTGATCTTCAGCATTTCCTGTACTTTGTTAAACACGTCGTCCTCGATAATCCGAGGAACGCCGTCCTTGATCTCGCGGCCTTGATACTCGTAAATGCCGGTGTATTTCTTGTTCTTCAGAATCGAATGCAAGCTGTTCTTGGTGAAGGGGCCACCGCGCAACGTCCGCAGACCCAGTTCATTCAGCTTGTCAACGATTTCCGTAACCGTCTTGCCATCCGCATACATGGTGAAGATCATCTTCACTGTGGGTGCGGTATTTTCGTCTATGACGAACTTTTTGTCCGGCCCGGTCTTGTACCCCAGCGGGCGGTTTCCGCCCAGCGACTGGCACTTCTCGGCGCTCTCAGCACGGCCACGGCGGATGTTCTGCGACAGCTGTAGGCTGTAATACTCCGCGAAGCCTTCCAGCACGCTTTCGAGGATCACGCCCTCCGGGCTGTCAGGGATGGTTTCCGCCACATACTCGACGCGCACGCCGTTCTTGCGGCACTTCATCTTGTTTATGGCGATCTCCTCGCGGTTACGTCCGAAGCGGTCAACCTTCCAGAGAATGATAACACTGAATTGCCTTTTGGTCGTGTCCTTCAGCATCTGCTGGAACTCGGCGCGGTTATCCGTCCGACCGCTCTTTGCTCTGTCAACGTATTCATGCACGATGGTGTAGCCGTGTGCGGCGGCGTAGTCTCTCGCGTTGGAGAGCTGCCCTTCGATGGACTGTTCTCCCTGACTGTGACTTGAGTACCGAGCATATACGACGGCCAGTTCGCTGGCCTCCGGCTGTGCCTTTGGCACCTGCCATTTAATATCTACTGACATATCTGTTACCCGTTACGCCCTTCTGCGCCCAGCAGAAGGGCTTTTTCTGTCCATTCATAGGTGTCTTTTCCGGCCCCATGGATAAGTCCGTAGACCTGAAGATTGCGTAGTATCGAGTACGCGCGGTCGATTCCGCACTTGCAGTTACGTTGGATCGCAGAGGTCGTAAGCACGGGCAGCCCGGCCAATGCGTTTGCAAAGGTATCTTTGTGATCCTGAACTTCAATAGGCAGAAACGGCTGTAGCGCAACAGCGTTAATGCTGGGTCGTTCCGGTTGTGCGGGTGCCACCGATACTGCGGCAGTTGCAGGTGTAGCTCTGCCCGCTTTGATTCCAGTGAGAACGCGCCGGAACAGCTTTTTGACACCACGAATTGCAGGGCCTATCCACAGCGGTAACAACATGAACATCATCGTTGTTACCACGTTATATGCCGCCGTCCAGAAGGGTTGCTCTTTGTTTGTGTCCAGCATGGCAACAAAGGCAGCAGATGCCGAGAACAGATACGCGCCAAGCAGAAAGAATCTCACGCCCTTCGGCAACTGCGAGAAACGGAAGGCTCCTGCGCTGCGGACGTTTTCCAGCAAAAGTACGTTATTCGCATTAGCCAGCTCGCGTGCGGCTTTTGTGAATGTACTGTTGGTGACAACCATTGCACGGTCGCAGTTGTAGAGCGCTTTTCCGGCTACTGCTTCCTGTATCGCGCTGAGGCTCACAGGGCTTGAGTAATATTTGCACTGTACGGCGTACTTGTGCCCGGCCCTGTGGGCCGTAACATCGACGCCAAAATCACCCGATCCCTTTGTCACCTTAACGCCGGTGTAGCCGTGCCCGCGAAGGTACTTTGCGACCAGATATTCGTAATCGTGTCCATCCATGACCACGACCTCCCTTCACCTCATAAAGCGTTTGAAATCGACGTAGAGGATTTTTCCTTCGTGTCGTATCAGGCATTCTTTGCTTTAGCGACCGTCTGATACTTATCGGACGACAGCAGACCGGTGATATATGCTTCAACCTTCGCACGGTCGATTTCGTCCAGCTTCAGGTACTGACGATACACCTCTGGCATGGCGTCACGCTCCCGCAGCGCGTCGGCATCGACGGCAAGCATCATTTGCCGAGCTTTCTTCATATCACCGTTTGCAGCCTCAACATAGGTGAGCGGGATTTCTGCAAGTGCGTCCCCATTTTTGTCGTAGTCAATCGGATCGTCCGTTCTTCCCAGCAGGTAATCCACTGAAACGTCAAAATAGTCCGCAATCTTTTCAGCGGTGTAAGAATCGGGCTTTGCGTCGAAGCCCTCCAAATAGCGCTTCTTCCAGTAAGACACGCTGCCACGGCTGAAGCCGATCTCTACACTTGCGCGCGTCGGATTGATGCCCCGATCATCACAGAGCTTTTTGAACACATCGTAAAACATATTGCCTCCGAGGAAAAATTCAAATATTTGCTCCAACCCCCTTGACAAGTTCAAATGATTGCTCTATAATGTAAACCGTGGAGCAAATATTTGAACGAATGACAGCCATAGCATGGCAAGCCCCCTCCGCTGGCACGGAGGAAGCCGTCGAAAGGGTATCAGATACACACCTTTTCTATGATACCACAACAGTGCAAATATTTCAACTCCTTTTGCAAAAATATTTGAACTTGGAGGTGAAAATTTGAATTTCGACTGGACCGCTGAAGTGGTCGGGCGTATGCACATGGCGGCGATCACGGGCAAGCAGCTTGCGGATGAAGCAGGGCTGACGAACTCGTACCTGTCCGCCGTTCTCCACAACAAGAAGGGCAACGCTACGACCCAGCAGCGCATCATTGATGCGCTTGAACGCCTTGAGCAGCGGCAGGCAAGCGAACCCACAGTTAATCAGTAAGAAACGAGGAAAGCATCATGGCCAACGTCAAAATCGACTGCACGCAGATTCCGCGAGTACAAATGGATATTCTCTGCCGGACGCTGCTTGCGGGCATTGAGCGGTTTTACTCCGATCCGGAGAATTTGCGCCGCTACGAAGCGTGGCTACAGAAATGCAGAGAGGAAGGCAAGTTCTATGACGACGACACGCAGACGGCAGCACCAGCAGTTCAATAGGCTGCGCCGTATCGCTCTTGGCCTCTTTGTGCTGGCAGTGTTGGAGGCGGCCGTAATCACGATCCTTGCCGTCAACTGCGCGTCAGGCGCAGCGCCCGCACCGGAGGAAACCGCACCCGCTCCCACGGCTGAAACGTCCGTGCCGGAAACCGAAGCCCCTACCGCCTCCACACCGGACGAGCCGGTCACAGAGCTGGAAACCGTACCGCAGGAGACAGAAGGGCAGAGATTCCTACACAGTGACGACATTCCGCTGAGCTACGAGCTTCAAGAGGTAATGCAGCAGGCGTGTGAGGACTACGGCGTTCCCTATGCACTGGCGCTGGCAATCGCGGAATGCGAAAGCAGCTTCAACCTCGATGCAGACAACGGCACCTGCTGGGGCCTGATGCAAGTCCATCCGATTAACTATGATCGCCTGCGCGGACTTGGGATCGAACCCACCGACTATGAGGGCAACATTGTTGCCGGTGTCCTCTTGATCGGTGAGCTGCTGGACAAGTACGGCGACCAGCACAAAGCCCTCATGGCCTATAACTGCGGCGAGGGCGGCGCTGCGAAGCTCTGGCAGCAAGGCTACTACTCAAGTCAATACTCAAGGCACGTCTTGAACGTTTCTGAAAGCTGGCAACAAATCATCGACGATCTGAAGAACATTTAGGAGGCAAATCATGTTTGAGATCAAAATGACCATCGAAATCCCCGGATTACCGGAAGCGCTGAACGCGCTGGCCGGTGCCATCGGCAAGCAGCCCGAATTCGTCTGCCATCAGCACGGAGGGAACAACCACCACATCGACAACGCAGGCGTTGTCAACGTTGATTTCCCCGCCGCGCCTGCTCCTGCGGCTCCCGTCGTAAACCCTACGACACCTGTTCAGCCTGCGCCAACTACCGGCACTGTTGCACCCACCCCTGTTCAGCCGACTGCACCGACGACTGTTGCCCCGACTGCGCCGGTCGCCGCTCCGGCTGAGAGCTACACCGTGGAGGAACTGAGCCGCGCGGGTGCGGCGCTGATCGACGCAGGCAAGATGCCGCAGCTCCTCGCCCTGCTGGGCAAGTTCGGTGTGCAGGCCGTAACGCAGCTGCCGAAGGAGGCATACAGCGCCTTTGGTGCTGAGCTGAAGGCCCTCGGAGCGCAGCTTTAACGGGAGGTGGGACAATGCCTACCCCCAGACAACACGCCCTTCTGAGCGCATCCAGCGCCCACCGCTGGCTGGCTTGTACGGCGGCACCGCATTTCGAGGAGAGCTTCCCGGATGGGACAAGCTCCTATGCGGAGGAAGGCACTCTGGCACACGCCATCTGTGAGCTGTACGCCCGCAAGAAATTCACTGTCCTGTCCACCCGCAAATTCAACTCTGAGCTGAAGAAGCTGCAAGCCCGCCCGCTGTACTCTGACGAGATGCTGCGGACCGCCGAAGCGTATGTGGACTATCTCACGGAGAAGGCCATGCAGTACGCCGCGCCGCCCCATGTGGCAATGGAGGTCAAGGTCGATCTCACGGCCTATGTCCCGGACGGTTTCGGCACCTGCGACTGTATCATGATTGGCGGCGACACGCTGCACATCACCGACTACAAGCACGGCAAGGGCGTTCCCGTATCGGCTGAAAACAACCCGCAAATGCGGCTGTATGCGCTGGGTGCTCTGAAGCTCTACGGGCCTATCTACGGCGACCAAATCAAGTGGGTATCAATGGGTATCTGTCAGCCCCGCCTGTCACAGGAGGCCAGCGAGGACGCCCTCAGTGTGGATGATCTGCTTGCATGGGGCGAGAGCATCAAGCCCCTTGCAAAGGAAGCCTACGACGGCCCCGGAAATTTCTGCCCCGGTGAGCACTGCCGATTCTGCAAGGGCAAGGCGCAATGTGCCGCAAGAGCCGCGTTCTTCACCGGCTTTGAGGATTTCAAGAATCTCACCCCCGCGAACGGCAGCCGAGAGATCGGAAAAAATCCGTGCCTCTCGGACGCCGAAGTTGGCGACCTGCTGATTCAGGCTGAAGGTCTGGTGCAGTGGTACAAAGACCTTCAGGACTACGCCACCGGCGCTATGCTTGACGGCGGCGAAATCCCCGGCTGGAAGCTGGTGGAGGGCCGCAGCAACCGCACCTTCACGGATGTTGACGCTGCTGTCCAGAAGCTGATTGACGCCGGATATGACGAGGTGCTGATCTACGACCGCAAGCCGAAGACCCTCTCAGAGCTGGAAAAGATGCTCGGCAAGAAGACCTTCGCGGAGCTGCTTTCCGAGTGTGTCACAAAGCCGAAGGGCAAACCTACACTTGCGCTGGCAAGCGACCGCCGCGAAGCCTATTGCGTTGGTGCTGCTGAGTTTGCGGGTGCGTCCGATGGCTGAAACGGTATATCTCAATGATGGCAGCATGGAGGTCATTTTCGAGGACAAGGACGTGTTCCTTGAACGGCTGCTGCGCGAAAAGCTCGGAGATGATGTCGCCCGCTGCTTCCGGGAATGCGTCGCAGAGCTGAAGGAAGAAATCCAAAAACAGCAGGAGCTGGTCAAGGATTATGAGGGCAACGCGGACGGCTATCTGGATATGTGCCGTGACGCCTGCGAATCCTTCACCGCCATTATGGAACTGCTGGAAGCGCCCCGTTTGAACCGGAATGCGCTCAAATCTGTAACCCGAAACGCCTTCAATGCGATCTACAAAAACCTTTGACCCTACCTGCGGATACAGGACTGAACATATTGAACCGAATGAATTTTATGGAGGAATTAAACCATGTATCAGAATGACCCGAAAAGAGTTCTCACCCCCGAATGCCGCCTGTCCTACTGCAACCTCGTGACCGCCCGTGCGCCGCAGAACGGCGTGGGCGACCCGAAGTTCAGCGTCACGCTGCTGATCCCCAAGTCCAACCCGACTATCAAGCAGGAGCTTGACGCGGCTATGAACGCCGCCGCCGAGGTCGGCGTCAACGCCAAGTGGAACGGCGTCCGCCCCGCTCGCATCGAATCCGTCGTGCATGACGGCGACGGTGTGCGCCCCTCCGGTGAGCCTTTTGGCGAGGAATGCCGTGGCTGCTGGGTAGTGACCGCATCCAGTAAGAACAAGCCCTATGTCTGCGGCGCGGACAACGTGAACTGCGAACTGGCCCCCACGGACATCTACAGCGGTATGTACGCCCGCGTGTCCATTAACTTCTATGCCTACAACTCCGCTGGCAAGCGCGGTGTCGGCTGCGGCCTGCGTGCCGTGATGAAGACCCGCGACGGCGAACCGCTCAGCAACTCCGTTGTTACTGCCGCTGAGTTCGCCGGTGTTGGCGGCACGCAGACGACCCCCGCACAGGGCTATGCTACCGGCCAGTATGGCGCGGCTATGCCCGCAACGCCTGTTCCCGGCTACGGCGGTTATCCCGCTGGCGGCGTTCAGCCGCAGGCCGGTTACACTCCCGGCCAGATCAACCCCATCACCGGTCAGCCCATGTAAACCACAGCGCTGGGCAGGCGGCTACACAGTGACCGCCTGCCCGGCAAGGACACAAAGGAGGCAAATATGAAAACCCGTTTTGACTATTCCGGCGTTTGGATCACCGGCGTTGGCGAGGCCGTCCCTGTGGGCAACATGGAGACGCCGCACCTGCTGAATACGGTGCGTATGCTCGTCCAGAAACCCGCTCGGACGCTTTCCATCCTCGTGGCCGACATCGAGCACGCGACCTTCTCTGATACGGTCTGGACGCCCTTCAATGCCGATGACCGCAAGCAGTCCCTCAAGAATGTAACCAGCTTGAGCGACGCGGAGCTGGTCGAGTATGTGCAGTCAACCCCGCTGTTCAGGTCCATGATCGAGGAGCTTCAGGAACGCGGTGTCAACACCAAGAACGTTCTCAGCCTTTATTCCAGCTCTGAAGCCTTCCAGCGATAAGGAGGTGCGACGTGATCCACCTCAGTATCGACCTCGAAACGTACTCGGACGTGAACCTGAAAAAGGCCGGTCTTTACCGCTATGTGCAAAGCCCCGCCTTTGAGATTCTGCTTTTTGCGTACAGCTTCGACGGTGCGCCCACTCAGGTCATTGATATGGCGCAGGGCGAAAAAATCCCGCTGGAAGTTATCCACGCCCTGACGGACCCGCAGTGCCTGAAGCACGCCTACAATGCGGCCTTTGAATGGTACTGCCTCAGTAAGTACATGGGCGCACAGCTCCCGCCTTCACAGTGGCGTGACACAATGCTGCATGGCCTGTATGCCGGTTACACCGCAGGTCTGGACGCAACGGGCCGGGCGCTGGGCATTCCGGAGGACAAGCAGAAGCTGGCTACCGGCAAGGCTCTGATCCGCTATTTCTGCGTGCCCTGTAAGGCCACGAAGGCGAACGGCGGCAGAACCCGAAACTACCCGCATCACGACCCCGAAAAATGGGAGCTGTTCAAGACCTACAACGGCCAAGACGTTGTGGCGGAAATGGAGATCGAACGCCGCCTATCCGTGTTCCCCGTACCGGATTTCGTTCAGAAGCAGTGGGAAACGGATCTTCTTATCAACGCGCGCGGCGTGGCGGTCGATATGGATTTCTGCGAAGGCGCGTTGGAGCTGGGCGAAACCATTCGCACACAGCTCACCGACGAGGCCGTCCAGCTTTCCGGCCTGCAAAACCCTAACAGTGTCAAGCAGTTGGCCCGCTGGCTGTCCGCTGAAACCGGCGACGACATCACCACTCTCCGCAAGGAGACGATCAAAGAGCTGCTGGGCCGCGACAATGCCGACCACGTTCAGCGGATGCTGGAAATCCGGCAGGAGCTGGGCAAGACCAGCACCAAAAAATACGACGCCATTGAGGCCGCTGTGTGCGACGACGGGCGCGTCCGTGGGCTGCTTCAGTTCTACGGCGCAAACCGGACGGGGCGCTGGGCCGGACGTCTGGTGCAGGTCCAGAATCTGCCGCGCACCTACACGGAGCCGTTGGAATTTGCCCGTGAGCTGGTCAAAGGCCGCAAGCTCGACGCGCTGCGGACAGTCTATGGCTCTCCGAATGATACGCTGTCACAGCTTATCCGCACCGCGTTTGTGGCCGCTCCCGGCAACGTCCTGATCGACGCCGATTTCAGCGCTATCGAAGCCCGCGTCATATCGTGGCTGGCCGACGAGGAATGGCGGCTTGAAGTCTTCAGGACGCACGGCAAAATCTATGAAGCATCCGCCTCTCAGATGTTCGGCGTCCCGCTGGAACGGATCAAGAAGGGCAACCCCGAATATTCCCTCCGGCAGCGCGGCAAGGTCGCAGAATTGGCCCTCGGCTATCAGGGCGGCGTTCCCGCCATGCGGCAGATGGACACTGGCAAGCTGCTTGCCGACCTGCCGGACGAAGAAATCAAAGACATCGTGGACAAGTGGCGCAACACAAACCCCAAAATCCGCAACCTTTGGTACAGCTTCAACGACGCGGCGATCCGCGTCATCCAGAACGGCGGCTCTCTCCGCGTTCGCTGCTGCACCTTCGCGCGGGAATGTGACTGCATCCGTGGTACGACCTGCATGACCATCTTGCTTCCGTCCGGTCGCAAGCTCTATTATGTGGAGCCTGCTGTCGGAGAAAACCGCTGGGGCGGCCCGTCCATCACCTATATGGGCGTGAACGACAAGAACAAGTGGGGCCGCATCGAAACCTACGGCGGGAAGCTGGTGGAGAATGTCGTACAGGCTATCGCCCGCGACTGTTTGGCGCAGGCCATTGGACACCTTGAAGCCGCTGGGCTGCCTGTAGTTTTCCACATTCACGACGAGGTGGTCATCGACACCGCCGCATTTGACACCAACGACGCCATGCTTGACAAGGTGGTCAAGATCATGTCAGCCCCGATCCCGTGGGCGGAGGGCTTGCCCCTCGGCGCTGACGGCTGGGTCGGAGCGTTTTTCAAAAAAGATTAAGGAGGCAACCTTTTATGTTTATCAAGACTTCTACTACCAACGAAACCACATGGGCCGCGCTGAAGGCAGCGGTCGATAACGGCACCATTGCGCAGGGCGACCTGATCGTTTTCAACCTCAAGAACGGCGAGGAAGTGGCCGTGAGAGCTACACAGGACAAGAACGGTAAGTGGTTCTTCGTCCTCGAAGACTGTCTCGCTGACGAGCACCGCATGAACAAGCGCGCCACCAACAAGGGCGTGTGGGCTGCCTGCGATATGCGGCAGTATCTCAATAATACCGTGTTCGCCCTTCTGCCGGACGAGCTTCAGGCGCTCATTGCGCCGACGACAATCGTCCAGATCGTGGACGGTGAGCGAGTGGAAACCGAAGACAAGCTGTTCTTGCTCTCCAAGACGCAGGTGTTCGGCAAGGGCCGCTGGTCGGAACGTGAGCCGGAGGACGCGCAGCTTCTTTGCTTCCTCCGCGAGAAAGACCGTGTGAAGGAATGCGGCGACAACGGGACATGGTTCTGGTGGCTGCGGTCGCCTGAGGCGTCGTCGTCTTCGTCTTTTGCCTATGTGAACGTCAGCGGTAACAGCAGCAACAGCTACGCGTCCAACTCTTACGGCGTGGCGTTCGGCTTCTGTTTAATCTGATTTCCCTTTGAAATCCGGCCCCCGGTCGTGGGGCCTCCCAAAATACAATAACACAAAATCTACGGAGGCAACTCATTATGAAATGCGAAAAGCTGATTAAAACCGCCGCTGTGGTGGCTCTGATCCTTTTTATCGCCGGTGCAGTAATCGGCACTCTGGCCGTCCCTGTGGTGCTGTCCATGTTCTATTCGTGGTACTGGCTGTTCCTTTATGCCGGTTATCTGCTTGTCATCCTCTATGTGGCGCTCTACTGCATCCGCTACAGCTATGAGGAACATATCAATAACGGAGGGAAATCCTATGCAAAACGCTAACATCGGTCTGGTTGACATTACGTTGACCTGCCATTTCGAGGTTAAGGACGCCGAAGTATTCGGCGGCGCTGGGAGCGTCGGCTACACAAGCGTTGCACTGAAGCACGCGAAAGCTGCCGACCAGCTTGTGGGCATCATCAACAATTCGGTCCAGTGTGAAGGCTTCCTCTACGCCCAGCGCAAGAGCACTGCTGACCTGCTCGGCGTTCCCGTCGAGTGCGTCCGGGCCATTACATACGACCAGTATGAGGCTGCGACCGGGGACGATGAAACGGAGGACGACGATGAAGATTATTAAGCCCGGCTTCGAGTTCATCACGCCCATTGACGGCAGCGTAATCCTGAAGCGTCTTGAGGAGTGCGGGCGCGTCTGCTACAAATCCGAGGGCAAGATCACAGACGACAGCGCCCCTAAGTTCGTTGCCGGTATCATCAAGCGCGGTCACGAAGCGGTCTTGGAGCATTGCAGCTTTACCGTGAAATTCATTTGTGACCGTGGCGTCAGCCATGAGATCGTCAGGCACCGGTTGGCATCCTATTGTCAGGAGAGCACCCGCTACTGTAATTACGGAAAGGATCAGTTCGGCAGCGAGATCACGGTCATTGAGCCGTGCTACCTGAACGAGAATACCTTCGCCTACGACGAGTGGAAAGAGGCTTGCCGCCGCGCTGAAACAGCCTACTTCAACCTTCTGAATTGGGGCCTGTCCCCGCAGGAGGCCCGCGCAGTGCTCCCGAACAGCCTCAAAACGGAGGTCGTTATGACGGCCAATATCCGCGAGTGGCGTCACTTCCTGCGGCTCCGCACCTCAACCGGCGCACATCCGCAGATACGGGAAGTAGCTACACCACTGCTGCGTGAGTTGCAGCAGATCGTTCCTGTTTGCTTTGATGACATTCTGCCGAAGGGGGCTAACCATGAAACGAGCTGAAATTCTGGAACAGGCGCGTAAATGTGTCTGCGGAGAGCGAGAACGTGAATACGGCAGACCCGAAAACAACTTCGCCCTTATCGGCAAGCTGTGGGAGGCGTATACCGGAATGCACTACAGCGCGAAAGACGTTGCTATGATGCTGGCGCTTCTCAAGGTGGCCCGCATTAAGACCGGCGTCAAGGGCGACAGTTATGTTGACTTGGCCGGTTACGCCGCCTGCGCCGGTGAGATCGCCACGGAGACACCGAAGGCCCCGCCTGTCAACACCTGTATTTCCTGCGGCGCTGAAATCCCTGAGGGGCAGCAAGTTTGCCCCACCTGCCTAAAGGAGGCGTCAAGATGAATGCGCTGACCGCAAAAGAGGCAGAAGCGTGGACTTCTGAAATGGCCCGTGTGGCGAACATGACCATTCGTGAAATCCTCGAAGCCGCTGACCGCAACAACATTGACCGTGATTCTGCTGTTCAGTTCTTCGCAGACCTGTTCCTGACCATGACAAGCGTTGCCACCTTCGAGCGCTTCGACTTGGGAGGTGATCCGCATGGCGAGGGATGAATGTTGGGACGCTCTCAAGGAGCACGCCCGGCAGAATCACAGGGAGCGGGTAGCAAAAAAATCCCGACCGTATCGAGTATGCGATCCGGCAGCTTGAGGCCCACAACATTGAATACGTCCTGAAGAACGATGCTACAGGCCATTTCCACTGCCGCCGTAAATCCGACGACGCACTGGTTCAGTTCTGGGCGGGCACTGGAAAAATCCTCGGTTACACACAGAGAGGCATTCACAACCTGATCCACATTTGCGAGGAGGACGTGAATGAGTGACTGGACCGGAAACAGCCGGTCGGCCCACGCCATTCTGGGCGCACGAAACTACGCCCAGAATGAGCGCGAGGTCAACGACTATTACGCAACCGAACCCAAAGCCGCGCAGCTCCTCATGGAGGTGGAACAGTTTGCCCCGATGATATGGGAGTGTGCCTGCGGTGAAGGGCATTTGGCAAAGGAATTCGAGAGGGCGGGCTATCACGTCTATGCCACAGACCTGATCGACCGGGGCTTCGGGCATCAGCAGGATTTCCTGAAGTGTCAAGCCCCCCCCCGTCCCCGGATTCGACATCATTACAAACCCGCCATATTCAAAGGCACAGGAGTTTGTCAAGCACGCCCTTGACATCTCGGCGGACGGATGCAAGGTGGCTATGTTCCTCAAGATACAGTTCCTTGAAGGCAAGGCACGGCGAGCGCTCTTTGAGAAATACCCGCCTAAAACCGTATATGTCAGCTCAAGCCGCCTGCGTTGCGCTATGAACGGCGATTTTGAGAACGGTATAAAATCAAGCGCTGTCTGCTATGCGTGGTATGTGTGGGTGAAGGGGTACACCGGTGACACGGTGATTAAATGGATCAATTAGAAGGAGTGAAATATATGGATAAGAAAAGCAGCGGTGGCGGCGGAATCGGCTTCGTCGGCCTGCTGACCATCGTGTTTATCACGCTCAAGCTGACGCGCGTTATTGCTTGGTCGTGGTGGTGGGTGCTGTCTCCGCTCTGGATCAGCGTTGCAGTGGTCGCACTGATCGGCGTTATCGCCGTCTTTGTGGCCCTCCTGCGGAGATGACCCGCGTCACCAACCACGCAGCGCGAAGAACAAAGGAACGTCTCGGCCTGCCGAAGAAGCTCTCCCACAAGAACGCTGAAAATGCGCTGCGGTACGGCATCCGGCACAGCGACACCAGCGGCAGCCTGAACCGGTACATATCGGCGCTGTACTGGAAGCACGAGACGGCAAACAATGTCCGTATCTACTGCAATAACGTCTATATCTTCCACGGTGAAACCCTTATAACGATTTTTCCGCTGCCGCAGAAATATCGCAAAACTGCGGCGCGGATCAATCGGAAAACCACAGAACGAGGTGAATTCGATGAAAATTCCTGAAAAGATCAAGATTGGCGGCAAGACTTACACTGTCGAGATCACCAGCAAAATGGATCTCGGTATCAACAATGTATCGGCGGAAATCCTCTACAGCGACCTGATTATCCGTGTCAGCCCGCAGGCCACGGCCAAAATGGAAGCTGATTTCATACACGAAATGGTCCATGCGATCTATTTTGGCCTCGGCTACCGTGACCACGACGAAAAGCGTGTGGACGAGCTGGCGAACGCGCTCCATTCGGTCATTGTTGATAATCCGGATGTGTTTGCGCCCGCTGAGGTCGGACGCCATGAGAGTTAAACAGTACAAGGGCACCGTCTACGGCGCTGAACTGACCGCCAAAGAGCGGCGCGCCATGAACATTGAGATCAACCGGCAAATCGTGGAGGCCGACCGCAAATACCTGAGCAACGTTGACGCCATGATCCTTTATTTCCTGCATAAGCACCTTGGCTTCGGGAAAAAGCGGCTCCGGCGCGCGTGGGAACAGTTTACGGTCATCCACGATGATCTGGTCAACTACTACGAAATGCCCGACGACGACGCATGGCTTGCGGATCGCAAGCTGAAAGAGATCGGCGTTGACGTTGCGGCATGGAACGCGGAAAAAGGAGACAGCCCATGAAAAATGACGCGGAAAGAGGCTCACTTATGAAAAGCGATACAGACATCCCGTGCGTCCAGCTTTCTACTGAACAGCAGGTAGCGGCCATTGAGGCCGCTTGCAAGGCCGCGAATCTCGATGCGCACATCACCAGAATCACGGCGAAAAGCAGGGCTGCCACATGGGCGGAAAAGATCGCCGCCCGCTTCAAATTGGATCGAGAAGACCTTGTGGTCAAAAACAGCTATATGTATTGTGACGCGCTGGATATGTGTTTCTTCTTCCTGAATGGCCGTACTCCCGCCTTCGCTTATGCCGGTTATACAGTTGTACGGTCGGCGGACGCAAACGGCGGATTGGTCAAGGCTTTCGCCAAAGCCGACGAGGTGCTGCGGTATATGGCGGAGTATCAGGAAAAGGAGGCGGCTACACAGTGAGTTATGATGTGAGCTTCAAGGCCAAGCTCGAAGGTGCGGATCAGTGGGTGTACGTCGGCGACGACTGGATCAACCACACGTCCAACACCGCCGCCATGATTAAAGAGGTGTGCGGCTCCTATCCCTCTGAGTGGAACGGCAAGCGCTGTGCCGATATGTACCCCGTGCTCATGCAGGGCGCGTCACTGCTGTGTCTGCATCCGAAGCGCTACCGGCAGTTTGAGCCGGGCAACTGCTGGGGCACGGTGGAATCCACAGCGGAATTTCTCAGGCAGATTGCGGACAACTGCGATAAGTTCCCGACCGCCGTGATCGAAGTCGATTGTTAGGAGGGCTGTATGGCAAACTACCCCAAGAGGAACAGCGAGGGCTACTACGACCCCACAGCGTATGAGGGCGTGAAATCTATCGTCCGTGAAGAAAACGCGCTGGATGGCCGCGTGAGCGACCTCGTGAAGGTTCTTAAATTCATCATCCGCAACTGCGGCTTTGAGCTTGTCAGCCGCATTGAAATCAAAGATGTCAAGACCGGGAGGGTGTTCAAATGAGTGATATGACGAAGGCCGAGCTTGAAGCCAAACTCAGGCAGGCACAGGACAAAATCTGCTATTGCGAGTGCAAGAACAAGGAGCTTCAGGAGCGTCTGAGCGCGATTGTGGCACCCGTCCAGTGCGACACCTACGCCGAGGCTGTCAGGACCTACGGCAAGCAATCGCAGCTTGTGATGGCTATGGAGGAAATGTCCGAGCTGACCAAGGAGTTGTCGAAGAATCTTCGCGGCGCGAATAACTCTAAGGCGCTGGCCGAGGAGATCGCAGACGTGGAAATCATGCTGGAACAGCTCAAGGTCATTTTCCGCAACCGCGCTCTGGTGGACCGCATCCGCGCAAACAAGCTGGTCCGCCTGTCCGACCGTATTACGGGAGAAGCGTGGGAATGAGCGGTGCGGAGCTACACAAGGAGGCGACGCCTTCCCCGGTAACGGGGGGGGTGATCCTGAGGACAGGAGTACCTGATTATGAACTATGACAGACAAATCACCATATCCGTAGGCAACAACCGCCGTGATATGGTCTGGAAACAGACGGTGCTGACCGTCGATGAACTCTATAAACGGCTGTCTACCCCGGTCCGTGGGACCGAAACCCTGCAAGATTATCTGCATCTGAAGAAATCGCAGCAGGACGATCTGAAGGACGTCGGCGGCTTTGTGGGCGGCTCCCTGCTGGGGCAGCGCCGCAAGGCGAACAACGTGACCGGGCGCGACATCATCACGCTTGACTTTGATAATATCCCCGGCTGGCAGACGGAAATCATCATCGGCAAAATGGACGAGCTGGGCTTCAGCTACTGCATTTACAGCACCCGCAAGCACACGCCTGAACGCCCGCGTCTGCGCGTCGTCGTCCCGACTGACCGGACTATGACCCCGGACGAATATGAGCCGTGCGCGCGCCGTGTGGCGGCTCATGTGGGCATCGGCATGGCCGATCCGACCACCTTTGAGACGGTCCGGCTCATGTACTGGCCTTCTTGCTGCTGTGACAGTGAGTTTGTCTACAAGGCTGTAGACGCGCCGCTGATCTCCGCAGACGCCCTTCTGGGTACATATGCTGACTGGCACGATCTGACGAGCTGGCCGGTGGTTCCCGGCGCTACCAGCTATCAGAAGCTGGCCATGAAGCAGGGCGACCCCGAAGAAAAGCAGGGCCTTGTGGGTGCCTTCTGCCGCACCTATAACGTGCTGGCGGCTATGGACGCCTACCTTCCCGGCATCTATGAGGCTGTGGACAACGACCCTGACCGTTATACCTATCTGGGCGGCTCCACCACGGGCGGCGCGATCATCTATGACGGCGGCAAGTTCCTGTTCAGCCACCACGCGACGGACCCGTGCAGCGGGCGACTGGTCAACGCCTTTGACCTGATCCGGTTACACAAGTTCGGGGACAAGGACGACAACGCCTCGCCGGAAACGCCCGTTGCAAAGCTCCCGTCCTACAAGGCTATGTGCGATCTGGCGCTGGCCGACAAGACCGTATGCGCCACGCTCAACCGCGAGCAGCACGAACAGGCTATGCGGGAGTTCGAGGGCATGGGCAATGACCCCGCGCCGGAAGACGACACCGCATGGGCTGAGAAGTTGCAGCGCACGCAGGACGGCAAGATCAAGAGCACCATCGACAATGTGCTCATTATCCTTGACGGCGACCCGCTCCTGAAGGGCAAGTTCGCGCTCAACCAGTTCGCTGGGCGCGGCGAGGTGCTGGGGCCGCTGCCGTGGAAGAAGGACGGCAAACGCCGCCTGTGGTCTGACACGGACAGCAACGGCCTGTACTGGTACATGGAACGCTTCTGGGGCATTTCCGGACGTGGCAACATCGACAGCGCCCTTGACATTCACGCCTCGCAGCACGCCTTCAACGAGGTCCGCGAGTACATCGAGCGCCTGACATGGGACGGTGTGCCCCGGCTGGACACGCTGTTCATTGACTACCTCGGTGCCAAAGACACGGCCTACAATCGCGCTGTGTGCCGCAAGAGCTTCACCGCAGCCGTTACCCGCGCTATGATCCCCGGCTACAAGTACGACAATATGGTCATTCTCGCAGGGCCGCAGGGCATCGGCAAAAGTACCCTGCTGGATAAAATGTCCCGTGGCTGGTTCAACGATAGCATCCGCACCTTCGAGGGCAAGGACGCATCAGAGCTGCTTCAGGGTGTGTGGCTTGTGGAGGTGTCGGAGCTGGACGCGTTCCGCAAGACCGACGTCGCTCGCATCAAGCAGTTCCTCTCCCTGCGTGCCGACCGCTACCGTGCAGCGTATGGCCGTCACGTCTCAGAGCTGCCCCGGCAGTGCGTGTTCTTCGGCTCCACCAATACGACGGACTTCCTTCAGGATACGACCGGCAACCGGCGTTTCTGGCCCGTGGACGTGGGCGAGCAGCCGCACGCCAAAACCGTGTGGCGCGACCTGACCGACAATGTTATCGACCAACTGTGGGCGGAGGCAAAGGCCCGCTGGCAGGCTGGCGAATCGCTGTACCTCTCCGGTGACGTGGAGCAGGAGGCGAAGATCAAGCAGGAGGAACACCGCGAGGTGTCCGTCCGTGAGGGCATGATCGAGGAGTTCGTCGAAAAGCAGGTGCCGGTGGACTGGGCGAAATGGCCGCTTGACAGACGGCGGGATTACTGGTGCGGAGCTACACGGACGCCGGATGGGCAGGAGCTTGAGCTTGTGGACCGTGACCGTATTTCCGCCGTGGAAATCTGGTGCGAGCGCCTGAACGGAAATATCCGTGACATGAAGCCTGCTGACACGCGGGAAATCAATGCCATTCTGGCAAAGATGGACGGCTGGAAGCGGAACAATAATCCTCTCCGTTTTGGTCCATACGGTCAGCAGCGCGGCTTTGCCCGTGTCCGTCGCCGGTAATGAAATAGGTGTTACAAACGGGGGTGTTACAAGCGGAAACGGCGTCGAAGCTGTAACACCTATGCCGTTACAGAAATTTGGAGTGTAACCCTTATTGTAACACCATTTGTAACCCCGAAAAGCCCGTATTTCAAAGGCTTTTTGGCTTGGTGTTACAATGTTACATACTTTTCCTATTGAATACTTGTAATAAAGGGCGCACGGGTGTTATACGCCATAGCGCCTATACGCACGGGGAATTATAGGATTTTATCCCCAACTGTAACAGGAGGAACTATTGAATGCTTGAATCCTATTACGAAAATAAGCTGAGAACCGGCGTCCAGCAGCTGGGCAATGGCGTCCGGTGTCTGAAGTTTGAAAGCCCCGGTTTCTCCGGTGTTCCTGACAGGATCATCCTGCTTCCCGGCGCAAAGGTGATTTTTGTAGAGATGAAGAAGCCGGGGAAAACGGAACGCAAGCGGCAGCTTTATGTGCAAGGGCTGTTGCGTGCGTTGGGTTTTGAAGTTTTTTCGGCGGTCGATAGCGAGGAGAAAATCGAAGCCGTGCTTGCACGATGCAGGGAGGTACTGAGGGATGAAGGATTTTTGCCCGCATAACTATCAGCAGTATTGCATTGATCGAATTATTCGTGATCCGGCATTGGGGCTTTTCTTGGACATGGGCCTCGGCAAAACGGCTATCACGCTGACTGCGATCAAGCGGCTGAAGTATGAATATTGGGCAGTGCGGAAGGTGCTTGTCATTGCTCCGAAGAAGGTAGCAGAATCGACATGGGACAAAGAAGCTGCAAAGTGGTCCCACCTCTCCTGTCTCCGGCTGGTACACGTCCTCGGCTCTGTGGGGCAGCGTACCGCAGCACTGGCCCAAACGGCGGACGTTTATCTTATCAACCGCGAGAATGTGCAGTGGCTGGTGGGCTACTACGGGCACAGCTGGCCGTTCGATATGGTGGTCATCGACGAAAGCAGCAGCTTCAAAAATCATCAGGCAAAGCGCTTCAAGGCGCTGAAGCTGGTGCGCTCTCGGATCAACCGCATTGTTGAGCTGACCGGCACGCCGAATCCCCGCAGCCTTATGGACCTGTGGGCGCAGGTGTATCTGCTGGACTGTGGGCAGCGGCTGGGCCGTACCATCACGTCATACCGCGACGCATACTTTGTGCCGGACAAGCGCAGCCGCACGACGATCTTCTCCTATGCGCCGAAGCTGGGCGCAGCGGACGAAATCTACAGGCGCATTTCTGACATCTGCATCAGCATGAAATCGGAAGACTACCTCGACCTGCCCGAACTGATCTATGAGGACATCCCCGTCAAGCTGGACACCGCAGCGCAGAAGGCTTATGACCGCTTGGAGCGGGACACGCTGCTTCAGGTGGACGAGACAGTCATCACGGCTGGCTCTGCCGCTACTCTGCGCGGCAAGCTCCTACAGCTCTGCAACGGCGCTGTGTACGACGAGGACGGGAACGTCATCACCGTGCATGACTGCAAGATTGAGGCGCTGCTTGAGACTGTGGAGCAGCTGAACGGGCAGCACGCGATTATCTGCTACAACTTCAAGCACGACCGCGACCGGCTGTTGCAGGCGCTGGAAGCTACACACTTGCGGGTGAGAGTGTACGAGGGCAAAGCGGAAGAAGACGACTGGAACGCTGGCAACATTGACCTGCTGTTGATGCAGCCCGCGTCCTGTGGCTACGGCCTCAACCTGCAAGAGGGCGGCCATCACATCATCTGGTTTGGCCTGAACGACAGTTTGGAGCTGTACCAGCAGACCAATAAGCGCCTGCACCGGCAGGGGCAGCCGTACCCCGTCATAGTCCACCATCTGGTGGTGCTGGGCGGCACGGACGAAGACGTTATTAAATCTCTGGGCGGCAAAGCCAATGCACAGGATAGCCTGTTGGAAGCCCTGAAGGTTAGAATTCAGAAGGCTAAGGAGGCCGCAGCATGACTATCAAAGAACTATCTCAGCTTTATTGGCTGAACCGTGAAATCGAGGAAGACAAGCGCAGGCTTGACGAATTGGAGGCTATGACGACATCCCCAAAGTCTCCAAAGTACGACGGTATGCCCCACGCGCCCGGCTATAGTGATACGCTGGCCCGCTGCGTGGCGGAAATCGTTGACCTGAAGGCCATTATCGCAGCAAAGCAAATCCAGTGCATCCATGAGCGTACCCGCCTTGAGCGGTACATATCCGGTATACCGGACAGTTTGACCCGGCAGATATTCGCTTTGCGCTTTATCAACGGGCTTAATTGGCACCAGACGGCTATGCACGTCGGGGGTGGCAATACGGACGAGAGCGTGAGAAAGCGCGTATACCGGTATCTGCAAAGCACCAGTGACTAAAGTGGTCCCAAAATGTCCGCCGCACCTGTGGTAAACTATAGCATGGAATTCAAGACACGCGAGAGGCGGTACACGGTTCTGCCTCCGGCCTTACCGCCTGTGTCTTGAATTCTATTTTTGCAGATAGGAGGCCCGCGCCATGTACCGCGATCAGAGAAATTACGAAAATCTGAATAGGGCAAAGTTCATCGGCGCGGGAGCCTTTGACATACCGCGCATTTTGGCCGAAGTTCCGGCCACGCCTCAAAGCTGGATCGGCTTTAACTATGCGAAAAGCTGCAAGGACCCGGCGAACAAAGCCGTTCACTTTTTCGTAGACGACTACCAGTTCAACCGCCTGTGGACGAATCCTGACGCCTATCTTGATATGCTGCGGCGCTTCAAGGCAGTATGCACGCCGGATTTTTCGACCTATACGGACTTCCCGAAAGCCGTTCAAATCTGGAACCATTACCGCAAGCATTGGCTCGGTGCGTACTGGCAAGGCAACGGGATCACGGTTATTCCGACCATCTCTTGGAGCGACGAAAGCAGCTTCGAGTGGTGCTTTGACGGTGAACCCGTAGGCGGCGCTGTGGCCGTTTCCAGTGTGGGAACGCAGCTCAACAAGCGCGCCGCAGAGCTTTTCCGGCTCGGCTACGACGAAATGCTCCGCCGTCTGAATCCATCGACGATTTACTTTTACGGCCTTGTGCCTGAAGGCATTTCCGGGCCTATCGTTCATGTGGCGGCTTTTCAGGAGCAGATCAAGGCGCGGACTACAAAACCGAAAGAAAGTGTGGTATAATACATGGGTGGACGTGGCGGCGGTTCCGGGCGCGGCAGCAGCGCGCTTGACACAAAAGACGTCGGAGAGCTGCGACAGTATATGCAGGATCATTACAGCGTGACGGTGCATTCGTCCGCTGATAAGGTCGATTTCGGCGTTTTGCGCTCGGCAGCCGGTGAGCTTGAAGGACTGCTGAAAGAGTTCCCGCAGGCGGCAATCGGCATCCATGAGCTGAACGGCAGCGAAAGCCGTTCCAATGCCTACGCCTCTGCTTCTCTGTCCGGCAAATTGCAGCTCAATCCCAAAATGATGGGCGATCAGGCACAGTTGGATCAGAACTACGAAAATGACGTGCGCGTCAAGTGGCATCCTGACGGCACAAGCAGCGTACATATTGCCTCGCACGAAATCGGGCATCTGCTGGAAAGTGCGTTGGTGTTCAAGAACATCACGCAGACCGGCTACTACGGGACTATGGACCGGATCAACGCATGGAACAAGCACCGTTTCGCTACGAAGGTGGTGAGCGAAGCCGCAAGGGCCGCAAAGAAAACCGCAGCCGGAAAAGGGCTGACGAATGACCAGCTTGTGGCGCAGATTTCCCGATATGCGACCAAAAACCGTTCTGAGGCTATGGCCGAGGCCGTCGCGGACTATCGCGCCAACGGCAGCCGCGCAAAGCCGCTGTCTCAGGCAATTTGGAAAATTCTCAAAAGGGAGTTAGGATAGCATGAGTGAGATTAGAAACGAAAATGACCCTGAACTGATTATGATGGGCTATGTGATCCGCGACGAGGACACGGACGAGATCATCGGCATCAGAGACGACGCCCCCGACGACGTGAAGGCGTTCTTCAAGGAGTACATGAACCAGAGCGACGACGAACCCGTCGTCAGATAGGAGGCCCACAATGGCAAAAAAGACCCCCGCGCAGCCCGCGAAGGGCAAGACCGGAAAGCGTCCCGGCGCGCCTTATGACGCAAAGCCCACCAAAGCGGAGGGCGGCAAGGGCAAAGGCCCGAAACCCGTCATCCGTGTAAACTGAACAAGACTTCAACCGTCAGCGGCTTTCCGCTGGCGGTATTTTTATACCCAAAAAGAGGTGAGACAATATGCAGCTTGACAGATTCAAGCATGAATTCAAGCGTCTGAACGGCGTTTATGCGACCGACAAGGTGGTGCTTTTCCGCAATCCGCTTGAGCTGTACAGCCTGACAACCGGCAAGATCATTGCATCCTTCAACAGCCTTGACGAGGCTTTGCACTTTGAGATTGACGGCAAGACCCTTGAGCAGCGGATCAGCGCATGGACGGAGATCACCTTCCCCGTAGAGCACGGCGGGCGCGGCGGTGGTTCTGGTATTGGTTTTAGCGGCGGCTGGCCGTCCTCTGGCGGCGGCAGCGGCAAGGACGAAACCACCGCAGACCTGCCTGCGCGTATGAATGTCAAAATCGGCTCCAACCGTGTCTATGAGGACATGGTACGCGCCTTTGTGGCCGCGCATGGCGACGCGCTGGAAGAACACGGCGTGGTCGTGGATGAACAGGGCTTCGCTACGAAATACCGCCACGGCAACGCGGGCAGTATTTCAGGGCTGACCGGCAACGGCAAAGAAATTGCCATTCACAACCACCCGCGCGACGGCTGGCCGACCTTCAGCAAAGAGGACGTTATCAATACCGCCCTCGGCACCCGGCGCGGCATTGTGGCCGTCAGCACCAAAACCGGACGCGGCGATGATACTGCGCGATATGCGGGCGTGTACACCTTTACGAAGGGCACGCATTTCAACGCTTCCGGCTTTGTAAAGGCGGTCAACAGCGCCCAGCTCAGCGGCAAGGACTACAACGACGCCGTTTCTAAGTGGCTGAAAGCCAATCAGCAGAAATTCGGTTACAAGTACAGCTATCAGAAAGCGAAGTGACGAAGGAGGAAAAACCACTGATAGGAGGTGTGAAGCGTGAGCAGACCACAAGACAAGAACCTCATTCCTCTGACCGAACGCAGCGAAGAAGAGGCTCACGCTATCCGCTCTGCTGGTGGTAAAGCCAGTCAGGAGAAACGCCGTGAACGGCAAATGATGGCTGACCTTCTTGAGCTGTATTCCGGCCTCCCGATTACCGATAAGCGCAAGCAGAACCGCCTGAAAAAGCTGGGCATCCCGTCTGAGGTGCTGACCCAAAAAATGCTTGTGGCCGACGCTCTTATGCGGTCGGCGCAGGCGGGCAACACCTATGCGATCCAGCTCTACATGGACATCACCGGCGAAACCGGCTTGGCCGGTAGCGCAAAGGACAACAATCTGCTTGAAGCTATCCAGAATGCCACAAAGGAGGACGTGAACACGGATGATATACCAGAACTTCAGCAAGCGGCAGCTCCTGACGCTGACGTGGTGGAATAAGCCGCAGTTCATGGACTGTGACGGCATCATCTGTGACGGCTCTATCCGTTCCGGCAAGACCGTTTCCATGACAGACGGCTTTATCCTGTGGAGCATGAGCCGCTTCAACGGTCAGAACTTCGCTATATGCGGCAAGACGATTGAATCGCTGCGCCGCAATGTTATAACCCTCATGCCGCAATGGCTTGAGGGCATTTTCTCAATCACTGAACGCCGCAGTGAAAACAAGCTGATTATCACGTCTGGCGGCGTGACCAACAGCTACTATATGTTCGGCGGCAAGGACGAGTCAAGCTACACACTTGTGCAGGGCATCACGCTTGCGGGCGTGCTGTTCGATGAGGTGGCCCTTATGCCTCGCTCTTTCGTGGAGCAGGCTATGGCTCGTTGCAGCGTGGCCGGTTCTAAGTTCTGGTTCAACTGCAACCCCGAAAACCCCGGTCACTGGTTCTATGTGGAATGGATCAAGAAAGCGCGAGAGCGGAACATCCTGTATCTTCATTTCACGATGGACGACAATCTAAGCCTTGCGCCTGAAATCAAGGCCAGATACGAGGGGATGTACACCGGCGTTTTCTACCGGCGCTATATCCTCGGTTTGTGGGTAAAGGCCGAGGGCCTTGTCTACCCCATGTTCGACCGCTCGGCGCATATCGTTCCAAAGGTCCCGGCGCTCAATCCACGGCACCGCTACTATGTGTCCGTGGACTACGGCACCGTCAACCCGTTTGCCGCTGGCCTGTACGATTACAGCCCCTCGGAGCAAAAAGCCATTATGGTCAAGGAGCTGTATTACAAGGGTGGCAGCAACAACCGTGTGGACAACGAGGCGTATTACAAGATGCTGTGCGACCTGATCGGGGACTATCCGATCCAGTACATCATCATTGACCCGTCCGCGTCGTCCATGATCGAGACGATACAAAAATACGGTAAATACATGGCTGTAAAGGCCGACAACGACGTTTTGAACGGCATTCAGGACGTTACAAAGTTCTTGAACGCCGGGTGCCTGTATTTCCACAAGAGCTGCAAAAGCACCTTCGAGGAGTTCGAGACGTATTCATGGGACGAGGAAAAGGCCGAAGACGCGGTTATCAAGGAAAACGACCATAGCATGGACCAGCTCAGATATTTCTGCCGGACTGCCCTGCGGAATGAACTGAAATGGATAGTTTAAGGCGGTGACGAAATGAATTTTTTTACGCGCCTGCTAAGGAGGATCAAAATGCTTTTTATTCATAGCGGGACCGATATTGCGAAAGCATTTGGCGTTGAACTCATTTCCTCGCCGGAAATGTCCAGCGCCCTTACAAACTGGGACCGCATTTCTACCGGCAAGCCGCCTTGGCTGAACGCCGAGGATGAAATCGGGACTATCAACATGGCAAAACACATCAGCGACACGCGCGCAAAGCTGGTGACGCTGGACATCGGTATTGCTATTTCCGGCTCGCCCCGTGCCGAGTATTTGCAGGGACTGGCCGACGACCTGCTCAAGCGCTTGCCTGACCGTGTATCGGAGGCTGAGCGGCTGGGCGGCATCATGCTCAAGTGGAACGGCGAAACATGGGACTTCATTCTGCCGGGCAACTTCGGCATTACGGCAAAGGACGACAACGGCGAAATCGTCGGTGCGATCTTCGCGGCGCATACCGCGCAGGGCAGCCGCCATTTCACACGGCTCGAATACCACCGCTTCGAGGGCAGCACCGCAGAGGGCGGCAAGCTCTACAAGATCACGAACAAGGCGTTTGAAAACCGGCTCAGCACGAAGGGCGAAGTTACCCTTGGTGAGGAAGTGGCGCTTGACAAGGTTGACGCATGGGCGCATCTGGCCCCCGAAGTTACCATTACCAACCTTGAAACGCCGCTGTTTGGCTACTATCGCGTTCCCGGCGCGAACACCGTTGACCCGTCGTCCCCGCTGGGGCTTTCCGTGTTCGCCAACGCCATTGCGGAGCTGAAGGCCATCGACATTGCCGTCAGCCGCAAGAATACGGAGATCGAGGACAGCAAGCACATTACCTTCGTCGGGCAGCAGCTCATTCAGAACGCGCAGCACCGCAATGTCGAGCTGCCGCGTTTCGTGAAGGGCCTCGGTATGGGTCTGTCTGACGGCGAGGTTTCCGCAATCCATGAGCACGCGCCGACGCTGTTGACCGACGCGCGGATCAAGGACATCAACTTCGACTTGTCTATGGCCGGTGTCAAATGCGGCTTTTCCGAAGGTGTGTTTGTACTGGACGGCCAGACCGGCATGATTACCGCAACACAGGTCGAGGCCGACGACCGCGACACCATCCAGACGATCAAGACCGACCGCGACGCGCTCAAGGACGCCATCACACAGGCGCTGGCAGGTGCTGACGCGCTGGTCACGCTCTACAACCTCGCGCCGCTGGGCGAATATGAGGTCAATTTCAATTTTGGCGACGTGACCTACAACTATGAGGAGGACAAAGCCTCGTGGCGCGCCTACGTCATGCAGGGCTGGGTCCCGAAGTGGATGTACTTCGTAAAGTTCGAGGGCATGAGCGAGGAAGAAGCAAAGGCTATGACCGCAGAGGCTGACGCGGCGCAGATTGAGAAAGCCCAGCTTTTCGGCGCAGAATAGGAGGCGGCATAAATGCTGACCCCTCAGCAGATTCTGGATATCATCGAAACCTTGTACCCGCAAATCGACGAGTTGAACGTGTGGATCACCAGCGACCTTATCCGGCGAGTTATGGCACGGTTAGGGCGCGGTGAGGGCGTTTTTCTCACCGCCTCGGATGAATGGCAGCTTGAGGTTTATCAAGCCGCAGGCGGCCATTTGGACGCCGTACAGCGGGAAATCAAGCGCTGGACGAAGGCGACGGACGCAGAGATCAAGCGCATCTTCGAGGACGCCGGTATCAAAGCCCTTGCCTACGACAGCAATTTCTATGTTGAACACGGGCTTGCGGGCATTGAGCTTGCACAGTCTGAGAGCATGATCCGGCTGCTTGAGGACACCTACCAGCGCACGGCGGGCACCGTCCACAACTTTACCCGAACGACCGCGCACGCAAGCCAACAACGGCTGCTGAAAGCTCTGGACACCGCACATTTCAAGGTGGCGTCCGGCGCGACGTCGTACACGCAGGCCGTACAGGAGGCCGTCAGCAGCATTGTTGACACGCAAACGCAGGTCGTCTATCCCACCGGACACGTTGACACCATCGAAACCGCTGTGCTGCGGGCCGTTCGTACCGGCGTCGCGCAGGCGTCCGGCAATATGGCCGTTCAGGGTATGGAGGAACGCGACTGGGACATTGTGCTTGTGTCAGCGCACCTCGGCGCACGCTACGGCGACGGCGGTCAAAACCCCGGAAATCACTTCTGGTGGCAGGGCAAGTTCTACAGCCGGACAGGCCGAACGCCTGACCTGCCGCTTTTCGTGGAATCCACAGGGTATGGCACCGGCGAGGGCCTGTGCGGCTGGAACTGCCGCCACAGCTTCGGCCCCGGCGATCTGCGGCACAACCCATACGCGCAGTTCGACGATGAGGAGAACAAGAGAGCTTTTGACCTCAGCCAGAAGCAGCGCGGGAAGGAATCGCGCATCCGGCGCACGAAAACAAAGCTGGTCGGCCTTCGCACAGCCATTGAGGCAGCGGAGGACGCGGGCGTGAAAGCTACACTCGAAGCGCAGTACACGCGGACGGCAAAGCTGCTGGAAAAGCAGAATTTGGACTATAACCAGTTCTGCGAGGACAACGGCTTGAAGCGCCTCTCTGACCGCATCCAGATTGCAAAATGGACGCGGGAGGACGCGCGGAAATCCATTGCCGCCGCCCGCAGCAAGTGAATAATCGCAAAGCAGAGTTTTACAGCACCATTCCGGCGCTGTGAGGCTCTGCTTTTCTATGCCCCTTCCAGTATCGCCGGTGCAACTCCGGCAGGGGTACAAAATTGGACTATCGGCGGTCCTAACAATGCCGAAAACGGCCAGACGCTGCAACGTCTTAAATATCTGCTATTGCCGTTATACAGGAGGTTATATGAAAACCGAAGAACTGACCGCACTGGGGCTGAATGAAGATCAGGTCAAGCAGGTGTTCGCGCTCAACGGAAAAGACGTTGAGGCCGCGAAGGCTGCCAAGGACAAGACCATTGCAGACCTCACGGCAGAGCGCGACGGCCTGAAAACCCGTCTCGATACTGCCGAAACCACGCTGAAGAAGTTTGAGGGTATCGACCCGCAGCAGATTCAGCAGGAAATCCAGACCTACAAGACGCAGGCGGAGGACGCGGAGAAGAAATTCACCCGCGAGATCACGCAGCGCGATCAGAAGGACTGGATCACCAAGAAGCTGGACGAGTACGGCGTCACTTCTCCCTTTGCCCGCACGGCCCTTGTGTCCGAGTGTATGTCTCCGGACGCCGGTCTGACGTGGAAGGACGGCGCATTTTTCGGCTTTGACGACTTTATGAAAGCCGCCAAGCAGAAGGACGCCGGTCTGTATCAGACTGCCGAGGAAAAGGAAGCCGCAGAAAAGGCGGCAAAGCAGAAGGAAAAAGCGCCTGCTTTTACGGGACCCACGGGCGACCCCGGCACCGGCTCTGAGAAGTACACCCCGCCCAAAATTTTCTGATAAACAAAGGAGTATGAATTATGCCTCGTATTAACGCACTGAACATCCTGCTGGAAAGCGACGGCAAGGAATATCTTGCCGAGCTGTACGGCAAAACCATTGAGGGCGTCCAGAAGGCGCTGATCTCCGGCTCCATGAAGAACATGGACCTGTCCGGCGATCCTGTTTCTGGCACCGTCGAAGCCAAGCGCTTCGTCAACGCCACCCCCAAGAACTATGGCACCGCGCGTACCGCAGGCAAGGGCGACGCCGTGAAGGCAAAGCCCGTCACCGTTGCCATCGACACCGACCGCGAGATCGTCGAGGAACTGGAACAGAAGGACGTCCGCCTGTACGGCGTTGACGGCGTTCTGGACCGTCGTTCCGCAAACCACATCCTGCGCATGGCTGCCGAACTGGACAATGCGTTCTTCGCCGCTGCTGCCGGTAAGGCCACTGTGCTGAACCTGTCCGCCTACAAGACCATCTCTGACGAGCTGGAAGCCATCATTCAGGAGTGCGAAACCACCCAGAATGACTTCGTGGACGGCGTGCCTCGCTCTATGATGCACCTCGTTCTGTCCCCGAAGTATTACGGCATGATCCGTAACGACCTCGACAAGCAGACCAACAACGCGAATGTGAACACTGCCGCCGAGGAGTTCCTTGTGTGGCACGGCGTCCGCGCGTACAGCTGCGTCCACCTTCCCGCTGGCTGCAACTACCTGCTCATGGTCGAGGGCGCTGTCGCTCAGCCCATCATGGCCGATCAGTACACCGCTGAGAAGATTCCTCTCTCCAATGCCTACGGCGTCGAGCTGTTCTACCACTACGGCACCACCGTTGTCATGCCTGACCTGATCTTCAAGCCCGGCGTGTTCACCAAGGCGACCGCTTACGCTGCCGGTACTCAGTATTACACCGAGGCCAACGGCGTGTACACTGCCGTCTCCATCACGGAGTTCGCGTCCGGCACCACCTACTACACCATGGCCTGATGTAAGGAGGACGCTATGCTGTTTCGCAACCTGAAATCGGGCAACGTCGTAGCCGCCACCGACGAAACCAGCATTGAGCTGATGCAGAGGTCGGCCATCTACGAAGCCGTAGAAATCGCCCCTGCTGTCGCACCCGCGCCCGCAAAGGCGGAGGGCAAGCGCCGGAAGAAGCCTGCCGAGGCCGAAACGGACGCCCCCACCGAGGTGCAGGAAGACTAAGGAGGCGTTGATATGGCATACGCAGACTTTACGTTTTACGGCTCCGGCTACTTCGGTGACACGCTGACCGAGGAAACCGCCCCGAAGTGGCTTGAACGCGCCAGCGACGAGTTGGACGCGATCACCTTCGGACGGCTCACGTTCGCGTTCCCGACCGTGGAAGCCCACGCCGCCAAGGTCAAGAAGGCTGTTTGTGCCATTGCCGAAGCCCTCTACTGGATCGACGTCCAGCGGAGGGCATCTTCCGCGCAGAAAGCGGAGGACGGAAGCTATCACGGGGCTGTCGCGTCTATCTCGTCCGGACGGGAATCCATTTCCTATTCGGCGGGCAGCGCGAACAGCTCCGTTTATGCTGCCGCCGCGACAAGCGCAGAGGCACAAACAAATTTGATCGGCAGCATTGCCGCGCAGTATCTGGCAAATATCCCGGATGCAAACGGCATCAATCTGCTGTATGCGGGAGGTGTTGGGCGTGTACCGCGACACAATAACGGTCTTTAATTACCACGCCGCAACCGGGCGCTGGTTTCCGTCCGTCATTTCCGGCGCTGACCTGCTGACCACAAAAGCCAACAGCGCGACAACTGCGGGAGGCAACAACGCTGACGCCGTGGACATCATCATCCATTGCACGGCGGACAAGCGCGTTCCCACAGGCGCGGGGATGAAAAGCTACACGGGACCGAAGGAGTATGCCCGCTGCGACAATCCAGCGCAGCACATCACCTTTGCCCCGGAGTGCGATTTCATTTTTGCCGGTGCATGGCCTGACACCGAGCCGCTGACCGACGACGACTACGACGAGGGGCTGTATCACGCCCTGAACGCAGAGCGCGACGGTATCTACCTGATAAGCTCTGCGGGCTTTTACGGCCTTCTCCCTCACTTCGAGATTGGAGGGCGGTAATGTCCGATTTTCCGAAAATCTCCTACTCTGACGGCGGCGTACACGTCACTGTTGACCTGCGCGCGCTGGATCAGCGTATGCGCGAGGCGCAGCAGTGGCTGGGCGACCGCGTGCTTGAGGACTGCAAAGCCTGTATGCCGCTGTTGACCGGCAGCTTGCAGCAGCGTTCCCACACGGAGGACGACGGGAAAAAGGTCGTCTTCCCCGGGCCGTATGCGCGCTACCAGTACGGCGGTAAAGTTATGGTGGATTCCGTAACCGGCAAAGGCCCCCGCAAAATCCCTACAGGCCCCGGTGAATACATCCTGCGTTTCCGCAAGGGCGCAAAGCTCGTTGCCACCGACAGGCCGCTGAAATACTCCAACCCGCAGGCCGTTCCGCAATGGTTTGAACACGCCAAACGGCAGAACAAGCAATTCTGGATCGACGGCGTGAAGGAGAAAATCGGAGGTAAATAACCATGCCGTCGAAAACGGTCATCGACATTGACGGCTCTGAGGCCGTCAGCAAAATTCTTCTTGACCTGCTGAACAAGTTCCCCGGTCTGACCACCGGCAAAAAATCCATCCTGTTCTCCACGCTCTCGGACGCTTCGGGGATCGGATTCTTTCCGATTTCCGGTGCGGCTTTGCAGAACAGCACAGAGGACGTCACCGGTCACGTCACGCAGGTCTGCCAATACCCGTTCAATGTGGTCTACCGCGCCGCTCCGAAATCCGAAACTCAGCGCATCCGCATCAAAGAATTCCTTGATGCGCTGGGCAAGTGGCTTGAGCGGCAGCCGGTCACGCTGAACGGCAAGAGCCACCAGCTCAGCGCATACCCCGCGCTGCTGGCTGGCAACCGCGTCATCAAGAAAATCAGCCGCACAAGCCCTGCCTACCTCAACTCCGCCTATCAGGACGGCGTTGAAGATTGGCTCATTGCCCTGCGGCTGGACTACAACAACGAATTTGATATTTGAGGAGCTGAAATTATGCCGAAAATCGAACGCAAGTATCTTGCCCATTTCCTCGACGCCAAGTTCGGCGTCAAGACGCAGGGCGAGGAAACCTACACCCCGAATTATACCCGTCTCGGCAAGGACCTTGAGGAGTATAACGAGGAGCTGAACCCCGACGTTGAGGTCAACAAAAACATTCTGGGCGAACAGAACGTCGTCCACAATGGCTACGAGGTGCAGTCTGAGGTTGACCCCTTCTATGCCTACAGCGGCGACCCGCTGTTTGAACGTCTCGCAAAGATCGCCAATGAGCGCCTGACCGGCGACGACTGCATGACCACGAAGGTTGACGTGCTGCTTAACAGCGACGGCACCGTGGCATGGGCCTACCGCGAAGACGTGTGGGTCGTTCCCGAATCTGTCGGCGGTGACACCTCCGGCGTGCAGATTCCCTTTACCGTGTACAACGCGGGCAACCGCGTCAAGGGCACCTTCGACCTCACCACGAAGACCTTCACCGCAGACACCAACGCTGCGGGCTAATCATCCACCCCGCCGCCCTGTGTATTAGGCGCAGGGCGGCAACATTTTGAATTCAGGAGGCAATTAAAATGGCTGACAAACTGGTACAGCAGAATTTCAATGAAATCATCATCGACGATGGCAGCGTAAAGGTGCCTATCCGAAACAAGCACGGGGAACAGATCGGGAAATTCTCCTTCCGACCGACCGACATCGGCATTGTGGATCGCTTCAACAGTGTTGCCGCAGAGTTCGACAAGATCGTCGAGCCGCTGGAAAGCGTCAACATCAAGCCGGACGGCACTGTGGACGAACAGAACGAAGCCGAGTTCGCAGCATTGCGTGAGGCCGAAAAGCGCCTGTACGCCGCCTGTGACAGGCTCTTTGGCGGCAATATGTCGGAGGCGTTCTTCGGCAAGATGCACCCGTTTTCCCCCATCAACGGTCATTTCTACTGCGAAAACGCGCTGTCTGCGGTCGGTGCTTATATCTCCCGCCAGTTCGACCGCGAGGTGAAGAAAGTCAACTCCCGTGTTGAGCGGTACACCCACGGCTACCGTACTGGCAAGCACAAGGGCGGTAAAAAATGATCGGAACACTGCCGCGAAGTCTTGAGGTAAACGGTAAGTTCTACCGTATTCGCAGCGATTTTCGGGACGTTTTGAAAATCGTGATCGCCTTCGGTGATCCCGACCTCGAAGACAAAGAAAAGGCTTATATCTGCCTGTTCATTTTGTTCAAGGACTTCGACGCAATTCCAAAAGACGACTATGAGGCGGCCTTCAAGGCCGCTCTCGCTTTTATTGACCACAATGACAAGCCGGAGGACACGGGCGGAAAGCCTCCTCCGCGCGTCATGGACTGGGAACAGGACGAGAGCATCATGTTTCCAGCGGTCAATAAGGTTGCCGGTTTTGAGGTCCGTTCCGCCCGGTACGTCCACTGGTGGACCTTTATGGGCTACTACATGGAGATTTCGGACGGCGTTTTCGCGCAGGTGCTCAACCTGCGTCTGAAGCGCGCAAAGGGCAAAAAGCTGGAAAAGTGGGAGCGCGAATACTGGAATTCCAACCGCGCTATTTGCGCCCTACGCACGAAGCTGTCTGAAGAAGAACAGGCAGAAAAGGATAGGATCGACGCGCTACTCGGCTAAGAAAGAAGGTGGTTAAATGGCAGATCAGGCTGACGGCTCTATCATCATTGATACCGAGATAAATTCGGACGGATTTAAGGCCGGAAGCGCTGAATTGCTTGCGGCTATCAAGGCACTGTCCACAGAGGTCAAGAATCTGGGACAGACGCTGAAAGAACTTTTCAGCAAGCCGCTGACACCTGAAATCAATACAGGTGGCGCAGAGGATAAGGTTGCAGAGCTTGAGGCGAAAGTACAGGAGCTGCAAGCCTCCCTCGAAGAATTACAGAACACCAACGGCAGCGGCACGTCTACGCCGGAAACAGCTACACCGCAGGTGAACATCGGCGGTGTGACGGAAAAGGCATCCGGTTTGCAGCGTGAGATTGACGCCGTAAACAGCAGCGTGCAGAAGCTGGAACCGACCTTCCAGAAGGCCATGTCCGGCAGTGAGAGCGCTATGACCTCCTTTGAGGGGAAGGCAAGCACGCTGGAAAGCAAGATCGCGGAGCTTCAGGAACGGCTGGATGCAGTCGGTCAGACGCAATTCCCTACACAGGAATACGCAGAACTCTGTGCGGAGACTGAAAAAGCCGGTCAGAAGCTCGAATCCCTCCTCAATAAGCAGGAGAAAATGCAGGCTCTCGGCGTGAGTGAAAATTCCGCCCAGTGGAAAAACCTGCAATACGACCTTGATTTGACCGCACAGAAATATGACCGGCTCGAAGCCGCAAAGGCGAAAATGGAGGCCTCCGGCACCGCATTTCAAGCGGGCGTGGACACGACGCAATACGCGCAGATGGAATCTACACTGTCCGCAGCAGCGGCCCGTCTGGATGAAATGCGCGCCGGTACACAACAGTCGGAAAGCCTTATGAGCCGCCTCGCCAGTAGCGCACGAAATGTCGCGTCTTTCATCGGCAGAGCGGCAAAGTCGGCTGCCGGGGCGCTTGTGTCCGGTATCAAGGCCGCCGCATCCGGCATGGCAAAAATGCTGTTCCACAGCAAGAAGATGAACAGCCAGTTTGGCGGGCTGATTTCCGGCGCGAAGAAATTTGCACTCAGTTTGCTTGGCGCGCGCGGCGTCTGGGCGCTGCTGCGGAAAGCGGTCAGCGCCTATATGGCCGAAAATCAGCAGCTCTCCAATACGCTGTCCGCCTGTTGGTCGGGCATCGGAAACCTGCTGGGGCCGATCATCACGCGCATTATCAACCTTGTTGCGCAGGCCGTCGCCTATGTGACCGCGTTTCTCAAGCTCTTTGGCATCTATGGCAAGACCGCCGCCAAAGAAATCAGCAGCGCAGGCGGGGCGGCATCCAAAGCTACCGATAAGCTCAAAAGGCAGCTGGCCGCGTTCGATGAATTGAACATTCTCAGCGACAACAGCTCCGACGGCGGCGGGGGTGGAGGCGGTGCCGGTGATCTCGGAAGTCTGCCCGACGTAACGCTGCCCGACTGGGCAAAACTTATGGTCGAGCAAATCAAGGCCGGTGACTGGGCCGCAGCTGCAAACACGCTGGCAACAAAGCTCAATGAAATGGTCGATACCGTAGACTGGGCGGGCATCGGCGATAAGATCGGGTACTATTTGAACGGCGCATTGACGTTCCTTGCGACGTTCATCCAGAACTTCGATTGGAAAAACCTTGCGTCGCGCTTTGCAGAACTCCTAAACCACATCATCACTGGCGTGGACTGGGGAAATCTCGGTGTGATCCTGACCGGGAAATGGGCAATCATCCTGAAATCGCTTGATGGCTTTTTCGGTACGCTTGACGGCGCAGCAGTGAGCAAGGCCATCACGGATTTCATGTACGGGACCGTGAACGCCGCCGACTGGATCGGTATTGCGGGAAGTCTCGCAAAAAACATCAGCAATTTCATTTCGGACATTGATTTTTCGGCACTTGCCAAAGCGCTCAGTACGCAAATCAGAACGGCGCTCCAAAGTATGGTGGCTGCTGTCGAGAACTTCGACTGGGCAATGCTCGGAAGAAAAATCGCTGATTTTCTCAACGGAATTGATTGGAGCGGAATTTTCTCTGATCTGACAAAATTGCTTGGCGGCCTGCTTATCGGAGCGCTCAATCTGCTTGTCGGCTTTGTGGATCAGGTCGATTGGACCGGCCTTGCAGACGAAATCTGGGCTTGTCTCGAAAGTCTTACCACCGACATTGACTGGGACGGCTTCGGTGAATTGCTTGGCAAGTTTGTCAGTGGAGCCATAACCGGCGTTCTCGATCTCATTACGTCTCTGTTTTCAGATCATGACTGGGGCGAAATGGTGCAAAACCTGATTGGCAGTCTGGGGGAGGCACTGGGTGCGGTAATCGAAAACATTGACTGGCTCGGCTTGCTGGAATCCCTTGCGACCGCTCTTGTCAGTATTATTGTTCAGATCCCCAGCATTGTTGTAGGGGCCATTGGCGGAATATCCGACCTGCTTGCAAGTTTGTTTGAGGCAATCGGCCTCGATTCTATCGCTGGTTTCTTCCGTGGAATCGGAGACGCAATGCGCGACGCCGGTTCGTGGCTGAAAGCGCACGTCGTAGACCCCGTTGTGAACTGGGTAAAGAACCTGTTTGGCATCCACTCTCCGTCTACTGTATTCGCAGAAATCGGTACATTCCTTATCGACGGACTAAAGCAGGGCATTGCCAATGCTTGGCACAAGATCACAGACTTCTTCTCCGGCGTAATCGAAAAGCTGAAGACCTTCTTCAGTAACGCATGGAGCAGTATCAAGTCCACCGCTACCACGGCATGGGCCGGAATCAAGGGCGTTATCAGCAGTGCATGGAATGGCATCAAATCCGGTGTGTCGTCTGCCTGCAATACCGTCAAAACCGGTATCTCAAATGCTTGGAGCGCCATCAAATCTGGCACCACAAGCGCGTGGAACGGTATCAAGAGCGGGCTGTCTTCGGCTTGGACGAGCATCAAGACCACAGCATCGTCCACTTGGACAAACCTGAAAACCACTGTCAGCAACGGCTGGAACAACATTAAGGCAAACACCTCCACCGTCTGGAACGGCGTAAAAGCTACACTGTCCAGCACTTGGAGCAATATCAAGTCTACTGCGTCCTCCACTTGGAACAGCATGAAGACTACGGCTTCCAGCGCGTGGAACAGCATGAAATCCACTGCATCGTCCACATGGAGCAATATCAAGTCCTCGCTGTCCAGCACATGGAATAGCATCAAATCTACCGCGTCCAGCACATGGAGCGGCATCAAAAATGCGATTCAGAATCAGGGCTGGTCCGGCGTCGGCAGCAATATCTGTAACGGTATTGCCAACGGTATCAACTCCGGTTGGAGCTGGCTGAAAAACAAGGTTTCCAGCCTCGCAAGCAGCCTTCTCAGCGCTGCAAAATCCGCGCTGGGTATTCACTCCCCGTCGCGTCTGTTTCGTGACGAGATCGGCCTGAATATCGGTTACGGCGTCGGTGAAGGCGTGGAGGCTTCGCAGCCGTCCATCCTGAAATCCGTGTCGGGCGTCGCTGACGCAATCGCGGACGAATTCAATGCCGGTGATTATAAGGTCGGTAATATCGTCCCCACGTCTGAGGTGGACGGTGCGCTGTCCTCGTTCTCGGACAAAATCAGCGGCAGCTTCACAAGTCTGCTTGACCGGCTTCAGGCC